>Ga0213835_100107_pt1 | contig 105433 bp, 97 predicted proteins | sample SWPATP01_FD_160576 | JGI IMG/M metagenome (GOLD analysis project Ga0213835, IMG submission 160576) | Coastal seawater microbial communities from Marineland, Florida, United States - SWPA TP0 #1 | ecosystem: Environmental > Aquatic > Marine > Coastal | place: USA: Florida | collected 2016-08-05 | reverse complement strand
CGGAAGAAGCGGTGCTCGGTTTCGAGTACGGCTATTCGACCGCCGAACCGAACACGCTGACCATCTGGGAAGCCCAGTTCGGCGACTTCGTCAACGGCGCGCAAGTCGTGATCGACCAGTTCATCGCCTCGGGCGAAGTGAAGTGGGGCCGCGCTTCGGGCCTGGTCATGATGCTGCCGCACGGTTACGAAGGCCAGGGTCCGGAACACTCGTCGGGCCGCATCGAGCGCTTCCTGCAGCTGTGCGCCGACAACAACATGCAAGTGGTCCAGCCGACCACCGCCGCCCAGATCTTCCACCTGCTGCGTCGCCAGATGGTGCGCCAGTTCCGCAAGCCTCTGGTGATCTTCACGCCGAAGTCGCTGCTGCGTAACAAGGACGCCGGTTCGGCCCTGACCGACCTCGCCAAGGGTGCCTTCCTGACCGTGATCGGCGAGTGCGACGACAAGATCGAAGCATCGAAGGTCAAGCGCGTGATCGTCTGCTCGGGCAAGGTCTACTACGACCTGGTCAACGCACGCAAGACGCGCGGCGTGAACGATGTCGCGATCATCCGCATGGAACAGATGTACCCGTTCCCGCACAAGTCGTTTGCTGCCGAACTGAAGAAGTTCAGCAACGCGCTTGAGGTGGTGTGGGCGCAGGACGAGCCGCAAAACCAGGGTCCGTGGTTCCAGATCCAGCACAACATCTTCGAAAACATGGACGAAGGCCAGCGCCTGGCATATGCCGGCCGTCCGGCCTCGGCGGCTCCGGCTGTCGGCTACTCGGACAAGCACGTGGCGCAGCAGAAGGAATTGCTCGACACGGCGTTCTCGAAGCTCAAAGGTTTCATCCTGACGAAATAATCGTCCGCGCCCGACCAGCCCTTGCGGCGGTTGGGCGTTTTTCGTAGATCACAGAATAATTTAACGGAGTTTTACATGGCACAAATCGAAGTCAAGGTCCCCCAGCTGTCGGAATCGGTCGCTGAAGCGACGCTGCTGTCGTGGCACAAGAAGGTCGGCGAGCCGGTCGGCCGCGACGAAAACATGATCGACATCGAAACCGACAAGGTGGTCCTTGAACTGCCGGCGCCAAGCGCGGGCGTGATCGTGCAACTGCTGAAAGCCGACGGCGCCACCGTCGTCGCCGGCGAAGTCATCGCCATCATCGACACCGACGCGTCGGCGCAAGTGAGCCCGCTGGCAGTGAAAGCCGTGCCGTCGGCCGCGCCGAACGCCGCGATCCAAACGCCTTCCTCAGCACCTGCTGCCGGCGCCGGATCGCCGGCCGGCTCGATGTCCGGCGTCGCGATGCCGGCCGCCGCCAAGATCCTGGCCGACAACAGCATGAGCGCCACCGGCATCGACGGCTCGGGCCGCGACGGCCGCGTGACCAAGGGCGACGCCCTGGCCGCGGTCGCCAACAAGCCGGCCGCCGCGCCAGCCGCCACACCGGCACCAGCCGCCAAGCCGGCGCTGCAGCAAGTGGCCGCACCGGTCGCGAACCTGGGCGACCGTCCTGAAGAGCGCGTGCCGATGAGCCGCCTGCGCGCCCGTATCGCCGAGCGCCTGCTGCAATCGCAGTCGACCAACGCCATCCTGACCACGTTCAACGAAGTGAACATGGCGCCCGTGATGGAACTGCGCGCCAAGTACAAGGACAAGTTCGAGAAAGAACACGGCGTCAAGCTGGGCTTCATGTCCTTCTTCGTCAAGGCCGCCGTCGCCGCGCTGAAGAAGTACCCGATCGTCAACGCATCGGTCGACGGCAACGACATCGTCTACCACGGCTACTTCGACATCGGTATCGCCGTCGGTTCGCCGCGTGGCCTGGTGGTGCCGATCCTGCGCAACGCCGACCAGATGTCGATCGCCGAGATCGAAAAGAAGATCGGTGAATTCGGTCAGAAAGCCAAGGACGGCAAGCTGACGCTGGAAGACCTGTCGGGCGGTACCTTCTCGATCTCGAACGGCGGCACCTTCGGTTCGATGCTGTCGACCCCGATCATCAACCCGCCGCAGTCGGCCATCCTGGGCGTGCACGCGACCAAGGACCGCGCCGTCGTCGAAAACGGCCAGATCGTCATTCGTCCGATGAACTACCTGGCGATGTCGTACGACCACCGCATCATCGACGGCCGCGAAGCCGTGCTGGCGCTGGTCACGATGAAGGACGCGCTGGAAGATCCGGCGCGCCTGCTGCTGGACCTGTAAATCGCTTGTAACCGAGCAGGGCGTGGACGCGCCCACTTCGCGGCGCGTCCACCACACATTGGGAGCACGACCATGATCTCCGATGAAATCCGGCGTTTGCACGAACTGCACCAGGCCGGGGCGCTGACCACCGACGAATTCGAGCGGGCCAAGGCGAAAGTCCTGGCCGGCGCCAGCCCGAACGAGCGCATCAACCTGAACAAGGATGGTACCGGATTCGATGCCCGGCCCGGCTTCGGCGCGGGCAGCCTCCAGTCGCTGCGCCGCTCGCGCGTCGACCGCTGGCTGGGCGGCGTCTGCGGCGGCCTGGCCGGCACCTTCGGCCTCGAGACCTGGGTCTGGCGCCTGGTCTTCACCGCGTTCACGATCGTCACCTCCGGATTCGGCGCGCTGGTCTACATCCTGATGTGGATTTTTGTCCCAGAAGAATAAATAAGGAAGCTATTCATGAGTAACGAGAAACAATTCGACGTCGTCGTCATCGGCGGCGGTCCTGGCGGCTATATCGCGGCGATCCGCGCGGCCCAGCTGGGCTTCAAGGTTGCCTGTATCGACGAGTGGAGCAACGCGGCGGGCAAGCCCGCACCAGGCGGTACCTGCACCAACGTCGGCTGCATCCCGTCGAAAGCGCTGCTGCAATCGTCGGAACACTTCGAGCACGCCGGTCACGCGTTCGCCGAGCACGGCATCAATGTGTCGGGCCTGGAACTGAACCTGCCGCAGATGCTCAAGCGCAAAGACGTGATTGTCAAGCAGAACAACGACGGCATCCTGTTCCTGTTCAAGAAGAACAAGGTCTCCTTCTTCCACGGCCGCGGTTCGTTCGCCGGCAAGGCGGACGGCGGTTACACCATCAACGTGACCGGTCCAGGCACCGACACGTTGACGGCCAAGAACGTCGTCGTCGCCACCGGCTCGAACGCACGTGAGCTGCCGGGCGCGCCATTCGACGAGAAGCTGATCCTGTCGAACACCGGCGCACTGGCGATCGACGCCGTGCCGGGTAAGCTCGGCGTGATCGGCGCCGGCGTCATCGGCCTGGAAATGGGTTCGGTCTGGCGCCGTGTCGGCGCCGACGTCACGGTGCTCGAAGGTCTGCCGACCTTCCTGGGCGCGGTCGACGAGCAGATCGCCAAGGAAGCGCACAAGCTGTTCACCAAGCAGGGCCTGAAGATCAACCTGGGCTGCAAGATCGGCGCGATCACCAAGGGCGAGAACAATGTCAGCGTCGCTTACGCCGACAGCACCGGCGCCGAACAGACTGCCGTCTTCGACCGCCTGATCATCTCGATCGGCCGCGTGCCGAACACGATCGGCCTGAATGGCGAAGCCGTCGGCCTGCAGCTGGACGAGCGCGGCTTTGTCGTGGTCGACGCCGAATGCCGCACCAGCCTGCCGGGCGTGTGGGCGGTGGGCGACGTCGTGCGCGGCCCGATGCTGGCGCACAAGGCCGAGGAAGAGGGCGTCGCGGTCGCCGAGCGCATCGCCGGCCAGCACGGCCACGTCAACTTCAACACGATTCCATGGGTGATCTACACCTCGCCGGAAATCGCGTGGGTCGGCAAGACCGAGCAGCAGCTCAAAGCCGAAGGCGTGGCCTACAAGGCCGGCACCTTCCCGTTCATGGCCAACGGCCGTGCGCGCGCGCTGGGCGACACCTCGGGCATGGTGAAATTCCTGGCCGATGCCACGACCGACGAAATCCTCGGCGTGCACATCGTCGGCCCGGTCGCCTCCGAGCTGATTTCGGAAGCCGTCGTCGCGATGGAATTCAAGGCCTCGTCGGAAGACATCGCCCGCATCTGCCACGCGCACCCGTCGCTGTCGGAAGCCGTGAAAGAAGCGGCGCTGGCGGTCGACAAGCGTTCGCTGAACTTCTAAAGCAATACCCGTGGGGTGGGCGGGGTGGGGTCGGCCGGTGGCCGGCGTCACCCCGCCCACCGTACGTTTAACCCCAAGCATCCATGAACGTCCAAGAGTACTACCGGCACGCCCTCACCGAGCGCGGCTTCACTTCCGATCCTGCCCAGCAGGCAGCGGTCGACCGCCTCCAGCAGGCGTACGACGACTGGGTCCAGTACAAGGCCCAGCGGTCGTCCGCTTTCAAGCGCCTGATCAACCGTCCCGACGTGCCGCGCGGCGTCTACATGTGGGGCGGTGTCGGGCGCGGCAAGTCCTTCCTGATGGATTCCTTCTATTCGGTCGTGCCGGTGGTGCGCAAGACGCGCCTGCACTTCCACGAATTCATGCGCGCCGTGCACGGCCAGCTCGACGAACTCAAAGGCGTGGCCGATCCGCTCGACGAAGTGGCGAAACGCATCGCCCGCAAGTACCGGCTGATCTGCTTCGACGAGTTCCACGTCTCCGACATCGCCGACGCAATGATCCTGTATAACCTCTTGACCGCCTTGTTCAACAACGGCGTGTCCTTCGTGATGACCTCGAACTACGAGCCGTCCACGCTGTATCCGGACGGGCTGCACCGCGACCGCATGCTGCCGACCATCGCGCTGTTGAAGGACAGGCTCGACATCCTCAACGTCGACGCCGGCAACGACTACCGCAAGCGCGCCATGGAGCAGGTCCAGGCCTATTACACGCCGCTCAACGCGACGTCCGACCACATGCTGCGCGAGGCCTATTCGAAGGTCGCCGACACGGCCGACGAAAGCCCGATGGTCCATATCGAGAACCGCGAGATCCGCGCGCTGCGCCATGCCGGCGGCGTGATCTGGTTCGATTTCGCGACGCTGTGCGGCGGTCCCCGTTCGCAGAACGATTACCTGGAACTGGCGACCCGTTTCCATACCGTGATCCTGTCCGGGATTCCGGCGATGTCGGCCGGCCAGTCGTCGGAGGCGCGCCGCTTCACCTGGCTGATCGACGTGTTCTACGACCACAAGGTCAAGCTGATCATGTCGGCGGCGGTGGAACCCGAGGAGCTCTACACCCAGGGTATGCTGGCGAACGAATTCCACCGCACCGTCTCGCGTATCATTGAAATGCAGTCGCGCGAGTACATGCTCGCCGAACGGCGCGGCGCGGCCGACGCCATCGCCTGACGAAAAAACAAGGAAGAAGATGAGCAGAACACAGTCGATCCTGCGCCACGCCGGCGCGTTCCTGGTGGCCGGCCTGCTGGCCGCCTGCGGCAGCGAGCGGCTCGTCACCCCGGTGATCGCGCCGGTCGCGCCGACCACCTCGGTGGCCCAGGCCGACGCGCGCCTGGCGGCGGTGCTGGCCGAGCGCGCCGCGATCGAAGCGCGCTACGCCGAACGGGAAGTGGTCTGCTACGGCAAATTTTTTGTGACGAACTGCCTCGACGAAGCCAAGGAGCGGCGCCGCCTGGCGCTGGCCGCCCAGCGCGCGATCGAGGTCGAAGCCGAATACTTCAAGCGCAAGAACAAGGTCGACGAACGCGACAAGGCGATGGCCGCAAGCGAGGCCAGGTTCCAGGCCGAGGAAGCGGCGGCCGCCGCCGCGCCGGGCGCGGCGCCCAAGACGGTCAGCCCGGTGCCGGCGCTGCGTCCTTCCTCGGTGCCGGGGCGGATCGCGCGCCGCGATGCGCGCGCCGCGCAGGCAGCCGCGGCCGCGCCGGCCGAGGCCGCCACCCGCGCCGCCAGGGCCGCTGCCTTCGAGGACAGGAAGCGCAAATCCGAAGAGCGCCAGCGCGCGGTTGCCCAGCGCAAGGCGGAAAACGACGCCAAGCGCGCCGCCGCCCGGGCCGAGAAGGACAAGGCCGCCGCCCAACCGGCGCCGGTCCCGGCGCGCTGAACCGGGGACGGGCCGCTCAGGCCCGTGGGGCCTCGCTTCCGAAGGCCCCGCCACTGTCGGGCAGGGCCTTGACCAGCTTCACGATCGCCATCGAACAATTCCCGCCTTTGCCCTGCGAGCGTTCGGCCGCCTTGTTGATGAGCATCTCGGAGGCCTGACGCGGCGTCGAGCGGGCCAGCGCCGCGCCCAGCTCGGCATCGGTAAAGAAATGCCACAGCCCGTCCGAACACAGCAGGAACTGGTCGCCCGGCGCCATGCCCATCTGCCAGCCGACCGTCACGAAGGGTTCCTTGCGGCTGTTGCCCAGCACGTTGAGCAAGAGTTTCGAGCGCCGGTGGTTGCGCGCCGCGTCCGGCGCCAGCTTGTCGAGGCTGACCAGGTGCTCGATATACGCCTCGTCGTTCGTACGCAGCACTGGTTCGCCGTTTTCGAAACGGTACAGGCGCGAGTCGCCCACGTGCGCCCAGACCGCCTCGCCGTGCGGCGAGAGCAGCAGGCCGACGAAACTGGCATGCGCTTCCTCGCCGGTGGTGACGGCATTCATCTTGATGACCAGGTGGGTTTCCTGGACGATGTCGCGCAGCAGCTGGACCAGGCGCTCGGGATTGGGCGTGTCGCCCGGCTTGAAGCTGTCGAACACCTGCTTGGCCGTATGCAGCACTTGCTCGGCACCGGCCGGGCCGTTCAGGCCATCGGACAGGATCGCCAGCACATGGCCGGGCGCCCGGGCGCCGGTCAGCACCGCGACCCGGTCGTTTTGCCGAGGGCGGTTGCCGATGTGCTGCGCGGTTCCCGCTTCGATCTTGAAGAGATTCATAAACTTTGATGCTTTCCGTGGCTCAGGAGCCAAACTTTGTTGGCGGCAACGACGCTGTAGATTAAACTATGCACCCAGATGCTTCACTGTTGCAAGCCGTAACGCTCACACCGGCACAGCCTTGTTCCGCTGTTCCGCCACCGCCCCACCGCCGTTGTTGAAAAACTCGTTTGGAACCGCCATCATGACCGATGTCCAAGACATCCAGCGCCGTATTGTTGAACTCGATGTCGAACACCGCGACCTGGACGCCGTCATCGCCATGCTGACCGCGGACGGCCATGCCGACCAGCTCCAGCTGCGCCGCCTGAAAAAGCGTAAGCTGCAGCTGAAAGACCATATCACCCTGTTGAAAATGCAACTCGTGCCGGACGTGCCGGCCTGATTGCTTTCGCACTCTAGAGCCGCCCCCATTTTGACCGATCACCTTCCCGCGTCCGGCGTCGCCGGCGCCGACCTGCCTGCCGACGACCTTCCGCAAGCGCCGCCCGGCAAGTACGATGCCGAGCTCGACCGCCTGTTCGGCGCCGGCGGCCCGCTCGCGCCCGCCGTCGGCACCTTCAAACCGCGCACCTCGCAGACCGAAATGGCGAAAGCCATCGCCACCGCGATCGATGGCCAGAAAGTCTTGATGGCCGAAGCCGGCACCGGCACCGGCAAGACCTTCGCCTACCTGGTCCCGGCCTTGCTCTGGGGCGGCAAGACCATCGTCTCGACCGGTACCAAGAACTTGCAGGACCAATTGTTCCTGCGCGATATCCCGACCATCCGCCAGGCCTTGAAGGCCCCGGTCTCGGTCGCGCTGCTGAAAGGCCGCTCGAACTATGTCTGCCACTACCACCTCGAGCGTACGCTGCAAAACGGCCGCCTGAGTTCGCGCGACGACGTCGGCCACCTGCGCGAGATTTCGCGCTTCATCAAGATGACCAATTCCGGCGACAAGGCGGAACTGGCCAAGGTGCCGGAAACGGCCTCGGTCTGGAACCTCGTCACCTCCACGCGCGAAAGCTGCATGGGCGCCGAGTGCCAGTACTACCAGGATTGCTTCGTGATGAAGGCGCGCCGCGAGGCGCAGCAGGCTGACGTGGTCGTGGTCAACCACCATTTGTTCTTCGCCGACGTCGCGCTGAAAGACACCGGCGTGGCCGAGCTGCTGCCGTCGGCCAACACCATCATCTTCGACGAGGCGCACCAGCTGCCCGACACCGCGACGCTGTTCTTCGGCACCTCGGTCTCGACCTCGCAAGTGCTGGAACTGTGCCGCGACGTGCTGGCCGAGGGCCTGGCCCACGCGCGCGGTCCGGACTGGGCGAAGACCGTGACGGTGGTGGAAAAGGCCGCGCGCGACCTGCGCCTGACCTTGCCGGAAGGCAGTACCCGCATGTCGCTGCCGCAGGTGCCGCCCACGTCCACCTTTTTCCCGGCGCTGCAAACCCTCAAAGACGAGCTCGACGGCATGATCGACGTGCTCGAGGAGCAGGCCCAGCGCGCCGAAACGCTGGAAGCCTGCCGTGTGCGCGCGGTCGAACTGAAGGCGGCCTACGATGCCTGGAAGGCTGATCCAAAGGGCAAGGTCGTCGAGGGCGACCAGGCCGTGCTGTGGGTCGAGGCCTTCAATTCCTCGCTCCAGTTGCACAAGACCCCGCTGTCGATCGCGCCGATTTTCCAGAACCAGCGCGAGGGCACGCCGCGCACCTGGATCTTCACCTCGGCGACGCTGGCGGTGAAGAACGATTTCAAGCATTTCGCCGACCAGATGGGACTGACCGGCGAGCCGGCGCTGACCTGGCCGAGTCCCTTCGATTATGGCGAGCAGGGCGTGCTGTATGTGCCCACCGGGATGCCGGAACCCAATTCGATGGGCTATACCGATGCCGTTGTCGATGCCGCCTTGCCGGTAATCGAGGCGGCCGGCGGGCGCGCCTTCTTCCTGTGCACGACGATTCGCGCGGTCAACCGGGTGGCCGAGCGCCTGCGCGTCGAGTTCGCCGAGCGCGGCCTGGAATTCCCGCTGTTCGTGCAGGGCGAGCGTGGACGCACCGAATTGCTCGACTCGTTCAGGAACGCCGGCAACGCGGTGCTGGTGGGCAGCCAGAGTTTCTGGGAAGGCGTGGACGTGCGCGGCGAAGCGCTGTCGCTCGTGATCATCGATAAATTGCCCTTCGCCCCACCCGACGACCCGGTCCTGGCCGCCCGCATCGAAGTGATGGAAAAGCAGGGCATGAACGGCTTCATGCACCACCAGCTGCCGGAAGCGATCATCACCCTGAAGCAGGGCGCGGGCCGCCTGATCCGCGACGTGGACGACCGCGGCGTCCTGATGATTTGCGATCCGCGCCTGATCAGCAAACCGTATGGACGCCGCATCTGGCAGAGTTTGCCGCCGTTCAAACGGACTAGGGTGCAGGGAGAGGTGCTGGCGTTCTTCAAGCCGGTCACCGAATAGGCAGGTGGACGGCTCTCCCGTCCACCTGCATCACGGCACGATGACGACCTTGCCCGTCACCTTGCGCCCCGCCATGTCGTTCAAGGCCTGCGCCGTCTCGCCCAGCGCATAGCGCTTCGACACCAGCGGCTTCAGTTTTCCTTGCGCCATCCAGCCCAGCATCTCGCGCATCGCCGCCAGGTTGGCCTGCGGCTCGCGGCGCGCGTAGTCGCCCCAGAACACGCCGACCACCGAGGCGCTTTTCAACAGCATCAGGTTCCACGGCAGTTTCGGGATGTCGCCGGCGGCAAAGCCGACCACCAGGTGGCGACCGCGATACGCGATCGAACGCAACGCCGGTTCGCTGTACGGCCCGCCGACCGGATCGTAGATGACGTCGGGACCCTTGCCGCCGGTTGCCGCCTTCAGCGCCTCGCGCAGGTCTTCCTTGGTGTAGTCGATCAGCACGTCGGCGCCATGCCGGCGGCACACTTCCAGTTTCTCCGCGCTGGAGGCGGCCGCGATCACGCGCGCGCCGAGCGCCTTGCCGATCTCGATCGCCGCCAGGCCCACGCCGCCGGCCGCGCCCAGCACCAGCATGGTCTCGCCGGCTTTCAACTGGCCGCGGTCGACCACCGCATGGTGCGAGGTGCCGTAGGTCAGGGTGATCGCGGCGGCGGTGTCGAACTCCATCCCGGGCGGCATCGGCATCAGGACCGCGGCCGGCGCCAGCGCCTGCTCGGCGAAGGCGCCGGTCTGGGTGAAACCGATGACGCGGTCGCCGACGGCGAAGCCGCGCACGCCGTCGCCCAGGGCACGTACCACGCCGGCGAACTCATTGCCGGGCGTGAAGGGCAGCGGCGGGCGCACCTGGTATTTGCCTTGCACCGTCAGCACGTCGGGGAAATTCACGCCGGCCGCGCGCACGTCGACGGCCACCTCGCCCGGACCCGGCACGAGGTCGGGCAGCTCTTGCAGTTCGAGTTGATCGGCCGGTCCCCAGTCCTTGCATACGATCGCTTTCATCACATCGCCTCCTGTTGGTTATTGTTGGTTGGATGGACTGATTATGCCTCAGTGAACGCAAACGCCGGCGATGCCCCCACGCGGCGGACGCGTTTGTGCGCCCGCAAGTTGACGGGGGTGGGGGCCGCTACAGTGATGGGTGCGCATGCGAGCCAACGGCGTATTGACTGGGGGAATGGCAATGGCGATTCGGTACGGCTGCTTCTTCAGTTACGCCCATGGTAAGCATGCGCTGATGCAGCGTTTCAAGACCGCGCTGACGGACGCGCTGCATTGCTATCTCGAGCCCTATTTCGACAACGAGGACGAACTCTTCGTCGACACCGAACAGCTCGGCGGCGGAGACGATCTCGACAAAAAAATTGCGCGCGCGATGTGCGAGAGCGCGTGCATGGTCCTGATCTACACGCCCAAGTACGAAGCGCATGCCTACACGCGGCGCGAATACGAGGCCATGCGCCTGATCGAGGCCGAGCGCAGCCAGTGGTACACGCTGCCCAGCCGCCTGATCATCCCGGTCATCATGACCCAGCATCCCGACCGGCTGCCGCCGCAGATCGCAGCGTCGACCTTCTACGTGGATTTTTCCCATTTCACGATGGCCACGGCCGACCTGAAATCGAACCCGGACTTCCTGCCCGATATCGGCAAGATGGTGAAACGGATCGCCATCCATTACCAGTACCAGAAAATGACCATGCCGCCCGGGCATGACTGCAACCAATTCGTGCTCCCCGATGTCCCACCTGAGTGGCGTGCTGTCCCGGATCTCACTTTCCCGAAAAAATGAGGAGCTCCATGGAAATTAACCGTTTAACCCTGCCGCCCACCGGCGGCCCCGGCGAAGTCACCACCTTCTACTCGTTCGAAAGCGGCGCCGCGCGCAGCATCGCGCTGGCCGACAGCGCCATGCTGCTCGCGGGCCGCCAGAACGCGACGCTACCGGTGCTGATGATCGACTGGGATACCGAGGCGCCTGGCCTGCATCACCTGTTTCCCACCCGCGACGAGCGCTTCGAGCATGCGCTTCCCGAGGCCGGACGTCCGGGCGTGCTCGAGTACTTCGAGGCCTGCCGCGAGCAGCTCGAGGCGCTGGGCCGCACCGGCGGCGGCGACCACGAGGAACGTGCCCGGCTGGTGCTCGAAGCGATCGACTGGGAAGCCTATGTCGAGCGCGTCGACCAGGGCCGCACCTTGTACCTGATGCGCGCCGGGAGTTTCGACGACAGCTATGGCGAGCGCGCCGACCGCATGGACTGGGACGGCCTGTTCGCGGCCTGCCCGGCCTTGTTCCGCGCCTTCGCGGGCCACCTGACGCGCCACTTCCGCCATGTGCTGATCGACTGCCGCGGCGGGCGGTCGGCCGCGGTGAGCGTCTGCACCACGCTGCTGCCCGACCGCCTGGTCGGCCTGTTCACGCCGAACCGGCGCAGCCTCGACGGGCTGGCCGGCGTCGTCACGCGCGCCATCGACTACCGCTGCAGCCACGAGGAGGCCCAGCGACCGCTGCTGGTGTACCCGGTCCCCTGCGGCGTCGACGGCTTCGATCCCGAGCGGCGCATGCTGTGGCGCCGCGGCGACCCGCACAAGGGCGTGGCCGGCTACCAGCCGCGCCTCGAACAACTGCTGCGCGATTGCTATGGCCTGTCCCAGCTCTCGCTCGACAACTACCTCGACGAGGTCCAGCTGCACGGTGCGCTGGCGGCCGGTGCGGCCAAGCACCTGGGCGCGCTGCCGGAACGCGATGCCGACCGCCTGTCGCAGACGCGTGCGATCGAGGCGCTACTATCCTGGGCTGCGGCCGGGCGCTTTCCCTGGCAGGCGCGTAACGAAATCGACCTGCTCGACGCCGTCGCGGCGGCGCGCGCGCGCCTGGTTCCCGAGGAGCGGCAGGGTGGGGCGCCCGCCGCCTTCGATCCGAACGCCATCCTGCTGGCGCGCGAGCTGCTGCAATTGGGCCAGCTGTACCTGCATGACGCCCGCCTGCCGGCCGCCTGCGACTGCTGCGCCGAGAGCACCACGCTGCGCCAGCACCTGCTGGGCGCCGGCCACCCGGACACCCGCGCCAGCCGCGCCGCGCTGGCCGCGGTCCTGCGCGAGAGCGGCCGCCTGGTCGAAGCGCGCCAGCAATACGAACTGCTGCTCGAACACTGCCTGGACTGCTGCGGGCGCGATCATCCGGAAACCCTGGCCGCGCGCGCCGGACTGGCCGCCACGCTTGCGCGCCAGGACGAGTTCGGCGCCGCGCTGGCCCTGCACGACGCCGTCCTCGACACCTGCGAACGCGTATATGGCGCCAACCACATCGCCACCCTCGACGCGGTGGCGGCCCAGGCCCGCACCCTGGCCTTGCAGCGCGAATATTCGCGCGCGCGCATGCTCTACGAGCGGGTGCTCGAAGGGCGCCAGCGCGTGCTCGGCAGCGAGCACGAAGACACGCTGCGCTGTACCCAGCAACTGGCGGCGCTACTGCGCGACATGGGCGACCTGGGCAATGCGCGCAAGCTGCAGGAAAGCGTGGTGCGGGTGCGCGAACGCCTGGCCGGAATGGACGCGGCGGTGACCTTGCAGGCGCGCGAAGCCCTGGCCGAGATCTTCGCCGCCCAGGGCGACCTGGGCGCCGTGCGCGACATGCAGCAGTCGCTCGCCATGGCGCGCGAGCGCCACCTCGGCTCCGAGCATCCCGATACCCTCGGCGTGCTGCTGCGGCTGGCAACGACGCTGAGCCAGCAGGGCGAACTCGAAGAAGCGCGCCGCCTGCAGCAGCACGTGGTCAGCCTGCACGAGCGCCTGCGCGGCATGGACGACCACGAAACCCTGCAAAGCAAGCGCATGCTGGCCCAGACGCTGTCGAGCCAGGGCCACAGCGCGGACGCGCGCCGCCTCGAGCAAAGCGTGGAGGAGGGCGGTCACCGCCTCTCGCAATTGCGCGCGATGTCGGCCGGCCCGCATGATGCGTTGGGCGACGCTTGCGCGGGCGAGCTTGCGGCGCCCGACGCTTATGCGCGCACCATGGCGGGGGCGGCCCTGCCCGGCGTGCCGGGAAAGGAAGGGGGGCGGCCGGGCGCCGGTCGCGCCGGGCCCGGCCATGCGGGGCAGCAGGAGCCGATCGAACTCAAGCTGGGCCAGTTGCACAAGCTGCTCGAAGGCGGCCGCGCGCGCGAGGCGCGCCAGCTGGCCGACAGCCTGCGCGAAATTATCCTGCGCCCGAGCGTGGGCCAGCAACTGCGACGGCGCGGGGTGGCGCTGATCAAGCAGGTTTACCAGGACGATGGCGACAAGGATGCGCTGCTGGCCTTTGCCGAAGACGAGGTCGCGTCGCTCGAAGGGGCGCTGATCGAGGCCGCCGGTGGCCGTCCGCTGGCCCTGCGCTGACTGGTCTTTCCGGCAGGGTTGGCGCGTGGTGGTGTTAACGGGATGGCAAGGCCGCGCCCCCCCCCATCAAGCGAGCTCAGCAGGAGAATGGCGTCGCTTCAGGACAACGCCGGCTGGCCCCGCGTACGTCAAGCCTGCGGGGCGTAGCGCGGCCGGGGCGGCTGGCCGGCATGGGGCGCCGGCTGGAAATTATCTCCCCCGAAAGCGTGCTCAAAGCGTTGCTTCAGGTAAAATCGCCGGATGCGAATTCTTATCAGTAACGACGACGGCTATCTCGCCCCTGGTATCAACGCCTTGGCCGAAGCCCTGGCGAGCATCGCCGAAATCATCGTGGTCGCCCCCGACAGCAACCGCTCGGGCGCGTCCAACTCGCTCTCGCTCGACCGTCCGCTGACGGTCACGCGTGCCGCCAATGGTTTCTATTTTGTTAACGGTACGCCGACCGATTGCGTCCACATCGCCCTCACCGGGATGGGCGACGCGCTGCCCGACCTGGTCGTTTCGGGCATCAACAATGGCCAGAACATGGGCGACGATACCCTGTATTCCGGCACCGTCGCCGCCGCGACCGAGGCGTATCTGTTCGGCATCCCGGCCATCGCGTTTTCCCAGGTCAATCACGGCTGGGAACACCTCGACGCCGCCGCGCGGGTCGCGCGCGAGGTCGTGCAGCGCCGTTTCGACATGCTGCCGTCGCCGTATTTGCTGAACGTGAACATTCCGAATTTGCCGTACGAGGCCATCGGCGCCTTGACGCCGACCCGTCTCGGACGGCGCCACCAGGCCGAGCCCGTGATCCGGTCGCAGGATCCGCGCGGGCGCGAGATTTTCTGGATCGGCGCGCCGGGCGCCTGCCGCGATGCCGGCGAAGGCACCGATTTCCACGCCACCTTGCACGGGCAAGTCTCGATCACGCCCCTGCAGGTGGACCTGACGCACAAAACCCAGCTTGAATTGTTGGCACAAGGGCTCGCATGAAAGAACGGACCGGCAGCACCTTCCCCTTGCCGCTCTCGTCCCTCAGCGGCGGCGCGGCGCGCAAGCCGCCGGCGCCGGTCGCCACGCCCCAGACCGCGACCCAGAACGCCGCGCGCGCGGTCGGCGGCGCCCAGCCGCCGAAAGGGCCGCAAGCCGGTCCCAAGCTGCCCGGCTATGCGCCGTCCGCGATCCAGAGCGCGCCCACCGCGCAGCGCTCGGAGCTGATGGCAACCGAAGCGATCCGGCGCGCCATGGTGGCGCGCGTTGCCGGGCAGGGCGTGCGCGACCAGCTGGTGCTGGGCGCGCTGGAAGCGGTGCCGCGCCACCTGTTCATCGAGCCGGCGCTGTCGAGCCAGGCGTATATCGACGCCTCGCTGCCGATCGGCCACCACCAGACGATTTCCCAGCCGTATATCGTGGCCAGGATGATCGAAGCCATGCGCGACGGCAAAAAGATGCTCCGCGTCCTCGAGATCGGCACCGGTTGCGGTTACCAGGCGGCAGTGCTGGCGCGGGTGGCGCAGGAGGTGTATTCGATCGAACGCATCAAGCCGCTGCACGAGCTGGCCAAGGCCAATCTGCGCTCGCTGCGCCTGTCCAACCTGCGTTTGCACTACGGAGATGGTATGCTCGGGCTCGCGCAAGTTGCGCCATTCGATGGAATTATCCTTGCCGCGGCCGGAATGGAAGTGCCGCGCGCCTTGTTAGAACAGCTCGCCATCGGCGCGCGCCTGGTGGCCCCGGTTGGCGGCCAGGTTCAACACCTGCAGCGCATTACCCGCACCGGCAAGTCGGAGTGGGCCAGCGAAACCCTGGAAGCCTGCCACTTCGTGCCGCTGCGTCCAGGTACCGCCTGAGCGCTGCAATAAGTAAAAATATTAGATGAGAATGAAACAAACACCCCGTTTAGTCCTGCTGACCCTCACGCTCGGCCTGGTTGCCGGCTGTAACACCGCTACCCGCCAGGCGCCGATCGTCGAGCGTCCCGTTGGTTCCTCCACCAAACCCCGTCCGGCACCCGCGCGCAGCGAAGAAGCGCGCCAGGATGCAAAAGGCACCTATACCGTACGCCGCGGCGACACCCTGCTGCGCATCGCCTTCGACCATGGCCAGAGCTACCGCGACCTGGTCACCTGGAACAATCTGGCCGACCCGGACGACATCAAGGTCGGCCAGGTGCTGCGCGTGGTGCCGAACGAGCGCGCCAGCACGGCCGTCGTGACCCAGCCGGTGCCGATGCCGCCGGACAGCCGTCCGACGGTGCCGCGCAAGAGCACGCCGCGCGCCGACAAGAAAGCCTACGACGACACGGCCGACGCGCCGCGCAGCGAGAAGGCCGGCGAGCGCGCCGAAACCGTGGCCGCCGCCGCCGCCACCTCGCCCGCCACCTCGGCCGCCGTGGCGGTGTCCGGTTCGCGCATCGGCAGCACCGTCACCGCGCTCGACGATGAGAAGCTGAGCTGGATGTGGCCGTCCGACGGACGCATCATCGCCACCTTCGACGAAGGCAAGAGCAAAGGCATCGATATCGCGGGCCGCGCGGGACAGCAAGTCATGGCGGCGGGCGCCGGCAAAGTAATGTACGCTGGGAGCGGAATTCGAGGTTATGGTAACCTCGTCATCGTCAAGCACAGCAACAGCTTGTTGTCGGCCTACGCCCACAACCGCGCCATCGTCGTCAAGGAAGGCGATAACGTGGCCAAGGGCCAGGTGATCGCCGAAATGGGCGATTCCGATGCCGAGACGGTGAAGCTGCATTTCGAGATTCGCCAGCAGGGCAAGCCAGTCGATCCGTCGAGGTTCTTGCCCAGCCGATAGAGTGTGAGAACAAGACGCCAGGTTCGGCCTGGCGGATTGTTCGCACACCCGTTAGAGAGGGCCAATGACGCTGCCGCCACACTCCCGGGACCAGGACGCTGCTCATGATCTTCCGGACGAACTCCCGGAAGAGATGGACGGCGAAGGCGCGTCGGTCTTCGGAGCGGGAGCGGGGAACGATTGCGCGGAGGCCGAGCCGCTGGTGCCCGGCGCCGCCGTCGAGGTCGACGGCGTCGACGAGCTCAAGAAAGTGCTTGCGGCCGAACTCTCCACCGACACCACCCAGCATTACCTGAACCAGATCGGCACCCGGCCGCTGCTGTCGGCCCAGCAGGAATCGCATTACGCGACCCTGGCCAAGGCGGGCGACTTCGCGTCCCGCCAAAAGATGATCGAGCATAACCTGCGGCTGGTCGTCTCGATCGCCAAGCACTACATCAACCGCGGTGTCGTCCTGCTCGACCTGATCGAGGAGGGCAACATCGGCCTGATGCGCGCCATCGACAAGTTCGAGCCTGAGCGCGGTTTCCGTTTTTCGACCTACGCCACCTGGTGGATCCGCCAGAGCATCGAGCGCGCCATCATGAACCAGGCGCGCACCGTGCGCCTGCCGGTGCACATGGTGCGCGAACTGAACGGCGTGCTGCGCGCCAAATACCACCTGGAAGCCCAGCACCACGACGGCAAGGACGCCAGCGTCGAGGACATCGCCAGCCTGGTCGGCCGCCCGCCGGAAGAGGTGCAGGACATCCTGGCCTTGTCCGAGCACGCCGCCTCGCTCGACGCGCCGCTCGACAACGATCCCGGATCGAGCCTGATGGACATGCTGCCCGGCGAACCCGACGATGGTCCGGATGCGCGCGCCGAGCAGCACGAAATGACCGCCCTGGTGCGCGACTGGCTGACCCGCCTGCCCGACAAGCAGCGCCTGGTCGTGATGCGCCGCTTCGGCCTGGACAACGACGATCCGGCCACCCTCGAGACCCTGGCCGAGGAAATGGGCGTGACGCGCGAGCGCGTGCGCCAGATCCAGCAGGAAGCGCTCGTCAAGCTCAAGCGGGCGATGGCGGCCCGTGGCGTGGTGCGCGATTCCTTGTTATGATGCCGCCGGGTTTGTGAGCCGCGCTGGCTCGCTGTCGGATCCGCTTTCCACCATTCACGCTTTCCGCGTGGGCCTGTCGGCCCACCCTAGGTCTATCCCTATGCCAGAAACTTTCATCGACATCAAATCCCTCGACGCGGACGCGCGCGGCATCGGCCACCTCGAGAACGAAGACGGTACGCCCGGCAAGGTCGTCTTCGTCGAGGACGCCTTGCCGGGCGAACGCGTCAGCTACGAACTCAAGAAAAAGAAAAAGAACTGGGAAGCGGGGCGCATGCTCACGCTGGCGCGCGCCACGTCGATGCGCGTCGAGCCGCGCTGCCAGCATTTCGGCTATTGCGGCGGCTGCTCGATGCAGCACCTGGAGCCGACAGCCCAGGTCGCGATGAAGCAGCGCACGCTGGAAGACAACCTCTGGCACCTGTCCAAGGTAAAAGCGGAAAACATCATGCGTCCAATGTACGGGCCGACCTGGGGCTACCGCTTCCGGGCACGGCTGTCGGTGCGCTGGGTGGCCAAGAAGGAGACCGTGCTGGTGGGCTTCCACGAGCGCGCCTCGGCCCTGGTGGCCGACATCAGCTACTGCCACATCCTGCCGCCGCACCTGGGCGGCATGCTGCTGCCGCTGCGCGAACTGATCGGCGCGCTGTCGATCTACAGCCAGGTGCCGCAGATCGAGGTCGCAGTGGGCGAGGAGAGCACGGTGCTGGTGCTGCGCATCCTGGCGCCGCTGAGCAAGAAGGACGAAGGCCTGTTGCGGGCGTTTGCCGACCAGTGGAACATCCAGTGGTGGCTGCAGCCGCAGGGGCCGGACACGGTCGCGCCGTTCTACCCGGTACAAGGGGACGCGAACCACAAGGCGCTGTACTACACCTTGCCCGAGTTCGGCGTGCGCATGCCCTTCAAGCCGACCGATTTCACCCAGGTCAACCACCAGATCAACCGCGCCCTGGTGCACAAGGCCCTGGCCCTGCTCGAGGTGCAGCCGAACGACCGCGTGGCCGACCTGTTCTGCGGCCTGGGCAACTTCACGCTGCCGCTGGCGACCCAGGCGCGCGAAGTCGTCGGCATCGAAGGCAGCGCGGTGCTGACCACGCGCGCGCTGGAAAACGCGAAAGCGAACGGTTTGTCGGAAAAGACGACCTTCTACACGCGCAACCTGTTCGAGGCCACCGCCGCCGACCTGGTCGCGCTGGGCCGCTTCGACCGCATGCTGATCGATCCGCCGCGCGATGGCGCGATCGCGCTGGCCGAGGCGCTGGCCGAGCTGCGCGAAAGCGGCCAGGCCGCCTACCTGCCGCGGCGCATCGTCTACGTCTCGTGCAGCCCCTCGACCCTGGCGCGCGACGCCGGCGTGCTGGTTAACCGCGCCGGGTATGTGATGAAGAAGGCAGGCGTGGTGAACATGTTCCCGCATACCTCGCACGTGGAGTCGATCGGCGTCTTTGAACTGCCCGACGCTTGACGCCAAGCGCAGGCGCAAAAAAACCGGCCCGCAGGCCGGTTTTTTCATTCCCGTCGAACCGCTTAGTCGCGGCTGCCGCCCAGGCCCAGCAAGGCCAGCAGGTTGCTGAAAATGTTGTACACGTCGAGGTAGATCGACAGCGTGGCGGTGATGTAGTTGGTTTCGCCGCCGTTCATGATGCGCTGCACGTCGTACAGGATGAAAGCCGAGAAGATACCGATGGCCAGCACCGAGAACACGATCGACAGCGCCGAGATCTGCAGGAAGATGTTGGCCACGCCTGCCAGCAGCAAGACGATCACGCCGGCCGTCAGCCAGCTGCCCATGCCCGAAAAATCGCGCTTGCTGGTGGTGGCGATGCTGGCCATCACGGCCAGGACGACGGCGGTGCCGCCGAAGGCTGTCATGATCAGCTGGCCGCCGTTGCGATAGCCCAGCGTATGGGTCAGCAGCGGGCCGAGCATCAAGCCCATGAAGAAGGTCATGCCGAGCAGGAAAGCGACGCCCAGGCCGGACTCCTTGGTCTTTTCGATGGCGAAGATGAATCCGAAGATGATCGCCAGGAACAGCACGATGCCCATGCCGCCGCGCATGGCGAAGCCGGTCGCGACACCGATATAGGCGCCGAGCACGGTTGGAATCATCGACAGCGTTAGCAGCCAGAAAGTGTTGCGCAAGACTTTGTTGCGCGCGACCTGGCCGACGGCCACATCGTAAGCGGGTTGCTTTTGCAGAATGGGATTCATGACGCCTCCGGTTGGATAAATAGCAATACGAGTCAAGCATAGCATGGCGCAGGGGCGCGATGTGCGGGCCTTAAGCCATCCATAAGTAGTGCTGCGTTGACATCGCGGTTTTTCGCCGCCACTCTACCACTTTGGTCGTCGTCGCCGCAATATCGGCTACATGGGGCGAGGTATGGTAAAATCGAAGGTTGAGCGAGTTCTGTTCTTCTCGATTTAAACCTTTCTTTTTATTGGAGTTTTTACATGGCAATCGAACGCACCCTGTCGATCATCAAACCAGATGCAGTTGCAAAAAACGTCATCGGCCAAATCTACACCCGCTTCGAAGAAGCCGGCCTGAAGATCGTCGCAGCGCGCATGACCCAGCTGTCGCGCGAGCAGGCTGAAGGCTTCTACGCAGCGCACAAAGAGCGCGGCTTCTTCAAGGATCTGGTCGACTTCATGGTGTCGGGTCCAGTCATGATCCAGGCCCTGGAAGGCGAGAACGCCGTCCTGAAGCACCGCGACCTGATGGGCGCGACCGATCCGAAGAAAGCTGAAAAAGGCACGATCCGCGCCGATTTCGCCGATTCGATCGATGCCAACGCCGTGCACGGTTCGGACGCTGTCGACGCTGCTAAAGTTGAAATCGCTTACTTCTTCCCAGAAGTGAAGTAATTTTCAATACGCATCAAGAACCGCTCGCCCGCTCAGTCGCTGACGTCGGGCCCGGCGAGCGGGGTTTGCATCACTTTCAGGTATCCGGAACATCATGACGACTCTCACTAATCTGCTGGACTTCGATCCCGCGCAACTCGTCGCTTACTGCGCCGAATTGGGTGAGAAGCCGTTTCGCGCCAAACAACTGCAACGCTGGATCCACCAGTTCGGGGCGTCGAATTTCGACGACATGACCGACCTGGCCAAGTCGTTGCGCGAAAAACTCAAGACCCGGGCCACCGTCACGGCGCCCGGCATCATCAGCGACAATACCTCCAGCGACGGCACCCGCAAGTGGCTGATCGACGTCGGCAACGGCAACGCGGTCGAAACCGTGTTCATCCCGGAAGAAAACCGCGGCACGCTGTGCATCTCCACCCAAGCGGGCTGCGCCGTGAACTGCCGCTTCTGCTCGACCGGCAAGCAGGGCTTCAACCGCAACCTGACGGTGGCCGAAATCATCGGCCAGCTGTGGATGGCCGAGTTCGAGCTGCGCCGTACCAAGGGCATCGAGCCCGGCCCCAAAGGCGAACGCCAGATCACGAACGTCGTGATGATGGGCATGGGCGAGCCGCTGCTGAACTACGAGCCGACCGCCACCGCGCTCAAGCTGATGCTCGACGATAACGCCTACGGCCTGTCGCGCCGCCGCGTCACCCTGTCGACCTCGGGCGTGGTGCCGAACATCGACAAGCTGTCCCAGGACGTACCGGTGGCGCTGGCCGTCTCGCTGCACGCCTCGAACGATGCGCTGCGCGATATCCTGGTGCCGCTGAACAAGAAATACCCGCTGCGCGAGCTGATGGCCGCCTGCAAGCGCTATCTGGAATTCGCGCCGCGCGACTTCATCACGTTTGAATATTGCATGCTCGATGATTTCAACGACAGCGACGAGCACGCGCGTGAACTCATCAAGCTGGTCAACGATCCGGTCGTCGGCGTGAACTGCAAGTTCAACCTGATTCCGTTCAATCCCTTCCCGGAGTCGGGGCTGTTCCGCTCAAAAAATCCGCGCATCAAGGCTTTTGCCCAGGTGCTGATGGATGCCGGCATCGTCACCACTGTGCGCAAGACGCGCGGCGACGACATCGATGCCGCCTGCGGCCAGCTGGCCGGCGAAGTGCAGGACCGCACCAAGGTGGTCCAGCGCATGGAAAAGATGGCCGAGTACCAGAAGAAATTCGGCGCCGATTTCGGGCGTATCGTGGAGATTCCTTCTTGAAACGGGCCGTGGCAGGCAGGACCCTGGCGAGCACCTGCGCGGCGGCATGCGCACTGTGCTTGCTTGCGGCCTGCGCTACCTCCGGTTCCGGCAATGCCGAACTGAAAACCGCGTCCGACCAGACCGCGCTGGAAAAGCGCGCCAACATCCGCCTGCAACTGGCGGTCGGTTACTACCAGCAGGGCAAGTACGACATCGCCCTCGACGAAATCAAGCAGGCGATCGCCGCCGATCCGAGCTACGCCGACGCCTACGGCATGCGCGCGCTGATCTACACGGCGATGGGGCAGGTGCCGCTGGCCGACGACAATTACCAGCACGCGCTGCGCCTGGCGCCGGGCAACCCCGAGCTGGCGAACAATTACGGTTCCTTCCTGTGCCAGAGCGCGAACCGTCCGGGCGAGGCCATGCGCCAGTTCGAGGCGGCGCTGAAGAACCCGTCCTACAAGACACCGGTGAGCGCGCTCGTGAACGCGGGCGTGTGCAGCCTGAAGACCAGGAATATCGATGCGGCCGAGCGCTATCTGCTCGACGCACTGCGCTATAACCCCGACCTGCCGGCTGTCTCGAGCGGCCTGGCGCGGGTGTATTTCGAGCGGCGCGATTATCAACGCGCCGGTTTTTTCATTAACCGCCTGACAGAGGTGTCGAAGCTCGACAACCTGTCCGCCGATGCGCTGTGGCTCGCCATGCGGGTACAGCGCAAACTGGGCGACCGCTCGATGGAGGCCAGCCTGGTAGCGCAGTTGCGGCGGCGCTTCCCGGGTTCGTCCGAATACCTGGCGTACGAGCGCGGGGCTTTCGATGAGTGAGACGACAATGACTTCAGAGCGCACAGACCAAAGCGCCACTTCGGACAAACACCATAGCCAGCCGGGCGCGACCCTGGCAGCCCAGCGCGAAGCGCTCGGCTGGACCGTCGAGCAGGTGGCCGAGCAGCTCAAGCTGGCCGTGCGCCAGGTGGTGGCGATCGAAGCGGGCGACTATGCGGCCCTGCCGAGTCCGGCCGTGACGCGCGGCTTCATTCGTGCTTACGCCAAGATCCTGCGCCTCGACCCGGCCCCCCTGGTGGCGATGGCCCCGGTGGACAATCCGGCGCCGGCCGACACCGGCGGCGCGGTGCGCGCCAACCGTCCGACCTCGTTCTCGCACTCGCGCTATCCGACCCACGGCAAACGCAGCAGCCTGCCGCTGGCCTGGATTGCCGGCGTGGTGGTGGTGGCCGCCGCCGGCTTCGCGGCCTGGCATTTCGGGCTGGTCAAGCTGCCCGGCGGCGAAGCGCCGGCGAGCACCGACGCCGTCGTCAGCGCCCCGACCGACATGAGCAACGGCGCCACGGCGCCGGCCGCCGATACGTTGCACAACCCGACCGTGCCGCTGATCTCGGTGCCGGCCCCGGTCGATGCCAACGCAACGCCGGCCACCGGCAGCGCCGCGACGCCGGCCCCCGCCGCCGCCACGACCACCCCGGCCGCGACGCCGGCCACGGTGCCGCCGGCGGCGACGCCCGCCAGCGACGTAGCGGCCGCGCCGGCCGCCGCCGGCGCCAACACCCTGGTGCTGAACGTGCGCGAGGATTCGTGGATCGAAGTCAAGCCGCAGGGCGGCAAGGCGCTGATCTCGCGCCTGGTGCGCGCGGGCAGTACCGAAACGATCGACGTGCCGGGCACGGCGACCCTGGTGGTCGGCAACCCGGGTGGCGTCTCGGCCACGCTGCGCGGCGCCGCCGTGGCATTGCCGCCGGTGCCGGGCAAGACGATTTCGCGCGTGACGATCAAGTAACACGCACTCATTACCAGCCCCGGCAACGTGTCGGGGCGAAAGACGGACAAGTACATGACTTCTACGAACCTGCCAATTCCTTCGGGCCCGATGGCACGCCGCGCCAGCCGCCGCGTGCTGGTCCAGCACGGCGCGCGCCAGGTCTGGATCGGCGGCGACGCCCCGATCGTGGTGCAGTCGATGACCAATACCGACACCGCCGACGTGATCGGCACCGCGATCCAGATCAAGGAGCTGGCGCGTGCCGGTTCCGAGATCGTGCGCCTCACCGTCGACAAGCCGGAAGCGGCGGCCGCCTTGCCGGCGATCCGCGAACAGCTCGACCGCATGGAAGTCGACGTGCCGCTGGTGGGCGACTTCCACTACAACGGCCACATCCTGCTGCGCGATTTTCCCGAGTGCGCGCAAGCGCTGTCGAAATACCGAATCAATCCGGGCAATGTGGGGCAGGGCGCGAAACGCGACACCCAGTTCGCCCAGATGATCGAAGTGGCGATCCAGTATGACAAGCCGGTGCGTATCGGCGTCAACTGGGGCAGCCTCGACCAGAACCTGCTGGCGCGCATCATGGACCAGAACGCGGCCCGCGCCAATCCGTTCAGCGCCCAGGCCGTGATGTACGAAGCCTTGATCACGTCGGCGATCGAAAACGCGGTGCGGGCCGAGGAAATCGGCCTGGCCCGCGACAAGATCATCCTGTCGTGCAAGGTCTCGGCGGTGCAAGACCTGATCGCGGTCTACCGCGAACTGGCGCGCCGCTGCGATTACCCGCTGCACCTGGGCCTGACCGAAGCCGGCATGGGCAGCAAGGGTATCGTCGCCTCGACGGCGGCCTTGTCGGTGCTGCTGCAGGAAGGCATCGGCGACACCATCCGCGTCTCGCTGACGCCGGAGCCGGGCGGCGACCGGACCAAGGAAGTGGTCGTGTCGCAGGAAATCCTGCAAACCATGGGCTTGCGCAAGTTCACGCCGATGGTGATCGCCTGCCCGGGTTGCGGCCGTACGACCTCGACCGTGTTCCAGGAACTGGCCGACAACATCCAGACCTTCCTGCGCGATTCGATGCCGGAATGGAAGAAGTCCTACCCGGGCGTGGAAGGCATGAACGTCGCCGTGATGGGTTGCATCGTCAACGGTCCGGGTGAATCGAAGCACGCCAACATCGGTATCAGCCTGCCGGGTACGGGCGAATCGCCGGCGGCGCCGGTGTTTGTCGACGGCCAGAAAGTGGCGACGCTGCGCGGCGAGCGGATCGTGGACGAGTTCCAGACGATCGTCCTGGAGTATGTGAAGAAAAACTACGGTAAGACAACCGAAATCGCAATGTAAGGTGGGCGGGTTTCCCGTCCACCTTACGGAACACAGAATATAACTATGTCCAAACCAGAAAAAATCGTCGCCATCAAAGGCATGAACGACATCCTCCCGGCTGATGCGCCGCTGTGGGAATTGTTCGAAAACACCGCCGAAACGATCCTGAAAAGCTATGGCTACCAGAAGATCGTGACCCCGATCGTCGAGGAAACGGGCCTGTTCAAGCGTGCCATCGGCGCCGTCACCGATATCGTCGAGAAGGAAATGTATTCCTTCACCGATTCGATGAATGGCGACGAACTGACCCTGCGCCCGGAAGGCACGGCCAGCGTCGTGCGCGCCGTGCTCGAACACAACCTGGTCTACGACGGTCCGAAGCGCCTCTGGTACAAGGGCCCGATGTTCCGCCACGAGCGTCCGCAGCGCGGCCGCTACCGCCAGTTCTTCCAGTTCGGCGCGGAAGCGGTCGGCTTTGCCGGTCCGGACATCGACGCCGAACTGATCATGCTGTGCCGCCGCCTGTGGGACGACCTGGGCCTGCAGAACGTGCGCCTCGAACTCAATTCCATCGGCAATGCCGAAGAGCGCCTGCGTCACCGCGCCGACCTGATCGCCTATTTCGAGTCGCACGAAGCGATCCTCGACGCCGAAGCGAAACGCCGCCTGCACAGCAATCCGCTGCGCATCCTCGACACCAAGAACCCTGCGATGCAGGACATGGTGAACGGCGCGCCGCAGCTGCTGAGCTATCTGGGCGAAGAGTCGATGGCCCACTTCGACGGCGTCAAGCGCCTGCTCGACCGTAACAACGTGCAGTACACCGTCAACCCGCGCCTGGTGCGCGGCCTCGACTACTACAATCGCACCGTCTTCGAATGGGTCACCGATGAGCTCGGCTCGCAGGGCACGATCTGCGCCGGCGGCCGTTACGATCCGCTGATCGAACAATTCGGCGGCAAGGCCACCCCGGGCGTCGGTTTCGCGATGGGCATCGAGCGCATCATCGAGCTGATGAAGGCCCTGGGCGAGCCGGCACAGCCGAGCCAGTGCGACGTCTACATGGTGCACCAGGGCGAGGAAGCGCAAGTGCAAGCCTTCATCCTGGCCGAGCGCTTGCGTGATGCCGGCCTCGATGTTGTGCTACATTGCGCAACGCCGACCGGGGCGGGCAGCTTCAAGAGCCAGATGAAGAAGGCCGACGGCAGCGGCGCGTCGTTCGCCGTGATCATGGGCGAGGACGAAGTGGCGAACAATGTGGCCGCCATCAAGTCGCTGCGCGGCGCCGCCGGCGAGCAGCAGCAAGCCAGCGTGGCCTTCGACGCCGTGGTCGACCATATCGTCGACGCCATCGTCGGCGACCACGACCACGACCATGAGCACGTGCATTACCACCCTTGATTCATGCGTAGCGGTACTGAATAACCCACTTTCATAACTAGAACTACTAGACGAACGACATGGCATACGACCTCGAAGAACAAGAACAGATCGCTACCTTTAAAGCTTTCTGGTCCAAGTACGGCAATCTGATCACCTGGGTGCTGATCCTCGCCCTCGGCTCCTTTGCTGCCTACAACTTCTGGAATTCGCACACGCGCAAGCAGTCGGTCGAAGCGTCGGCGCTGTACGACGAGCTGACCGATGCCGTCACCGCCAAGGACAACGCCAAGTCGCAGCGCATCGCGGCCGACATCCAGTCGAAATTCAAGCGCACCGCCTACGCCCAGATGAGCGCACTGGCCGCGGCCAAGACCGCGTTCGAAGCGAACGACCTGAAGGCCGCCAAGGCCCAGCTGCAATGGGTGCTCGACAACGGCAACGACGAATACAAGTCGGTCGCCCAGTTGCGCCTGGCCGGCGTGCTGCTCGACGAGAAAAACTTCGATGGCGCCATGAAGCTCCTGAACGGCACGTTCCTGCCGCAGTTCAGCGCCGAAGTGGCCGACCGCAAGGGCGACGTGCTCGTGGCGCAGAACAAGCTGGCCGATGCCCGCGCCGCCTACATGGCCGCGCTGGCCGCGATGGGTCCGAAGCATCCGGGCAGCCAGCTGGTGCGCATCAAGCTCGAAGCCATCGGCGGCACCGCGCCGGCGGCACCGAAGTCGGCCGCGTAAAGCCGCCCAACGATTGCCGGGCGCGCCTGTCGTAAGGACATGCGCGCTCTTGCTACTTAGTGTTTACGTCCTTTACAGACTCAGAACAAGGTAAAAGAAAAATGCGTATTACCCGTAAGCTGGTAGGTGTCGGTGTCCTGGCCCTGATGACGGGCTGCTCGACCCTGAGCTCGCTCAATCCCTTCGGATCCAAGTCAAAAGGCAATGAGCCGGCCAAGCTCGTCGAACTGAAGGGTACGATGGCCGTGCGCACCGCCTGGAAACTCGATATCGGCAAAGCCCGCGGTTACCAGTTCTCGCCTGCGCTGGTCGGCAATACCCTGATCGTCGCCGGCGGCGACGGCAGCATCGCGCGTGTCGAAGCGGCCGACGGCCGCCAGCTCTGGCGCGTGAAAGCCGGCTCCGACCTGACCGCCGGTGTCGGCACCGACGGCAACGTGATCGTCGTCGGCGCCGCCGACGGCGTGCTGATGGCCTTCGACATGGACGGCAAGGCACTCTGGAAAACCCAGCTGTCGAGCGAAATTCTATCTAGCCCGGCCGTCGGCCAGGGCATGGTCGTGGCGCGCTCGATCGACAACCGCATCGTCGGCATCGACGCCGCCACGGGCCAGAAGAAATGGACCGTGCAGCGCACCGCGCCGGCCCTGACCCTGCGCACCGCGCCGGGCCTGTCGGTCTACGACAAGGACGTGATCATCGCCCAGCCGGCCGGTAAGCTCGGCGCCTTCCTGCTCGCCACCGGCGCCCCGCGCTGGGAAGTCGAAGTGGGCACGGCGCGCGGCGCGACCGAGCTCGAGCGCGTGACCGACCTGGGCGGTACGCCGGCCCTGTTCGAATCCGATGTCTGCGCCGTGGCCTACCAGGGCCGGGTTGCCTGTTACGATGTGACCAGCGGCTCGCCGCGCTGGACGCGCGACCTGTCCTCGACGGTCGGCGTGGCCGTCGACCAGCGCTTCGTGTTCGCCGCCGACGACAAGGGTGCCCTGAACGCGTTCAACCGCGACGGCGGCGCCAGCGCCTGGAAGAACGACAAGCTGGCCTTCCGCAGCCTGTCGGCGCCGGTATCGTATGGCCGTGCGGTCGCCGTCGGCGACTACCAGGGCTACATTCACTTCCTGTCGCGCGAGGACGGTACTTTCCTCGCGCGCGCCGCAACCGATGGCAGCGCCATCAGCGGCACGCCTCTGGTTGCCGGATCGAACCTGATTTTTCAAACACAAAATGGAACTGTGACCGCCATCGCGGTCGAATAGAATAACTACATGAAGCCGGTAATTGCACTCGTTGGTCGCCCGAACGTCGGGAAGTCGACCCTATTCAACCGCCTGACCCGTTCGCGCGACGCGTTGGTGGCCGACCTCCCTGGCCTGACGCGCGACCGCCACTACGGCGAAGGGCGTATCGGCGAGCGGCCGTTCCTGGTGATCGACACGGGCGGTTTCGAGCCGGTCGCCAAGGAAGGCATCATGCACGAGATGGCCCTGCAGACGAAGCAGGCCGTCGCCGAAGCCGACGTCGTCATCTTCATCGTCGACGGCCGCCAGGGCCTGACGCCGCACGACAAGACGATCACCGACTTCCTGCGCAAGTCCGGCCGCCAGGTCATGCTGGTGGTGAACAAGTCGGAAGGCATGAAGTACACCTCCGTCACCGCCGAGTTCTATGAACTGGGCATGGGCGACCCGTATGTCATCTCGGCCGCCCACGGCGACGGCGTGACCGACCTCGTGATCGAAGCACTGGACCAGGCCTTCGCCACCCGTCCGGATGCCGAGGAAGAGCTCGAGCAGCAGGACCGCGGCGTCAAGATCGCCATCGTCGGCCGTCCGAACGTCGGCAAGTCGACCCTGATCAACACCCTGGTCGGCGAGCAGCGCGTGATCGCGTTCGACATGCCCGGTACCACGCGCGACTCGATCGAAGTTCCGTTCGAGCGCGACGGCAAGCAGTACACGCTGATCGACACGGCCGGTATCCGCCGCCGCGGCAAGGTGTTCGAAGCGATCGAGAAGTTCTCGGTCGTGAAAACCCTGCAGTCGGTGACGGAAGCGAACGTGGTCGTGCTGATGCTCGACGCGCAGCAGGACATCTCCGAGCAGGATGCCCACATCGCCGGCTTCATCCTGGAATCGGGCCGGGCGCTGGTGGTCGCCGTCAACAAGTGGGACGGCCTGACCTCCGACCTGCGCGACGAGGTCAAGAACACCATGGACCGCAAGCTCGACTTCCTCAGTTTCGCCGAGACGCGCTTCATTTCGGCGTTGAAGAGTACCGGCATCAAGCAGCTGATGGCCTCGGTCGACACGGCCTATGCCGCGGCGACGGCCAACCTGTCGACGCCGCGCCTGACGCGTGCGCTGCAGGAAGCGGTCGAGAAGCAGGAGCCGAAGCGCAAGGGCACCTCGCGTCCGAAGATGCGCTACGCCCACCAGGGTGGCCAGAATCCGCCGATCATCGTCATCCACGGCAATGCGCTCGACGGCGTCACCGAGCCGTACAAGCGTTACCTGGAAAAGCATTTCCGCGAAACGTTCAACCTGATCGGTACGCCTTTGCGCATCGAACTGCGCAGCGGTAAGAACCCGTTCGCCCGCGACCAAAACTAAAGGCTTTTCATGAGCCGTGCACGGCCGGTTTAATTGTTTCTTAAGCGTAGCGGTACGACAAGAACAGGTAAAACAGGTTACAGTAGTTGCAGGCCATCGTTCGCAAAGCTGAATCTTGCCCCGTGCACTTGAAAAGGAGGCGTTCGCCTCCATTTTTTAAACTACAACAACATTACGGAGCTGTTATGAGCAACAAAGGGCAACTGTTACAAGACCCATTCCTCAATGCCTTGCGCAAAGAGCACGTCCCGGTCTCGATCTACCTCGTCAACGGCATCAAGTTACAAGGCCATATCGAGTCCTTCGACCAGTACGTCGTCCTGCTCCGCAACACCGTGACCCAGATGGTGTACAAGCATGCCATTTCCACCGTTGTCCCGGCCCGTGCCGTCAATCTCAACCTCGAAGCCGAAGCTGAGTAAGGCCGATGGCTGACGCGCCCGGCACTAACAACACCCGCGCCGTTCTCGTCGGCGTCGATTTTGGCGCGGTCGATTTCACGGCCAGCCTCGAAGAGCTGGGCCTGTTGGCCAGCTCTGCCGGCGCCGAGCCGGTCGATACGATCACGGCCAAGCGCAGCGCGCCTGACCCGGCGTATTTCGTCGGCAGCGGCAAGGCCGACGAAATCGGCGTCGCGGCCAAGGCCGCCGGCGCCGAACTGGTCATCTTCAATCACGCTTTATCCCCCGCGCAGCAGCGCAATCTCGAGCGGCGCATGGAACTGCGCATCATCGACCGCACCAGCCTGATCCTCGATATCTTCGCCCAGCGGGCCCAGAGCCACGAGGGCAAGCTCCAGGTCGAACTGGCCCAGCTGCAGCACCTGGCCACGCGCCTGATCCGCGGCTGGACCCACCTCGAACGGCAAAAGGGCGGTATCGGCCTGCGCGGTCCGGGTGAAACCCAGCTCGAGACCGACCGCCGGCTGATCGGCGAGCGCGTCAAGGCACTGCGTGCGCGCCTGACCAAGCTGCGCAAGCAGCACGAAACCCAGCGCCGCGCACGTGGGCGCAACAATACCTTCTCGGTCTCGCTGGTCGGCTACACCAACGCCGGCAAGTCGACCCTGTTCAACACGCTGACCAAGGCCGGCGTCTACGTCGCGAACCAGTTGTTCGCCACGCTCGACACCACCAGCCGCCGCCTCTACCTGGGCGAGGGCACCGGCAGCGTCGTCATTTCCGACACCGTCGGTTTCGTGCGCGAATTGCCGCACCAGCTAGTCGCCGCTTTCCGCGCCACGCTGGAGGAAACCATCCACGCCGATGTGCTGCTGCATGTGGTCGACGGTTCGTCGCCCACGCGCATGGAACAGATCGAGCAGGTCAACGAGGTCTTGCGCGAAATCGGCGCCGATCACATTCCCCAGATCCTCGTGTGGAACAAGATTGATATGGCCGACCTCCAGCCTGGGGTCGAACGTGATGAACATGATAAAATCAGCCGCGTTTTTATCAGCGCCCGCAGTGGTGCCGGCCTCGATCTTCTCCGCGAAGCAATTGTCGAGGCGGCCAGTTCGGCGCCAGGCGCGAGACCTAAAAACGAAGAGCAGGACGATGCTGCGCTCGACTTCCTCCCCGAGGACGACGGCGAACGTATTCCAACCTCCACCCATGTCGGGCCACATTGAAGCCTATGCTTGTTTCCTTATTTAAACGATTCGGCGTGAAATTATCGCTGAACGATCCGCGCTGGGGACGTCAGCCGGAAGACGACCGCAAGACCCAGGAAGGGCGCCGTCCTGGCGAGGGTCCTCCCGACCTCGACCAGATGTGGCGCGACTTCAATGCGCGCCTTAACCGCCTGTTCGGCAGCCGCGGCAACAACGGCGGCGACGCCGGTGGTCCTTACCGCGGCGAAGGCCGCGGTGCCGGCATCACGGCCTCGGTCATCGGCTTCATCGTGCTCCTGATCTGGCTCGCCAGCGGCGCCTTCATCGTGCAGGAAGGGCAGGTCGGCGTGGTCACCACCTTCGGCCGCCTCTCGCACACGACCGGCGCCGGCTTCAACTGGCGCTGGCCGGCCCCGATCCAGGCCCACGAAACCGTCAACGTCTCGCAAGTGCGCACGGCCGAAGTCGGCTACCGCGACAACGTGCGCAACAAGCAGGCGGCCGAAGCGCTGATGCTGACCGACGACGAAAACATCATCGACATCCAGTTCGCGGTGCAGTACACGCTGAAAGACCCGGTCGCCTGGGTCTTCAACAACCGCGACCAGGACGTCACCGTGCGCCAGGTTGCCGAAACGGCCGTGCGCGAAGTGGTCGGCCGCAGCAAGATGGACTTCGTCCTCTACGAAGGCCGCGAAAAGGTCGCCATCGACATCCTGTCCTCGATGCAGAAAATCGTCGACCGCTACGCGATGGGGGTCCTGATCACCAACGTGACGATGCAGAACGTGCAGCCGCCGGAGCAGGTGCAAAGCGCCTTTGACGACGCCGTCAAGGCCGGCCAGGACCGCGCCCGTGCCCGTAACGAAGGCGAGGCGTATGCCAACGACGTGATCCCGCGTGCCCGTGGCGCGGCCTTCCGCCTGCTCCAGGACGCCGAAGCCTACCGCTCGATGGTGGTCGAGAACGCGACCGGTAACGCCTCGCGCTTCAACCAGGTGGTGGCCGAATACGCCAAGGCCCCGGGCGTGACCCGCGACCGCATGTACATCGACACCATGCAGCAGATCTTCAGCAGCACCAGCAAGGTGATGGTCGACGCCAAGTCGGGTTCGAACCTGCTGTACCTGCCGCTCGACAAGCTGATCGCGCAAGTCGCCGCGAACGACGCCGCCACGGGTGCCGCCCGTTCCGGTCCGGTGCAGGTGCCGGCCGAACCGGCCGCGACGCCGACCCAGGAAGTAATGCAGACCATTGAACAGGTGCGCCAGCGCGACAGCCGCGCCCGCGATTCCTCACGTGACCGGGAGAGCCGTTAATGAACCGCCTCGTAACCATTTTCGTGGCGGGCTTCATTGCCCTGATGCTGCTCTCGTCGACCGTGTTCGTCGTCGACCAGCGCCGCTTCGCCATCGTCTTCGCACTCGGCGAGGTACGTGAAGTGATCGCCGAACCGGGCCTGCACTTCAAGCTGCCGCCGCCGTTCCAGAACGTCGTCTATCTCGACAAGCGCATCCTGACCCTGGATACGCCCGACGCCGACCGCTTCATCACGGCCGAGAAAAAGAACATCCTGGTCGACGCCTTCGTCAAATGGCGCATCGTCGAGCCGCGCCTGTACTACGTCAGCTTCAGCGGCGACGAGCGCGCCGCCACCAACCGCATGTCGCAGATCATCAAGGCGGCCCTGAACGACGAGATCACCAAGCGCACCGTGCGCGAAGTGATTTCGGGCGAGCGCGGCGCCGTGATGCAGGCGGTGCAGAACAAGGTCATCACCGAGGCCAAGCAGATCGGGATCGGCATCGTCGACGTGCGCCTGAAGCGCGTCGACTACATCGAGCAGATCAACGCCTCGGTCTACGACCGCATGCGCGCCGAGCGTGTCCGCGTGGCGAACGAACTGCGTTCCACCGGTTCTGCCGAAAGCGAAAAGATCCGCGCCGACGCCGACCGCCAGCGTACCGTGATCCTGGCCGAAGCCTTCCGCGAAGCCGAAAAGATCAAGGGCGAGGGCGATGGTAAAGCGTCCGCGATCTATGCCGAGTCCTTCGGCAAGAACCCCGAGTTCTACAAGTTCTATCGCTCGCTCGAAGCCTATCGCTCCAGCTTCAGGGCGCATGGAGACGTGATGGTGATCGACTCGAATTCGGAGTTCTTCAAGTATTTCAAGGGACCCGGTAGCAGCAAGTGAAGTCAAAACGCCGCGTCGATCGCGGCGTTTTTTTTTGCGCCCAGGCCAAAAATCCCCGGCCACCACGCTGCCGGCAGCGCGCCTGGGCACGGAGTGCCTACCCTACGGGTCCCATTTTCGGGTAAAATTGCCGATTCGGCGCTGACTTCGTGCTGCACGAGCGCGCCATGTTGCATCATTCCTAACAATCCCCGCATTTCAAACTTAGCTGTTGCCCATGCCGAACTGGCTTTTGCCTGAGAATATCGCCGACGTATTGCCGTCGGAAGCGCGCAAGATCGAAGATCTGCGGCGCCAGATGCTCGACACCTTCCGCCTGTACGGCTACGAACTGGTGATGCCGCCGCTGCTCGAATACGTCGAGTCGCTGCTGGCCGGCGCCGGCGAGGACACCGACCTGCGCACCTTCAAGGTAGTCGACCAGCTGTCCGGACGCCTGCTCGGCCTGCGTGCCGACATGACGACGCAAGTCGCGCGTATCGACGCCCATCTCCTGAACCGCGAATCGGTCACGCGCCTGTGCTATGCCGGCAGCGTGCTGCATACCCGCCCGTCGGGCCTGCACGCCACCCGTGAGCCGATCCAGATCGGCGCCGAGATCTACGGCCACGCCGGCTTGGAGGCCGACGCCGAGATCCAGGAACTGGCGCTGGCCTCGGTCGCGCTGGCCGGCTTCACCGAAGTGCGCCTCGACATGGCCCACGTCGGCGTCTTGCGCGCGCTGCTGGAGCAGGATCCCGCTGCACGCAAGGACGAAGCCCGGATCACCGCGCTGCTGCGCGCCAAGGATACGCCGGGTCTCGACGAGATCACCCGCCACTACGCGCCCGTCACGCGCGCCGCCTTGCTGGCGCTGCCGAACCTGTACGGCGACATCGAGGTGCTGGGACGCGCGAAAGAGGTCTTGCCGGCGCTGCCGGGCATCACCCGCGCGCTGTCGGAACTGGCCGCGCTGGCCGCCGGCGCCTTCAAGCGCGCGCAAGTGGCGATCGACCTGGCCGACCTGCGCGGCTACCAATACGAAAGCGGCGCCATGTTCGCGCTGTACGTGCCGGGCCTGCCGAACGCGGTGGCCAGGGGCGGGCGCTACGACCATGTCGGCGAGGCGTTCGGGCGCGCGCGTCCGGCCACCGGCTTCTCGCTCGACTTGCGCGAATTGGCGCGCCTGTTGCCGACGGCCGAGCGCAAGCATTCGATTCGCGCCCCGTGGGGCAACGCGCCGGAGCTGCGCGAAAAAATCGCTGACCTGCGCAAGGCAGGCGAAGTCGTGATCCAGTCCATGCCGGGTCACGACAATGTTCAGGACGAGTTCGAGTGCGATCGCGTGCTCGTCCTCGAAGATGCAAATTGGATTCTCAAAAACTTAGGTTAAGTGATGTCAAATACTAACGTGGCAAAGAACGTCGTTGTCATCGGCACCCAGTGGGGCGATGAAGGCAAAGGTAAAATCGTCGACTGGTTGACCGACCATGCAGCGGGCGTCGTCCGTTTCCAGGGCGGCCATAACGCCGGCCATACGCTGGTCATCAAGGGCCAGAAAACCGCCTTGCAACTGATCCCGTCGGGCATCATGCGCGAAGGCGTGGCCTGCTACATCGGCAACGGCGTGGTCGTCTCGGTCCCGGACGTGATGCGCGAAATCGACAAGCTCGCCGCCGCCGGCGTCGAAGTCGTGTCGCGCCTGAAGATTTCCGAGGCTTGCCCGGTCATCCTGCCTTACCACGTCGCCATCGACCAGGCCCGTGAAGCCAAGCGTGGCGTCAACAAGATCGGCACCACCGGCAAGGGCATCGGCCCGGCCTATGAGGACAAGGTCGCACGCCGCGCCATCCGCATCGCCGACATGCTCAACGAAGAGCGTTTCGCCGAGAAGCTGAAAGAAAACCTCGAGTACCACAACTTCGTGCTGGTGAACTACCTGGGCGGCGAAGCGATCGACTTCCAGAAGACCTTCGACGACGCGATGGCCCTGGTGCCACGCCTGCGTCCGATGGTCGGCGACGTCTCGTCGGCCCTGTACGCGGCCCACAAGGCCGGCGGCAGCCTGCTGTTCGAAGGCGCGCAAGGTTCCTTGCTGGACGTCGACCACGGCACCTATCCGTTCGTCACCTCGTCGAACTGCGTGGCCGGTAACGCCGCGGCCGGCGCCGGCGTCGGTCCTGGCATGCTGCACTACATCATGGGCATCACCAAGGCCTACACGACGCGCGTCGGTTCGGGTCCGTTCCCGGCCGAACTGCCAACCGACGCAGGCGTCGGCGAGCACCTGTCGCGCGTCGGCCACGAGTTCGGCACCGTCACCGGCCGCGCCCGCCGCTGCGGCTGGTTCGACGCCGCGCTGCTGCGCCGCTCGGTCCAGATCAATGGCGTGTCGGGCATGTGCCTGACCAAGCTCGACGTGCTGGACGGCATCGAGACCCTGAAGCTGTGCACCGGCTACAAGATCGACGGCCGCGACGTCGACATCTTCCCGGTCGGCGCCGAAGAGGCCGCCCTGTGCGAGCCGGTCTACGAAGAGATGCCAGGCTGGACGGAAACCACCGTCGGCGCCAAGTCGATGGAAGAGCTGCCGGCGAACGCCCGTGCCTACATCAAGCGCATCGAAGAGCTGGTCGGGATTCCGATCGACATGGTATCGACCGGTCCCGACCGCGAAGAGACCATCGTCCTGCGCCACCCGTTCGCCCAATAATAAAAGTAGAAGGAAAGCCTGAAATGAATACTCCTGTATCGACCGACAAGGACCTGTGGGTGTCGTGGGACGAGTACAACCGCATGGTCGAGCGCCTTGCGCTGCAAGTCTATGAATCGAACTGGAAGTTCGACATGGTCCTGTGCCTGGCGCGCGGCGGCGTGCGTCCGGGCGACGTCATCTCGCGCATTTTCGACGTGCCGCTGGCGATCCTGTCGACCAGCTCCTACCGCGAAGAAGCCGGCACCAAGCAAGGCAACCTCGACATCGCCAAGTACATGACGATGACCAAGGGCCCGCTGGCCGGCCGCATCCTGCTGGTCGACGACCTGGCCGATTCGGGCGTCACCCTGCAGCGCGTGCGCGAACACCTGACCGAGAACTATGCCGACGTCACCGAAGTGCGTTCGGCCGTCATCTGGGTCAAGGGTACCTCGGCATTCAAGCCGGACTACCACCTCGAAGACCTGCCGCACAACCCGTGGATCCACCAGCCGTTCGAGGATTACGACGGCCTGCGTCCGCACCAGTTGTCGGCGTGGATGAAGAAGTTCGAGAAGTAATCTGCTTCGCGGCCTGGCGCCGTGAAGACAGGAAGGCCAGGGCGTTGCGGCGCTCTGGCCTTTTTTATTTCTAGGCGCCATCGTGCAGCCGCGACCGTGCGAATCGGTTAAGATTGCCGGGCGTTGTCGTACCAGACTTCCCATAACAAAAACAACCATGACCCAAAGCTTCTTCCAGACCTTCATCCTGCTCATCCTCGTCACTGACCCCTTCGGCAACGTCCCCCTGTTCGCCACGGCCTTGAAGGACACGCCGATCCACCGCCGTCCGCGCATCGTCGTGCGCGAGTGCGCGATTGCCTTCCTGTTGCTGCTGGTGTTCATGTTCTTCGGCCAGCACTTCCTCGCCGCCTTGCACCTGAGTCCTGTTTCGCTGCGCATCGGCGGCGCCGTGATCCTGTTGATCATCGCAATCCGCATGATCTTCCCGCATCCCGATGGCGTGCTCGGAAAAAGCGAGCATGGCGAACCCTTTATCGTGCCGCTCGCGATTCCCGCGCTGGCCGGACCGTCGGCGCTGGCGACCGTGCTGCTGTTCAGCTCGAACACCCTGTCCGAAACCATGGTCCACGTGGCGGCGCTGGCGGCGGTGGGCGTGGTCTGGCTGGTGGTGTTCCTGAGCGCCGAGCGCCTGCAGCAAAAGCTGGGGCCGCAAGTGATGACGGCCTTCGAGCGCCTGATGGGCCTGATCCTGACCGCGATGTCGGTCGAAATGCTGCTAGGCGGCATCCGTGAATTCGTGAAGACACTTTGATATGAACAACGCCCCCGCCCGGACCGACCCTTCCGCTTCCCCGATGTTCCTCAGCGGGGGTGGCGAAGTCGGCGCGCTGATGCGTGCGCACGACTGGTCGCGTTCGCCGCTGGGCGATCCCTCGGACTGGCCGCAGGCGTTGCGCACGGTGGTGTTGCTGATGCTGGGCTCGAAGTTTCCCATGTTCTGCGCCTGGGGCGAGGAGCTGGTTTTCCTCTATAACGAGCCGTATGTGCCCATTCTCGGCGACAAGCATCCGGCATCGCTCGGGACGTCGTTCCACGCGGTATGGTCCGAGGTCTGGGAGGACATTTATCCATTCATCAGGCGCGCGCTGGACGGCGAGGCGACCTACACGGAAAAGCTGCCGCTCCTGCTGCACCGCCATGGCTACGATGAACCGACCTGGTTCACCTTCTCGTATTCGCCAGTGCTCGACGATGCCGGTGAAGTGGCGGGTATGTACTGCGCCTGCGTCGAGGTGACCGAGCAGGTGCAAGCCGAGCGCTACCGCGATGAGGAAAACAAGCGCCTCGTCACGCTGTTCGAGCAGGCGCCGGGCATTATTGCCGTGCTGCGCGGACCCCAACATTTGTTTGAAATTACAAACAAAAGTTACATGGAATTGATTGGACGCAGCGATCTGATCGGCAAGACGGCACGTGAGGCCTTGCCCGAAGTCGAAGGGCAGGGCTTTTTCGAACTCCTTGACGAGGTCTACACCAGTGGAATGCCGTTCGTCGGCCATGCGCTACCGCTCGATGTTGCGCGCGAACCCGGCGCACCGCTCGAGCGCCGTTATCTCGACTTTGTCTACCAGCCGATCCGCGATGCCGCCGGCGAGGTCTCGGGCATCTTTGTCGAAGGCAGCGACGTCACCGTGCGCAAGCAGGTCGAAGACGAGCTGCGCGCCGCGAATCGCCAGAAAGACCAGTTCCTGGCGATGCTGGCGCACGAGCTGCGCAACCCGCTGGCGCCGATCACGACCGCGGCCCAGCTGCTCAAGATGGGCACCCTCGACGCCAAGGGCGTGCATAACGCCAGCGAGATCATCGCGCGCCAGGCCGAGCACATGACCGACCTGGTGAACGACCTGCTCGACGTTTCGCGCGTGACGCGCGGCCTGGTCACGCTGGAAAAAGAAGAGCTCGACATGAACGCGGTGGTGACCAGCGCGCTGGAGCAGGTGCGCCCGCTGATCGACGCCAAGCGCCATACCTTCACCATGCAGCTCTCGGGCGAACCGGCGCACGTGCTGGGCGACCGCACGCGCCTGGTGCAGGTGCTGTCGAACATCCTCAACAACGCGGCCAAGTACACGCCGCCGGGCGGCCAGATCGTGCTGCGGGTGTCGGTCGCGGGCGAGCGCGTGCTGGTGGTCGTCGGCGACAACGGCATCGGCATCGAGCCGGACGTGCTGCCCTATATCTTCGAGCTGTTCACGCAGGCCGAGCGTACCCCGGACCGTTCGCAGGGCGGGCTCGGCATCGGTCTCGCGCTGGTGAAAAGCCTGGTCGCGCTGCACGGCGGCACGGTCGACGCGCGCAGCGAGGCGCCCGGGCGCGGCAGCGAATTCGAGATCTGCCTGCCGCGCCTCACCGCGGCCGACCCGCTGCCGGGCGACGCCTCGGGCGAACCCGGCACGGTCCGGGTAGAGCCGCTGCGGGTGATGGTGGTCGACGACAACCAGGATGCGGCGCAGATGCTGGCCATGCTGCTGGAAGTGCAGGGGCATGCCGTCTCGGTCGAGTACGACGGGCGCGGCGCCCTGCAGCGCGCGCGGCGCGAGCTGCCGCAGGTGATGCTGCTCGATATCGGCTTGCCCGACACCGACGGCTACGCGCTGGCGCGCCAGCTGCGCGCGATTCCCGAGCTGAAAGGCGCGACCCTGGTGGCGCTCACCGGTTACGGCCAGAACGAAGACCGCCGCCTGGCCGAGGAGGCCGGCTTCGACCATCACCTGGTCAAGCCGGCCGACCTCGCGCAGGTGGGCGAGATCCTCGCCGCGGCCCCGCGCACGCCGCGCTGAAGCGGGGCGCTTGTGCGAAGCGCGCGATTCGGCAATACTGCCGCACGGCCGTGTAGCGGCGACATATTCCATAAAGGTAAAACGATGAAATACGCAATTTCGGCCCTCGGGCTGGTCCTGACCCTGGCCGCCGGCATCGCCAGCGCCGCCCCGGCCGCACCCGCGGCCGCCGTCGCCAAAGCCGCTCAGCTGCAAACCATCGACACCGTCGTCGGCAAGGGCAAGCAAGCCGTCGCCGGCAATACCGTCAAGGTCCACTACACCGGCTGGCTGTTTGAACCGAAAGCGCCGAAACAGCGCGGCGCGCAGTTCGACAGCTCGGTCGGCGGCGAACCGTTCACCTTCCCGCTCGGCATGGGCGGCGTCATCAAGGGCTGGGACCAGGGCGTGGCCGGCATGAAGGTCGGCGGCAAGCGCACCCTGATCATTCCGGCGGCACTGGGCTATGGCGAGCGTGGGGCCGGTCCGATTCCGCCGGGCGCAACCTTGATGTTCGATGTGGAATTGATCGACGTGAAGTAATGACGGCGTGGGCACGCGTGCCCACCCACCGACATCGCAATGAACAACGGCGCCATCGGCGCCGTTTGCTTTACTTGCCCAACATCGACACCACGTTGTCCGCCCCCGGCGCCCCGAACGCCTGCTGCTTGAGCACGTGCAGCTGGTCGCGCACTTGCGCCGCTTTTTCGAACTCGAGGTTCTTGGCGTGGTCCACCATGAGCTTTTCGAGGCGTTTGATTTCTTTCGAAATCTGCTTCTCGCTCATCGACTCGACCTTGGCCACCTGCGCCGCGTCTTCCAGGCTCTGCGCGCCTTCGAGCATGGCCTTCTGCGCGGCGTTGCTGTAGACGCCGTCGATCAGTTCCTTGATCTTCTTTTGCACGCCCACCGGGGTGATGCCGTTGGCGGCGTTGAAGGCGATCTGCTTGGCGCGGCGGCGTTCGGTTTCGTCGATCGCGCGGCGCATCGAGTCGGTGACCTGGTCGGCGTACAGGATCGCGACGCCGTTCAGGTTACGTGCGGCGCGCCCGATGGTCTGGATCAGCGACCGCTCGGAACGCAGGAAGCCTTCCTTGTCGGCATCGAGCACGGCGACCAGCGACACTTCCGGCAAGTCCAGGCCCTCGCGCAGCAGGTTAATGCCGATCAGGACGTCGAAGGTGCCCAGGCGCAGGTCGCGCAGGATCTCGACACGCTCCACGGTCTCGATATCGCTGTGCAGGTAGCGCACCTTGATGCCGTGGTCCGACAGATACTCGGTCAGCTGCTCGGCCATGCGCTTGGTCAGCGTGGTGATCAGGACGCGCTCGTTCTTCTTGACGCGGTCGTTAATCTCGCTCATCACGTCGTCGACTTGCGACAGGGCGGGGCGCACGATGATGATCGGGTCGACCAGGCCGGTCGGGCGCACCACCTGCTCGACGACGTTGTCGGCATGCGCCTTTTCGTATTCGGCCGGCGTGGCGGACACGAAGATCGTCTGGCGCATCTTGCCTTCGAATTCCTCGAACTTCAACGGCCGGTTATCCAGCGCCGACGGCAGGCGGAAGCCGTAGTCGACCAGGTTGGTTTTACGCGACCGGTCGCCGTTGTACATGGCCGAGAGCTGGCCGACCAGCACGTGCGACTCGTCCATGAACATCAGCGCGTCTTTCGGCAGGTAGTCGACCAGGGTCGGCGGCGGCTCGCCCGGCATGGCGCCGGACAGGTGGCGCGAATAGTTCTCGATGCCCTTCGTGAAGCCGATTTCGGCCATCATCTCGAGGTCGAAACGGGTGCGCTGTTCGAGGCGCTGCTCTTCGATCAGCTTGTTTTGCTGGCGGAATTCCTCGAGCCGGTCTTTCAGCTCGGCCTTGATCGACTCGACCGCGCGCAGGACGGTCGAGCGCGGGGTGACGTAGTGCGAACCCGGATAGACCGTGAAGCGCGGGATCTTCTGGCGCACGCGGCCGGTCAGCGGGTCGAACAGCTGCAGGGATTCGATTTCGTCGTCGAACATCTCGACCCGGATCGCCAGCTCCGCGTGCTCGGCCGGGAAGATGTCGATCGTGTCGCCGCGCACGCGGAAGGTGCCGCGTCCGAAGTCCATTTCATTGCGCGTGTACTGCATCTGGATCAGGCGCGCGATGATGTCGCGCTGCGCGACTTTGTCCTTGTGGCGCAGCGTCAGGATCATCTTGTGGTATTCGTTCGGATTACCGATACCGTAGATGGCCGAGACGGTGGCGACGATGACCACGTCGCGCCGCTCCATCAGCGACTTGGTGCACGACAGGCGCATCTGCTCGATGTGCTCGTTGATCGACGAATCCTTTTCGATGAACAGGTCGCGCTGCGGCACATAGGCTTCCGGCTGGTAGTAATCGTAGTACGACACGAAATACTCGACCGCGTTTTGCGGGAAGAATTCGCGGAATTCGGAATACAGCTGGGCCGCCAGGGTCTTGTTCGGTGCGAAAATGATCGCGGGCCGGCCGGCACGGGCAATCACGTTCGCCATCGTGTAGGTCTTGCCGGAACCGGTCACGCCAAGCAGCGTCTGGTACATCAGGCCGTCGTCGATGCCTTCGACCAGGCCGGCGATGGCGGTCGGCTGGTCGCCGGCGGGCGGGAAGGGCTGGTGCAGCTTGAAGGGGGAGTCGGGAAAGGTGACAACCGTCGGCTCCGGGGTATTTACGATGGATACATCAGCCATGTTTCGAGACCTTTGCTAGAATGGGAATCCGTTTGCGGCACTGCAACACAGGTGTCGCTGTCTATACAACCGCTGCGAACCCACCGACAAATCAAGTTTATCACGATGACTTCCACAGCCTCCGCCAGCCTCTTCGGTGCCATCGACATGGCCCCACGCGACCCGATCCTGGGCATTACCGAAGCATTCAACGCCGATACGAACCCGGCCAAGATCAACCTGGGGGTCGGCGTCTACTACGACGATCATGGCAAGGTACCTCTGCTGCAGTGCGTGCAGAAGGCGGAAGCGAAGTTGATCGAGCACCTGTCGCCGCGCACCTATCTGCCCATCGAGGGCCTGGCTGCGTACGACAAGGCTGTGCAGGAGCTTGTATTTGGGGCCGGCAGCGCCGTAATTCAAGAGAAGCGCGCGGTCACCGTGCAAGCCATCGGCGGTACCGGCGCCCTTAAAATCGGCGCCGATTTCCTCAAGCGTTTTTCGCCCGATTCGCAGGTGTTCATCAGCGACCCGAGCTGGGAAAACCACCGCGCGCTGTTCGAGAGCGCGGGCTTTACCGTCAACAACTACGCGTATTACGACGAAGCGACCCATGGCGTGAATTTCGACGGCATGCTGGCCTCGCTGCGCGCGATGGCACCCGGTTCGATCGTGGTGCTGCACGCCTGCTGCCATAACCCGACCGGCGCCGACCTGACGCAGGCCCAGTGGGGCGAGGTCATCGCCGCGGTCAAGGCCGGCGGCCTGATCCCTTTCCTCGACATGGCCTACCAGGGCTTCGGCGCGGGCATCGCGGAAGACGGCGCCGTGGTGGCGCGTTTCGTCGAAGCCGGCGGCCCGCTGCTGGTATCGAACTCGTTCTCGAAATCGTTCTCGCTGTACGGCGAGCGCGTCGGCGCCTTGTCGGTCGTCGCCGCCTCCGCCGAAGAAGCGGCGCGCCTGTTGTCGCAACTGAAACGCGTGGTGCGCACCAACTATTCGAACCCGCCCCTGCATGGCGGCAAGGTCGTAGCGACCGTGCTGGCGACACCGGAACTGCGCCAGCTGTGGGAAGAAGAGCTGGCCGGCATGCGCGTGCGCATCAAGCAGATGCGCGAGTTGCTGGTGCAAAAGCTGGCCGAAAAAGCCCCGCAGCGCGACTTCGCCTTCGTGCGCGAGCAGGTCGGCATGTTCTCCTATTCGGGCCTGACCAAAGAGCAAGTGGGCAAGCTGCGCGAGCAATCGATCTACGCGGTGGACACCGGCCGCATCTGCGTCGCCGCCCTGAATTCGAAGAACATCGATCTCGTCGTTGACGCCATCGCCAAAGTCCTCTAAAATATTGGCTCTTCGCTGCTGAACTTTGTTCTACGGCAAAGAGCAACACAATTCCCTGATAGCTCAGTTGGTAGAGCGACGGACTGTTAATCCGCAGGTCCCTGGTTCGAGTCCAGGTCGGGGAGCCAGAATTTAAAAAGAGCGTCGAGCAATCGGCGCTCTTTTTTTTCGTGCCTGCGCCACCTCGTCCACGGCCCGCAGCAGTGCGTCCAGCACCGCGTCCGGCGGGAAGCCACGTTCGTCCTCGAGACCGTGGCCGACATCCTCGATCACCTGCACGCGGCATGTCGTGCGCGCGCTGCCGTCGGGGCGCGCCGGACAGGCGCCGGGCGCCGGCAGCGGGACCAGGTGGTCGCGCATGCCGAACAAATACACCACGCGGCCATCGAAGTCGCCCAGCTGGTCGAGGCTGCCGACGGCGGCCGTCATTTGCTGGTACTGGAAGCGTCCATTCCAGGCCACCGGGATGGTGTGTCCTTCGAAGTTGCCTGCGATCGTCGCCTGCGCCGACTGCGATGCGTAGAAGGCGGCCTGGGCGCGGAAGTAGGCCTGGGTCGCTTCGCGGCGCAGCGGCAGCAATTGGCGCCGCAGCGTCGGCGCGCCCATGAATTCGCTCATTTTGGCCAGCAGTGCGGGCGAATGCCACTTGCCGGCGCAGCGAAACAGCTCCTCGGCCGTCAGGTCCCGATGCGGGCAACGCGCGAATCCCTCGCTGGCGACATTCGCGAAGTATTCGTATTGCAACTGGTAGGGGACGATGCGTGCGAGCGAGGCAAGCGGGCCGCCGACCGCCACGATGCCGATGGGCCGCATCGCGTGTTGCCCGACGGCGGCGCTGACGTGGTGCATGCCTTCGGAATAGGCCAGGGCGATCTGCGCCAGGCCGCGCGTGCGCGGATGCCGCGCCAGCGCCGCGAACACGCGTCCGGTATCGGCGGTAATGGTCACGAAATCGACCCCGGCCCGCACCCGCGGGTCGGGACAACGCGCGGCCAGGGCGGCGGCGCGCTGCGTTGGCGAGTCGCCTTCGACGCAGCTGCGCAGCGGCGCGTAACCGCGCTGGCTGAAATAGGCGACGGCATAGCCGGCGGCCAGCAGCTTGCCGGTCAGGCCGCCGCGACGATCCGGGTCATACACTCGCTCGCGCAATTCGGCGTTCAGGTAGGGATCGGACAGGCCGCCCGTGCCGGGCACGACCACGACGAGTGCGCGCGCCCTGGCGCCCTCCGGCCAGGCGGTCTCGACAGTGATGACGGCGCCGCCATCGACGCTGACCGGGATGTCGATCCGGGCGGGCGCCGCGGCTGCGGGCATTGATGCGGCGAGGGCGATCAGGAACAATGCGAGGAACAGTCTGGGCATGAATACAGCGGCAGAATGGGAATAGGTCATTATCCTGTTTAATTGCGATTTTGCAACATTAATGCCCGTGCTCGGCGAAGTCGTGGCGAGCGAGTCGGAACAAAAGGCCCTCCAGCACTTGCACAATGCTGCTGAGCAGCTATAATGCCAAGCTCAATTCCCTGATAGCTCAGTTGGTAGAGCGACGGACTGTTAATCCGCAGGTCCCTGGTTCGAGTCCAGGTCGGGGAGCCAGAATTTAAAAAGAGCGTCGAGCAATCGGCGCTCTTTTTTTTCGCCCTGTGTCGGCGGACTCAACAGCTGCTCCGTAACTTGCGCAAACGCTGCGCGGCCGACTCCGTCCAACCCTGCGCTTTCCGCACGGCGCGCCACGCTCTTCGCTCGCCTGGCCCGGGTATCTCGCCTCCCCGGTCGAGAGCACCTGCATTACACCGGCGTTCGCGCGCTCGACCTCCCCCACGGCTTCGGCCCCTGCCTCGCATTGCAGCATTTTCCTTGTCAACTCGCTTGGTGGATTGTGCTCCGTCAGCACCGCGATGATCCATCTATTTGCCTGCATTTATTCGACCCGGACCGTTGACACCTTTCGCTTTTACCGCATCGCAAAAACCCGATCGTTTAATGCCCGAGACGTAAGCCGTAGCACCAATTCACGCCGGCTTTAGCGCGTTCAATTAATAGCGAATAAATTTTTGTAAACGTGAAAATTGGAGAGATTTAACCTTGTTGGACTTGATAAGATGTCGATCAACTGCTTATGCATCGAAGGAAAATTTTTTCGGATCCCATTTTTTGGGGGGCGCAAAAATGCGCGAGCAAATGTGATCAGGTAGGGCATAAACCAGCCCGAGCGCTGGAAAAACATCGCCCGAGCAGTAAAAGAATTCAAGCGGGATGGTCTCGCAAGATGAGCCCAAGATAGGGCATTACTGAGGAGAGCAGTTTGTTAAACATGAATTTGAGCAAGAGCGCTAAGAAAAATATCTTCGTCACCAGCCGCGAACTGAGCGCCGAAGAGCTGACTCAGGTCGGCGGTGCATATAGCGCATCGGATTCGGGATACGACTCGTATTATGACTATGATTCGTATGACTATGGATACGAGGCAGGCGGCGGCGATTACTACGATTACAATGATTCCTACGATCCTTACGAGTACTCGCCGGCGGATTACAGCTCGGAGTACGACAGCATGATCCAGGATGCTTTCGATGCGAACCAGGCCTGGCTGGATGCGAATCCAATCCAGATCGAGATTTTTACGATTGGCGATTTTACGCTGAGCTATAGCGGTAGTCTCACGGAAGGCCTTAAAACAGCCGTTGCGGATTGCCTCGCGGCTGCTAGCGGTTCTAAATTGGGCTTCGATTTCGCCGCGGTCGCAGGCGCAGTCTCGATCTTGAACAGCAATCAGGTTGGTGTCATCGGCTGCACGTTGGGCGTGGGCGAAGGTATTATCCGCGACCTGATCCCGTAATCAATCCATGCACGCACCCTGCGAGCATGTGAAAAAAACCTCCGTTGGAACCTTGCATCGTCTTGCCGTGCTAACGTACCAGCTTCGGCGCTGCGTCGGGCGATCCTGTCCGGTGTCATGGAGTTTTTTCACGCGCTTTTCAGGGTGCTTTTGGAGTATGAATGAACAAGTTTTTGCAAGTTGCCGCGTCGCTGATCGTCAGTTCCGTATGCGCGTGGCACCTGTCGGGTAATGCGGCGGAAAACGCTTCCAATTTCTGGAAGGTATCCAACGAAAAGCACACCTTGTATATTCTGGGCGTCACGCACGTCGGCGATCAGCGGCAATACCCATTGGGAGCGCCGATACTCGATGCATTCAATCAGTCATCCATCTACATCACCGAATCGAGATTGGCATATGAGCCACTCGAAAACGTCAAGGACGTCTTGCGCAGGGAATATACGGCCGAATCCGGAAAAACCTTGCGCGCATTGTTGGCAACACCCGCATGCATGGAAGTGGAAGGATCGGCGACATTGACTTCCTCGATCCAGGCGGCTTTACCCAGCGATCTTGGCACCAAAGTACTCGGTTTGTCTCCGCGGGCGACGATCCACCAGATTGCAAACCCGGCTGTCGATAATCGCCAGCTGTCGATGAAATCACTGCAACCTGCAATGGCCGTCGAGTCATCCCTGCGTTTGCAAGCCCGCAAGCAGGGAATTGCCTTGGGCACGCTCGACGATGAATATTGGCGGGGCATCGATCAACTCGGTCCAAAACAGACGTGTGAACTGTTGCTTACCTTGGTGCGCTTTCACGCGCGCAGCGATCGCGACCAGCTTGCCGTGTCCAATTACACGAAAGTGCTTGCCGCATTGCTTAATCATGATTCCGCCGGAACCTTGGCGGCGTATCTGGAGCAGTATGAGGCGCCGGGCCAAAACGACGATTCCTCGGCTCTCCGTGTATGGATGAAAAATCGCAATACAAACATGGCGCGGATTCTGGAAGAGACGAGCAACCGGATTGGTTTCGTGGCCATCGGTGCTGCGCATTTGCCGGGTAAGAATGGCGTGATTTCGATACTGGGCCGGCACGGCTACAAGACCGAGCCCATCAATCTCCCTTAGGCCAGGATGACCGGGAAAAAATGGCGCCGAGGGCGCCATGCGTGCTCTTTGTGGTAGACCGGTTCAGCGCCCGGCAACCGGCCTGACCTTCGCCGCCGCCGCCAGCGCCCGTTCGCGCGCGGTATCGATATCGGCGGCGCTGGCCAGCGCCACCCCCATGCGCCGGCGCGCAAACGATTCCGGCTTGCCGAACAGGCGGATGTCGGTATCCGGCACCTGCAAGGCCTCGGCCACGCCCTCGAAGGCGATGCCCTTCGCGTCGAGCTGGCCGTAGATCACGGCCGAGGCGCCTGGCGTACGCAGCGCTGTGTTGACCGGCAGGCCGAGCACGGCTTTCGCGTGCAGTTCGAATTCGCTTTGTACTTGGGTCGCCATCGTCACCATGCCGGTATCGTGCGGGCGCGGGCTCACTTCCGAGAACCAGACCATGTCGCCCTTGACGAACAGCTCGACGCCGAACACGCCCAGGCCGCCGAGGTTGGCCGTGACCTTGTCCGCGATCTCGCGCGAACGCTCCAGGGCCAGCGGCGCCATCGGGTGCGGCTGCCAGGATTCGACATAGTCGCCCGCCACCTGCTTGTGGCCGATGGGCTCGCAGAAACCGGTCTGGGTCGTGCCGTCGAGCCTGCGCGAGCGCACCGTCAGCAGCGTGATCTCATAGTCGAAATCGATAAAACCTTCGGCGATCACGCGCCCGGCGTCGACCCGTCCGCCGGCGGCGGCGTAGTCCCAGGCGGCTTGCACGTCCGCCGCGCTGTCGAGCTTCGACTGGCCCTTGCCTGAGGACGACATCACCGGCTTGACCACGCAGGGGAAGCCGACGAAGGCGCAGGCTTCCCGCAGCTCTTCCAGGCTGCTGGCGAAGCGGTAGGGCGACGTCGCCAGGCCGAGTTCTTCGGCGGCGAGGCGGCGAATGCCTTCGCGGTTCATCGTCAGCTGGGTGGCGCGCGCGGTCGGGATGCAGGTGATGCGGCCCGCCGCTTCCAGCTCGGCCAGGGTGTCGGTGGCGATCGCCTCGATTTCGGGAATCACGAGGTCGGGCTGTTCCTGTGCGATCAGGGCGGCCAGCGCGGCGCCGTCGGTCATGTCGATCACGTGCGAACGGTGCGCCACCTGGTGGCCGGGGGCGTTCGGGTAGCGGTCGACGGCGATGACTTCGACGCCGAGGCGCTGCAGGGAAATGATGACTTCCTTGCCGAGTTCGCCGGAGCCGAGCAGCATCACGCGGGTGGCGGAAGGGGAGAGGGGCGTGCCGAAAATGCGGGGAGCGGTCATGGTCGTTTCGAAATAGGGAGCGCCGTGGGGCGGGGTGCTGCGACTATAGCAAAGCCGGGCCAGGTGAGTGCAAGATTGAAATTTTCGTACGGGACTCGCCAAACCACGTTCCGCCCGCTATAATGTTGCCTCAATTCCCTGATAGCTCAGTTGGTAGAGCGACGGACTGTTAATCCGCAGGTCCCTGGTTCGAGTCCAGGTCGGGGAGCCAGAACAAGCAGCAAGCAAAAGGCCGCGTCGATGACGCGGCCTTTTTCGTTTGCAGGATTCGATCGAGTCGCGCGGCAGCGCATCAAATCCGTCATTTCCGGCGCTTCTTGTCGTTCGTGGTAAATGTGCGCGTGTAAAAGTCGGGCGGCTTCTTCGCCACCCAGTCGATGAAGGCCCGGATCTCGGTGTGAGCGCGCAGCGCCTCCCAGGTGTGGTACGCACGCAGCAACTCGCGCTCGGTGAGCGCCGAGTGGATCTTGCGATGGCAAATCCTATGGATCGGGAACTGTTCCTTGCCTTTGAAGGTCTTGGGCACCAGGTGGTGGCGGTCGATGTTCACCGTTCCCAGTGCGCGCCCGCAGAGCGGGCATGGGTCGTCTTGCACGTGATCCTCGGTAGCGAAAAAAGCCTGTCAATACATAGTGATGGCGAAGCACGGAGAATCAAGCACAAAAGTAACTTTGATGAACTCGCCGTTCACATTCGTGTAAAATTAATCCTTCCTAAAATGCAACTTGGCCCCTGTGCGGTCGGGGTCTCCAGCGATGATCGACGACGAAACCAGTACCTGTTCGATCCTTCTGATCGACGACGAGCCCTTTTCGCAGCAAATCATCGAGCATGGGCTGAAATCCTGCGTCAAGCATGTGCTGCACTACGAATCGAGCCCGGCCCGCGCGGTCGAGCTGGTCCGCGAACTCGATATCACGGTGGTGCTGGTCGACTTGCGCATGCCCGACCTCGACGGTTTCGAGTTTACGCGCCGCCTGCGCGCCAATTCCGCCACCGAACACATTCCCGTCATCATGCTGTCCTCCGAGGACGATCCGGAAATCAAGGCGCAGGCCTTTGCGGCCGGCGTCAACGACTACATGGTGAAATGGCCCGATCCGCGCGAGCTGGTGGCGCGGGTCCAGTATCACAATGCCGCCTGCATCGCCCGGCGCGAGCGCGACGCCGCCTTTGCCTCGCTGCGCGTGAGCCAGGAGCAGTTGGCCGCGAGCGAATCGGCGCTGCACCAGGCGCAAAAGATGGAAGCGATCGGTCAGCTCACCGGTGGCGTGGCCCACGATTTCAATAACGTGCTGCAGATCATCGGCGGCAACCTGCAACTGCTCAAGCTGGTTGGCGGACTGAACGACGCGGGACGCGCCCGTGTCGAAATGGCCCTGGCCGGCGTCGAGCGCGGTGCCAAGCTCTCTTCCCATCTGCTTGCGTTCGCGCGCCGCCAGCCGCTGCAGGCGGTGGTGCTCAACCCCGGCCACCTGCTGCGCGACATGGACGACATGATGCGGCGCGTGCTGGGACCGAATGCGCGCATCGTCACCGATATCGACCCCACGCTGTGGAGCACGGTGGCCGATCCGAACCAGCTCAATAACGTGTTGCTGAACCTGGCGATCAACGCGCGCGACGCGATGGGCGGCAATGGCACGCTGCTGATTCGTGCCGGCAATGCCGGCCCTGGCGCCATGCTGCCGCCCGGCGTGTCGGTGGGCGAGTACGTCGTCATCGAGGTGGCCGATACCGGCAAGGGCATGCCGCCGGAAGTCCTGCAGCGCGCCTTCGAACCGTTCTTTACGACCAAGCCGGTCGGCCAGGGCACGGGCCTGGGCCTGTCGATGGCCTACGGCTTTGTCAAGCAATCGGGTGGCGAGATCGTGCTCGGCAGCGAAGTCGGGCGCGGCACCAGCGTGCGCATCTTCCTGCCGCGCAGCGAGGCCGAAGCCGAGCAGCCGCAAGCCCAGGTGGACGTGCCGCTGTGCGGCGGCCTGGAAACGATCCTGGTGGTGGAAGACGAGGAAGACGTGCGCAGTTCGACCTGCGCCATCCTGTCGGCGCTCGGCTACGACGTGCTCGAGGCGAGCGATGCCGCCGGCGCGGTGTCGCTGATCGAAAGCGGGCGCCATATCGACCTGGTGTTCACGGACGTGATCATGCCGGGGCCGGTGAGCAGCCTGCAACTGGGCGAAGCCGTGCGCGAACACCTGCCGCAGGCGCAGGTCCTGTACACCTCGGGGTATGCGGAAGGGGTGCTGGCGCACGAGGGCAAGGTCAGTGCCTCGGTCCATCTGCTGCAAAAACCGTATCATCCGGACGCGCTCAGTGCGCGTATCCGTCACCTGCTGCGCTCCGGGCGCAATAGCAACAATGGCGGCAGCCCGGTCGACGCCCGGCAAACCGCCATCAGCTCCAGCGCGACGGCCTAAGAACCTATCCCAGTAGGGAATGAGTCGTTGCTGACGCGCCTGACAAGCGGCTGCTGCGTTGCTCGTCGTTGCATGGCTCGCCATGCGGCCTCCTCGCGCCTTGCCCCCGCTTGCCATGCATCGTCATCAACTTCCTCCTCCCTACTGGGATAGGTTCTAAGCCGGATCAGTTCGGCGGGATGTAGCGGAACGAGCCCGGAGGCGGTTCGTTGAGCACCGCCCAGAAGATTCCCAGGTCGGCGATCGCGCGCACGAATTCCTTGAAATCGACCGGCTTGACGACGTACGCGTTCACGCCCAGCTCGTAGCTGCGGATCAGGTCCTGTTCTTCTTTCGACGAGGTCAGCATCACGACCGGCATGCTTTTCAGCTTGTCGGTCTTGCGGATCGTCGCCAGCACTTCCAGTCCGTCCACTTTCGGCAATTTCAGGTCGAGCAGGGTCACGGCCGGATTGCCTTCGGCACGCTCGGCGAATTCGCCCCGGCGCAGCAGGTAGTCGAGCGCTTCGGCGCCGTCGCGCACGACCACGACTTCATTGGCAAGCTGGCTACGGGCGAGCGCCACCAGGGTCAGTTCGAGGTCGTTCGGGTTGTCTTCGACCAGCAGGATGGGTTTTAACATGATTGATTTCGCTGTTGCGATGAAGGTGCCAGTGTTCGCGGAATAGTGAATGAGAAGGTGGCGCCCTGGCCCTGGATCGATTCGGCCCAGACCCGTCCGCCATGGCGCTCGACGATACGGCGCACATTGGCCAGGCCGATGCCGGTGCCCTGGAAGTCTTCCATCCGGTGCAGGCGCTGGAAGACGCCGAACAGCTTGTGCACGTAGTCCATGTTGAAGCCGGCGCCATTGTCGGCGATGTGGAACACGGTTTCCTGGTCAACCTGTTCCGACCAGATGCGGATCAGGGCCGGGTCGCGCTGCCCGGTGAACTTGACCGCGTTCGAGAGCAGGTTCTGGAGCGCCAGGTGCAGGAAGGTCGGGTCGGCCGTGATGCGCGGCAGCGGGCCGATATCCCATTCGATGTTGCGGCCGGCCGTCTCGAGCGAGAGCTTGTCGATGCAGGAGGCGATCAGGTGCGCCATGTCGATCGCGACCGGGCGCAGGGCGGCGCGGCCCATCTGCGAGAAACTCAGCAGGTCGTCGACGAGTTTGCCGGCCAGGCGCGCCGATTCCTTGATGTTGGTGAGGAAGCGCTGGCGCATGGTCGTGTCTTCGCTGCCGCTCGATTCGAGCAGCAGGTCGGAAAAGCCGACGATGTGGCGCAGCGGCGCGCGCAGGTCGTGCGAGACCGAATACGAAAACGCTTCGAGTTCCTTGTTGGCGCGCCCGAGCTCTTCGGCCAGTCCCGCCATTTCCTCGGCGCGTTCGAGCGCGATGCCGAGCAGGGCGCTGCGAAATTCGGCCGTCAGTTCGGTCTCGGCCACGTGCCAGGGCAGGCTGACGCCGTGGATTTCCTCGCGCCAGGTGGCAAAGCTGGTGCGCGGAGTGAGCTGGGCCGCCGCCGAGGCGGATTCCTTCTCGTGCGGATTGCCGGCCCACTCGATGGTATGCACCGCTTCCGGACGGAACCAGAGCAGGTAATCCTTGTGCAGGCGCGAGATCGACATGGCCAGCACGCCGCTGGCATTGCGCGTCAGCGCCGCGCCGCCCGGATACTCGGCCGACAGTTCGTCGGTCGAATAGATGTCGCGGCCATGACCCTGCAGGTCGATCCAGGCCACCAGGTCCTGGATCGCGCCGACATCGGGCGTATCGCCATAGATCAGCACGCGCTCGTCGGCCACCACCGCCACGCCGCCCGCGCGCGCAAAGCGCAGCAGTTCGGGGAAGACGGCGCTCATGTTCTCGATGACGTCGGCGCCCTTGGTCAGGTTGCCCAGCATCGCCACCATCATGCGCCGCACGTCGAGGCGGAACTGCAGTTCGCTCGCGTCCTCGCGCGATTCGATGCACAGCGCCAGCACCTGGCCGAGCTGCTCGCAGGCGGTGCGCTTTTCGAAGGGCAGCGGGCAGGGCGTTTCGTTATGGCAGGAGATCAAGCCCCAGAGTTTGCCCTTGACCATCAGCGACACCGACATCGAGGCCAGCGTGCCCATGTTGCGCATGTATTGCAGGTGCACCGGCGAGACGCTGCGCAGCGCCGCGAAGGAGAGGTCGTTGCGCTGCCCGGTGACGGGGTTGTCGCCCGGGACCAGCGGCGAGGGCGCGTAGTTGGCGTCCTGGATCAGGCGGATGCGCGAAAGCGCGTACAGCTCGCGTGCCTGGGCCGGGATGTCCGATGCCGGAAAGCGCTGGCCCAGGTAGGAGTGGTAGGCCTCGTCCTTCGACTCGGCCATCACGTGGCCATGGCCCTCGCGGTCGAACTGGTAGACCATCACGCGGCCGAAACCGGTGACCATGCGGACCTGGTGCGCCGCCAGGCTGGCGAGCGACTCGACCGACTGCGACTCGTTCACTTGCAGCAGGAAGTCGCCCAGCATCGGGTACAGGTGACGAAAATCCGGCGCTTCGGCGCGCCGGGTCGCTTCGAATTCGAGGATCGTCAGGCCATCCCAGGCATGGCCTAGGACGTCGAAATGGCGATCCTCGCCGACGCTGATCGTGCCCAGGTAAAAGGGCCGGCTACCGAGGCTGCCGTTGGTGAGGGCCGGCAGCAGGCGCTCGGCGGTGGCGTCACCGAGCAGCGCGGCCAGCGGGCGGCCGATGGCAGTGTCGGCGGCCAGTCCCAGCCAGTGGTCGATATTCGTGCTCGCTTGCAGGATCTCTCCCGTTGCGGACAGCGTCAGCAGGAAGCCGTGCGGCTGGATACTGCCGGGCGTGCGGATCGGTTCGCGGGCACAGCCGGACAAATCAAGCGGTGCGGATGGGGATGGAGTCATGGGGGCGCGGGCACAGGCACGGCTGGGTTACAAAAGCGTTATTCTAGCGTGAAAGGCAAGCGCCGGCACCTTGGAATATGGAGCGCGCCGACGCGTGCGGCGGCGGCACGAATCGTCATGTTTTTGAGTCGAACGGGGCTTGACCGGTCAGTCGAGGCATGAGCCGATCGACAACGTTGCGTGGCAAGTAAGCTTTGTTTCGGTTTATGATGGGGCGTTACCCGCCCAACCGCTCCTCGCGCTCATGACCACACAAATTGCCGTCAAGAAAAAGCTGACAGAAGAACAGCGGTTTCAGTACTTGATATCCGGAATTAGCGACTACGCGATCTACATGCTCGATCCGGATGGGCACGTCAGTAGCTGGAATGCCGGGGCCCAGCGCTTCAAGGGCTACCGGGCACCGGATATCCTGGGCGAACACTTCTCGCGCTTCTATACGCCCGAGGACCAGGCCGGCGGCCTGCCGGCGCGCGCCCTGGCGACCGCGCTGCGCGAGGGCAAGTACGAAGCCGAGGGCTGGCGCATGCGCCAGGACGGCACGCGCTTCTGGGCCAGCGTCGTGATCGACCCGATCTACGACGAAGAGGGCACCCTGCTCGGCTACGCCAAGATCACGCGCGACATCACAGACAAGCGCCAGGCCGAACAGGCGCTGCGCGCCAGCGAGGAACGCTTCCGCCTGCTGGTGCAGGGCGTCACCGATTACGCGATCTACATGCTCTCGCCGCAGGGCGAGGTCAGCAACTGGAACGTCGGCGCCGAACGTATCAAGGGCTACCTGGCCGACGAGATCGTCGGCCAGCATTTCTCGCGTTTTTATACCGAGGAAGACCGCGCCGGCGGCAAGCCGGAGCGCGCGCTTTCGACTGCCGCCAGCGAAGGCCGCTACGAGGCCGAGGGCTGGCGCGTGCGCCGCGACGGCACCCGCTTCTGGGCCCATGTCGTGATCGACGCCATCCGCGACGAGATGGGCGAACTGATCGGTTTTGCCAAGATCACGCGCGACCTGACCGAGAAGAAAAAGGCCGACGCCGCGCTGGCCGAGGCCAACGCGGCGCTGTTCCAGGCGCAGAAGATGGAATCGATCGGCCAGCTCACCGGCGGCATCGCGCACGACTTCAACAACCTGCTGTCGGTGCTGGCCAGCGGCCTCGAAGTGCTGTCGCTGGGGCGCGGCGGCGGGGCCGACGCCAAGACCTACGAGAGCATGCGCCGTGCCGTCGACCGCGGCGCCACGCTCACCCAGCAGCTGCTCGCCTTTGCGCGCCAGCAGCCGCTGCAGCCGGAAACGCGCAGCGTGAACCGCCTCATTTCCGGCTTCGAGTCGGTGCTGCGGCGCGCGGTGAATGCCTCGATCGATTTCCAGGTACGGCTCGATCCGCATCTGCGCACCACCGTCATCGACAGCGCGCGCTTCGAATCGGCCTTGCTCAACCTGGTCGTCAACGCGCGCGACGCCATGCCCGAGGGCGGGCACTTGCAGATCGACACCGCCAACATCGAGCTGGCCAAGGATGAGGTGCGCGGCCTGGCGCCGGGCGCCTATGTGCGGGTGACGGTGGCCGATACCGGCACCGGCATGTCGCCCGAGACCGCGGCGCGCGCCTTCGAGCCGTTCTACACGACCAAGGACATGGGCAAGGGCACGGGCCTGGGCCTGTCCCAGGTGTATGGCTTCATCAAGCAGTCGGGCGGCGAAGTGGTGATCGGCACCTCGCCCGGCGAAGGCACGGCGATCTCCATCTTCCTGCCCGCCGCGCCCGGCCAGGACCGGGGCGAGCACGTGGACACCACCGAACTGGTGCTGATCGTCGAGGACGAGCCCGACCTGATGGATGTGGCCGCGGCGCTCTACATCAGCATGGGTTACGAAGTCGTCACCGCTTCCAACGCCCAGGAGGCGCTGGCGCTGCTGGAGACACGCCCGGTCGATATCCTGTTCACCGACATCATCATGCCGCACGGGATGAACGGCGTCGAACTGGCCTTGCACGCGCGCGAGCACCATCCCGACGTCAAGGTCATCCTCGCCTCGGGCTATCCGCTGCCGGCCTTGAAACTCGACGAGTCCAGCCTGAGCGATTTCGCCTTTGTCAACAAGCCTTATCGCTTGTCGGACCTGGCGCGGGCCTTGCGGTCGGCGGTGTAGCAAGACGCGATCGGCCCGGCGCACCCCCGACCGCGCTCACAACGAAAACAAGATATCGCTGACGCGCTCATACAGGGCGTCCGCCGGCGGCCCCTCGTTCGGCCACCCCAGCACGTCGAAGTGGTCGTACCCGCGGTAGGTCCCCAGGTAATTCCAGCTCCCGCGCAGCGGCCTGCCGTCGAAGTCGCGCACCGGGTGTCCGGCCGGCGCGCGCATGCTGACGGTATTGACGACGCCGTCGTTGGCGAACCAGCGGCTGTCGATGCGCACCCGGCCCGGGGCGTCCTGGGTATAGCCGCCCATCCCGTGCTGCAGCATCGAGGGCACGATCCATTCGCCCGCATAGGTCCTGTAATAGGCGAACATGTCGGCGCGCGGATACTGGTAATGGCGGTTCTGGAGCGGCGCGACGATGCGGTCGGTGTCGTTGCAGCAGGGGGCGCCGGCCTCGGTGGCCTGGGTCGCGATCGAAAAATAATAGACCAGGGGCGAGGTACGCGCCCAGGTATTGAATTGGCGCGCGCCGTCGGGCGCCAGTTCCCAGTTCGCCAGGTCCGCCTGCAGCCAGTCGCGCAGCGGCGAGCGCAGTTCGGGCAGGATGTCGAGCACGGCGTCGCGCAAGGTGGTGCCGTCGTGCGGCGTGGAGATCGTCGTGACGCTGCGGATCCAGCCGGATTTGCCACCACGGTAAAGCTCGCCGTTGCCCGCATCCGGGTCGCCATGTTCCAGTAGTTCGACCAGCGCCCTGATCGTCGTGCCGCCCTGGCTATGGCCGATCATGTGCAGCGGATGGCGCGCGTCCCAGGCCGGGTAGAGGGCCGGCGGGTAGCCCTGGGGATTGTTCAGCGGATCGGCGGCCCAGCATTTGACGGCCTGGGCGCCGCCGTCGCTGGCTGCGTGGCGCGCGCCGTAGTCGACGCAGCCGCCCTTGAGCTGGGCGTACAGTTCGGCCGCCCGCTCGCGGTTGCTGGCGATCGCGCCGACGGTGGCGGTGAAGACGGTGTGCGGTCCCTTGTAGACGCGCAGATGGGCGGCGATATCGCCATGCCCGCCCCAGTACAGGAAGCCGCTGCGCGGGAACTGGTCGGGGCCGAAGCCGAGGAAGCCATGCACCAGCACCAAGGGATCCTGGTTCGCGGCGCGGAGCGCGACCGGGAGGAGGGCCAGCGTCAAGCCGAGCGCGGCGAGCAGGCTGCGGAAAAGGCGCGGCATCGAACGACTCCGGGAAGGCGAAAAGCCTTATTCTCGGAGCGCGCGCGGAAGACGGGTTTGCGCCAGGTCGCGCCGGCGCGGAAAACAAGCCGGCGACGCACCGGAACAGTGCGCCGCCGGCTTGACGAAACGAATCAGCGTGCCGACGGGATCGTGTTGGCGGCCGGTACCGTACTGCCCACGGCACCCGGCGCGCTGGCGTCGGCCGGCGCCGCGATCGAGGCGGTCATGCTGGCCTTCTCGGCGGCCTCGACCCGGTTGCCGTTCCAGACCACGTAATCGTCGATCGAATACAGCTTGCAGGGCTGGCTGCTTTTGGCCGAGCAGGTGGCCAGGGCGCGCGCATCCGGCGCTTCGCCTTCCTCGGCCCAGGTCCAGGCCCCGCTGGGCGAGACGGCGAAGGCGCGCGGCGTCATCTTGGTCAGGTAGTCGGCATAGGCGCGGCGCCCGTTTTCCGACAGGAAGGGAACCGCCTCGACATCGTCCAGTTTCGCAAAATCGGTGCGCGGGGGCGTCGGCGGCGGCGGCACCTGGTGCAGCACCTCGGTCGGCATGCCCACGCCTTTCAGGAAGCGCATGGTGTCGTCGAGCCAGATCTTTTCGCCGTCGCGGCTGGCGAGCATGCCGTGGGCGTCGCGCTTGAACGAAGGGAACTCGACCAGGCGCGCCTTGCCGCCGGCCTGGCCGAAGGCCGCATGCAGGCGGTTCGCCAGGTCCGGTCCGAACAGCGAATCGTTCTCGCCATACATCCACAGGCTCGGCACGCGGCTGTTGGCGCCGTATTCGGCGAAGGCCGAGACCAGGGCCGAGCGCCAGGCGCAGCGGTCGCTGTCGTCGCGCAGGCCGCCCGCAAAATTGATCAGGCCGCGCACACCGCTCTGGTGCTGGGTGCCGAGTGCCATCGTCGCCAGGCCGCCGTAGGACTGGCCGGCCACCACGATGTGTTCGCCGTCGATCCAGGGCTGGGCGCGCGCGAACTCGAGGGTCGAGCCGATGTCCTCGGCTTGCAGGTAGCCGTTGGCCGTCATGTCGCAGCCGCGGTCGCGGTAGCGTCCGGTCGAGTTGGCGAAACCCTGGCGCATCGGCACCATCACCGCATAGCCCCGCTTCACGAAGGCGGCGGCCATGTGATAGAAGCGGTCGCGCGGCTGGGCACTCGGGCGGCCCGGGTCCTTGCCGTGATTGATGACCAGGAGAGGGAAGGGGCCGGGGCCGTTCGGACGGAACACCGTCGTCTCCAGCATCGCACGATGGTCGGGGCCGGCGGGTACCTGCACGACTTGTTCGTTCATCCGGTAATCGAGCTCGAGTTCCTGCTCGATGGCAATGCCTGGCAGGAGCGCCAGACTAGCGAGCAGAGCGGTGGTGATCTTGCGAACAGAGGGACGAACTCTAATCATGGGAAACTCCGGAAAGCCTGCCGGTGGGACAGAATTGCTGGAAGGAATGAATTGATTCTAGGCACCTCAGCAGGCGAGGGCAATATCCGTTTCGGCAATTCCAGAAGTAAATTTTTGTGTGTGGTAAAGATGCTTATTTGCAGGAATGCACGCACTTGAGAAGCGGGAAAGATTGACGATTTTTCAGCTGACAATCCGGCCACGGCGGCGCCAGGCGTGCCGGCCGGATGCAGGCGCGGCCTGTCATAGGGAGATGTGATGCGATTCAGGAACCGGCTGCTGATCCTGGTTGTCGCCATCCTGTTGCCGGCGTTTATCGGCGCGGCGATTGCGGTAGCGTATGTCTATGTCGAGCAGCAAAAGGACCAGGAGCGCGGCGTGGCCGAGACCGGGCATGCGTTCGCGTTGCTGATCGACAACGAGATGCGCCACCAGGAGGGCATCCTGCGCACGCTGGCGGCCTCGCCGGCCCTGCAAGAGGGCGACCTGGCCGAGTTCTACGCCCATGCCCAGCGCGCGGCCGAGGGCGTCGGCGCGGTGGCGATCCTGTACGACATGGCCGGCAAGACCGTGCTCAATACGCGGCGCCCGCTGGGCATCGCGGTGCCGGGGCGCGACCCGTCCAATCTGCCCGACCTGGTGCGCCGTTTCGGCGCGGCCACTACCCTGGTGTCGGATATTTTTTATGCGCCGCCGGTACGCCGTCACGACTTCATGATGCAAGTGCCGGTGCGTATCGAGGGCGAAGTGCGCTATTACCTGCTGCTCGGCCTGAACGTCGACATCGTCCAGCAATTGCTGGCGCGCCAGCACTTTCCCGCCACCTGGATCGCCACCGTGGCCGACCGCAACGGCCGCATCGTCGCCCGCTCGCGCGACGCCGTGCAGTATGTCGGCACGCCGCTGCGCGCCCAGGCCCGCGCCCTCGTCGCCGCCAACGACGAGTCGGTCGCCTTCGACAGCGAAACCCTGGACGGCATCCCGGTGCGGGCGCTGGCGAGCACCGTGCCGAACACGGGCTGGAAGGTCTTGATCAGCATTCCGACGGCCGAAATCCAGCGCGTGCCGATCCGCGCCGCGGCACTGCTGGCGGGCATCATGTCGGTGCTGCTGGTGCTGGCGCTGGCCGCCGGGCGCTGGTTCTCGAACCGCGCCACGGCGCCGATCGAATACCTGGGACGCTGCGCCGACCGCCTCGGCAACGGCGAGGAAGTCGCCTACCATCCGCACGGCCTGGAAGAGATCGACAACGTGGCGCGCCGCATGACGGAGGCGAGCAAGCAGATCCAGCGCTCGCAGCGCGAACTCGCGCAGCGCGTGAGCGAGGCGATCCGCGCCACCGAACAGGCGCAGGGCGCGCTGCTGAAAAGCCAGCGCCTGGAGTCGCTCGGGCGCCTGACGGCCGGCATCGCCCACGAATTCAACAACCTGCTGCAAACCCTGACGACGGCCCTGCAACTGGGCGCGATGCTGGCCAAGGATCCGAAGCTGCAAGGCCTGATCGATACCTGCAAACGCACCGTCGGGCGCGCCACCAAGCTCACCGGCCAGCTCGGCTCCTTCGGGCGGGTGCAGGAAGGGCGGCTGCTGACGGTCGACCCGAAACTGCAGCTGGAAAGCGCGCTGCAGCTCATTCGCGGCGGCGTCGGCGAGGTCATCGCCGTCGACACCGATTTCGCGCCCGACCTGTGGCCGGTCACGATCGAACCGCTGCAGTTCGACCTGGCCTTGCTGAACCTGGCGATCAATGCGCGCGACGCCATGCAAGGCGAAGGGGGGCTGCAGATCCGCGCGCGCAACGCCACGCTGGCCGACCCGCCCCAGGGCCTGGCAGCGGGCGACTACCTGCACCTGACCGTGATCGATGGCGGCGCCGGCATGTCGCCCGAGGTCATGGCGCACGCGCTCGGCCCCTTCTTCACGACCAAGGCGCCGGGCGAGGGCACGGGCCTGGGCCTGCCGCAGGCCTACGCCTTCGCGGCCCAGGCGCACGGCCTGTTGACGCTCGACAGCGCGCCGGGACGCGGCACCCGGGTCCACATCTACCTGCCGCGCGCCGACAGCACCCCGGCGCCGACGGTGGCCGACGCCCCGGCCGTGCTCGGCCAGGGCAGCGGCAGCCTGCTGTTCGTCGAAGACGACCCGCTGGTGCGCGACGCCGTGGCCGGCGGCCTGCGCCAGGCCGGTTTCACGGTGCGCGTGGCGGACAGCGGCGACGCCGCGCTGGCGCTGCTCGATGGCGGCCTGCAGGTCGATGTGGTGTTTTCCGATATCGTCATGCCGGGCGGGATCAGCGGGATCGACCTGGCGCGTGCCGTACGCCGGCGCTGGCCGGCGCTGCCGGTGGTCCTTGCGACCGGCTATACCGAACGCCGCGTGGCGCTGCCGGACGTGCCGGTCCTGGCCAAGCCCTACGACATCGCCCAGGCGGTGAACCTGCTCGGCGGCCTGGTGGCCCATCATTAGGCTGGGCTACAATCGCCGCTTTTTGCCCATGCTTCGATGACGCCCGACCCCGCTTTTCGTTCCACTTTCCGCCGCGCCACCTGCGCCGCCTGCCTGCGCGCCCAAAGCGCCTGCATCTGCGGCTGGGTGCGCCCGGTTCAGGTGCCGGCCGGGCTGCTGGTGCTGCAGCATCCGCTGGAAGTGGGCAACGCCAAGAACAGCGCGCGCCTGCTGCACCTGTGCGTGAGCGGAAGCAGGCTCGCGGTCGGCGAGGCCTTCGAGCCCGCGCTGCTGGATGATTTGCTGCACGCGGACGGGCGCACGCCGGTGCTGCTGTATCCGGAGACACCCGGCATGCTCGCCGCGGCGCCGGACAGCTTGCCGCCCGGCGAACAACTGCTGATCGTCGTGCTCGACGCCACCTGGCGCAAGAGCCGCAAGATGCTGTACCTGAATCCCGCCCTGCAGCGCTTGCCGCGCCTGGCGCTGGCCAACCTGGGCGCCTCGAACTATCGCATCCGCAAGGCCCACGCGCCGGACCAGCTGTCGAGCCTGGAAGCGGGGGCGCATGCGCTCGGGCAGGTCAGCGGCGACATGGACGCCGTGGCACCCTTGTTCGACGCGTTTGACGGATTCGTGCAACAGCAAGCCGCTTTTGTGCCGGCGACCCTTACGCGGACACGCGGCGCTTGAGTTCAGGCGGGTGGCGGCGTACTATACTGTATAAACATACAGTATAGGGTGCTTTATGGAACTGCGCGAACGAACAATCGACCGGGAATACAGTGCCGAGCAGCCGATCCTGCCACCGCGTCCGCTTGTGGCGCGCAAGGGGCGGGGCGCGGTGTCGAACCTGCAGGGCCGTTTCGAGGCCAATGGCCGCGAAGCCTATGAAGACGGCTGGGACCTGGGCGGCGAGCGCGAGGAAACGAACCGCTTCAAAACCCAGGTCACGGACGAAATCGCGAAAAGCATCCTCTCGCGCAATACCTCGCCCGACATTCCATTCAATGTCTCGCTCAATCCCTATCGCGGCTGCGAGCATGGCTGCATTTACTGCTTCGCCCGCCCGACCCACAGTTATCTCGGCCTGTCGCCGGGTCTCGATTTCGAAAGCAAGCTCTTCGCCAAGGTGAACGCGGCCGAATTGCTGCGGCGCGAACTGGCCCATCCCTCGTACAAGCCGGAGCACATCGCCATCGGCGTCAACACCGACGCCTACCAGCCCTGCGAGCGCGAATATCGACTCACACGCCAGGTGCTGGAAGTACTCAGCCAATGCCAGCACCCGGTCGGCATGATCACCAAGTCCTCGCTCATCGAGCGCGACATCGATTTACTCGCGCCGATGGCGGCCAAGGGGCAGGCCTGCGCCGCGATCACGCTCACCACGCTCGACTCGGAGATCTCGCGCACCCTGGAGCCGCGCGCGGCGGCCCCGGCGCGGCGCCTGCGCACCATCCGCACCTTGACCCAGGCCGGCATTCCGGTGAGCGTGAGCGTGGCGCCGATCATCCCCTTCGTGACCGAACCGGAAATCGAACGCATCCTCGAAGCGGCACGCGACGCCGGCGCCGTCAGCGCCCATTACACCGTCCTGCGCCTGCCGTTCGAAGTCAATCCGCTGTTCCAGCAATGGCTGGAAACCCATTTCCCGGAACGGGCCCAGCGCGTGATGAACCGCGTGCGCGAGATGCGCGGCGGGAAGGATTACGACAGCGATTTCGGCAAGCGCATGGTGGGAGACGGCGTGTGGGCCGATTTGATCCGCCAGCGGTTCAGCAAGACCGTCGACAAGCTGGGGCTGGGCAAGCCGGGGAGTCGCTTTGGCCGCCTGGACGCGAGCCGGTTCCGACGGCCGCTGGTGGTGCCGGCGGCAATCGGCAAGACGGGGAGCAAGGCCGCGGGGCAGATGGCCTTGTTTTGAGTGGCCGGCGGGCGCCGGCCGCTGCGCTTACTGACCCAGGCAAATCACCTTGGTCGCGTACTCCTTGGCATTGGCCTTCTTGCCGGCGGCCCAGTCCATTACTTCCTGGGCTTCGGCCACGGTCATGACGGTGGCTTTTTCCTTATTCTTGATAAAGGAAACGCCTTCGAACTTGCCTTCCTTGCTGCGCATGACTTTGGCAAACACGGGCGGCTTCTTGTCGCCGTCGGCAATCTTGTTTTGTTGAACGAGGTAACGCTGGTCTTTGGTGTCCATATGGTGCTTGAAATAGTAAGGGATGCAGACCGTATTTTACGGCCTGAATCGGCGCGGCGGACTTAGCCGAGCGAATCGAGGTAATCGCAGACGTCGGCCGGCGCGACCGGTTTGGTGAAATGCATGTCGAATCCGGCTTCTTTCGCCCGCGCGAGATCGTCCTTCGCCCCCCATCCCGAGACGGCGACGATGGTGCAGGCAGCGAGCTCGCGGTTGCTTCTAAGCCGGTTGGCCACTTCGTAGCCGGTCATGTCGGGCATGCCGATATCGAGAAAGACCACCTGCGGGCGAAACTGCTCCGCAAGCAGCAGGGCCTGGCGTCCGTCGTGCGCGATGCGCAGCTCGTGGCCATGCATGTCGAGCAGCGAGGCGAGGGTGCTGGCCGCGTCGACGTTGTCGTCGGCCACCAGGATGCGGAAGGTGTTGGTCGTCGCGGCGCGGGCGTCGGCGGTGCCGGCGCCGGCGAAGGCGGCCATGCCGGCCAGTGCGAGCGGCAGCCTGACGACAAAGGTACTGCCCTGGCCGGGGCCTGCGCTCGTCGCCTCGACCGTGCCTTCGTGCAGGTTGACCAGCTGGCGCACCAGCGACAGGCCGATCCCCAGGCCGCCCTGGGCGTGGTGCATGTTGCGCCCGACCTGGCTGAACATGTCGAACACCGATTCCAGCCATTCGGCGGGAATGCCGATGCCGCTGTCGCTGACCGCGATCACGGCCTCGCTGCCATCCTGCTCGACGGTGAGTTTGATGCTGCCGCCATGCGGCGTGTATTTCGCCGCGTTCGTCAGCAGGTTGCCGATCACCTGGGCAATGCGCGCGGCATCGGCGTTGACCGGCAGCGGCGCGTCGTGCAGCTTGAGGCTGAACTCGTGATGCCCTTTCTCGATCAGGGGCAGGCTGGTCTCCACGGCGTTCGAGACGATCGACTTCAGGTCGACCAGTTGCTTCTTGATATCGACTTTGCCGTTGGTAACGCGGGCGATGTCGAGCAGGTCGTTGATCAGGTGCGACAACTGCTTGACCTGGCGCTCGATGATGCCGCGCACGTTCATGACGGCGTCGGCATTGTCGGCGCGCATGCGCATGATTTCCAGGCCGGTCAGGATCGGGGCCAGCGGATTGCGCAGTTCGTGGGCCAGCACCGCGAGGAACTCGCTCAAGTTCTTGTTCGACCTGGCGACCTCGTCGAACAGGGAACGCTGCCTGGTTTCGGCCAGGCGCAGCGCCGCTTCGGTACGCTTGAAGGCGTCGATATTCATGACGACCGACACCTGGCCGTTCGGCGTCCCGTCGCTGGCGGCGAGCGGCACGGCCGCCACCTGGGTCCAGATCTCGCCGCCGTCGTCCCTGGTGTACAGCGCTTCGATGCCCGGCACGACGCGTTCGCCGCGCAAGGCGCGCGCGCCGGCAAACTCCTCCGGCGAGCGGGGGCTGCCATCGGCATGGAAGGTGCGCCAGCGATCGCGGCGCGCGTCGTCGCGCGATGGCAGCAGCCCGCTGGGCAGGTATTGCTGCATTTCCTTGTTCGACAGCACGACCTTGCCCTGTTGGTCGACCACGGCCACGCCGACCGGCAAGGCCTCGAAGACGGCGGACAGGGTCTCGCGGGTCTCGAACAGCGACTGCTCGGTCTGCTTTCGATCGTTGATGTCGAGAACATTGCCGACGAAGCCGAGAAAGTCACCCTCGGCCGAAAAGCGCGGCCGGCCGGCATCGATGACCCAGCGGTAGCTGCCGTCCACGTGGCGGATCCGGTGTTCGAGACTGAATTCTTCCCTGCGCGCATTGGCCGCGACGAAGGCGCTGCGCGCGCCGTCGCGGTCGTCCGGGTGGATCATCGCCGTCCAGCCGAAACCCAGGCCTTCTTCCTTGCCTTGCCCGGTAAACGCATGCCAGCCGCGCGACAGGAAGGAACAGCTGCCATTCGGCTCGGTGACCCAGAGCATCGACGGCGCCGTGTCGGCGAAGTTCAGGAATTGCGATTCGCTGTGCGCGAGTGCGCGTTCGGCCAGCTGCCTTTGCAGCACGACGGTGGCCTGGTTGACGCCCACGCCGAGCAACATGCGTTCATTGCGCGTAGGGAAGTCGGACCGCCGCGCACCGACGACCAGCGCACCGATGTCGCCTCGTACGCCGAAGCGGAACACGCAGGTGTAAAACGGCTGACCGTCGATCAGGTGGACATGCGGCGCCGCTTCGTTCTCCAGCACCGCCTCGACCAAGGGCAGGAACAGCGCCTGCGCATCGGGCATCGTGCTGCGGATGGTGTCGCCGGCATCGCTCCCGACGCTGGCGAGCAGCCGGCCATGGACCAGGTCGAGGTCCAGCGTCCGGAGCAAGACATCGGCCAGGCTCTCGACCACGCGCGCGGGCGCAAGATTGCCCCAGATCGCCGGCAGGGTGGTCAGGGCGACCAGGTCGCGCGTGGTTTTCCTGAGGCTGTCGAGCTCGGAACCGGGGAGTCCTGTCGGCATGGCGTTCGCTGCCGTTCAGGCCGGTGTCGGGGACGCGTCGGCGCCCCGATGCGTGCGCGCTTCCAACTCCTTGAGCATTTGTTCGGAAGGAATGAAGAAGGGATTTTCCTGCAGGATGCCGCCGATGATGACCATCGGGTGGGTGCGCATGATGTCGATCACCACGCTCGCATCGAACTTCGACAGGTCATAGGTGCAGACCACCGGCGCGTGCTGGGGCGGCAGCGCCTGGTTCAGGCGCGCTTCGTATTCGACGATCTCGTGGCTGCCGGGGCGGTCTTCGAGCGCCCATTCCATGTTGGCGATATTGCGCGAGGTTTTTCCCTCCGGTGCCTTGGCCGGATCGATCATGGCGAGCAGGGTCTCGATCATCCGGTGCTGGTCGAACCGGCCATCCTTGAGGTAGGTCTCGCGCCAGTTCAGCACTTCGAGCTGGCCCTTGGCCTCGGCCGCGGCGATATCGACACCTTCGTGCGCCAGACGTTCCAGGTGCGCGGCGCGGTGTTCCGGATCGACGATGTGGAAAGCGCGGTCACCCCGTTCAAACCCTTCCATAATGAAGGGCATGAGCACCCGGTACTCTTCTTCCTTGGTATGGAAAAAGGCGCAGGCGTGGCAGGCGTGGGTGAGGGTGGAACCGGCGAGGTTCACAGGCTGCTGTTCGATCGGCATGGTGGCACCAGGAGAAATGAGCCAAAGAAGCGGTCAATAGTAGACCACCTTGCTTTGTATGTACTCGGCATTTTACATGAGGCCGACTGGCAGCTTCCCGATAGCCGCGAGGTAGTCCTTCAGGTAACGTTCGATGTCGAAGACATGGGCGTCGTCCTTGCCCAGTGCCCGCAGGGCGCCGGCCAGTTCCAGCAAGTATTCGCTGTTCGGTCCGCTCGGCCCGTGCGCCGCCGCGATCTGCCGCGCGATCTCGCGCTCGCTGGTTGGGCCGAGGAAGGCCGCGTTGTCGTCGGTGGCGATGTACACCAGTCCTTCTTCGCTGCCTCCCCCATCGAAAGCGATGTCGATCGCCAGGCGCAGGTAGCCGTTCTTTTCGCGGTGGTCGAGGTGCGCGAATTCTTCCGGCGTGACGAGATAGGCCATGCCATGGCAGAGGGCGTCCGCTTGCGGCACCAGCGTCACCACGCGTCCCGGCGCGGTCTCGGTGCCGCGGTGGTCGTGCGAGCCTTGCCAGAAGCGGCGCGTCCAGCCCGCGATACTGGCCGGGCGCCGCGCAAGGTAGGGAAAATCGGCCTTGAAGATCAGCGAGCCGTAGCCGAACAGCCACACTTCGTGGTGGCCGTCGAATTTGTCCATGCGCTGGTTGATGGCGATGGTGTTGTGGGACATCGGTGCTGCTCCGGCGGAAACGATGCCCCGATTCTAAATCAAGCGGCCGGCTGCTCGCGCGCCAGGTCGCGTTTGGCGTCGACATAGGGAAACAGGAAGGCCATGAAACTTTCCGCCGCCGGCGACAGCGAGCGTCCGGCCCGCGTGTAGACGAAGAACCGGCGCGTCAGGCGCGGTTCTTCGAGCGGGCGCATGTGCAGATTGTAGAGGCGCGCCAACGGCTCGGCATACGGCAGGCAGACCGTGATTCCGAGCCCGGCGCTGACCATCGCCAGCGCCGTCGTCATGAAGGTGACCTCGTTGGCCGGTTTCAACGCCACGTCGCGCAGCAGGCTGCCGACGTCGGCCAGCAGGCGTTCGGTAAATTGCCCTTGCAGCGAGATGAAGGGGTGGCGCGCCAGGTCGCGCCAGGTGACGTGCGCGTTCGCCTCCAGCGGATGTCCCTGCGGGAATACCAGCGAGAACGGCATCTCGAACAGTTCGCGCGCTTCCAGTTGCGGGACCGCTTCGCGTTCGGGGCCGATGCCGACATCCGATTCGCCCGAGAGCACGCGCGCGATCACGTTCTCGACCGCGCTGTCGGCGACCCGGACATCGATGTCCGGATGCAGGGCGCGGTAGGCGGCCACGGCTTCCGGCACCAGTGTGCAGCACATCAATTGCGGGGCGGCGATGCGCACCACGCCTTTTCGCAGCTGCGTATGGTCCGCCACGTTCGCCAGCGCACCGTCGAGATCATCGATCATCTGGCTAAATAAGGGATACAGCTCGCGTCCGATCTCGGTCAGGACGATGCGCCGCGTGGAGCGGTCGACCACCCGGGCGCCGAGCGTCTGTTCGAGCTCCTTGATCAACCCCGACAAGGCCGATTGCGTGACGTGCATGCTCTGGGCGGCCGTCGTAAAGTGACCGGTCTTGGCGAGCGCTACGAAGGCACGCATCTGGCGCAGGGTTGGATTCATAAGATAGTCTGATAAATCGGTCTGAAAATATTGTTTGTATGATAGTCCGAATTCATTTGTAATGGCGGCAACACCGCATCGATGCGCATAACCAGACCCAGGAAATCGCCATGAAACTTGCCACCCTCAAAACCGGCGGCCGCGACGGCACGCTGGTCGTCGTCAGCCGTGACCTCGTCACCTGCCAGGCCGTCCCCAAGATCGCGCGCACGCTGCAAGCCGCGCTCGACGATTGGGACAGCGCGGCGCCGCGCCTGCAAGCCGTCTACGACAAGCTCAACGACGGCAGCGCCGACCAGGCCGAATCCTTCATCGAGCTCGACTGCCATTCGCCCTTGCCGCGCGCCTACCAGTGGGCCGATGGCTCGGCCTATATCAACCACGTCGAGCTGGTGCGCAAGGCACGCAATGCCGAGGTGCCGGCCTCGTTCTACACCGATCCGCTGATGTACCAGGGCGGCGGCGACGCCTTCATCGGTCCCTGCGACCCGATCGCGGTGATGAGCGAAGACTGGGGCGTCGACCTGGAAGCGGAAGTGGCGGTCGTGACAAGCTTCGTGCCGATGGGCGCGACGGTCGAACAGGCGGCCGGCGCGATTCGCCTCGTCATGCTGGTCAACGACGTTTCGCTGCGCAACCTGATCCCGCACGAACTGGCCAAGGGCTTTGGCTTCTACCAGTCCAAGCCGGCCAGCGCCTTCTCGCCGGTCGCCGTCACGCCCGATGAGCTGGGCGAGGCCTGGCGCGACTCCAAGCTGCACCTGCCGCTACTGGTCACGATCAACGACGCGCCCTTCGGCAAGCCGAACGCGGGCGAAGACATGACCTTCAGCTTCGCGCAACTGATCGCCCACGCGGCGAAAACGCGCGAACTGGGACCCGGCAGCATCATCGGCTCGGGCACGGTGTCGAACAAGCAGGGCGGCCTGCATGGCTCGAGCATCGCCAACGGCGGCGTCGGCTATTGCTGCCTGGCTGAAGTGCGGATGTACGAAACCATCGAACACGGCGCTCCGACGACGCCCTTCCTGCATTTCGGCGACAGCGTGCGCATCGAGATGCTGGACGCGGCGGGCGCCAGCATTTTCGGCGCCATCGATCACGAAGTCGCCCATTATCACGGGAGGAAAGAATGAAGCTGTATACCTATTTCCGCAGCTCCGCCGCGTACCGCGTGCGGATCGCCCTGAACCTGAAGGGCCTGAACTACGAGGCGGTGCCGGTGCACCTCTTGAAGGACGGCGGCCAGCAGCGCCAGGATGAGTACCGGCAGATCAATCCGAGCGGACTGGTGCCGGCCTTCCAGGACGAGCGCATCACGCTGACGCAGTCGATGGCGATCATCGAATACCTCGACGAGCGCTTCCCGGCCGTGCCCCTGCTGCCGCAGGACGCCGTCGGCCGTGCCCGCGTGCGCGAGCTGGCGCAAATCATCGGCTGCGACATCCACCCGCTGAACAACCTGCGCGTGCTGCGTCACCTGGTGCATGAGCTGAAGTTGAGCGAAGAGCAGAAGAACGCCTGGATCCGTCACTGGATCGGCGAGGGACTAGCCGGACTCGAGGCGCACCTGGCGCGCGACCCCGCCGCCGGACCGTTCTGCCACGGCAGCTCGCCGACGATCGCCGACTGCTTCCTGGTGCCGCAGGTGTTCAACGCCTTGCGTTTCGAGATCGATATGGCGGCTTATCCGAACATCAACCGCATCTACGCGCTGTGCGCCGACATGCCGGCCTTCGCCAGCGCCCATCCGTCGAAGCAGCCGGACGCCGAGTAAGGGCGCGGCTGTTCAAGGCGGACGCGGGGAGCGTCCGCCGGTACTGCCTGGTCGGTGCCGGTTTATTTGCGGTCCGGTTCCGACGGCGACGAGATCTCGTCGAGCGCGCGGTCGATGTCGGCCGCGTGCCGGGTCGCCATGTCGCCCAGCGAGACGATGCCGACCACCTTGTTCGACTGGGCGTCGACCACGGGGATGCGGCGGATCTGGCCGTCGCCCATCTGGGCCAGCACTTCGTCCACGCTCTGGGTGCTGGTGCAGGTGCGCACGTCGGTGCTCATCACGGCGTCGACCTTGGTCGAGCCCGGGTTCTGGCCCACGGCCACCGAGCGCACGGTGATGTCGCGGTCGGTAATCATGCCGACCAGCTTGTCGCCGTCGAGCACGGGAATGGCGCCCACGTTCAGTTCGTCCATCAGCTGTGCGGCGCGCTGCACGGTGTCCTGAGGCGAAATGGTTTGCACGTCGCGGGTCATGATGTCCTGGATCGTTTGCATATGCGGTTTCCTTTGTTCGGGTGTTAGTGGATGAGCGAGCACTATGCCTTGATTTCAAAAAAAGCAACGCCCGCTTGGCCGCGGGCATGACGGCGACCCGGGCGCCGCCGCTACGCTACAATCCGCCTCTTTTCGCACCCCCTCCCATGACCAGCCTCGCCATTCCCGCCCCGATTCTCGACGCCCTCGACCTGGCCGACGCCTCCTGGCGCCCCCATCTGCTGCGCGGCTTGCAGGCCCTGGCCGCGGCCGACCCCGCTTACCTGCCGGCCCTGGCCGGGGACGACTACCTGCCGACCGAGCGCCGCCTGTTCGCCGCCTTTGCCCAGCCTGTGGCGCGGGTGCGGTATGTGCTGGTGGGGGAGGGGCCGTATCCGCGCGCGGCGAGCGCGACCGGGGTGTGCTTCATGGATGGCGCCGTCGGCGCGCTGTGGAGCGAGGCCGGCCTGTCGAAGCCCGTCAACCGGGCGACCTCGCTGCGCAACTTCATGAAGATGCTGCTGGTGGCGGACGGGCAGTTGCAGCCGGACGAGACCGGCGGCGCGGCCATGGCGCCGGTGGCGGCCGCCGCGCGCGCGAACGGTTCGATCCAGACGCTGGCGCAGTTGCAGGACAACCTGACGGCCCAGGGCTTTCTCTTGTTGAACGCGGCGCTCGTGTTTCGCAAGCACGTCGCGCCCGTGATCGATGCGCGCGCCTGGCTGCCTTTCCTGCAAACCGTGCTGGCGGCGCTGGCGGAGCGGCCTGAACCGCCGACGCTGGTGTTGTGGGGAAAGATCGCGGAGCAGCTCAGGAAGCTGCCGGAGACGGGGAGGCTGCCGCAGGTGGTCGCCGAGCATCCGTATAACCTGAGTTTCATCGGACACCAGGGGATGCAGGCGCTGTTCGGGCCGATGCACCTGCTGCGCGCGCGCCAGGCAAGCGGCGATACTTACGGCCGAAACCCTTGACAACGCCCCGCCGGACACACCCCCGGTTTTGGGCCCCTCCAAGACAAAGCCCACCGATTTTGCTATACTTGACTAAATCGTTCAACTAATACGGTCTTCATGCAACACCCGCGAAGACCGATGAAATGAACAAGGGCAATATTTTAACATTACCGGGGTTGTGATGCGCCTGACCACCAAAGGCCGTTTTGCTGTTACTGCGATGATCGATCTTGCCCTGCGCCAGGGTAATGGTCCCGTCACGCTGTCGGGCATCAGCCAGCGCCAGGCCATTTCGCTGTCCTACCTGGAGCAGCTGTTCGGCAAGCTGCGCCGCCACGAGATCGTCGAATCGATCCGCGGCCCGGGCGGCGGCTACAGCCTGGCGCGCGCGGCGGACAAGGTGACGGTGGCCGACATCATCATCGCCGTCGACGAGCCGCTCGATGCGACCCAGTGCGGCGGCAAGGAAAATTGCCACGGCGCCGACAGCGCCAGCGGCACCCGCTGCATGACCCATGAGCTGTGGACCACGCTCAACGCCAAGATGGTCGACTATCTCGATTCGGTCTCGCTGCAAGACCTGGTCGACCAGCAGAAGCACAAAGAACAAAACGTCGTGGTGGTGCACCGCACCCCCGTCGCCGCCGTACAAAACTGAGCAAAACTGGAGTGAACTGATGAACGCGCCTTTGGACAAAAAAATCGAGCAGAGCTTCGTGACTGCGCCGCATTTCCCGATCTACATGGATTATTCGGCGACCACGCCGGTCGACCCACGCGTGGCCGACAAGATGATCCCGTTCCTGCGCGAGCAGTTCGGCAATCCGGCCTCGCGCAGCCACATGTACGGCTGGACCGCCGAAGCGGCCATCGAAGAGGCGCGCGCGCATGTCGCGGCCCTGGTCGGCGCCGATCCGCGCGAAATCATCTGGACTTCCGGCGCGACCGAATCGAACAACCTGGCGCTCAAGGGCGCGGCCCAGTTCTACAAGACCCGTGGCAAGCACATCATCACGGTCAAGACCGAGCACAAGGCCGTGCTCGACACCGTGCGCGAACTCGAACGCGTCGGTTTCGAGGCGACTTACCTCGAGCCGCAAGACAATGGCCTGATCACCATCGAACAACTGGCCGCGGCGATCCGCCCGGACACGATCCTGGTCTCGGTGATGCTGGTGAATAACGAAATCGGCGTGATCCAGCCGATCGACGAGATCGGTGAACTGTGCCGCTCGAAGGGCATCATCTTCCACTGCGACGCCGCCCAGGCGACCGGCAAGGTCCACATCGACCTGGAAAAGACCAAGTGCGACCTGATGACCTTCACCGCGCACAAGACCTACGGCCCGAAAGGCATCGGCGCCCTGTACGTGCGCCGCAAGCCGCGCGTGCGCCTGGAAGCGCAGATGCACGGCGGCGGCCATGAGCGCGGCCTGCGTTCGGGCACCTTGCCGACCCACCAGATCGCCGGCATGGGCGAAGCCTTCCGCATCGCCAAGGAAGAATTGGACACCGAAGTCGTGCGCATCACCGCGCTGCGCGACCGCCTGGCCAAGGGCCTGATGGAGATCGAAGAGGCCTACATCAACGGCGACATGGAACACCGTGTGCCGCACAACCTGAACGTCTCGTTCAACTATGTCGAAGGCGAATCGCTGATCATGGCGATCAAGGACATCGCCGTATCGTCCGGTTCGGCCTGCACTTCGGCCAGCCTGGAGCCATCCTACGTGCTGCGCGCCCTGGGCCGCAGCGACGAACTGGCGCACAGCTCGATCCGCTTTACCATCGGCCGCTTCACGACCGAGGAAGACATCGACTTCACGATCGAATTGTTGAAGTCGAAGGTCGGCAAATTGCGCGAACTGTCGCCCCTGTGGGACATGTTCAAGGAAGGGATCGACATCGCTTCGATCCAATGGGCAGCCCACTAAAACACCGCATTCAAGGAGCATCAAAATGGCATATTCGGACAAAGTACTCGACCACTACGAGAACCCACGCAACGTCGGCGCGTTCGACAAGGGTGACGAATCGATCGGCACCGGCATGGTCGGCGCGCCGGCCTGCGGCGACGTGATGAAGCTGCAGATCAAGGTCAACGCAGAAGGCCTGATCGAGGACGCGAAGTTCAAGACCTACGGCTGCGGTTCGGCCATCGCATCGAGCTCGCTGGTGACCGAATGGGTCAAGGGCAAGACGCTGGACCAGGCACTGGCCATCAAGAACACGCAGATCGCCGAAGAACTGGCGCTGCCGCCGGTGAAGATCCACTGCTCGATCCTGGCGGAAGACGCGATCAAGGCCGCGGTCGCCGACTACAAGACCAAGCACGCAACCGTATAACCAGCTGGACCCAAGCAGGAGAGCAAACGCATGGCAATCACACTGACCGAAAAAGCAGCGAAGCACATCAATCGCTACATCGAGCGTCGCGGCAAGGGCCTCGGGCTGCGTTTCGGCGTGCGCACCACCGGCTGCTCGGGTCTGGCCTACAAGCTGGAATACGTCGACGAGGCGGCGACCGAAGACAACGTCTTCGAGTCCTTCGGCGTGAAGGTCTTCGTCGACCCGAAAAGCCTGCCTTACATCGACGGCACCGAACTCGATTTCGCCCGCGAGGGACTGAACGAAGGCTTCCGCTTCAACAACCCGAACGTCAAGGACAATTGCGGTTGCGGCGAAAGCTTCCGCATCTGACCGCAATGCAGAATCACTTCGACCTGTTCCAGTTGCCGGCGCGCTTCGAGATCGACCTGGCCGCGCTCGACGCGGCCTACCGCGAAGTCCAGGGCCGCGTGCATCCGGACCGCTTCATCAACGCCCTCGATGCCGAAAAGCGCGTCGCCATGCAGTGGGCCACGCGCGCCAACGAAGCCTATCAAACGCTCAAGCATCCGCAGAAGCGCGCCCAGTACCTGTGCGAACTGAACGGTGTCGACCTGCAGACGGAATCGAACACGGCGATGCCGATGGCCTTCCTGATGCAGCAGATGGAGTGGCGCGAAGCGCTGGGCGAGGCGCGCGCGGAGAAAGACGCCGACGCACTCGACGCCCTCGACAAGGAAGTGCGCATGGAGCGCAAGTCGCTGCTGGCGCAGGTCGGCCAGCAGCTCGACGCCGGCGATTTCGACACCGCCGCCCAGGGCGTACGCTCGCTGATGTTCCTCGATAAATTCGGGGAAGAGGTACAGTACGCGTTCGAGGCGATCGAAGGCTAGTTCGCGCAACGCGTTCAAGCCGCATGTGACTCGCCCACCCGACGGGTCTGCATCACCGCAAACAAAACAACAACCAGGTAACACGAACATGGCACTTTTGCAGATTTCCGAACCCGGCATGTCGACCGCGCCGCACCAGCACCGGCTGGCGGTGGGCATCGACCTGGGCACCACCAATTCGCTGGTCGCCACCGTGCGCAGCGGCAGCCCGGAAGTGCTGAGCGACGAGGAAGGCCGCGCGCTGCTGCCATCGGTCGTGCGTTACCTGGCCAACGGCAATGCCCACATCGGCCACAAGGCGCAAGCCCACCGCACCACCGATCCGAAGAACACCATCGTGTCGGTCAAGCGCTTCATGGGCCGCGGGCTGAAAGACATCGCCCACGCCGAAAACCTGCCCTACGATTTCGTCGACGGCGAGCGCGAAGACGGTCACGGCATGGTCCAGATCCGCACCGTGGCCGGCGTGAAAAGCCCGGTCGAGACCTCGGCCCAGATCCTGGCGACCTTGCGCCAGCTGGCCGAGGATTCGCTCGGCGACGACCTGGTCGGCGCGGTCATCACGGTGCCGGCGTATTTCGACGACGCCCAGCGCCAGGCCACCAAGGACGCGGCCCAGCTGGCCGGCATCAACGTGCTGCGCCTGCTGTCGGAACCGACCGCCGCGGCCATCGCCTACGGCCTCGATCACGGCTCCGAAGGCGTGTATGCCGTGTATGACCTCGGTGGCGGCACCTTCGACATCTCGATCCTCAAGTTGTCGAAGGGCGTTTTCGAGGTGCTGTCCACCGGCGGCGATTCGGCCCTCGGCGGCGACGACTTCGATCACCGCCTGTTCTGCTGGATCAACGAGCAAGCCAAGCTGGCGCCGCTGTCGGAAGAAGACACCGCTACCCTGATGGTGAAGGCGCGCCAGGCCAAGGAACTGCTGTCCTCGAACGACGCAACGACGATCGACGCCGTCCTCAATTCGGGCGAACTGGTGCACGTGAAGGTGACCGCGCAGATTTTCGCCGAGATCACCCAGCACCTGGTCGGCAAGACCATGAACGCGATCAGGAAAGCCATGCGCGACGCCAACGTGTCGGTCGACGATGTCGACGGCGTGGTGATGGTCGGCGGCGCGACGCGCATGCCGCACGTGCGGCGCGCCGTGTCCGAGTTCTTCCACACCATCCCGCACGCGAACATCGATCCTGACAAGGTCGTGGCGCTGGGCGCCGCGATCCAGGCCAACCTGCTGGCCGGTAACCGCGCCTCGGGCGACGACTGGCTGCTGCTGGACGTGACGCCGCTCTCGCTCGGCATCGAGACGATGGGCGGGCTGGTCGAAAAAATCATCCCGCGCAATTCGACGATTCCCTGCGCGCGAGCGCAGGAGTTCACCACCTTCAAGGATGGCCAGACCGCACTGGCCGTGCACGTGGTGCAGGGCGAGCGCGAGCTGGTCTCGGACTGCCGTTCGCTGGCGCGTTTCGAGCTGCGCGGCATTCCGCCGATGGCGGCCGGCGCGGCGCGCATCCGCGTCACCTACCAGGTCGACGCCGACGGCCTGCTGTCGGTCGCCGCGCGCGAAACCCGCTCGGGCGTGGAAGCCTCGATCAGCGTGAAACCGTCATATGGCCTGGCCGACGGCGAGATCGCGCGCATGCTGCAGGATTCCTACACCTCGGCCCAGGTCGACATGCAGATGCGCGCGCTGCGCGAAGAGCAGGTCGAGGCCGAGCGCATCCTGCTGGCCACGCAGTCGGCGCTGGACTCCGACGCCGACCTGCTGGAAGCGCACGAGCAGCAGGCGCTGTCCGCCTTGTTGCAGGCCGTGCGCGACGCGCTGCAGCGCTCGAACGGCACCGAAGTCGAGCCGGGCGCGCGCCAGAACGCGCTGCACGACGCGGTCCAGACATTGGCCCAGGGCACCGAGGAATTCGCCGCGCGCCGCATGGACAAGAGCGTGCGCCAGGCGCTGGCCGGCAAGTCGCTGGACGAGATTTAAGCATCCGCGCAAACGATATACATTATTTTAGAGGTAACACAGTGCCACAAATCGTCATCCTGCCCCACCCAGTCTTTTGCCCGGACGGCGCCGTCCTCGACGCCCCATCGGGCAAGTCCGTTTGCGACGTCATGCTGGACAACGACATCGACATCGAACACGCCTGCGACCGCGTCTGCGCCTGCACCACCTGCCACGTGATCGTGCGCGAAGGCTTCAACTCCCTGAACGAACAGGAAGAAAAAGAAGAAGACATGTTGGACAAGGCCTGGGGCCTGGAGCCGAATTCGCGCCTGTCGTGCCAGGCGATCGTGGCCGACGAGGACCTCGTGGTCGAGATCCCGAAGTACACGATCAACCACGCGGCCGAAAAGAATCACTGATCAGGACAATGCCATGAAGTGGACCGAAGTGACGGCAATCGCCGAAGCGCTGTTCGAAAAATATCCGGACGTCGATCCGACCAACCTGCGCTTCGTCGACCTGCACAACTGGGTCGTCGAGCTCGCGGGCTTCGACGACGACCGTGCACGCGGCGGCGAGCGCGTGCTGGAAGCCATCCAGGCGGCGTGGATCGATGAAGCGCGCTGACCGCAAACCGGACGTGGCGCCGGAATTGCCACCCGAGGTCCGCCCCGGCCAGTCGATCGAGCTGCTCAAGGAACTGCACATCCTGACGCGCGACGCCAAACTGAATCAGGACAGCCGTCGCAAGCTGAAACAGGTCTACCACCTGGTCAACTTCATCGAGCCGCTGCTTAACGACGTGCGCGCCCAGCAGGGAGCCGAGCGGGGCGCCGTCTCGCTGGTCGACCATGGCGCCGGCAAGTCCTACCTCGGCTTCATCCTGTACGACCTGTTCTTCAAGGGCCTGGAAGACGCTTCGCACATCTACGGCATCGAGACGCGCGACGAGCTGGTCGCGAAATCGACCGAACTGGCGGCGCGCCTGGGTTTCAAGAACATGTCCTTCCTGCCGCTGTCGGTGGCCGAATCGACGACGTCGAGCAAGCTGCCCGAGACGATCGACATCGTCACCGCGCTGCACGCCTGTAACACGGCCACCGACGACGCCATCGACTTCGCCCTCAAGAAGAAGGCCAGGCACATGGTGCTGGTGCCGTGCTGCCAGGCCGAAGTGGCCACGGTGCTGCGCAAGAACAAGGGCAAGGACCTGGGCAAGAGCGCGCTGACCGAAATCTGGCGTCACCCGATCCACACCCGCGAGTTCGGCAGCCAGGTCACCAACGTGCTGCGCTGCCTGCAACTCGAAGCCCACGGCTACCAGGTGACGGTGACGGAACTGGTGGGCTGGGAGCACTCGATGAAGAACGAGCTGATCGTCGCAACCTATAAAAACCTGCCGCGCCGCCGTCCGAGCGAGCGCCTGCAGGAAGTGCTGGCCACGCTGGGACTGGAAGAGATGGGCCAGCGTTTCTATGCGGCGCAAACGGCGCAGGCCGATACCGTCACCAACGACTAACCACATGAGCGAAACCATGCACTGGATCGACCTGCGCAGCGACACCGTCACCCAACCTTCGCAGGCGATGCGCGCCGCGATGGCCGCCGCCGACGTCGGCGACGACGTCTACGCCGACGACCCGACCGTCAACCGCCTGCAGGACTTCGCGGCGGATTTGTTCGGCTATGAAGCGGCGATGTTCGCGCCCAGCGGCACCCAGACCAATCTGATCGCGCTGATGACCCACTGCGGCCGCGGCGACGAATACCTGGTCGGCCAGGAAGCGCACACCTACAAATACGAAGGCGGCGGCGCCGCGGTGCTGGGCTCGATCCAGCCGCAGCCGATCGCCAACCAGGCGGACGGCTCGATCGCGCTGGCCGATATCGAAGCCTACATCAAGCCCGACGACATGCACTTCGCGCGCACCCGCTTGCTGGCGCTGGAAAACACGATCGGCGGGCGCGTGCTGGGACAGGACTACATCGCGGCGGCCACCACGCTGGCGCATGCGAAGGGTCTCGCTACCCACCTCGACGGCGCGCGTGTCTGCAACGCGGCCGTCAAGCAGGGCATCAGCCTGCGCGAGGTCGTCAAGGGCTTCGATACGGTCTCGGTCTGCCTGTCGAAAGGACTGGGCGCGCCGGTCGGTTCGGTGCTGCTCGGCCCGAAGGCCTTCATCGCCCAGGGGATCCGCTGGCGCAAAATGCTCGGCGGCGGCATGCGCCAGGCCGGCATCCTGGCCGCGGCGGCGCACCACGCGCTCGAACACAATGTGCAGCGCCTGGCGGACGACCACGAGAACGCGGCGCTGCTGGCGCGCGGCCTGGGCCAGATCGATGCGCTCACCGTCGGCACCCCGCAGACCAACATCTTCTGGATGGACGTCCCCGCCGCCGCCTGCGCGCCGCTGAGCGCCGCGCTGGCCGGGCAAGGCATCCGCGCCTCGATCGGCCCGCGCACGCGCCTGGTGACCCATCTGGACATTTCGCGCGCCGACGTCGAGACCGTCGTCGCCGCATTCAACACCTTCTTCAAGAACTGGCAAGCGTAAATGAGTAACGATGGAATTCGCCTGGCCAAGCGTGTGGCTGAACAAGCGAGCTGTTCACGTGCGGAAGCCGAACGTTATGTCGCCAACGGCGGCGTGACGGTCGATGGCGTCGTGGTCGAAGACCCCGCCTCGCGCGTGCTGCCAGCGCAAAGCGTGGCCCTGCTGCCGGGCGCCAGCATGGACGAAGCGCCGCCGGTCACCATCCTGCTGCACAAGCCGGCCGGCATGAATTCGGGCGTTGGCGCACGCGGCGCGAGCGCGCTCGAATGCTTGAGCCCCGAGACGCTGGTCGTCGGCGGCCACGGCCAGCCGCGCTTCCTCAAGCGCCACCTGGCGCGCCTGACCCTGTGCACCCCGCTCGAAACCGATGCCAGCGGCCTGCTGGTCTACAGCCAGGACTTTCGCGTCGTGCGCAAGCTGCTCGACGACGGCGAGCGTGTCGAGCACGAGTTCGTGGTGGAAGTGTCGGGCGGGATTGCGGATAACGGGCTGGCCTTGCTGAACCACGGTTTGACCTTCAGCGGCAAGCCGGTCAATCCGATGAAGGTCAGCTGGCAAAGCGAAGGGCGTTTGCGCTTCGCCGCCAAGGGCATGCGCCCCGGCCAGATCGAGCACATGTGCGCGGCGGTCGGCTTGACCGTCACCGACATCAAGCGCCTGCGCGTGGGGCGGATGTCGATGGGTGGCCTGCCGGCGGGCCAGTGGCGTTACCTGACCGAGTACGAACGGTTCTGATACTCGACCGCGTGGGCTCGAGAGCCCACGCGGTGTAATGATTGCATGACGCAGCTCTACTTCTTCGCCACCTTCGGCAACGCAATCAACCTGGTCCCCGCGATCCGGTCATGCAGGAACTGCCGGTCCTTGTCCAGGAACGCCGTCAGCCCCCATCCCACCAGCCCGACGATCAGCACGGCCGCCCATTCCCTGACGTGGTGCAGGTCGAGCACCGCGCCGACGATCAGGGCCGGGGCGAACCAGCCCCAGGCCAGCAGGTAGCGGAGCGCCGCATTCTTGAACGGCACCCGGCTCGATCCTACCTTCACCAGCTTGATGCGCCAGGTCTTCATGGCCAGCGTGAAACCGCTGCCGCTCCAGGCATGCACGAAATAGGCGGCCGTCACCAGGAACAGGAACACCATCAAGCCGATGCGGTAAGCAGGCGCCTGGCGGTTGCCGGTGGCGAAGATATAGATGAAGACGGCGAGCGCTTCGACCGCGATCAGGAGGAAGGCTTCGTAGACCATCGCGATGAGGCGACGCTTGACGGTCGGCGTGCCGATCGTGGGGAGATTAACCGTTTGCATTCGAGGGCGTGGGGGCGGCGACGGGTGGGGCGCTTGGGGCCGGCAAGGCCGGGGCGGGGACGCTCGCAGGAACGGGCGCCGGCTGGGTGATCGCCGGCGCCGGCGGGAGCACCGCGGGCGGCGAGAGCGAGATGCAGGAGGCGCCGCGGCGCGTGGTGCCTGCCGGGCAGCTGGTGGGGGCGACGATGGCGCCCGCGGCCGCCGGATTATTCGCCATGGCCGCGTTCTTGCGCGCCGTTTCCGCCAGGCGCTGCTTCTCGCTAGGTGTGAGCTGCTTGTAGCTTTCCCAGGTGGCGGCCTTGTCGCCGGGGGCGAGTTTGCGCGCCTTGTTGTAGTTTTCGCGCGCCAGTTTGCGCTGCTCGGGCGTCAGGCGCATCCACTGGCGCATGCGTTCGTGCACACGGCCTTGTTCGGTCGGGTTCATCGAGCCGAAGCGGCGCGACAGTTCCAGCCATTTTTTCTTGCGCGCGCCATCCATCGCGTCCCATTCGGGCTGCAAGGGGGCGAGGGCCAGCTGCTGTGGCGGCGTCAGGTCGCGCCAGAGCGGCTTGTCGAGCGCCTGCGCGCCCTTGGCGGGCGTGCCGGGGATGCTGGCGGACGTGGCTGCGCTGCGCGTGCCGGCCGGGCTGTGGGTTCCTGTGTTGTGCCAGACGACCCAGGCCGCGAGGCCGGCCAGCACCGCTACCACCGCGGCGATCCAGCCGAGGCGGCGGGGCTTGGAAGGGGGTGTCCTCATTGCTGGCGCTGTTGCGACTCCAGGTAGGCATTGAAGCCATGGTCGAGGTAAGCCGTCAGCGGCAGTTCGTCGGCCAGCACGGCCGCGTCGAGCTCGGCCAGTTCGGCGATGCGCTGCTGTTGTTCATACTGGTACAAGCCGCCCAGGCCGAAGACCAGGGCCAGCAGCGGAACCGCCACGCCCAGGCGCCCGAGACCGAGGCCGGAGACCTGGAAGTTGAAATCGAAGAAGCGGCGGCCCGCCTTGCCTTGCGCCAAAGGCGCGTCGGCCTTTTTACGCGACAGCGCAAGCGCGCGTGCGGCGGCCAGGCGCTCGGTCGTGGAAGCCGGCAGCGCGTCGAGGTTTTCGTTCAGGGCGTGGCGCAGCTTGTACGCCAGGTTGATGTCGTCGGTATTCATAGTTTTATTCCCTTGGCCCGCAAGGCATCGGCAAGGGTATGCGTAGCGCGGGAGCAGTGCGTTTTGACACTACCCTCGGAGCATCCCATTGCCGCGGCCGTTTCGGCCACGTCCATATCCTGCCAGTAACGCATAAGGAAGGCTTCCCGTTGACGCGCCGGGAGCTTTTGTATCTCCGCTTCGATCAGGCGCAGGGTCTGTGCGCGTTCGACCTGGTCCATGCTGGACTCGGCCGCGGCCGACCCTTCCTCCGCTTCATACGATTCGAGTATATCAAAGTCGTCGTCCTCGCCCCCCTTTCGGCCGAGGCCGGAGAGCAGGCTGACCCAGGTATTGCGCACCTTCTCGCGGCGGAAGTAATCGAGGATGGTGGTCTGCAAAATGCGCTGGAACAGCATCGGCAACTCGGCGGCCGGCTTGTCGCCATATTTTTCGGCGAGCTTGATCATCGCGTCCTGCACGATATCGAGCGCCGACTCGTCCTTGCGCACCGCATACACGGCCTGCTTGAAGGCACGCCGTTCGACATTCTCGAGGAAGTCGCCTAATTCTTTGTCTGTCGCCATGCGCTGAGGGAGGGTGGTGCGCGCGGATGCGTGGTCCGTGCTTTATGGAAAACCCACGAATCCTAGCAAAATTCCCACTTGGTTGCACCGTTATTGCTCAGTGTCGCGGCGCGCGCCCTGAATTCGGCTTTCAAAAAACGCATGAGGATAGTCGGAATGATTCGTTCTCAAGCCGAAGCCGGCTCGATAACCTGAATCCAACCTTGACTCAGCCGAACTCACCATACCCCTCGACACCACCGCCCGCCAGGACTTCGACATCCGCCCCCTGCACGCACCGCTCGGCGCCGAAGTGCTCGGCCTCGACCTGACCCGTCCCCTCGGCAGCACCGACCTGGCACGCGTGCACCGCGCCCACCTCGAGCATCACGTGCTCGTGTTTCGCGACACCCGCATCACCCCGGCCCAGCAGGTGGAGTTCAGCAAGCGCTTCGGCGAACTGCAGATCCACGTGCTGCGCCAGTTCCAGCTGGCGGGTACGCCGGAAGTGCTGGTGATCTCGAACATCCGCGAAAACGGCGAGCCGATCGGCCTGGGCGACGCCGGCCACTACTGGCATTCGGACCTGTCGTACAAGGCCACGCCCAGCCTGGGCTCGATGCTGCACGCGCAGGAATTGCCGCAAGAAGGTGGCGACACCTTGTTTGCGAACCAGCACCTGGCCTGGGACACCTTGCCCGATGACTTGAAGCGCGAAGTGGAATTCGCCCAGGCCGAACACAGCTACCTGGCGCGCTACGAAGACCTGCGCAAGCTCAATCCGTGGCGCCCGAAACTGACGCAGGCGCAGATCGACCAGGTGGTGCCGGTGCGCCAGCCGGTCGTGCGCACCCACCCGGAAACGGGGCGCCGCGCGCTGTTCGTGAGCGAGCATTTCACCACCCGCATCCTCGGCATTCCGGAACAGCGCAGCCGCGCCTTGCTCGACGCCTTGTTCGAGCACAGCACGCGTCCCGAATTCATCTACCGCCACCACTGGCAGCCGCACGACATGGTGTTCTGGGACAACCGCTCGCTGATGCACCTGGCGGCCGGTTGCCCACCCGACCAGCGCCGCAAGCTGTACCGCACCACGATCGCGGGCGATGTCCCGTTCTGAACCAGGAGAATCCATGTTTGACTTGAAAAAAATCGCGGCCGCGCTGGCTGTAGCTTCCCTGGTCGCCGCGCCCGCCGCCCAGGCCGAAGGCAAGATCCGCATCGCCGAGCAGTTCGGCGTCGTCTACCTGTTGCTCAATGTCGCGCAAGACCAGAAGCTGATCGAAAAGCACGGCAAGAAGCATGGCGTCGAGATCGACGTCGACTGGGTCAAGCTCTCGGGCGGCGCCGCCACCAACGATGCGCTGCTGTCGAACTCGGTCGACGTGGTCGGCGCCGGGCTGGGACCGCTGATGACGATCTGGGACCGCACCAATGGCAAGCAAAACGTGCGCGCCATTGCCTCGCTCGGGAATTTCCCCTACTACCTGATCAGCACGAATCCGGCCGTGAAATCGATTGCCGACTTCGGCCCGAAAGACCGCATCGCGCTGCCGGCCGTCAGCGTCTCGGTGCAGGCGCGCATCCTGCAGATGGCGTCAAGCAAGCAGTGGGGCGCGGCCCAGTTCAAGAAGCTCGATGCGAACACGCAAGCGCTGCCGCATCCGGACGCGGCGGCCGCCGTGATTGCCGGCGGCACCGAGATCAACGCCCACTTCGCTAACCCGCCATTCCAGGAGCAAGAACTGGCCGGCAACCCGAAGGCAATGATCGTGCTCGACTCTTACCAGGTGCTGGGCGGTCCGGCCTCGTCGACCGTGCTCTACGCAACCGAGAAATACGTGAAGGAAAATCCGAAGACCTACCGCGCCTTCCTCGACGCCCTGGTCGAAGCGGCCCAGTTGGCCAGCACGAATCCGGAAGCGGCCGCCGACGCCTACCTGCGCGTGAACAAGGGCGGCATCGACCGCGCGCTGCTGGCCGGCGGCATGAACAAGCCGGATGCGCGCGAGCGTGCCCGTCATTGGCTGGGGAAAGTCGGACTGGCGGGCTTTGCCGGCGCCTATCCGCACACCTTGTCGGGCGGGATGAAGGCGCGCGTGGCGATCGCGCGGGCGCTGGCCATGCAGCCGGAAGTCCTGCTGATGGACGAACCCTTCGCCGCGCTCGACGCGCTGACCCGGCGCACGATGCAGGAGCAGCTGCACAGCCTGTGGGAGGAGATCGGTTTCACGATGCTGTTCGTGACCCATTCGATCGAGGAAGCGCTGGTGGTCGGTAACCGCATCCTGCTGCTGAGCCCGCATCCGGGGCGGGTGCGTGCTGAACTCAACAGTCACCAGTTCGACTTGAAAAGCGCCGGCAGTCTTGAATTCCAGGCGGCCAACGAACGTATCCACCGGCTGTTGTTCGGCCAAGCGCCGGCCCAGGCTTCCCGACCCTTGGCGGTGCACGCATGAACGCGTTCAAGGATCCCCCGATTCGCCCCGAATACGAGTGTGCGCTGGCCGCGCCGCTGGCCGGCATCCCTGCCGCGCCTGCCGTCGGCTGGTCGCCCTTCACCGGCTACGCCTGGCTGCGCAAGGCGGGCATGTTGCTGGTGCTGGCCCTCATCTGGGAGGCGCTTGCGCGCTGGTACGGCAACGACTTGCTGTTGCCGACGGCCTTGCAGACGGGCAGGGCGCTGGCCGAGGGCATCGTCTCGGGCGAGCTGTTCGGCTATATCGGCACCTCGCTGGCGGTGCTGACCCAGGGTTATCTGATGGGCATTGGCGGCGCGTTTCTATTGACGTGGCTGGCGGTGTCGAACCGTCTCGGGCGCGAGCTGATCGAAACGCTGACCTCGATGTTCAATCCGCTGCCGGCGATCGCGCTGCTGCCGCTGGCCCTGCTGTGGTTCGGCCTCGGTAAAGGCAGCTTGATGATGGTGCTGATGCATTCGGTGCTGTGGCCGCTGACCCTGAACGCGACCGCGGGTTTTCGCGCGGTTCCGGACACGCTGCGCATGGCCGGACGTAACTACGGACTCGGCGGACTGCGCCTGGTGCTGCAGATCCTGATTCCGGCGGCACTGCCGGCGATCCTGTCGGGCCTGAAGATCGGCTGGGCCTTTGCCTGGCGCACCCTGATCGCGGCCGAGCTGGTGTTCGGCACCACGTCGGGGCAGGGCGGGCTGGGCTGGTTCATCTTCCAGAGCCGAAATGAATTGTTGACGGATAAGGTGTATGCAGGGCTTGCGGCGGTGATCATTATTGGGCTGCTGGTCGAGAATATCGTGTTCCAGACCCTGGAGCGGGTGACCGTGCGCCGGTGGGGGATGGAGCGCTAGGGTAGGCCACGGTACGATGGCGTGGAGTCAGGACTCCACCCTACATACCGCGCGATTCGTAGGGTGGAGTCCCGACTCCACGCGTTGCCCGGCCCGCATATCCGCGTCAACATCCCGCACCCAACTGGTGCATGTTTTCTTTTCTATTTTTTATCTTGACTAAAATGGTGCAACGCAGTAAGGTGTTCTTCACGCTTTGCACCCAAAGCTTCACCGTCCGCCCGACCAGCACACAAGGCTCGTTCGGCATGACACGCTTTCATTTGTAGGCAGTTTGCTCCAACCCGCGCCACAAGCGCGAGAGATGCGTCGAGCCGCTACAGACACTCAGCCAAACGAGTTGCGTTTCGCGTCGTTATGAAAGGTACCAATGGGTACCCGGATTGAACGCTGTGGGCGCAGAAAGAAGGGAAGCTTGAGAGCGCTGTAGGGCAAACCGTATTTCGTTAGGAACGAGCATCCGATCAATCGCCCAATGGGTTTTGAAAGGAATGATTCATGAATAACGAAGCACCATCAGGCCCCATCACGGGTGCCGAGATCGTCGTGCGTTGCCTGGCCGAGGAAGGCGTGAAACACGTCTTTGGCTATCCCGGTGGCGCAGTGCTGTATATCTACGACGCCATCTTCCAGCAAGACAAATTCCAGCACGTCCTGGTTCGCCACGAGCAGGCGGCCGTCCACGCGGCCGACGCCTATTCGCGCAGCTCGAACACCGTCGGCGTGGCCATCGTCACCTCCGGTCCGGGCGTGACGAATGCCGTCACCGGCCTGTCGACCGCCTACATGGATTCGATTCCGATGGTGGTCATCAGCGGCCAGGTGCCCAGCCATGCGATCGGCCAGGATGCCTTCCAGGAATGCGACACGGTCGGCATCACCCGCCCCGTGGTCAAGCATAATTTCCTGGTGAAGGACGTGAAAGACCTGGCGCTCACCATCAAGAAGGCCTTCTTCATTGCCCGTACCGGCCGTCCCGGCCCGGTGCTGGTCGATATCCCGAAGGACATCAGCATGCACAAGTGCATGTTCGACTATCCGCGCGAAATCGAGATGCGCTCCTACAAGCCGGTGGACAAGGGCCATACGGGCCAGATCCGCAAGGCCGTGCAGCTGCTGCAGCAGGCCGAGCGCCCGATGATCTATGCCGGCGGCGGCGTGATCCTGGCGAATGCCTCGCAAGAGTTGAATCGCCTGGTCGAGAAAGTCGGCGCGCCGGTCACCAATACCCTGATGGGCCTGGGCGGTTCGCGCGCCAGCGATGCGCATTTCGTCGGCATGCCCGGCATGCACGGCACCTATGAAGCGAACATGGCGATGCAGCATTGCGACGTCCTGATCGCGATCGGCGCCCGCTTCGACGACCGCGTGATCGGCAACCCCAAGCACTTCGCCAGCCATCCGCGCAAGATCATCCACATCGACATCGATCCGTCCTCGATCTCGAAGCGCGTGAAGGTCGATATTCCGATCGTCGGCAACGTCAAGGAAGTGCTGACGGAATTCCTGTCCCAGCTCGACGCTCTCGGGGCCGCCCGTGCCAATCCGGAACCGCTGCGCGACTGGTGGAAGCAGATCGACGCGTGGCGCGGCAAGGACTGCCTGAAGTACGAGGACTCCAGCCTCGTCATCAAGCCGCAATCGGTCATCGAGCAGCTCTGGAAAGTGACGAAGGGCGACGCCTTCATCACCTCCGACGTCGGCCAGCACCAGATGTGGGCCGCCCAGTACTACCCCTTCGACAAGCCGCGCCGCTGGATCAATTCCGGCGGCCTGGGCACGATGGGCGTGGGCCTGCCCTACGCCATGGGGGTGCAGATGGCGAACCCCGGCGCCACGGTGGCCTGCGTCACCGGCGAAGGCTCGATCCAGATGTGCATCCAGGAGCTTGCCACCTGCAAGCAATACCACCTGACGCCGAAGATCATCCTGCTCAACAACCGCTTCCTGGGCATGGTGCGCCAGTGGCAGCAGATCGACTACGGTTCGCGCTATTCCGAGTCCTACATGGATTCGCTGCCCGATTTCGAGAAGCTGGCCGAGGCCTATGGCCACGTCGGCATGCGCATCGAAAAGCCGTCCGACGTCGAAGGCTCGCTGGTCGAAGCCTTTGCCATGAAGGACCGGCTGGTGTTCATGAACTTCATCACCGACCAGAGCGAAAACGTCTGGCCCATGGTCAAGGCCGGCAAGGGCTTGTCTGAAATGCTGCTCGGCTCGGAGGACCTGTAAATGAGACACATCATCTCAGTTCTGATCGAGAACGAAGCCGGCGCCCTGTCGCGCGTGGTGGGCCTGTTCTCGGCCCGCGGCTACAACATCGAAACCCTGACCGTGGCGCCGACCGAAGACGCGACGCTGTCGCGCATGACGATCGTCACCTCGGGTTCGGACGACATCATCGAGCAGATCACCAAGCACCTGAACCGGCTGATCGAAGTGGTGAAAGTGGTCGACCTGACCGAAGGCCAGCACATCGAGCGCGAGCTCATGCTGATCAAGGTGAGGGCGGTCGGCAAGGAGCGCGAGGAACTCAAGCGCACCGCCGACATCTTCCGCGGCCGCGTCATCGACGTCACCGAAAAGACCTACACCATCGAGCTGACCGGCGCCAAGAGCAAGCTCGACGCCTTCATCGATGCCATCGACCGCGCCTCCATTCTCGAGACCGTCCGTACCGGCGGCTCGGGCATCGGCCGCGGCGAACGCATCCTGCGGGTGTGACGGGTCGGTCCGACCCGCGCCCGACGCCCAACCATCACGAACATATAACCAAGGAATGACCATGAAAGTTTTCTACGACAAAGACTGCGACCTCTCCCTCGTCAAAGGCAAGAACGTCGCCATCATCGGCTACGGCTCGCAGGGCCACGCGCACGCCCAGAACCTCTCGGAATCGGGCGTGAACGTCACCGTCGGCCTGCGCCGCGGCGGCGCTTCCTGGAACAAGGTCGAGCAGGCCGGGCTGAAAGTCGCGGAAGTCGATGAGGCGGTCAAGAACGCCGACATCATCATGATCCTGCTGCCGGACGAGAACATCGCCCAGGTCTACAAGGAAAACGTCGAGCCGAACGCGAAGCAGGGCGCGGTCCTGGCCTTTGCCCACGGCTTCAATGTCCACTACGGCCAGGTCGTGCCGCGCGCCGACCTCGACGTCATCATGATCGCGCCGAAAGCCCCGGGCCACACCGTGCGCAGCACCTATAAAGGCGGTGGCGGCGTGCCGCACCTGGTCGCCGTCTACCAGGACAAGTCGGGCGCCGCGCGCGACATCGCGCTGTCGTATGCGATGGCCAATGGCGGCGGCCGCGCCGGCATCATCGAGACCAACTTCCGCGAAGAGACCGAGACCGACCTGTTCGGCGAGCAGGCGGTCCTGTGCGGCGGCGCCGTCGAACTGATCAAGGCCGGTTTCGAGACCCTGACCGAAGCGGGCTACGCGCCGGAAATGGCCTACTTCGAGTGCCTGCACGAACTCAAGCTGATCGTCGACCTGATCTACGAAGGCGGCATCGCCAACATGAACTACTCGATCTCGAACAATGCCGAGTACGGCGAGTACGTGACCGGTCCGAAGGTCGTGACCTCGGCCACCAAGGATGCGATGCGCCAGTGTCTGAAGGACATCCAGACCGGCGAGTACGCGAAGAGCTTCATCCTCGAAAACAAGGCCGGCGCCCCGACCCTGATCTCGCGCCGGCGCTTGACCGCCGAGCACCCGATCGAGGAAGTCGGCGCCAAGCTGCGCGCGATGATGCCGTGGATCGCGAAGAACAAACTGGTGGATCAGTCGAAGAACTGATGGTGGAAGGGGCCGGTGGAGACCGAATTGCAACTTTCCATTACAAAAACACGATGGAAACCTGCCCGGCGGTATCGTATAAGTGAATGATCACTTAACCGGAGTCCACCATGTCCTTTCCAAAACTTATCCTCGTCGCCAGCCTGGTGCTGGCAGCCCATGCCGGCGCCCAAACCATCGCGGCGCCAAGCACGGCCGGCACCATGGTCATCGTGCCGGCCAATGGTGAAGTACGCCATGCCAACGACCAGGCCACGGTGAGCTTCGCCGTCGAGGAGTTCGACAAGGACAAGGCGGCCGCCGCCGCCCGCGTCAACCGCAAGATGAAGGAGGGCACCGAGATCGTGCGCCGCGCCGATCCGAAAGCCGAGCTCAAGACCCAGGGTTACTACACCTACCCCGTGTATCCGGAGCCGCCGCAGCAGCCGCTGCCGGCGAGCCGGGTGCCGGTCAAGCCGGTGCCGATCGGCTGGCGCGTGGGGCAGTACCTGGAGGTGAAGACGACCAACCTGACCGAGTTGCCGAAGACGGCCGCCGCGGCGCAGAAGGTGTTGTCGATCAATGGCATCAACTTCGGCCTGGCGCCGGCGACCGAGAAGATGCTGGACGACCGGCGTATCGCCGAGACTTATCGCAACCTGAACGAGCGCATCGTGTCGATCGCGCGTGCGATGGGGCGCCAGCCGGCCGATGCGGTGCTCGACACGGTCGATCTGGAGGGCTCGGGCAATTATGGTGGGAACGCGGCAAATCGGGACAGCTATGCGGCGGCACCGGCAATGATGAAGCGCTTCTCCGAAAGCGAGGCGATGCCGGAGCCGAGTTTCGAGCCGGGCGAGACCACGCTGCAGATGCGCCTGGTGGGAAAGGTGAAGTTCAAGTAAGGAAGAATGTCAGCGGCGACACTGTTTGCTGATATGGATTCCAATAGTATCCGTTCGCTAACATGCCGTTTCGCCCACTATAATGGGGGAAACGGCGCACGCAGCGCGATCACATCTTGAATACGGAACCTTATGCCAACTTTCCCACGACGCAGAAAAAACGGCGCAGCGCCGAAGGCAGCACGATTTTCCCGCCTGAAACGCTTCGGCCGCCGGGCTGACGACAAGGGCGGGCCGCGCGGGCGCGGCATTTATTTACTGCCGAACGCCTTCACGACCGCTGCGCTGTTTTGTGGGTTCTATGCGATCGTGATGGCGATGAACCAGCGCTTCGAGCACGCCTGCTGGGCCGTGTTCATCGCGATGATTCTCGACGGCTTGGATGGACGCGTCGCGCGCCTGACGAACACGCAGTCCGAGTTCGGCGCCCAGTACGACAGTTTGTCGGACATGGTGTCCTTCGGCGCGGCGCCGGCGCTGGTGATCTATGAATGGTCGCTGCGCGGGCTGGGCAAGTGGGGCTGGATCGCCGCCTTCGTGTATTGCGCCGGCGCGGCGCTGCGCCTGGCACGCTTCAACACGAATATCGAAGTGGTGGACAAGCGCTTCTTCCAGGGCTTGCCCAGCCCGGCGGCGGCGGGCGTGGTGGTGGGCTTCATCATGTTCATGACCGACCCGGACATCAACATCAGCGCGCGCCAGGTCGACTGGGTGAGCTGGTGCCTGGCGGTGTTCGCCGGCCTGACGATGGTGTCGAACGTACCGTTTTACAGTTTCAAGGATGTGAACTTCCGCAAGTCGGTCCCGTTCATCGTCGTGTTCCTGATCGTGCTGGCGCTGGCGCTGGTGGCGAGCGATCCGACCAAGGTCCTGTGGCCGATCTTCGTGGTGTATGGCTTGTCGGGCTATGTGGTCTTCGTACTGCAGCGCGCCAGGGGCAAGAAGGTCAGCCTGATCCCGACCGACGAGCCGATCGAGAACGATAAAGTAGAGCGCCGCTAGGATCCGACGGGGTCGGACCCAGGGGCGCTCGTGATTCAACAAGCGCACACTGGAGCCATCATGCCGTTCGACCCGAACCGCCTCATCATTTTCGACACCACCCTGCGCGACGGCGAGCAGTCGCCGGGCGCCTCGATGACCAAGGACGAGAAAGTGCGCATCGCGCGCCAGCTCGAACGCTTGCGCGTCGACGTCATCGAAGCCGGTTTCGCGGCCGCCTCGCCAGGCGACTTCGAGGCCATCCGCGCCATCTCCGGCGCGGTGCGCGAGTCGGTCATCTGCTCGCTTTCGCGCGCCAACGACCGCGACATCGCGCGCGCCGCCGAAGCCTTGCAGCCGGCCGAGCGCAAACGCATCCATACCTTCATCGCGACCTCGCCCCTGCACATGAAGGTGAAGCTGCGCATGGAGCCCGAGCAGGTGCTGGAACAGGCCAGACTTGCCATCCGCTATGCCCGCACCTTCACCGACGACATCGAGTTCTCGCCCGAAGACGGCAGCCGCTCGGAAGAAGATTTCCTGTGCCGCGTGCTGGAAAGCGTGATCGCCGAAGGCGCGACCACGATCAACTTCCCCGACACGGTCGGCTACGCCACGCCGGAAGTGTTCGGTGAGACGATCCGGCGCCTGCGCGAGCGCGTGCCCAATTCCGACAAGGCCATCTGGTCGGTGCACTGCCATAACGACCTCGGGCTGGCGGTGGCCAACTCGCTGGCCGGCGTGGCCATCGGCGGCGCGCGCCAGATCGAATGCACCATCAACGGCCTGGGCGAACGGGCCGGCAACACGGCGCTGGAAGAAGTCGTGATGGCGCTGCGCACCCGCGCCGACTACTACAAGCTCACGGTCGGCATCGACACCACGCAGATCGTCCCAAGCTCGAAGATGGTCTCGCAGATCACCGGCTTTGCCGTGCAGCCGAACAAGGCGGTGGTCGGCGCCAACGCCTTCGCCCACGCGTCCGGCATCCACCAGGACGGCATTTTAAAGGCGCGCGAAACCTACGAGATCATGCGCGCCGAAGACGTCGGCTGGCACGCCAACAAGATCGTGCTGGGCAAGCTCTCGGGCCGCAACGCCTTCAAGGCGCGCCTGGCCGACCTGGGCATCGAGCTCGAATCCGAGGCCGAAGTGAATGCCGCCTTTGCCCGCTTCAAGGAGCTGGCCGACCGCAAGAGCGAAATCTTCGACGAGGACATCATGGCCCTGGTCTCGGCCGAAGACCACGCCTCGGCCGGCGAGTATTTCCGCTTCGTGTCGCTGGCCCAGCGCTCCGAGACCGGCGAACTGCCGCACGCGCGCGTGGTGTTCGCGATCGACGGCCAGGAGCATGCCGTTGAGGGCACCGGCGACGGCCCGGTCGACGCCACCGTGAACGCCATCGAAAGCCAGGCCAGGACCGGTGCCGAGCTGATCCTGTTCTCGATCAACGCGATCAGCAATGGCACCGAGTCGCAGGGCGAAGTGACGATCCGCCTGTCGCGCCAGGGGCGGATCGTGAATGGCGTGGGCGCGGATCCGGATATCGTCGTGGCATCGGCCAAGGCGTATCTGTCGGGCTTGAACAAGCTGCATTCGAAGCTGGAGAAGGTGAGTCCCCAACTCTGATCGTCGAATCCGCGTCGGCACGCCGGCTCACCGGTTCCACTTCTGCGCCTTGGCCGGTTCCTCGGTTTCCTCGCAGTTGGTCAACTTCGGCTTGATCCCCTCGCGCATCGAATCGATACCGTCCGGCGCATGATTCGATTCGTAGGTGATGCAGTAGGTGCCCGCGGCGCCGACCACGCGGTAGCGCCTGCGGCCATAGCCGCCGGGGTCGATGATTTCCTCCATCTTGGGCGCCTGGTACCATTTGTTGGGCGCCAGTTGTCCGGCGCGGACGATGCCTTTTTCCAGTTTGGTTTGCCGTGATTCGAACGGCGCACGGATCCCGCGTTCCGGGTTTTCCGCCCGCAGCGCGCGATCGACGGCGCCGACGGCGGCTTTCGCGTCGCGCAGCAGGTCGGTGCTGGACAGCGTCGGCGCGGCCGCGCTGCCGCTGTCGGCGGGCAGCGCGATCGTCTCGGGCACCGGCGCGGCCGGCAGCGCGCGCGGCGCCGGCGCCTGCCGTGCAGCCGGCGCGCTTGCGCCGGACCGGTGGCGCGCCGGGGCAGGGGCGGGCGGCAGGGCGGCGCGCGCCGGCGCCGGCAACAGGCGCAGGAACTGGCTGCGCGGCGGCGCCGGATCGTCCTGCGGCGCGCTTGGGCGGGCCAGCTGCCACAGGGCGACCAGCAGCGCATGGACGGCAAGCGAGATGCCGATGCCGGCGAGATAGCGTGGTTGCTGGAAGGACGGTTGTGCGCTGGCCATGGGGTGGCAGTATAGGCGGGCGACTTGTGTTGGTGGAAACAATTGCATATGCATGCACATGTGCGCCACGTCAACGCGCCGAACCCTATACTCGGCGCATGAACAAACTCATCTATGGTGCGAGCGTCCTGCTCGTTGGCGCGCTTGCCGCCTGCTCCCCGCTGTCGGTCGTGAACGCCGTCTCGCCCGGCGGAGCCGTCCAGGCCATGTCCGCGCTGCGCTATGGCGGCGATGCGCGCAACATGCTCGACGTCTACCGTCCGGCGGCGGGAGCGCACGACGCACCCGTCATCGTCTTTTTCTACGGCGGCAACTGGGTCAGCGGCAAGCGCGAAGACTATGCCTTCGTCGGCCGCGCCCTGGCCGCGCGCGGCTTCGTGGTCGTCATCCCCGATTACCGGCTGTATCCGCAGGTGCGCTATCCGGACTTCCTGGTCGACGGCGCCGCCGCCGTGGTCTGGACCGTGCGCGAGATCGCGGCGCACGGGGGCGACCCGAAGCAGGTCTTCCTGATGGGACATAGCGCCGGCGCCTACAACGCGGCGATGCTGGCGCTCGACCCGCGCTGGCTGGAACACCAGGGCATGACGCGCAGCATGCTGCGTGGCTGGATCGGACTGGCCGGCCCCTACGATTTCCTGCCGGTGCAGAACCCGACCACCAAGCCCGTCTTCAACGCCCCGGCCACGCCGCCCGACTCCCAGCCGCTCAGCCATGTGAGCGCCCTGGCGCCGCCGGCACTCTTGATCGCGGCGAGCAAGGACAAGCTGGTCGACCCGACACGCAACACCGGCGGCATGGCGGCGGCGCTACGGGCGGCCAAGGTGCCCGTGCGCGAGCTGTATTACGACAGCGTCAGCCACACGACGCTGGTCGCCTCGCTGTCGAACTCGCTGCAAAGGCTGGCGCCGACGCTCGACGCGGTCGAGGCCTTCGTGCGCAGCGACGGCGGGCGCAAGGAGTAGGGCGCGCCTACCAGGGGAGGCGGTCGCGCACCTCGAACATCGGGTCCGGCCCGTTCATCATCTGGCGCACCACGCCTTGCTCGTCGAAATGCACGTGCATCAGCGAATTCCAGACGCCCGCCTCCTTGTAGCGGTAGGACCACACTTCGTAGTTGTGCTGGTAGACGCGCGATTGTTCGGCCGGGCGGCCGATGGTGCGCAGCACGTCGGCCTTGGTCGCGCGGTCGATCTTGATCGTCGCGAATTTTTCGCTGGTCAGCACCTGTTCGTAGGACAGCAACCGGCCATCTGTGCCGATGTGCGCCATCCAGGTGAACTGGCCGAAGGGAGAAGTGGCGTACTCGAGCATCTGGCCGCCGTCCGCGGCAGGGTAGGTGCCGGTCGGCTGCCCCAGGCGGGCGGTGATGGCGGCCACCGGTTCGCCGACGACGGGCGGCGCCGGGAACAGGGTGGCGCAGCCGCTCAGCAGCAGCAGCGCGCACAGCCTTGTCATTTTGAACATCTTCTGCATGGCAATCTCCCGCTGGTCAGTCCTGGCCCCGACCCCGTGCGCAGCAAAAGCTGGTGACGCCAGTTGTTTTCGCATATACTGGCGGGTCTGTCCGCAAGGGCAGGTTTTTTTAATCAAATCACGGTGCGCTGGGTTACGACTCTTGCACCGCATGTGAAAGGTAACATCATGTCCGTAGAAAACATCAACAAGTCGGCAATTATCGCCGACAACGCACGTGGCCAAAACGACACCGGTTCGCCGGAAGTCCAGGTCGCACTGCTGACCGCACGCATCAACGAACTGAACGGCCACTTCAAAGCCCACCAGAAAGACCACCACTCGCGCCGCGGCCTGATCATGATGGTCAACCGTCGTAAGAGCCTGTTGTCTTACCTGAAGAGCAAAGACCTGAATCGTTACCGCGACCTGATCGCCAAACTCGGTCTGCGTAAGTAATTTTTGCGCCAGACGGTGTAGTCTAGGAAATGCCTGCGTCAGTTTCAACTGTCGCGGGCATTTTTTGTTTTAGAGATTTGTAGTACGCGGTGAGGTGAACGACAGCTCCTGAAAATCTGTCGGCAAATAGAAAGGGATTACCAATGTTTAATAAAGTTACGAAGACCTTCCAGTACGGCCAACATACCGTCACCCTGGAAACCGGTGAAATCGCGCGTCAGGCATCCGGCGCCGTGCTGGTGTCGGTCGAAGACACCGTCGTGCTGGCGACCGTCGTCGCCCGCAAGGACGCCAAGCCGGGCCAGGACTTCTTCCCGCTGACCGTCGATTACATCGAAAAAACGTATGCTGCCGGTAAAATCCCGGGCGGTTTCTTCAAGCGCGAAGGCCGTCCTTCTGAAAAAGAAACGCTCACCTCGCGCCTGATCGACCGTCCGATCCGCCCGCTGTTCCCGGAAGGCTACCTGAACGAAGTCCAGGTCATCATCCACGTGCTGTCGGTCAACCCTGAAATCGATCCGGACATCCCTGCGATGATCGGCGCCTCGGCCGCCCTGTGCGTCGCCGGTGTCCCGTTCAACGGCCCGATCGGCGCCGCCCGCGTCGGCTACGCCAACGGCCAGTACATCCTGAACCCGAGCACCGCCCAGCTGAAAACCTCGCAGATGGACCTGGTCGTCGCCGGTACCGAAACGGCCGTGCTGATGGTCGAATCCGAAGCCCAGCAACTGTCCGAAGAAATCATGCTCGGCGCGGTCGTCTTCGGCCACGAGCAGATGCGCGTCGTCATCGATGCGATCCACGACCTGGTCGCCGAAGGCGGCAAGCCGGAAGTCGAGTGGACCGCTCCCGCGAAGAACGAAACCCTGATCGCCCAAGTGACCGAACTGGCGTCGGCCAAGATCCGCGACGCTTACCAGACCCGCGAAAAATCGGCGCGCCAGCAAAAGCTGAAGTCGCTGTCGTCGGAAGTCATGGCGGCCCTGTCGGCGCAAGGCGTGCAGGCTGACGGCGGCGACGTCGGCAACATCCTGTTCGACATGGAAGCGAAGGTCGTGCGTACCCAGATCCTGGACGGCGAGCCACGCATCGACGGCCGCGACACGCGCACCGTGCGTCCGATCGAAATCCGTACCGGCGTGCTGCCACGCACCCACGGTTCGGCCCTGTTCACCCGCGGCGAAACCCAGGCGCTGGTCATCGCGACCCTCGGCACCGCCCGTGACAGCCAGAAGATCGACGCCCTGATGGGCGAGTACACCGACGACTTCATGATGCACTACAACATGCCTCCGTTCGCCACCGGCGAAACCGGCCGTGTGGGCACCCCGAAGCGTCGCGAGATCGGCCACGGCCGCCTGGCCAAGCGCGCGCTGGTCGCCGCCCTGCCTAACCCGGAAGACTTCAGCTACTCGGTGCGCCTGGTGTCGGAAATCACCGAATCGAACGGTTCCTCGTCGATGGCCTCCGTCTGCGGCGGCTGCCTGGCACTGATGGACGCCGGCGTGCCGATGAAGGCGCACGTCGCCGGTATCGCCATGGGCCTGATCAAGGAAGGCGGCAAGTTCGCCGTCCTGACCGACATCCTGGGCGACGAAGATCACCTGGGCGACATGGACTTCAAGGTGGCCGGTACCCCAGCCGGTATCACGGCGCTGCAGATGGACATCAAGATCATGGGCATCACCAAGGAGATCATGCAGGTGGCACTGGCGCAAGCCAAGGAAGCCCGTCATCACATCCTGGCCGAGATGCAAAAGGCCGTGCCGAGCGTGAAGACCGAACTGTCGGACTTCGCACCACGCCTGATCACGATCAAGATCAACCCGGAGAAAATCCGTGACGTCATCGGCAAGGGCGGCGCCGTCATCCGCGCGCTGACCGAAGAGACCGGCACCCAGATCGACATCACCGACGAAGGCATCGTGACCATCGCCTCGGTCGACGCCGCCGCCGGCCAGGAAGCCAAGCGCCGCATCGAAGAACTGACCGCCTCGGTCGAAGTGGGCAAGACCTACGACGGCACCGTCCTGAAACTGCTCGACTTCGGCGCCATCGTGCAAGTCATGCCTGGTAAAGACGGCCTGCTGCACATCTCGCAGATCGCCAACGAGCGTGTGAATGCCGTTGCCGACTACCTGAAAGAAGGCCAGCAAGTGCGCGTCAAGGTCCTCGAGACCGACGAGCGCGGCCGTCTGAAGCTGTCGATGAAGGCGGCCGATCCGGCGGAAGCTGCGGCGCAGTAAGCCAGCAGCGGGCAACCGCTAAAAGCGAAAACCGCCAGTGCGCAAGCCTGGCGGTTTTTTTGCGTCCTCACGCCAGCTTGATCGCCAGGTAGGCCAGCGCCGCCAGCAGTAGTCCAAATTTGGTGCCGGACAGGAAACTGGCAACCACCGTATTGCGCCGGTACAGGAATTTTTCGCGGCGGCCGAACAGGAATTTCATGCTTGTTCTCCCTGGAGCAAGGACATGCTGGCCGTTGTTCTGGCGCAAGACATCAGGCTAACCACTACGCCGTCGCACAACATTGTTCTGAATCAAGGGTTTGAATGCGGGCGCGTGCCAGCGGGGGGCGTCCGAATGCCCCCACGCGCCGCTCAAGCGTTACGTAAATTCAACAAAAGAAGTGTTATAGTTAATAATTCTCCAATGGTGGAGCAGCTCGTCCGAAATTCGAGCGCATCCCCGACACTGACGACCAAAACCAGGACCCATCGATGACCACGAAAGACAACGCGACCCGTATCAGCCAACTTATCCAGCAGCACGAGGCCGAGATCGGCTCGCAATGGATTTCGCAGTTGGAAGCGATGATCGTGCGCGGTACCAGCAGCTCGCGTGAGCAGCTGCGCATGCATTGTCAGCAGTTCCTGTCGGCGTTTGCCGTTGCCACCCGCGATGGCGAACTCGAGAACATCGAGCACCGCTCGTGGGACGAAGTGCGCGACCTGCTGACCGACATTTCCTCGACCCGCGCGAAAAGCGGTTCGACCCCGAGCGAGACCGCCAGCTTCGTGTTTTCGCTCAAGCAGCCCCTGTTCGCCCAGCTGACGGCCGCCTTTGCCGATGAGCCGGCGACGCTGGCCGCGGCATCGTGGGCGGTGAGCTCGCTGCTCGACAAGTTCGGCCTGTTCACCATCGAAGTGTTCCAGAAAGCACGCGACCAGATCATCGTGCGCCAGCAGCAGGAACTGCTCGAGCTGTCGACCCCGGTCGTGAAGCTGTGGGACGGCATCCTGGCGCTGCCGCTGATCGGTACGCTCGATTCGGCCCGCACCCAGGTCGTGATGGAAAACATCCTGCAAAAAATCGTCGACACCGGCGCCGAGATCGCGATCATCGACATTACCGGCGTGCCGATGGTCGACACCCTGGTCGCCCAGCACTTGATGAAGACGATCGCCGCCGCGCGCCTGATGGGCGCCGACTGCATCATCAGCGGCATCCGTCCGCAGATCGCCCAGACCATCGTCCACCTCGGCGTGAACCTGGAAGACGTCGTCACCAAGGCCACCCTGGCCGATGCCTTCCTGGTCGCGCTCGAACGCACCGGCGCTTCGGTTACCGTCGCCCGCAAGAACTAAGAACACAGGGGGAACGATGGAACGCATTCCTATCCTGCGGATGGGTGACCTGTTGCTGGTCACCATCCAGGTCGACATGCACGACCGCCTGGCCATGACCTTGCAGGACGACCTGACCGAGCGTATCGTTCGCGATAATGCCAAGGGCGTCCTGATCGACATCTCGGCGCTGGACCTGGTCGACTCCTTCATCGGGCGCATGATCAGCAATACCGCCGCGATGGCGCGCGTGCTCGATGCCCAGACCGTGGTGGTCGGCATGCAGCCGGCCGTCGCGATCACGCTGGTCGAACTGGGCCTGACCCTGACCGGCGTGAAGACCGCCTTGAACGTCGAAAAAGGCATGACCCTGCTTGGAAAGAGTTTGCGTAGATGAGCACTGCGACTGATTACGCAGTTCGATTCGAGACTCACTTGCTGGAGCGTTTGGCCAGGCAGCGCGTCGAGCGCCTCAGCCTGCGCCTGCGTGGCGACGAGGACGTGGTCGGCCTGCGCAAGCACGTGCGCGAGCGCGCCGTCGCGATCGGCCTGTCCCTGGTCGACCAGACCAAGCTCATTACCGCGGCGAGCGAATTGGCGCGCAATACGATCAAGTATGGCGGCGGTGGCGCGGCCTACCTCGACAAGCTGACCGACGGCTTGCGCGAGGGCGTCGGCATCGTGTTCGTCGACAGCGGTCCCGGCATCGTCGACCTGACGCTGGCGCTGCGCGACGGCTACACCACCGGCGGCGGCCTGGGCCTCGGCCTGGGCGGCTCGAAACGCCTCGTTGACGAATTCGAGATCGACACCCGACCTGGAGAAGGGACCGCTATCGCGGTCGTGAAATGGAAACGCTGATCAGCTCACTGAGCACCCAACACGCCTACCCGATCGTGCATGCCAGCGACATCTCGGCGGCGCGTCGCGCCGGCCAGAAGCTGGCGCTCGAACTCGGTTTTAACGAAACCCGCGCCGGCCAGCTGGCACTGATCGTGACCGAGGCCGGCACCAACCTGCTCAAGCACGCGGGCGAGGGCATGCTCTACCTGAACGTGGCGCAGTCCGAAGGCGTGCCCGGGGTCGACGTGCTGGCGGTCGACAGCGGTCCCGGCATCGCCGACCTCGACGCCTGCCTGCGCGACGGCATGTCGACCACCGGCACCGCCGGCACCGGCCTGGGGGCGCTGCGCCGCCTGTCCGACGAATTCGACGCCTGGTCCGCGCCCGGCAACGGCGCCCTGTTCTTCATGCGCCTGTGGCGCGGCGAATCGGGACCGGACCTGTGCCAGGTCGACATCGGCGCGCTGACCGTGCCGCTGGCGGGCGAAGACGAATGCGGCGACGCCTGGGGCGTTGCCTGCAACGGCAGCGGCGCCACCCTGATCGCGGTCGATGGCCTCGGCCATGGTCCGGCGGCGGCGCTCGCCTCGGTGGCGGCGGTGCGGGAGTTGCAGCGCCTGCCGCAGTCGGAGCCGGGCGTGCTGGTCGACGCCGCCCACCAGGCACTGCGCAGCACGCGCGGCGCGGCGCTGGCGGCGGCGCGCATCGACTTCGAGAACGATGTGGTGCGCTTCGCCGGCATCGGCAACATCGGCGCCTATGTGATCGACGGCGACACGCGCCGCGCGCTGGTCTCGCATAACGGCATCGTCGGCCACAACATGCGCAAGGTGCAGGAGTTTTCCGTGCCGTGCCCGCCGGGCGCGCTGTGCATCCTGCATTCGGACGGCATCCAGACCCAGTGGGATCTGGACAAGTATCCCGGCCTGGTGGCGCGCAGTCCGGCGCTGGTGGCCGCGATGCTGATGCGCGACTTCATCCGCCGCCGCGACGACGCGATGGTGCTGGTGGTGCGCCGGCGGGCGAGGCGCGCATGAGCCAGCGCATCCTGGCCGTCGCCATCGAGGGCGACAAGGATGTGGTGCTGGTACGCCAGCGCGCGCGCCAGGTCTCGATGCTGCTCGGCTTCGCCAAGCAGGACCAGGTGCGCATCGCCACCGCCGTATCCGAAGTCGCGCGCGCCGCCTGCCATGGCGGCATCAGCGCGCGCGCCGTCTTCGTGCTCGACGACGAGTACGAGCGCCAGCAGCTCGACGTGACGGTCAGCGCGGTGCGCGCCGCCGCGCCGCATACCGAAGGGGCTGCGCTGGCCGACGCCGCGCTGATCACCGCGCACCGCCTGATGGAGTCGTGCGAGAGCGACGCCCGGCCCAGCGCGCCGGCGATCCACATGCGCAAGTCGCTGCCGCAGCAGGCGCCGCTCGGCGCCCAGCGCCTGGCGCAGATCGCGGCCGAACTGGTCGCCACCCCGATCGCCAACTCCTTCGAGGAAGTCCAGCAGCAGAACCGCGAGCTGGTCGAGACCCTGGCCGAACTGCGCGAACGCCAGGAAGACCTGATGTCGCTCACGCGCGAGCTGGAAGACACCAACCGCGGCATCGTCGCCCTGTACGCCGAGATCGAAGACAAGGCCGAACGCCTGCGCCGCGCCGACGAGATGAAATCGCGCTTCCTGTCGAACACCAGCCACGAGCTGCGTACGCCGCTGTCCTCGATCCGGGCGCTGTCGAAACTGCTGCTCGACCGCATGGACGGCGAGCTGACCTCGGAGCAGGAACGCCAGGTCTGGCTGATCGAACGCACCGCGACCGAGATGTCGGAGCTGGTCAACGACTTGCTCGACCTGGCCAAGATCGAGGCCGGCCGGGTGGAAGCCCAGCCGGCGCCGGTCGTGGTCGAGAACCTGTTCCGCGCCCTGAAAGGCATGATGCGTCCGCTGGTCGATGCCGAGCGCGTGGAACTGTCGTTCGACAATGGCGGCATCGAGGAAGCCTTCGAATCGGACGAGGGCATGCTGTCCCAGATCCTGCGCAACTTCATCTCGAACGCACTCAAGTTCACCGAGGACGGCTCGGTGCGCGTGAGCGCGGACCTCGACCCCGAGACCGACATGCTGACCTTTGCCGTCACCGATACCGGGATCGGGATCGATCCCGACCACCTGCACCTGATCTTCGAAGAATTCACGCAGGTCGAAAACCCGCTGCAGCGGCGCACCAAGGGCACGGGCCTGGGCCTGCCGCTGTGCCGCCGCCTGGCCGAACTGCTCGGCGGTGGGGTCGAGGTCAACAGCCGGCCGGGCGTGGGCTCGACCTTCATGCTGACGCTGCCGCGTCAATTCCCGCGTCAACTACCTTCAACGGCGCCTGCCGGCACCTGACACAAACATGACCGTTACCTCACCTTTGATCCTCAACGTCGACGACAACGACGGCGCGCGCTATGCCAAGACCCGCATCCTGCAAAGCGCGGGCTTCCGGGTGATGGAAGCGGCGAACGGCACCGATGCGCTGGCGATGGTGCGCGAAGACGATCCGGTGCTGGTGCTGCTGGACGTGAAACTCCCCGACATCAACGGCATCGAGGTGTGCCGCCGGATCAAGGCCGACCCCACCACCAACGGCGTGATCGTGCTGCAGACCTCGGCCGCGCTGACCGGGCGCGCCGACAAGATCCGCGGCCTCGAGGGCGGTGCCGACAATTACCTGGCCGCGCCGATCGAGTCCGACGAGCTGATCGCGAACGTGAATGCGCTGCTGCGCATGCGCCAGACCCAGGTCGACCTGCGCGAGAGCGAAGAGCGCTTTCGCCAGCTGACCGACAACATCGAGGACGTGTTCTGGATGTTCTCGGCGCCGGACGGCGTGCTGGCCTATGTCAGCCCGGCCTACGCGACGATCTGGGGCCGCGGCGTCGACACGCTCAAGCGCCAGCACGCCAGCTGGCTCGATGCCGTGCATCCGGACGACCGCGCGCGCCTGGCCGGCCGCTGGGCGGCGCTGGCGACGCATCCGCACTACGACGAGGAATTCCGCCTGGTGCTGCCGGACGGCGCGACGCGCTGGGTGCGCGACCGCCTGTTCGCGGTGCGTAACGCGCGCGGCGAGGTGTACCGCGTGGCGCGCGTGACCAGCGACGTCTCGGCGCGCCGCGAAATGGAAGCGCTGCTGCGCGTGGCCGACGCCAACAAGAACCAGTTCCTGGCGACCCTGGCGCACGAGCTGCGCAACCCGCTGTCGCCGATCCGGAATGCCGCCACGCTGCTCGGCGTGGGCGGCGAGCACGCGATCGAGCGCCATGCCCATGCGCGCGAAGTCATCCTGCGCCAGGTCGACCACCTGGCGCACCTGGTCGACGACCTGCTCGACGTGGCGCGTATCTCGGAAGGCAAGATCGTGCTGCGGCGCGAAGAAGTCAACCTGGGCGCCGTCATCGGCCAGGCGCTGGAAACGGCCGGCCCGCTGATCGCCGCGCGCAGCCACCAGCTCAGCGTGCGCGAGCCAGACTGCCAGGTCTGGGTCGCCGGCGATCCGGTGCGCCTGGCGCAGTCGATGGGCAACCTGCTGCACAACGCCGCCAAGTTCACGCCCAAGGGCGGCGTCATCACGCTCGACGTGTCGCTGCACGGCGACGACGTCCACATCGCGGTGATCGACAACGGCATCGGCATCGCCGAGGACAACCTGCCGCGCATCTTCGGCATGTTCGCCCAGGCGGCGGTGCCGCCGGACCGCGCGCCCGAGGGGCTCGGCATCGGCCTGTCGCTGGTGTCGCGCCTGCTCGAGATGCATGGCGGCCACCTGCGCGCCGAAAGCCCGGGCATCGGCATGGGCAGCACCTTCACGGTGGAGCTGCCGGTGCTGCGCGTGAGCGCCGCCGAATCGACATCCGGCGCGGCGGTCGAAGAAGCCGGCGCGCCGGCCGGCTTGCGCGTGCTGCTGGTGGACGACAACGTCGACGCCATGGAGATGATGGGCTTCCTGCTGGCCGAGATGGGCCACGAGACCTGGACCACGTCGGACGCCACGCAGATCGAGGAGCTGGCGCTGCTCCACAAGCCGCAAGTGATCGTGCTCGACATCGGCCTGCCGGGCGCCGACGGCTACCAGCTGGCGCGCATGATCAAGCAGCACCCGCAGCTGAAACACATCCGCCTGGTCGCGCACACTGGTTACGGCTCGCCCGAAGACCGGCGCCGTGCGCAGGAGGCGGGCTTCGACGCCCACCTGGTCAAGCCTGCCGAGCTGGAAGACCTGGAGAAGGCGCTGCGCGGGTAAGGCGTACGGCGTGGACTCGGGAGTCCACCCTACGCAATGCGTCCCGGCCGGTTATGGAACACTTTTTTATCAAGCTACACCGCAGGTCCAGATTTTCTTGTTTAGCAGCCTTACTGCTGCTTTCCATGATCCCTCCGGTCATCGCTTTTTTTCTTCCTGCGCCGGCCGACGTCGACGTGTCCGGCCAAAAGGAATTGAGTACCAGCTTATGGGTTGGCGTCGCGCTCATCATTGCACCTGTCTTCGAAACATTGGTGCTGCAATTCGCACCTGCCCGCCTTGCTGAAAAATGGGCCTTGAGCGGGTGGAAGCGCTACGCGCTGATGATTCTGCCTTTTGCCGCGGTCCACGTCGTTCCGGCGGTACTGCTCCCTAGCCTGGTCAATGGCCTGGGCGGGGGCTATACGCTGGGTCTGTGTTATTTCGTCTGCATGACACGCTCGCACAAGCACGCCGTTCTTGCGACGGCGGCTGTCCATGCCCTGCATAACTGCATACTGCTGCTGTTTTCGCTGTTCGACGTGGGAAGCTGACCGAGCGGCCGTCCAATAAAAAATGCCCGCACGCGGCGGGCATCGAAGCGGACAAAGCGTCTTACTTTTCGCTCACCGTAAACTCGCCGTAGGCCTTGATCTGCTCGCTCACCGCCGCCGGATCGCCGACCACGACGATCGATTGCGCCTCGGGTGAGAAATACTTCTTCGACACGTCGCGCACCTGCTGCGGCGTCACCTTCTGGATCAGCGGCACGTACTGGCCGAGGAATTCCGGCGGCAGGCCGATCAGCCAGTTCTGCGCCAGGGTGTTGGCGACGGCGCCCTGCAACTGGTTGCTGATCAGGTAGCCGCCGGCGACGTAACGCTTGTTCATCGTCATTTCGTCGGCCGGCACCAGTTCGCTGCCGATGCGCTTGTACTCGCCGAAGTATTCGGTCAGGGCGGCACCGGTGACTTCGTTGCGCACATCCGCGCCGCCGACGATGGCGCCGCCCACCCGGTTCATGCGGGCACCGGCCGAGGCGCCATAGGTATAGCCCTTGGCCTCGCGCAGGTTCAGGTTGACCCGGCTCGAGAAGCCGCCGCCGAGGATGGTGCTGGCCAGGCGCAGCGGCACCTGATCGGCCGCGCTGGCCTGGATCCCGGGGCCGCCGACGCGGATCGTCGACTGCACGCTGTTGGCGCGCTGGAGCAGGATGCGGGCCGGCTTGCCCATCGCGGCCGGCGCGCTCGGCTCCGGCAGCGCCGGACCGGTCGCCTTCCAGTCGCCGAACGCGGCCTGCGCCAGCTTGATCGCTTCGGCTTCCTGGATCTGGCCGGTGATCACCAGCAGGGCGCGGTCCGGACGGAAGCGCTTGGCGTGTTCGGCGCGCAGCAGCTCTTGCGTGACCGAGGCGATCGCTTCGGCGGTCGGCTGGGTGTGGCCGTACGGGTGCTCGCCGTAGACCGCCTGGCCGATCGCACGCTCGGCGCGAAAACGCGGCGTGGCTTCCGCCGCGCGCAGCGCCT
>Ga0213835_100106_pt1 | contig 105827 bp, 89 predicted proteins | sample SWPATP01_FD_160576 | JGI IMG/M metagenome (GOLD analysis project Ga0213835, IMG submission 160576) | Coastal seawater microbial communities from Marineland, Florida, United States - SWPA TP0 #1 | ecosystem: Environmental > Aquatic > Marine > Coastal | place: USA: Florida | collected 2016-08-05 | reverse complement strand
TTTGCCAATGCAGAAACAGAATCATCAAATACGGTATCAATCCCATTTCTTAGATGATGCCGCCACCACCCCCAACGATACCATGTTGCATTTTGAAGCACGATTGGGCTCCCGATGCCTTCCCCCTGAATAAAAACATTCTGACTATTCAACCATCTTTGCACATCAAAATCATGAGGATTTCTTCTTTGGGGAATTTCCTGAGGCTTTGCACTTAACTGAATGTATGAACCCGGCACCAACAATGCTGCGTCAGATGACTCCCTGCTAAAAAACCGAATTTGGGTGTTGAATCTATGTTCAAATGCAGGAAGTGAATTATCAAATCGGACTGAATCGACTTGCATCCACAAAGAAAGTGTACCGGTCGCATTCAGCGTTGTTTCCTGAATTCTTCCATACCATCGGAGTTCATCATCAGAAAAAACGGATAAAAATTCGACTTCAGGGGGAAGTTCCATTTTGGAAAACTTGAACAGCTCGTATCTCAGAAATCCCAAACTTAACACTAAAAACATGACTCCAATCATCAAATAAGGAGAAAGTGTGGGTTTTAGTGCTTTCCTGATGTGCTGATCTACCCAAATCAAGGTAATGAGAAGAGTTGCTGAAAAAATTAATGCAATTTCAATGACGCTTTCAACTTGAGCAGAAGCTAAAATACCTGCGATAAACAATAAGGCCAGCCTAACCGCCGGATACTGCTCAAATGGGAATCTGTATTTTGATCTTGACGCCATACATTAAGGAGACAAAACATCAAAAATCCTTACATTGAATCCAGAAAATATTTTGGGAACGTTTGAAGTAATTTTACGCCTTGCATTTAGCAACACGATCACTTAAAAAGTTATGTAGATGAAAATTTTATACATTTTCCCACATCCTGATGATGAGTCTTTCGGTCCGGCACCGGCAATGAAACAGCAGCTCAACCAAGGGCACGAAGTTCATTTATTGACTCTAACCCGAGGTGGTGCCACTAAAATACGCCACGATTTAGGATTGTCCGTTGATGAGATGGGAAGGATTCGTCTTGAGGAAATGAGATGTGTTGAAAAAGTACTGGAATTAACCTCAATGCATGTAATGGATTTACCAGACTCCGGACTGAAAAATATGAATCCTATAGAGTTAGAGGATATTATAAAAGCATTTGTAGTGGATTTGAAACCTAATATTATTGTCACTTATGCTGTGCATGGCATAAGTGGTTTTCATGATCATTTGGTAACCCATGCTGTAGTCAAGCGAGCCTATTGTGAGCTCAAAACAGAACGAAACCCTTGGTTAAAACGATTAGCCCTATTTACATTAAGCCCTGATTACCCCAAAGTTGGCCCTTTTAATTTGCAGAGTTCCACTTGGGATGAAATTAACTGTATTGTAAAAGTCACTAATGAAGAAAGTGAAATTGGGAAAAAAGCCTTAGCCTGTTATAAAACTTACACTCAGGTAATCAAAAAAACAGGTGTTGGAGAAACAACGCATCTTGATGTTCACTTTGAGTTTTTTGGTGAAAACAAGGATTCTATCGTCCATGCTATTACAGCAAATTTGAGCTAATAATCATTCAAATTCTTACGTTTATTTGTAAGAAATAGAAGTGTATTATCGTTATATAAAGAAACGGTCAAAAATGATAAAGTACTTGACTTTTAATTAATCAATCGTTTAATTAACAAAAGAAAGAAAAAAAAATCCGACCAAAATCAGTATCTTTAAATACACCTAAAATAAAGAGGTTAATATGGCAAAATTCTCAGTATCACAAGTATTTATAATTGCTTCAGCAGCATTCCTTGGCGGTTTGGTAGTTAGTTTGTTTTCAAGTCCGCAATCAGGTCCTGAAAACAGAAAAAAATTATTAAACAGTACTCAAGATTTAAAAGTGAAATTACGCGAAACCGGGAAAGAGATTAAAAACAAAAATCTACCCAACTTGTATGAAGCCACAGAAAAACTTGGCTTAACAGATCAAGATTTAATTCCAAACGGATAGGAAAGGTTGAAGCATGAAAGAACACATGCTTCAACTTCTTTGGAAGTCGCATATTGGTAATATCCCTGAAATCACCGCATTATCAGGTTTGAAAGTGTATGTGCTAAACTCAGGTACCTTTAATACAGGAGATGGTCCTGATTTTCTAAATGCTAAAATCCGCACTTCTGAAGGTATCATCCTACACGGCTCCATAGAAATTCACACCAATGAGCAAGATTGGTTTCTGCATAAACATCATACAGATTCCCTATATAACAATGTAATATTACATGTTGTCTTAAATTCAGGAAAGTTCCGGGTTCACACTAAAGATGGTTTCTTCCCAGAAACACTTGTTGTTAAATCGCTCATCCATTTCGGAAGTCCGGGTTACTCTTACACCAATCAAAGCCTTCCTTGTACGGGTGCTGTTCAATTTATATCTAAAGCGGTCGTTCTAAAGCAATTTGAACAATCAAGAAATGCCTACTTCCAAGAATTAAAGGAAAGGCTTCTTACTTTTTGGGACGCCTCCCTTCCATTATCAGAAGCCTGGCGTAATGTATTCTGCATGGGTTTTGCAGATGGTTTAGGTATTAGCATGAACAGGCAACCCATGCAAAGATTAGCTGCACTGCTTTTAGAAACCATAAAATCTTCCGGTGAAATTCCATCCTTAGAAAAGGGTTTTCAACTTTCCGGATTAGTTGAAGGTTCAGAAACCAATTTAAAATCATCTGATTGGCACAAAAAAGGTGGCAGACCCGCTAATAGCCCTAAAAATCGTATTCCTGAGTTGCACTATTTTCTGAAGATGCTCTTTGAAATTAATCTATCATCATTCAGATCAGACTACGATTCTATTTGGAAGAAACTCACATTAAAAAAGGGGAAACGAACAGAGCTATTATATCACATTGTTTATCTACCTGCTCTATATCTTCTCGGTGAGCTTGTTGCCGATGAATCGCTTAAATCAAATGCTTATCGTAGTTGGAAAAACCATTCCATTGAACTGCAACAATCTATCTTGGCTTATTTTAGCAAAGCAGGTATTTCTGTAACCGCCGTTCCACAACATTTAGGAGCGGTTTATCAAATGAAACATGTTTGCATGAAACAGCAATGTGAGCGCTGTTTAGTGTTTAAAGCTATTGCATCAGGAAGCTGAAAAAAGAACATTACATACTTGACAATTAACAAGAAGGTCTTTAACTTTAGAGTCTGTTCAAAAAAGAACTCTGCCCGGTCGTCTAATGGCAGGACAGCGGGTTTTGGTCCCGTATGTGGGGGTTCGAATCCTCCCCGGGCAACTGCTAATTAACGGGTTTATTCTTTCAAAAGGATGTTCACATCACGTGCATCCTTTTTTATTAACGCTATAATTTGCTCACATTACATTGGAGAAGCCTCTCGCAATATTTTCAGGTCGCAGTAACGTGGCTCTATCCAGGGCTATTGCTGAACAGTATGGAAGCCATTTGGGTGAGGTTACTATTAAAAATTTTTCCGATGGTGAGTTATATGTTAAATTTCAGGAAAGTATAAGAGGCGTTGACACCTATATCGTACAGTCAACCAATGCACCTGAAAGCAGTATCATAGAACTTCTTATGATGATAGATGCTGCTAAAAGAGCTTCTGCACATCGGGTTACAGCTGTAATCCCATATTTTGGATATGCCAGACAAGATCGAAAAGATCAACCTCGGGTGTCAATCGCTGCTAAGCTGATGGCTAATCTTCTCACCACTGCCGGAGCTGACCGCGTGTTAACTATGGATTTACATGCTCCGCAGATTCAAGGATTTTTTGACATCCCTTTGGATCACCTATACGCAAGTTCTATTTTTGTTGAATACTTCACAAAAAATCCGATTGAGAATCTTGTAGTTGTTGCTCCAGATGTGGGAAGTTTAAAAATGGCTCGAGCCTATTCAAAACGTTTGAATGCCGGATTAGCTTTTGTTGACAAACGCAGACCTCAGCAAAACGTTGCAGAAGTTATGAATGTAATTGGGGAAGTAAGTGGTAAAAACGTACTTCTAGTTGATGACATGATAGATACTGCCGGCACATTGACCAATGCTGCTGTGGCCCTTAAAGAAAGAGGTGCCCAAAATGTGGTTGCTTGCGGAACGCATGCCATCCTTTCCGGCCCTGCGTATCAACGAATTGAAGATTCACCCATAGATATGCTGTTAGTATCCGATACTGTTCCAATCCACCGACATTCAGAAAAAATTAAAGTATTGAGCGTAGCAGGAGTTTTTGCCGATGCTATCAGAAGAATTTACACTGATGACTCCATCAGTACCCTTTTTGACGATTAACGATTAAATTGAATCATTGCAATGAAAAAGCCAAATATAGTAGAATTAGAAGCCGCCGTTCGCGAAGGTGGTAGCAAAGAAAGCCAAAGATTACGCGAATCAGGAATGGTTCCGGCTGTAATTTATGGCCCAAAGATAAAAGAAAATATCAACATCAGTATCCCTGAGCTTGCAGTTGATAAACTTTTAAGTGTACTTGAAAAAGAAATTGTACGCATTAGTGTTAATGGCAAAACCTATGATTGTACTTTGAAAGAATCTAGTTTCCATCCGGTAACTGACCGTGTTACCCATGTGGATTTCTACGCTCTTGATAAAGACACACCATTCACTTTCGTTATTCCAATCAGACTTCAGGGAACTCCGGCTGGTATCACAGAGGGTGGTCGTTTATATCAGCCACTTCGTGAGATTCAAGTAAGATGCTTACCTGAGAACATTCCTGCTGAGTTTGCAGTTAATGTTGAGCGCTTAAAAATTGGTCAAACGTTAAAGGTAAGACGTGTGAAAGCTCAAAACATGGAGATTGTAACTCCAGGCGAACGTACTATCGTAGTTATTCGTCCTCCAAAAGGTACAACAATGCCTATCTCCGAAGTGGGTGATGAGGATGAAGAAACTGTTTCAGAAGAAGTTGCTGAAACTGCTGAATAGTCGTACAGGTTACTTAAATATGTAACTCCGGTTATGTTTTAATTATGACAATTATAACCGGTTTAGGGAATATCGGCGGGGAGTATGATAAAACCCGTCATAATATAGGTTTTGAGCTTGCTGACCGCCTCGCCGATACACTTTCCCTTTCATTTTCTTCTGGTGAAGGCCCCTTTTTAGTGGCTAAGGGAAGCTATAAATCCCAACCTCTGGTTATCATCAAACCCTCCACGTATATGAACCGGAGTGGTACCGCTGTATCTAAAGCGTTGATTAAATACAAATGCCCTCTCCAACGCTGCCTGATTTGTTATGATGACCTCAATTTACCATCGGGTAAAATCCGATTCAGAGACTCCGGTTCTGCCGGTGGACATAATGGAATTCAAGACATCATTGACAAAATGCACACGCGGGATTTCCCACGTTTGCGTTTTGGAATCGGAAATAACTTTCCTCGTGGAAAACAAGTTGATTACGTTCTTGGCCTATTTGAGCAGGAAGAATTGCCCGATATAGAAGCCGGTATTGAGAAATCAATTGAGGGAATTTTATGTTTCATTAAAGAGGGAATGGTACACACCATGAATCGTTATAACAGATAAGCCCAATTAATCTGAACAACACTTTTATGGATTTATTCAAACTTTTTTTCGAGCATGATCTACTATTAGATCAACTGTCAAGTAATGAAGACCCTAGGAAAGCAAATCGCCGACCATCATCGCTTGAGGAGTTTTTGAAACCATCCCAAACCTACTCGCGATTTTATTTTACCGGTACTACTTTACCTGATTTCCATTTTGGATTCAATACGCTTAAAAGTTATCCCAAAGTAATTGATGTATTAAGTGGCTTATTTGATCGGCATCAAGTTATACTGAATGGGGAAGCTAAAACATCCTTAAAAGAAGCCGTTGTTGCATCACATCCGGGCGATACCATTCTCTTTGAGCCTAAAGATAGAATTGATTACAACACCCCTAATGAGATTTTTGATTCATCCAAATCTGTTAGGGAGAAAATTGAAGTAATGAAGCCTTTATTGAATAGTGGTTTTTATGTGATGTTTGTAGAAAAAGCTCACCATGGATTTGATTTGCATTTATTTTGCAGAGAAAATATATATGAATCCTTTTTCGATTCTTTCAAGCCGTTTATCAGCCCTGATTTCAGATTCTTTAGCATCAACGGGAAAAGAGCCAAAAGCGAACGGCTTTTCTACTTTGAAACATGGTCGCTCGATGCACCCCCTCACGGCTTTGAAGAAGTTTTCCCGGAAACGGTTCTGAGATAGGGCTTTAGCTAGTATTAGTTGGCGATGTTTGAACTATAAATGATTTTATTCTTTTATATCTCGCTATCTTCAATACGATATGTAGCATCAAATAGTCAGGCTTGACGAGATTGATCTGCTAATCTCTTAAGTAACCTTCACACCCCTTATATCCGCAAGCTCTTCGAATTTTTTGAGTTCAGCGGGGGATAAGTTTTCTGGGATGACGGCTTTGAGCTTGAGATACAAATCACCGCGGTTTGTAGGGTTCTTGAATTCGGGGAAGCCTTGACCACTCAATTTTAGAGTTTTACCATTTTGAGTTTGCGGGGGAATGTTCAGTCTGATTTGGTTTGCAGGTGTCTGAACGTTGATTTTCCCTCCCAAAATCATGGTGTACAAATCAACCGGTTGATGCTTGATTAAGTCAGATCCTTTTAGCTCGTACTCACTGCTTTCTGAGAATTTGATTTTTAAAAATAAATCACCGGCTTGGCCTCCATTCATCCCGGGAGTTCCTTTGCCCTTGAGTTTCAGCTTTTTCCCATCAGTGATTCCCGGTGGAATTTTGATACTAATTGACTGACCATTCACAGATATTGTTTTAGACGTTCCATTGAAAGCATCCTCAATTGGGATAACTAACTCCGCTTCGGTGTCTTGTCCTTTGTGGGTTCTAGCCGTTCTTGAGCTTCTTCCTCTGCCTTGGAAAGGATTTCCCCCTTGGAATCCGGAGTTGTCACCTCCAAAAATTGTGCTAAAGAAATCAGAGAATCCGCCTCCACCACCAAATAAATCGTTTAAGTCACCATCAAAATGTACACGTTGTCCTCCATTTCCTCCATAGCCGTATTGACTAAAGTCGAAACCGTCAGCGGTACCGCCGGCACGTTGATAGTTTTTCCAATCAGCGCCAACCCGATCGTAGAGTTTTCTTTTCTCAGGGTCTTTAAGTACTTCATAGGCTTCACCCAGTTCACTGAACTTTTTAGAAGCATTTGGGTCGTTGGGATTTTTATCGGGATGCAACTTAGCCGCACCTTTTCGGTATGCTTTCTTGATTTCCTCGGCAGAAGCATCCCGCTTAACTCCTAAAATGGTATAGTAATCTTTGTAGTCCATACGTTTCTTTTTTTTGCAATTATTACCTGCAAAAATCCTGCCAAACAGAGATTCAGGACACTATGGCACATTTATATTAAAAACATCAAGGAACTAAGACAAACCCTTTCACTCCCGGAACGGTTATCGATAGCTTATGATCTATGACCTCAAATACATCCCCATGAACCAAATCCGTGTAACGCTCAACGAAGTCAATTCCTAAGTAATCTGTGAGTGAAATCTCATAAGGCTCCTCTGAGCGATTTAGTACAACAATGGCGTGAGATTGGTCATCTAATACACGAGCGAATACAAAAACGGGAGAGTAAGCATGCGAGTAGAGAGGAATTACATCACCGGTTTGAAGTGCCGGCACTGTATTACGCAACTTACTTAGTGAAGCATACCATTCAAACAAGTTTCGATCAAAATATAAAGAATCACGTGGGCGCTCGTGACCGAATGGGTGATGCACTTCGTCGTCGAATTCCAAATCGTACCACATCATGGGTTTGCGATCATCCGGGTCATCGGCTCCCCACATTCCTGCCTCAGTTCCATAATAGACCATCGGGCTACCTAACCAGGTAAATTGAAATAGTGAGACAAGTTTTAGCACTTGGAATTCATCCGCTGTCGGTTTTCTCACATCGTAGGTGCTTTCAGGGCTATTTAACTTCGAGTCTTCTTTAAATGCTCTGTCCCGATTAACAATTTGGGATGCTAATCGCTCCGTATCGTGGCTATCCATTAAATTTTGCATGGATAGATTTACAGGCTTGGGGAAGTCATCTAACAACTCCATCAAGCGTGCACTAAATTGAGAAACATTTGTTTTTCGAAGGATGAAAAACTCATGCACGGCTTCTGTCCATCGATAGTTCATAACTGCTGAGAAACGATCATCTGCAATCATATCTTTGGCTGCATCATCCCACACTTCAGCAACTGTATAAGCATCTATATTGATTGATTTTACATGCGCATGCCAATCTCTCCAAAAACCATTCCCAAGATAATCGGCTACATCAAGTCTCCATCCTGCCACTCCTTTTTCGGGATTTCCATTAGGTGCCATCCAACGACTTGTTGCTGCAAAAATGTAGGCTTTCACATCAGGATCAAGATTATCGCCAACTTCTCTGAATTCAGGTAGTGCTCGGAATCCCCACCATCCTTCATAATCAAAACCATCAGACCACTGATCACCAAACTCATTGATTTTGAACCAATGTACAAATCTTGAGTTTTCTTTGTGCTCAAGCACATCACGAAACGCCCAAAAGTCGCGTCCGGCATGATTCCAGACTCCATCTATGATGATCCGAATATCTCGTTTTGCAGCCTCCTCCAGAAGTTCAAGAAAAAGAAGGTCAGCGGATGTCCACTGCCAAGTGGAGGGATCCCAAGGGTCTTCACTTTCCATGATGGCAAGATCACCCTCAGGATCAGGACCAAAAAAGCGATCAATATGATGGAAAGTAGAACCGTCGTATTTGTGCATGGAAACGGCGTCAAAAACGGGATTAAACCAAATGCCAGTGATTCCAAGCTCTTTCAGGTAATCGAGTTTGTCAATAACTCCTTGCAAATCGCCTCCATAACGACGGCGCGTCACGGTTCTCCCGGTATGACCAAGGTTGAGTTCCCAAGATGTTGGCTCATACCAATCGCTTGTCCATCGTGTGATTTCCCAGTCTTCAGGACCATAGACTCGTTCCCTTACCGGGTCATTCGTAGGATCAGCATTTCTAAAACGCTCCGGAAAAATTTGATACCAAACCACATTCTGCGCCCATTCAGGCACTTGTGAACCGGTTTGTGGAAGTTCTTGCTCTTGAGTTTTTGAGCCACACGCTGTCAAACTCAAAAAGACTAAGATTACAAAGCTAAGAAGTAGATAGAAATTTTGTCTCATAATAGAAGGATAAAAAATGAATAAGCACTCTAAAAGCTACAGTCTTAAAGTATAAATGTAAGATACAGAACTCTCCAAAATGGATGAAGTGCTGGCGCAAATGATTACATAACAGGGGATTATTTAAAAAAACTGAGTTCACTACTGATTATCTAAAGAGAATCACTAAGTGTCTGAGATAAATTTCATGTCATTGTTTCTCTCTATGAAAGTTCATATAATAAATTTACGGTAGTAACGGCTCTTTAACCAAAAACACGTATGACTTCTGCTTTAAAAATCGCTTTTTATACTGCATTTAGTATTACTATGATGACAGTGCTCGGAGCATTTAACCAAGAGCATTCCTTATTGTACAGGGCATTAACAATTATCTTTTCAATTAGCTACGCCTTTGCACCTTTGTTTTTAGCGAAGTTTGAGTCAACAAAACACCTTATTGAAATTAAGCGAAATGCGATCGTATTATCTTTCATTTTTTTAGTCTTCCTGGTTTCGATTCTAAAAAGTCTTTCTTATGGCTTGATCTCTTATTGGTTTGCCGGGGTTATTGTATCCGGACTGTTCGCCGCTATCTTTATTATTAGACAAAGGCCTGTTCATGTAACCGTTTCAGATTTATAGAAGGATTAATAAAACCAAACTTTTACCAGTTGATGAAGCATAAAGAAAAAAAATCTAAATCTGTTAAAAGAATCGCTTAAAGTCTGCCTAACCGAATCATAATTACAAATTATCGAATAGTGGGCAATAGGGCATGAGGTTAACTTTGTTACTTTTGTACTACAAATTTGTATTGCAAATAGTAAGCTCATCGCTTCAAAAACTTTCCTTTTTCCCAAATACCTGCAAGAAGTAGAATCAATAGGGTGCTGAATGACAGTCCCCAAATAACGACTGTGGCCAATTCAGGCCAAAAACCATCTGAACCAAAAATAACGAGGGGAAATAAGCCACCAATGGTAGTGAGGGTGGTAATCATTACTGTTCTCATTTTGTTCTTATACACATTTACCCAACTTCTAAAGCCATTGATGCCGGTTCTCCTGAAACGGTCGCGTTCGTGCATGAGTAATATGGCATTATTAACGACTACCCCAACGCATAAAAGTGTTCCGGCGATGGCTCCTTGCTCAAAAACAATATCATGATACAGTGTTCCTATCATTACCCCAATTAAACTTAGAGGAACCGAAAGAATGACTAATATAGGGTCTCCCCATTTTTCTAATAAGGCACTAACAATCATCCAAACACTTAAGAGTGCCATTAAAAGTATAAAAAGTGTATTAATGCGATCTTCTTCACGCATAAATGAGAAAAAGAACTGTTGCTCGTCAATTTCCGTACCAATGGGGAGTGGAAGCGTTTCAAGCACACCATCTAAATAATTGCGCCCAAGTCTGTGAGGGCCAAGAAAATCAAACGATACTTGTCGGATGTACGATTGGTTCTCTCTGCGGATTTGCCCCATAGCCGGTCCACGATCTATCCAAGCTACTTCAGCAAGCGTAAATTGGATATTATTCCAAGAACGAACCGCATGCATAAAATCATCTTCATACACTCCACGAGGCTTATTTCTTCCCAATAGAAACATGTTCTGACCGCGAAACTCAACCATCCCCATGGAATTCCTTGGATTCATATCCATTTGGATAGCATCTAACACGGCTAAACGATCAATCCCTTTTGCAATAAGTTGATCTTCATTAAATCTCAAATTAAATTGCTGAAAATCATCTCGGAAAAAAAACAGAGCGTTTATATCTATATTATTTACTCTGGGATTTTGCTCTATTCTTCGTTTCAAATCAAGTACGGTTGAATGTAAGTCTTCATAAGAAAACCCTCGGAAGCGAACCGAAAAGCCCACCGAGCCTCCACCAAAACCGGTTGAGAATGAATCTCCAAGTCCTGATACAGAAATCCTGACATTACCGGTTCTTGCCGCTAAAAAAGCCGCCTCAGCATATAAAATATAGGGTAATGGATTAAACAGATAATCGGGATTGATATGAAATCGAACTGAAGATCCGGTAAATTCAGAAACTGTTGTTTCAAAATAGAGTAGAGCTTCACTATAATTCCTTCCCAATGCTTCAAAGCTTTGAACAATTTTATCTATTTCCTCAATTGGAGAGCCTTGAGGAGGTCTTATGTTTACTAAGATGGTTTCACCTGTCCCCCATCCCCATGGACTTTGAAAACGTGCATTATTTACAAATTTGTAGGTTATTCCTCCCAATTTTGGGTCTATGGAATCCCGATTTTCAAAATACCAACTCGTTGTTTTTTTGAGCAGGGACTCTTCTTCCCCCCAATCAGGTTCCTCGATGGCAAATAGGGGGATACCTATTACGAGCACCAACACTACATAAACCAACCCTCTGAATTTTCTTCTAAAAATAAAGGCATAGAAAAGTATTCGATCTATAATTTTGTAGCTTTTTTTGGGGGATGGAGCTTTCTCTTTGGTGATTTTAGCTTGAGGCGTTAACCAAATCAATGCATAGGGAATCCACGTTAGTGAAATAACGAAAGATGACAATAACGTTAGTGATAATGCAATAGCTAATGGAACCAAAAATGCTTGCAGCGTTTCAAGGGCAAAAAACAAGGGGATAAAAATTCCGATTGTAGTAAGCGTACTCCCAAGTACCGGAACAAAAGCGTAGGGAAGCTCATTTCTAATGTGGTTAAGTCGTTTTTCTCGTGTGCTTGGGAGACGAGGATTCAGTTGCTCAAATACAACAATGGCATTGTCGATAATCATCCCGAGAGATACGGTTAAACCGGCTAAAGTTAGGATATTTATGGTATAACCCATCACGTATAGAATGAAAAGGCTACTCATTATTGAAAAAACTATACTCCCCAAAATCACAAATGGCGCTCTGAACCGCCTGATAAATAGCAACAGAATAACAAATACACTCAGCAGACTTACCAATGATTGCAGTTCTAACTCAGCTAACTGTTTTCTTAACTCTTCAGTAACATCAAGTTGAAGTCTTAAAAACATATCATTAGGCATGGTTAGTGAAATGCCCTCCATTTCCTGAATGATCTGCTCGGCAAGTCCTAAAGCATCAGCTCCCCCTTCTTTGATAAAAGAAATACTTAACGCAGTATCACCATTAATACGTCTAATAAATCGGGGCGGATAATCTTCAATCGTTATTTGAGCAAATTCCGCTAATCTAATTTCACGAGATGACCCGGGTATCGGAATCGTAATCGATAATAATTCCTCTATTGATGATGCCTCAGGAGGAACAATTAAACCAAATCTACCATCTGCATTATCTGTAAAACCGGCTGATCGCCAACTGAGTTGATCTCGAATCATTCCCAAAATCTGACGCTGATTCAGGTTTAAACGCTCGGTAATTTCAGAATCGAAGGTTACGGTTAGTGCCGGATCTTCGGCTCCATTTATTTCAATTTCGGCAAGACCGGGTAGCCCTAAGAGAGGGGTTCTAATATTTCTGCGTGCAAATTCTAACAGTTCTCTTTGATGATAATTTCCCGATAACGTATAGATAATAAAATTTTGCATATCCTGCAGTTCGCGAGGAACACTTCTTGAGATGCTGAATGGTGGAATATTTGGAGGGAGATCTTGCCGAAGCCCGTGAAGGAGTTCCTGCAATTCGATAATTCTGAAATCCAGCGGTGCATTTTTTGCAAACTCTATGGTAACTCTTGAGCTACCTTCTGACGTTATAGAGGTTACTTTTTGAACATCCCTTAATCGATTCACAATCTGCTCTACTCGCCGTGTCACCTCTTGCTCCATAACTTCCGGCGATGTACTTCCCCAAGTGTGGGAAACGGTAACCGAAGGAAGGGTAATATCAGGGGATAATTCCATGGGAATATTCAGCCATGCCGTAATACCCAATGTTATGACCATCAGGTAAAACAATGAGATAAGATAACGCCGACGGAATAGTGCTTTCATGGGTAGGTGTGAAGTTTCATTGATCCATTTAGGAATGAGTCCACTCTGGAATTTGCTTTATTTCATGGATCAAAAAAATTACCGAAGTAAAGGTCGCACTCGTGCCAAATGGCTGATTGCGAAATGACGATCGATAGCGAGGGTATCACCGGGAGCGATATTTCTTTCGTTTAGAATAATCCAATCGCTTGTTAATGCTACAGGTGTTACATAAATCCACTCTACTTGATTTCCATTGAGTTTAAAAACTAACGGTCTGTTATCACGATGAAGCAATGCTGCACGTGGTGCTCTTACTCGACCTTCTATGGTTTCAATAAGTACAGTTCCGTCAACAGTCATACCGGGTTTTAATCGTAGAGAAGCATTATCGGCTTCTACAATAATTTGACCGGTTTTACGGTCTCGATCTACTCTGGGAGAAATCCCTGTTACGCGTCCGGTAGCCGAATATCCATCTGCAGCTTTTATTTCAACCTGCATCCCCACACTAACTTGGCTAAGTTCAGATTCAAGTACATCAAATCGAATACGGATAGTACTGTAGTTGATAAGCGAACCTAGTTCTTGTCCTGCGGAGATGTAGCTACCGGCTGTTAAAATACGATTGGTGAATATTTGCCCTGAAAATGGCGCTGTTAAACTTGTGAAAGATAATTCAAGTTGCGCTCGATCTAATTGAGTTTTGGCTTGGGTGTATCCGGTTTTGTTTCGGAGTAAGCGATCATCAAATTCCGAGAGTTGCGTATTATCTCCTCCTTGCACCCGAAGTCGTTGACGTGATTCTAGCTCAAACTCTTGCAAGGCGCGCATATAATTTACTTCTGCTTCTCTTAATCCAATTTCCCATTCTTCTACTTCAAGTTGAAACAGTACTTGATTCATTCTTATTTGAGCACCATCTTGAATGGAATGTGACTTCAAAAATCCACTCACTCTGGGTATGATGGGAACCTCATGAATCGGTTCAACGATGCCTCGTGTGTTCAACACTCTATGCAAAGGCTTATCGTCAGTGACCGTGAAAATAACTTCCGGAAGAACCTCCACGTGTTCAGGGCGCTCCGGTCTTACTTTCTCTTGGGTATCACATGATAACAGTATAACCGGTAAAATAGCTAATAGTAGCAGGTAATGGATTGGTTTGTTCATACTATTCAGGGTTGAAGTCTTTTTTTGCATCATTACGATTGAGCGTTTTGAATAAAATGGGAATCACAAAAAGGGTGAGTAGTGTACTCGTAACCATCCCCCCCATAAGTGCCAGTGCGAGACTTTGTCGAAATTCATATCCATCCCCAAAAGGTAAAATCATAGGGATAAGACCCAAAATGGTTGTTGTGGTCGTCATTATTACGGGACGGAATCGATGCTTACCGGCCTCTTTTATGGCTTCAAGCAAAAATCCTGTTTCTTCATAATAGCGGCGCATGAAATCTACTTTAAGAATTGCATCGTTAACGGCTATACCGGTTAAAATTAAAATCCCCATAAAGGATAACATGTTTAAACCTGCGCCGGTAATCCAAAGAATAATAAATGAGCCAATCCATGCAAAAGGAACTGAAAAAATGATAATAAACGGATATTTCAAGTTTTCGTACTGTACTGCCAAAATAATGTAGATGAGGAGCATACTGATAAGTAGAAGCCGAAGCATATCTCGAATCATAGACTCAACCTGTACGGCACTCCCAGAAATTATTACTTCAACTCCTGTTTCTCGAAGAAATTCATGTACTGTTGATTTAATTCCCCGACTATTCCACCACCAATCTGCCATGGTAAGCCCTGTAGTAAAAGATAAAACTGGAGTTTGGTTGACACGCTCTAACTGCTGTGGTTCTTGAGCTCTTGAAATTTCCGCAATTTCTGAGATGGGAATGCTCCTACCCCTTGAGGGAATTCTAATTTCTTGTGGATTAAAGGTGCGATCTCGCGTACTAAATAAACGTAACCCAATATTTTCATCTCCTCTTACCCATTCCGTTAGCAAATTCCCCCTAGCTCTTGATTCCATAAATCGTATCACTTCCTGTTCCGTTATCCCCATTTGGACTAAACGATGCGGATAAAATCGGATATGGTAAATGTCAACCAACTCAGGGTACAACTTTTGAAACTCAACCAGCTCGAATCCGGACATTGCTTGTAGTTGGTGAGAAGCGTCTTCTGTTACTTGTCGATCTACCCCAACAAATTTAAAAACTACGGCCTCTTCGCCGGTTCCCAATAAACTGGAAAAAATGGTGAATTCCGGGATGTTGACAGCCGTCCAGTTACGTTGCTCCTGCACAAAATCTTGAATAATAGCATGAACCGAATCTGCCATCGATTGATCTTGGACAGGCACTTCGATATAAAATTTATTTAGACCTTCATTTGCTATTCGGGCAAAGTTTGTTTGATCGGTATAGCCTCCCATCACCAAAATCCCCTGTAATCCGGTCGCATTTTGAATATGTCGCGTAAGTTCACTGGCGGCTAAACGACCGGTAAAGATTGCTGCATTTCCGGGTAAGCTAATTTGATACGAAACCCGACGCTCTTCTGTGTCAGGGAGTAATGATTTATCAACTTGAAGAAAGCCAAAAACTGAAATTCCAGCTAAAAGAATGGTGAAGAAAATTGATAAGACAGGTCGCTTTAATATTCTTCCAAGTAATTTCTCATAGAGATTGAGGATGGAATCGAATCCTCGGGTGAACTTCGTCTCGTCGATTTTATTTTGAGAATTACCGGTAAACTTCAATACCATCACCGGAAGCACGGTAAGTGCAACTAAAAGCGAGGCCAACAAACTTATGGACAACGTAAAGGCCTGATCTCTGAAAAATGCTCCTTCAAAGCCTCCCATGAGCACTAATGGAAGAAATACCGAAATAGTGGTGAATGTAGATGCCGTAATTGCTAATGCAATTTCGCGTGTACCTTGTTGGGCAGAATCAAAAGCGGAAAGCCCCTTTGATCGGTAGCGTTTAATATTTTCGAGTACCACAATGGCATTATCTACTAAAAGTCCGATACCGAGAGTGAGTCCGCTAAGTGAAACGATATTTAGTTGTATGCCACTCAGGTACATTATGAAAAATGTGAGAAATACACTTACCGGAATAGCAATGCAGACGGTAAATGGTAAACGCGGATCGCTAAGAAAAACAAACAGAACTAAAAAAGCCAGAATCGCTCCGGCCAACAATGTTTGTAGTAAGTTTCGGATAGTGTTGCTTATAAAGGTGGCATTCTCGCTTAAAATGGTTACCTCTATTCCCTGAAAACTCTCATTCACGCTCTCAAGCACGGGGAGAATCTTTTCAAAAACATTGACAGTGTTTGTGCCATAGTCTTTTTTTACCAAAACCGTTAATACGGTTCTACCATCAAGTAGGGCAAATGAAGTGGGATCTCTTTCATCCATTTGAACTGTGGCGATATCTGACATCCGAATGACACGCTGTCCTTCGGTGCGTTTGACCGGAAGGTTTTTGATATCCTCAAGACTTTGAATGCGACTTTGGATGTTTAATGCATATCGATACCATCCATCCCGCAATTCTCCACTTGCAGAGAGTAAATTAGCCGTTTGTATAGCTTGCTGAATATCCGCAGTTGAAATATTGAATCGATCAGCAAGCACCGGGTCGAATTGAATGTGGACTTCCGGTTCTACAGCCCCAACCATTACCGCTTGGGCAACTCCATCAATTTGCTCAAGTCTTCGGGTTAATACTTGTTCTGTCCACCTCCTCAAATTCAATTGTGTAATAAAATCCGGCTCACTTATACCGGCTAAGGTAACGGATAAAACGGCTACAGGTTCATCAGAAGGAGTCGAGTAAATGAGCTGAGGTCTTCCTGCGGTTTCCGGAAGAAAGAATCGTGCGCGCTCTAACTTCTCTCGAGTATTTAGAAAGGCAAGATCCATGTTTTCGCCCCACTGAAACTGTAAAGCAATGATACTTTGCCCTTGCCTTGCAAAACTATGAATACCTTTAATTCCGGGAACGGTACTTAAAATTGCTTCGAGTTGCTCATTAATACGTGTTTCAACCTCTTTCGCCGAAGCACCCGTCCAATCAGTTTGTACGAGTAAATTGGGATTATCAACGTCAGGCAATAAATCAACGGATAACTCCGATAAAGCGATCCAGCCAAATATAAATGTGGCCAGAACAAGCATAAAGGCAGCAACAGGGCGTTTTAATAACACGAAATGTAGAATGAATGGAGGTAAAATGGAACACAGCTACTCCTACTCATCATATTACGACACATCAACAGGTTTACGTAATGTGATTAAGTAATTCGTTGAATTAACGGAATTTATTTGTTAAATAAAAACGACGTTTAGAAAACTGTTTCGATTTTTTGAACTATCAGAAAATGATTTGCGGGGAAACCTAACAGTCTTCACCATAAATGTTGAACTAAAAATCTAATTCATCAAAACAACTGCTGATTTTGGGAGGATGGTTGCTTTTAAAAGCCCCCCTTCAATCCGAAATGTGATAAGATCTTCACCTAAAGCATCATTTAATCTTCTTTGATCGGTTGGAATCTCAATGTCTGCGGGCTGACTTCCATTGTTAATGATAGTTATTGCATACGCATTTCCTAATCGGCGTTCGTAGGCAAGTACGTTACGTTGATCGTCGGCTAATACATACTTCAAGTCTCCAAGACTAAACACTCGGTTGTTTCTCCTCAAATGGATTAAGGTTCGGTAGAATTCATGCAACTCCATGTCAGCCTTCACCTGATCTACAGGTTTGGGTTTTCCAAAGGGATGGACTACTTCATCATCAAATTCCATATCCGGCCAAATGACCGGCTTTCGGTTATCCGGGTCATCGGCGCCCCACATCCCAAATTCATCCCCCATCCAAATATGAGGTGCCCCAATCCATGTGAATTGTTTTACCAAAATGAGCCTTACATCCCTCCAAGTTCGTTCATCAGGACGATGTACTTTGAAATCCGGGTTTTCTCTCGGATTTACCTGATATTTATTTAGACCTTGATTATAAATGGATGTCGAAAACCGTGGCGTATCATGGCTGGCAGTAAGATTCATTTGCGCACGAAGAACTTCTTGAGAAACTCCTGCTGAAACAGAATCGAGATGCGCTACAAGTTCTGATGGATGCTCCAGTTCAGGAATAGCTCCCCCAAGCCATTGGCGCGTTGGGCGATACCATCTGTAATTCATTGAAGCATCGAAAATATCACCTTGTAGCCACTCGGTAGGATCCATCAGTTTTTCAGGCCAATCCGCCCACCATAATTCACCAACCAAATAGGCTTCCGGATTGATCGAACGCACAAAAGCACGGTATTCACGCCAAAAATCTACCGGGATTAACTCGGCAACATCTAATCTGAATCCATCCACTCCTTTGCTTACATCTCCGTTAGGAGCAAGCCAACGTTCTGTAACGGCAAAAATATGAGCCACCAAATCAGGATGGAAGTTTCCAGGAATTAAATCTCCGTGGTTAAATTGCTCAACAGAATTGAATCTACTAAACTGTGGTAATTCTGGAACTCCGGCCCATCCCGGATAATCAAATTCATTTTCCGGGGTATTCGGATCATTAAAGCGGTGAATCTGATACCACTGCGCAAAAGGTGAATCTTGTTGATTTTTCAGGATGTCTTGCCAAGCCCAAAAGGTAATGCCGGTATGATTCCAGGAATAATCCATAATAACACGAATCCCCCGTTTTTTGGCCTCTTCAACCACGTTTAGAAAAAGTTTATCCGCACTGGTCCACACCCAAGTTGATGGGTCTGCAGGGTTTTCGGTTTTCATCAACTCAATATCCCCAAGCGGATCGGGGCCAAAGTTAACGTCTATGTGATGATAATTTCGGGCATCGTATTTATGTAAGGATGGAGCATCATTTAGCGGATTAAAATAGATGGCGTTGATTCCTAAATCCTGGAGGTAGTCGAGTTTATCAAGAACGCCTTGAAGGTCGCCCCCGTAGCGACGCATTTGAACCGTACGATAGAAATCTTTACCACTTTCTATAGCCCAATGTTCCATTTCGTACCAATCTTGGGTCCATCGGGTAGGTTGCCAGGAATTGGGTTTGTTATGAGGCCAAGAGCCTTCAATGGTTTGCAGCGTTGGTTGATTTCTGGAGTCTCCATCCCTGAAGCGTTCAACAAAAATCTGATACCATATCGCCTCCTGCGCCCACTCCGGCACATCCTGATACTCCACCGTACCCCTATTCGAACAACCGATGAGAAGTAAAAAAAGAATGGCAGTAAATGCTGTTTTTAGCTTATTCATAATAGTTTAATTATTACCACTAAGGCTCAAAGGTTTGTTGTGGGTGAGTTTCCAACACCATTTTACTTTTTGGCTTCTGCTGTTTCATATAATCCATATAGATGAATTAGTATCTGTACTTAACATAGTTAGCTTTTTTATTATTGATTAAGTTTGAAACAGTAAGTCTCCAAGGGTTGATTATAGTATAAATCTTTTAATTCCTAATCTCATAAGGGATGATTTAAAATTAAGCAGATAACCTAATCTTAATTTCCTCATTTTCATATAACTCAAGAGTTGAGCTTTATGAACAGGAAGTAGTTTTTCAACGGTTTTCAACTCACATATTACTAGCCCATTTACAAGTATGTCTATTCTGTATCCCTCATCGAAAGTAATATTATCATACTTAACAGGTACATTCACTTGTCTTTCACACTTGAAACCTGCCTTGGTTATTTCATGTGCCAAGCATATTTCATATATACTTTCTAATAAACCTGGACCTAATTCTCTGTGAATTTTAATTGCTGAATCAACTATCAGAGAACCAATCTGTTCTTCAATATTTGAAAGCTTCGGTAATTCGTTGTTTTCAGTTGCGTGCATAAAATAAGTTTAAAAAAAAGGCATCAGGAAATTGAATAACCTGATGCCTTAAATTAAAACTAAAACCTATAACTTTGTGTCTTAGAGTCTTAGTGGTTCAATTTATAATTTACTTCACAAGCATCATTTTATTTGTGAATACATTGCCTGCGGCTTGCATGCGGATAAAATAGGTTCCACTGCTTAGCCTGCTTGCGTCGAAGTTAATGGTGTAACTACCCGGAGAGCGCATGTCGTTAACCAAGGTTGCCACTTGCTGACCCAAAATATTATACACCGTTATGTTCACCTGAGTAAACTCAGCCACATCATATTGAATTGTTGTGGTTGGGTTAAACGGATTTGGATAATTCTGATGCAAATTGAATTTCATTGGTAAATCAGCATATTCATCATCGCCGCCAATAGATGTTCCAATCAATCCTGAAGGTGGAGTTTCGAGTAACTGAGTGGTGTACATTCTGAACTCGCCCGGCTCAAGTAGAATCGGATTATTCTGTTGACCGCTACCCACATTTATTGATTCTCCGGTGAAGTAATCATACCATGTACCGGTTCTTGTAAATCTAGGGTTAATGTTTGAGTTATTGACTCCAAAATTACCAATAATTACCGCATCCATGGTGGAGTGTGTCATAGTAATAACTTTATTTGCACTACCGAAATCATGGAATTGAACATTAGTATTTGGGTCATGGAAAACAGGGTTTTCATGACGTGCTTTTAGAATCCACTGCCAGGTTTGGTAAAGTCTCCAACGATCAGGATCATTACGGTACTCCCAACGGACAGGTTTGCGGCCTGTTCTACCAGGATCAGAAGCAAGACAATCGCCATTACCACCGCCCGGCTTTAGACATTCGTTCTCTCCACCACCGTACCCAAGTTCACCAAATTGCCAAATCATTTTTGGTCCGGGGATGGTTAAGAAAAATGCACCTGCCAATTTTTGGCGTTCAAGTGCAGTAGATAATTCTCTAATATTATAGGAACCACTGCTATTTCCGAAATTACGATTCTTAAACATCAACCATTGTTCATCATGACTTTCCATGTATCCAACAAGATTGGCCATATTCCAGCCTCTTGATTTGAAATATACATGAGAAAAATTAGACTGATTGTTGGAATGCCAACCCATTGAAGCTTCGCTGTAAGCATGGTTTGCATTTCCCCAGAACATCATTCCCTGACGCCCCTCACTTCTTCTGTGATTTGCAAGTTCTGTTTCCTCAGTATTCGCTGTGAAATGCTCCAAAATGATATAGGTATCCGGATTTACAGCCCAAATCTGATCAGCCATACGCTTAAGATTACCTATACGCTGCGAATTATAGCCGTGATAATTTCCACCGCTAAAATTATTAGCGAAGCCTTTGGTTAAGTCAAATCTGAATCCATCAATTCGGAAACGTTCAATCCAATGTCTGCTCGCACGATCTAGCCAATACTGAATGTAGGGATGATTATGATTCAAGTGATGAAACACATTGAATTCATGACCATTTCCTAATAGTGGATTGTTTGCAGCATTATTACCATATAGCCTTACAAGGGGAGATTGACCCGTTGCATGGTTATACACTACATCAAGAATAACAGCCATACCACGACTATGTGCTTCATTTACAAAGCGTTTAAATTCATGGGCTGGTCCATACGCTTTGTCTAAAGCAAGGTGGAAATTTGGGTTATATCCCCAACTATCATTACCATCGAAGTTAGAAACCGGCATTAATTCAATGGCATTAACTCCCAAGCGCTGTAAATAATCTAACGTATCTGCAAGGTTCTTATAGGTTTCATCATCAAAGAAATCGCGAATAAGTAATTCATATACTATAAGTTTTTCAGCCGGTGGTCTAACATAATCGTTAGCTGTCCAGTTGAAAGGTTGTCTTCCCGGCTGGATTACCGTTACTTTTTCTGTGGTGAAATCATGTGGGAAAGGCATCAAATTAGGATAACGATGTTCAGGAATCCATCGGTCATTCCAAGGTGATAGAACTTTTTCAGAAAACAAATCAGCCATACGAAGGTTTCCATCAATCAAATATTGGAAAGCGTATTCCTGTCCGGGATTTAAACCATCAATCTCAATCCAATAATGGACATTATTACCATCTACAACATCGCGTTTCATGAAGTAATCTTCATGGACTTCCCAGTTATTGAAATCCCCAATTACATACACGAATTCTTTTCCCGGTGCCCAAAGCGACAGGGTTACTTTTGTATTATCATGATCATGATAGGTTATTCCATCCTCAATTCCTGCCGGACGAGATTGATTTACAATTTCCGGATTAACGGTAACAAAAACAGATTCTTCTGCTACTAAACCTTCTGAGCTTTCTGCTCTGGCGCGGAGTGTTGTTCTACCTCTGGTATTTAGTGTGAGCGTATAATTAATAGATAGCTCTCCGGTAGAAACAACTTCTTGGTCGTTTACGAATAATTGGAATGAATCCAATTCACCGGAACCAACATTAGCTGCAACTGAAATCTCAAGGTCTTCGCCTAGTTCCCCAAAATAGGGGTTGAGCGGATCAGGATTTGGATTAACAAATAAAACGCTTATTGGATCATTGAAAATTCTAACAAATAAGTCTTCGGTTTGTCTCCATCCACCACCTGTATTTGCCGTTGCAGCCCTGAAAACAAATGCTAACTGATGCACTGTTTCAACGTTAGCAGGTAAGTTATAAAACTCTCTTATGTTTGGAATTTCAAGTTTCCATTGATTAACACCAATGTTTGTTAATTGTGGCTGATTTGTATTATTCCCCCAGCTCCCAACAACATTACTCCAACTGGCACCGGGTGTTCTGATTACGCCCGTATGAGCATATAAATTACCTGTGTACCCTACTAAGGTGGTATTTTCAGCTTGAGTAGCATCAAAATAGATCGTAACAGGTTGATCTATTGTTGGAAAAACAGGATCTGTGGTAATAGGCTGTGCCAATGCCAGCATAGGAATGAGCACAAAAAGGAAGCCTGTAAGAAGTGTTTTTTGAATAAATTGTTTCATGGTAGTGTTTGTTTCGTCAACCTTTTAATTCGGCTGACTTATCGTTGCGTGTTGTGATAATAACACTCAAAAAAACCTTGACAACTAACCCCGAAGGATTTATACATCAAATAGTTTCTATGAGTTGAGATGTTGTTTTTCTTACTATTAACTCAGGAGAGAAAACCGTATGCGAAATTTCAACATCTCTGTTTTCAATACGTGAAAGAAGTTTTTTGATTGCCATTGATCCCATCTCAACCATCGGTTGATGCATAGAAGACAATCCAAAGAATTGCGATAATTGAATATCATCAAATCCTAGAAGAGGGATAAAAAAGTTCATATCCTGCATAGCTTTCAAGGCACCAATAGCCTGAATATCGGAGTTACAAAAGCAGGCATCCGGTGGTTCAGGTAGTTTCATGAGTTCAAGCATAGCTTCATATCCATTATTTTCATTGAAGCCATCTCGGTCAGAGTCAACACCTGTAAGAATAAGTTCTTCATCAACTATTCTTCCGGCATCTTCTAAGGCTCTTCTATAACCTGTAATGCGATCTTTAACGGGTTTTGAATTCTCAAAAGCCCGAATCATCGCAATTTTTTTATATCCTTGAGCAATCAGATATTGTGTAGCATTATATGCCCCTTCAACACTATCAACACTTACTGAATCAAATTCAGAACTGTATTCATCAATCAAAATAATGGGTACTCCAAGTCTTTTTAGCTTGGCCCATTCCTGTTCTGTCATGTGCACAGATACAATGATATAGCCCTCAGCCATACCACGTTTGATAGTATTTTCAACCTGAAGAGGGATATCATCAAAGGGTTTTATGTTGTAAATATTCAAGTCATAATCGGCATCAGCCAAACTATCCTGGATACCTTCAAGTACCTCCATAAAGAAGTAGTTGGAGATAACCGGAACTACAACGGAAATCAGCTTAGATTTCTTCCGTGCCAGATTTTGGGCAATAGCTTGTGGGTGGTAACCTAATCTATTTGCTATCGACAAAACTTTTTGCCTTGCTTTCTCAGAAACATGTTCACTGTTATTAAAAACACGTGATACAGTGGCTATACTTACCCCGGCTTCCCTTGCTATATCATATATAGTGATTGACAATACTCTGTAATTTGCTACTTAAAAATAAAAAGTGAAGGGCAAAGCGCCCTTCACTTTTGAGATATTAGATTACTTCACAAGAGTCATAGTTCTCTGAGTAGAGAATTTACCTGCTTGTAAGCGATAGATGTACATACCTGATGACAAGCGACTTGCATCAAATTGTACAGTATGTGTTCCTGCTGTGAATGTTCCATTAGCTAATGTAGCCACTCTTTGACCCAAAATATTGAATACATCAAGACGAAGCTCTGTTACTTCTGGTAAAGAGAAGTTGATGTTTGTTGTTGGGTTAAATGGGTTAGGATAATTTTGGCTTAGGGTAATTTCACGTGGCATTTCAAAATTATTCTCAATGCTGTTACCATCTTTTGCGATGTACAACGTAGCAGAATAGAAATGATTTGCATTATCTGGCTGAGCTTCACGGCTCATCGCGAGTGTTGAACCCCAGCTTAAATCCATACCGGTTCCGGCTAGGTCAGCTAGGAAAGAATCTCCAAGACCGTAATCTGGAGGTGCTGGGAAATCAAGGTTTTCCAGCTTCCATGTAATCGTATCGAAAGTCCACTCAGTTGGCCAAATGGTTATATCATCAAGAACGTCGATTGGCTCAACGTAGCGGTAGTAACGACGACCAGCTGCAAATCCACCACCATTTTGTACACGAGTACCATCGAGTTTTTCGTAGGTTAGAGTGAAACCAAAATGGTTTTCAGTTGGAAGTTGAAGCTCAAGATCAAGTTGATACATGTTATCACCAACAGCAGTGAAACGAGTACGATCACGCTGAGCTGGGTTATCCATACCAGGCTGTCCATCTCCAACAAGTAATCCTTGGGTTAAACCAAAAATTGGTGTTTCAGGAATAAAGAAGAGTTCATCTTCAGCCGGATTGAAAGGTGTACTGTGTGTTAAAGCATCAGTCATATCAACCATGAATGTTACGGTCATAGTCTCAGCACCAACACCATCTTCAGTAATCAGCGCTTGTACTGGTAGTGAGTTAAAGAATGCAATACCGGTACCAAAGTCATTAGTAGCTGTTTGCTGTGGAGCAGAACCGAATGTAAAGATACGGTCACCACCTCCGGTTGCACCCGGCTCTTCCCAACCATTACCAGAAATTAAACCAGGAATGTAGTTCGGGCTGGAAGAATCAAAACGGCTAGGATCCCACTTAATGAAGATTTTGTAAGGGATGTTTGATCCAACTTCTCTTGTAAGGTTAAATGTACTTCTCCAAACATCAAAAGCTTCATCGTAAGTCATAGATGTTCCGGTATCCCATCCGTTGAAGTTTCCAGGAATAGCTACAGCATCACCAACTCCACGGTTGAAATAACCTAATTGCTCAAGAAGACCTACGTTTGCTACAAACTCAACTTCAGCAGTAACAATTTCAGCACTTGGAGGTGGTTCGTTGTTAAAAAATCTCCAAAATACTGTTTTGTCTTCTGTTGCAGCAGGAACATTGTAGTTTCCACCATCTTCCCATTGAATTCCAGAGGAGGTTTCAATCACATATTTATATTCAATTGATCCATCTCCCTGAACTTCACCACGTACTCCAATTACATGTGCTTCATTCTCAGGATCAAACTGACCGGTAGCAACGCGTCCACCAACGTTTACACGGAAATGAACGGCTCTGAAACCTTCCATAGGCTCAAATGGAGCATTACGATTCCAGAAATCTACATCGCGTACAATTGAACTACCTGGAGTAGCATCTCCTGGAATTGCAACAACGCGTGTTGGGTCTGCTTCCCAACCATCATCTGGTGACTGTGTGTTTGACCCATCAGCAAAACGTGGGAAATATTTGAAGTGAATTGCATCTCCCGGATTGATAAATACATCAAGTTCCCAAACATCACCACCAACATTGTTCATGGATAGTGTATTGGTTCCCCAACTAATATCTTGGCCAAGATAGCTTCCTTCTGCCCAGTTACCTGTATTTCCAACACTAAATGCACCGCGCATAAGCACAGAGTCACTTGGTCTTAGTGTATCAGGTACTGAAGAAGTATTCACACGGAAAGTTACCTTTACGGCATCTTCCGTTTGCGCTTCTGCTTGTTGGAAGCTACCTATCCCACAAAAGATAAGTGCTGCAGCAAGCAAGGTTGTAATCTTTTTATACATATTAACCTCTTGTTTGTTTTTGTTTTTTCGGTTTCCCGTTTTAGTGAAAATGTTAGAAGCTTACTTTGAGAGAGAACCTGTTGGTGAGTCCCAGGAATTTATGAGACTGCATCGCATAGCCTATATTCAGGCCCAGGCCGGTATTCACCTGATAGTTCACCCAGCCTCCTAGGGCAAACTCAAACATACGGTCTTCCAAAAATAACTCCGGAAGGCCCGCCTGTACCGCAAAAAGCTCATCAAAAAACGCCAACTCCAACCCCACGTTCACATATTGGTTGTTGTCGCTCGGGCTTATCCCATCCGCCATTATGGTCGCTCGCATCGTCTCGCTCTTATATCCATCCCAGGCTAAGCCCACCTGTAACATCAGCGGTAAATCAAAATCTTTGGTCTCCAATCTGCCCGGTATATTCGGATTATTTCCCGTTGCATTCGGATCTATATCCACCGGTACATTCAAATCTCGACCCGTCATGTTCAGCTTCTGTCCAAAGTTGGCTATCCGTACCCCAAAACGCACCCCGTCAAACGGCGTTACATACGTGGTTCCCAAATCAAAGGCAAAACCCCCACTGCTTGAGTTCCATATCTGCTCATGGATGTACTTCACGGTTCCCCCTATGGCAAACTCCCTGAGCAGGTACTGCGCATAGGTCACCCCCACGGCATAAGAATACGCCCCGAACATCCGCCCGGTTCCGTTCTGCTGCTCAAAAGTGGTCTCTTCCATGTCATCCATCGTCAGCGAGGCCACACTAAAGCCTAAGGTTCCCCCACCCTGAACCGGCAGGACGATCCCAACAAAATTATGGCGCAGATCAGCAAACCATTCCGAATGCTCTATATGCACCTGACGCGTACGCACCGATGCTAACGCCCCGGGATTCCAGTACATCGCCGTAGCATCATTGACCGAAGCGGTTATCGCTCCCCCAACTCCGCTGGCTCGCGTGCCTACAGGAATGTTCATAAACTGTGCCGCGGAGGTCCCCGTCTTGGAGATCACCTGCGCGTGCGCTGTGTCTGATACTGCTACTGCTGCCATCAGCACGAACACCGCTAACAGCTTTTGGATATGTTTATTCACGTTCTTCATAGTTGGTTTGTCCCTATTTAATCACCGCAAATTTACCGACCTTCTCGCCTACACCAGGGGCACTCACATGGTAAATGTACACCCCGTAAGACAATTCCAGATTGTCTTTGGTGAGCATGTTCCAGATATAGCGATCATTATCGATAGAGTTGTTAACATTGATGGTTTGTACCAGGCGGCCTGATACACTGAATATTCTGATGGTACATCTCGCCGGTAAGTTGATAAAGTGCAGATTTCTGATTCTTGTTTGATCTGCACCGGCAGGACGTGGTTCAGCTAAGTGAGTTACGATATATGGATTAGGTACTACCCTGATTTCATCCATACGTGATTTAGCAACACTCAAGTCTTCACTTGGGAAGTGAGTATCATCAATTGTGAACTCAAAAACATCATCTGAAGTAAATTCAGTATTCTGTGAAAGATGGATAACATCTCCCGGCTTTGCACTGAACACCATACCGGACTCAAACGGCTCGATGTTTACTTCCCATGCTACCTGTAATTCACCTGTAGCAGGATTAGGTTCTTTGATGAAAATCATATCCGCATCTGTTCTGCGAGTATTGTTATGATAAATCGCAGAAAAGTGAGCTTCTGAACGTCCATTTGTAATTTGTGGGGATGGCAGATAACCAAACGGCACCGGTGCTCCGGTTTCAGCATTCACCACTCTGAAAGGTACCTCAACTGCAGGAATCTGACGAATCAACTGACCTCTGCTTATAGTCATTGCTTCCGTTCTTTGAGCACGCATAGATGGCGTGTTAAATTCAATCCGGTAACTGCTATTACTTCCATTTACTCTTCGTGCTCTGATAGTGGCTTCTACCTCTGAATCAGATTCCCAGGCTGCGGTGCGTAAAGTAGAGTTGAATACTTTTTCGCCGGTTGCAGAAGCTGTAGTCGGAGCGTTAAAAGTATCATTTACGATTATCAGCTTGATACCATCAAATACCGGAATATCATCACCATTGAAATCAATTCTTTCTTCATAGATTACTCTGTCATTTGTAACATCGGTGATGCTGTAATTCTTCGTTCTACGGAAGGTTTCACCGCCGGAAGTGGTTACTAACTCATCTTCGAATGTAATGCGATATCTTGTGTTTCTCGCAAATAGCTCAGCCGGGTTAAAGACACTCGCAATTACAGTACCAGTACCGGAACCGGAAACTCTGTTTATGTTGATTTGTCCCGGTCCTACATATCCGGCTGATTGACCTGTTGGGATAACTTTTTTTACATTCTGACCAGCAGTTAGTGACCCATCAGGGTTGATGCTCAAATTCACCGGTGATTCAGAAGGCGCAATTCCTGCAATTGCAGCACCACTATTGTATGCCGTTACCACATAATAGTATTCACGACCATTGATGACATCAGTATCAACGAAATGACGCTGTAGCCCGGAATCATTTCCTAGGAAGAACTCTAGACCATTGATGTCAATCGGATGGTTGCCTGTAATACCGTTTGCCAAGTCAAACTGTGCAATTGGTTTTAGGAATTGAATATTGCCACGACCGTCAGTGATTCTTCTTGAATCAGCTAATGCCGGGTCAGTTGAACGATATATTCTGTATCCTTCAAAGTTTCTAGGGTTTACACCAAGCCTGTCAAGGAAACGATCAAATACTTCTTCAGCCTCATCATCCCAATAGAGCGTAACATGTCCGTTGCCGGGTACTGCTCTAAGGTTTGGAGGTGGTGGTGCAATTGCAAATTGATAGTTTGCATCAAATGCACGGAAAGCATTTTCAAGCTGTTGGGTTACAAGTTCTTCATCCGCTGTGTTGGTGCTTGTTCCGGTTTGTGCAACTGAAACTGCAATCGCGAAACGCTGTATAGCTCCTGCTCGTAATTGGAAGAAACTTGATGTAATCATCTGATCTGTATCCTGAGTCGCAGGCGGTGCTACTGGGAAAAGTCCCGGAACCATATAACGTCTCCACATATCACCATCAGCTGCTGAGCCCGGGCTTAATTGACCGGCAGGAACCGAGGTCGCTGATGTAATACCAATTGCATCAGTCTCACGAACGTCAGTTTTGTCTATATTTGGTTCACCGGGGAATGCTGTGAAAGCACCTGAACTTGGAAATCCATCACCTTCACCACGGGAGCCTGTTCCCTCAACTCCGTCGATTCCCACATCGTCACGTGGTTGCCAATCTTGATTATTATCAAAAAAGTCATCTCTTGATTCATCAATCATAGGAGCAGCAGTGAACTCATTTAAATAAAATCTATCGAAGAACGACTCTGAGAAAATTGGAGTAGAAGGTCTTCTACTGTACAATTCACGAAGTGCTTCCTGAATATCCGTAATGAGCTGATCAAAATTAGTATCATTTGCACGGCGTTGTTCAACCCAACTATCAGGGACAACCAAACCTCTTTGAATAACCATTGAGTCGGTCATTACCCACTCACCATTAGCATTTTGTGCCCATCCTACAGGATCAATTCCGGGGAATCCATTATGCCCGTTAAAGAATCCACTCCATCGATAGTTAATGTAACGTACTGCTCTGGTTGTTGGTAGTAACTGGCCTGGCAAGAATCGTGTGAGGGTAAGATGGTTCGGCTGATTTTCATCAATAAGACCATCTAAGTCATCATCACGTAAATTTCTGTGGCGTGCAAAGGTTGTATCTTCCCGAACAGTCATTCCACCCGCTGGTAAAACAACCTGACGCGGAGTATCTGTACCATCATAAGTAGTTACAGTAACATCACCCGCAGCTGCCGGTGGATATCTCATCAGGATTCTATTTCCATTTTGATCAATTAATACTACCGGATCTCCGGGAGCTAATTGTCTAGGTTGGAAGTCAGCAGTGGTAAATAAAGGAGTTACATTATCAGCAATGGTTTGTTTATCGGCAAAGAATCCACCACCTGCTGATGTTAGCAAATGATATAAATCTACGTTACCAGGCTCGAAAAATGGTCCACCACCGAGATAGAAATCACTATCTCCATCATTATCAATACCATCTATATCATTACCGGGTGTTTCAAGGAAACGAATTGCAGCAACCCCTATGGATGTTCCGTCGAATTCCGGTGGAGATTGAGTTGGGGTGATATCAGTATAGAAAGCAATAGAGCGTTCCTGATCGAAATAAGGGCGGTCGTTATCAGGTGTTCCAACCCAGTCAGCCGTCCAAAGCATAAACGATACTTTATCGTAATCAAAACGACTGTCGTTTCTAATCTCAAAAATATTGAAGTGAACGCTTGAAATCAGGTTTTGTGTCCATGCAAGAATTCTTGTGTCCATAATAAGACCCAAGCCACCTCTTGATGGATCTTGCGGATCAGGTAACCATCTGTTATTATCAGAAAATCTTGAATAAAGATCATCTCCGGAACGATAGAAAAATTCCTGATCGGCGTTAAAGATATCTTTTCCAAAGAATCCATTCCATTGATTTGGCCAACCCGGATCATTGTTATCATCCAATTTATCCGGCCAAAAAGCAGGCCATGTATTTCCCTGAGACGAATTGGGTCCACGATCACTTCTCGCAAGTTCTTCGGAATTTGGGTTAAAATATCCGGTAATCGGGTTTTTATCCCAACTCGCGCCGGTTTGTGGATTTGTTCTGTAGTTAGGTGTAATAACAATTCTAAGCGTATCAGCAGGATTTTGCTGATTGACAACTTCGGCACCCGTAAAAATAGAAACAAAGAACAAATAACGTCTATTTGTGTTTTTAGGGAACTCAAAATAGAGTTCGTCCACATTTTGTTCACTTGTTCTACCTGCAAAACCAAAGTTATGGTATGAAGCTCTTAACGTATTGGCATCCAAAATAGATTTACGGCGCTCTTCAAAAGATGACCGTTCATCACTAGGCTGATGCCCTCCATTTTGAGCATGTATCAGGCTTACTCCGCCTGTAATTACAAGCGCGATGGTAAGAGTTAAAATTCGATGTAACATATTCCGTTGTTTTTTGAAAGGCATATTCATTAGAAGGACATCTGAAGACCAAACTGAACTCTGCGAGGTTCAGCAAAACGTGTTGGGTTTTCGTACCAACCGGGTTCCGCGCCCGGTGTTGGGTTAAGCGGAAGATCCGGACTTCCTGAATCTGTAAATACAGAACCAGGATTACGAGCATCAAACAGGTTAAAGACATTAAAGAAAAGACCCATTCGATATCCATTGAAGTTGAAATTCTTATACACATTTAAGTCTATGGTAAAGAAAATCGGCATTCTCATGCTATTTGTAATAATATCGCCTGTAGAGGTGATACCTACTCTTCTAGGAATACCTGCTGATGGTGTATAAGGCAAACCACTGCTGAAACGTTGAAGGATATTGAACCCCCAGGTATCTCTTGCATAAAAGAAAGTAGAATTCAGAACATGTGTTCTATCCCAGTTGGCATTGGTTAGGAATCTTGCAAGATTTGTTCCGGTGGTATCGCCAGAAGCTACTGCTGCGAAAAATTCCGCAGCCGGGTCAGAGTTTGAATCTTCAGCAATAGAAAATGTATAATCTAAACCGAAGCTTACGCGACGTGAAACTCTTTGATTAATAGCAGCAGTGATACCGCGAATATTTGCATAATCTCTGTTAATCCACGTACCGTAGCGAACGGATGGAACAGAAGTTGGGCTGATAGGTCCTGATGACACGTAATCTCTTTTATCTTCATAGAAAATGGTAAGATCGAGAGCTGTACCCGGGAATATTTCTTGCTGCAGACCAAGTTCATATTTAACACTTTGTTCAGGATTCAAATTAGGATTTCCAAAAGGACCTTGTACTCCCGAAATACTTTGGAGAATGAGTTTGTCACCATTGTATAAACGGCTGAAATCAGGAATTTGGAAGAAATATCCATAACTGAAGTGAATTACCCCACGGCTTGATATAGGATATGCAATACCTAAACGAGGACTAATCTGATACTTATGAGATGCTTCTGTCCAGAAGTCTGGTGTTCTTGAATCGTAGCGCGAAGTAAGATTCGGGCGATCTGAAGCAGGGATTCTTCCATTTGGGATAAAGTAATCTAAACGAAGTCCTGCATTAATAATCAGATTCTCATATTCAATTCTATCCTGAATAAAGGCACTCAATGTTACCGGCATTCTTCTCCATGACTCATGCCCTACTGTATTTACAAGTGGCACTCCGAGTTCTAAGCGCAGTGGGCCTTCGAGCATATCCGGTGGTAGATTATCAGGAAGTCTTACTTCTCCACCATCTGTAAGTGGAACTAGACCAAACGATCTGAAATGAAGGATATCAAACTGGGTTTCAATCCCTGCTTTTACGAAATGCTGATCGTTTAACTGACTCGAGATTTCAAATTTTCCGATAAATGTTCTGGTAGAACGCTCAAAAAAACGATTACTCGTACCATAGCGGTTAAATCTTCCATCAGCACCTTGAAACTGTTGAGGAAAATCACCGGCTCGTTCATAATTAAAATATCGTCGGTCATAAGGGTTTCCATACAAACTACTTTCAGATTGGTTATATCTCATGGCAATATTACTTGTCATGAAAGTATTTGCAGATGGAGTAATGGTGGTTCTCAGATTTAAGAAGTAGTTCATGTTTTCAAATCCTGAACGACCTGCAGGAACCAAACGGTTTGAATGGCTGTAACCACTTCCCCATTCCTTGCCATAATTTCCAATCAAATTGAATCGGAATAAACCGGAAGCATTCCACTGTAAGTTTCCTTGGAAGGCATATCTATCAAAAGGATTCATAGCAACAAGGCTACTGTCACGTGTACCATTATCGGTGTATCGGATGATATCGCCATTGTTTTCTACGATAGTAATCCACGGGTCAGGATTTTCTACATCAATTATGTGACCAAAACGGTTCATAAATTGACCGGCACTATTTCTTTCAAGTTCAGAATACCCACGTTCCCAGAGTAATTGACCCACTTCATTTTGGCGAGGAAGGATTGGACCGGTAGGTGAAAAGGCATTATATCCATACAACCAACCTGTATTCATAAAGCGGCGACCAGAAACAAAGAAAGTAAGTTTATCTCTGATAATTGGTCCACTAAAACTACCTTCAATATTATATTGATGGAAAGGATTGATTTCACCGATTTGAGTTGGCGCTCCAGCGTATAAACCAGACCTGCTTGTTCCATACTCACCACCCCAAACATTCACATTACCACGGAATGTATTCGATCCGGAACGAGTAGCAATTGTAACAATACCGGATGTTGCTTGTCCAAATTCAGCGTTAAAGGTACCGGAAATTACATTTAACTCTTCAATAGCCTGGTTTTCTACAATAAGACCACGGCCGCTGTCGTAACCATCAGATACGCGTACACCATCCACAATATAGGCAACCTCTGAAGCGCGGCCTCCTCTAATGTGAATACTGCCACCCGGACCCACAGTAACACCGGCCTGTAGTTGAACGATATCGGTAACCCCCTGAACCGGTAATCGTTCAATATCCTCACGGCTTACCCGTGATTCGGAACTCGTTAAATCTCGGATTACAACATCTCTTCCCGCAGTTACAACCACCTCTTCACCTTCAATAACTGCCTCACGCATTTGAACGTTGATTTCAGTATTGAGGTCAGTTCTAACGAGAACATTGTCTATAATTTGAGTTTGATAACCGACATACCTGAACTCAACTGTATAAGTTCCGGGTCTTACGTTAAGTATTCTGTAATTACCATCTAGGTCAGTGGTAGTACCCTGGGTTGTACCCTGAATAATTACCTGAACACCAATAAGTGGTTGCCGGTCTCTGGCATCAGTAACTGTACCTGTTATCCTACCTGCCTGAGCCAATGCGGCTTCGGCGGCTAACAGAAGCAAAATTACCAGAAAAAAGGTTTTTGTAACACGTTTCATATCATCTGTTATAATTGTAATGGAATAGCATGTAATCGCTCGGTAAAAATGGTTGCGTTAAACATGGTTCTTGCTTCATTGATTTTTATTCTCCGAAGCTCTTCTTTAAAAGAAAGATGTAATGATCGCCTAACCATAGGTTCGGCTTCATCAAACGAGAGTGGTCTTGATTCAATACGATCAAGGCATTTAAAAATGAGAAATCTGTTTGACATTATCTGGAAAGGTCCGGCGATTTCGCCTGGTTGAATGGCACTAAGTGATGGTGCCATCATCCCAAATCGATCAAGTGGCATAAAACCTAACTCACCATTATTTGCACGTCCTGCCGGGTCAACAGAATATTGTTGTACAAGTGTACTAAAGTTAGCACCCGATTGAATTCTGCTCATTACCCGGTTTGCAGCATCTTGCGAAGTGACAACAATTTCAGCAACATTTAACTGAATGGGTTCAACAAAAAGATCTCTGTTCTTCATAAACTCCATTAAGAGCATTTCTTCTGGGATTTCTACCATTGCATCTAGATGAGCTTCAAACTGTTGATGAAGGTAGTTAAAAAAGGTTTCTTCAATAGTGCGTTCAACTAAACGTTGATCAAAGCGAGGATGAGATTGGACTTTTGAAAGGGCCAAGGCTCGGTAGGCTGTTCCCGCTAATTGCTCTCTGAAGGTATGGATGTCTCTAGCCTGTTGTCTTTGCTGAATACTTGAGAAATAAGATTCTTGTAGAAAGTTACGGACAGTAAATGAAAATCCATCACGCTTTGCAACTGGTTGATCTAATATATCTGCCGGTACATCCAACGTTACCATACTAGCTTCGTCATTAAAAGTAAAATAAGCTTCAGGATTTCGCTTTACTGCTTCCCAAATCTGAATAATTAGATTATCATCGAAGTCAAAACTTTCAATAGTGGACTGCATGTGACGTCTTGTGGCAAGTTCAAACTGCTGTTTTCTTGCAATTTCAGCTATTTGATTTCTTTTATTCGCAAATTCCGTCTCTGTGATTACCGGAGTGGTTATAATATCGGTTACCTTGATGATTGAATACCCCTGACTTGTTTTAACCGGCTTCGAAATATCTCCGATATCCATTCTGAATGCCTTGTCTTCGAATGAGATATCCATATCGTCAATAGTGAAGAAACCAAGGTCACCACCACTAGCTGCAAGCTCAGGATTGCGGAAAACAGAACGAGCAAGACTCTCAAAACTCACTCCTGATTCAAGAAGGGCAAAAAGTGAATCTGCAACATGTCGGTTAGCAGCAAACAAATGCGAAGCCCTGATACTCGTGTTTGCTCTAAAAAACAATTCGCGTAAATCATTTTCAGAAATCTCTACCTCTTCATGGATAAAACGTCTTTCAAATTCCTCCATGTTCACTTTACGCTCAATCATAGCTCTCGTATGCTTGGCTTCAGGTTCCATATCCCAGCCATTATAAAAAGCATATTCTACGATTGCATATCTGTTGACGCGAGCATTTAGAACATTCTCCATGACATCGCTTCCAAGATTTACTGCTTGTCCTGTTCGTTCATGAAATCTGCGTAACTCATTCAGGTAATGCTGACGCGTAATATCAAATTGCCCAACTCGTGCTAATACCTCATCTTCCTGTTTTCCTTCAGATGAGTTACAGGATACAAGCACCACAATGAGAACAGTTGTGAGGGCAAAACCAAAGAAACGAATCAATAAGGACTTTTTGTCCATGCCGAGTTTATAAATCTGATATTCAAATTAAATACGGTTCAAAGATAGAAAGGCGCGTCGGAAAGCGAAAGTTTTTTTACAAAAAAACTGCTCGAAAACGCACATTTTTTTCTTCACATTCAAAAGATAGTGAAAGCGCTTACAAAATCAAACCATAATTTTGAGTAAATTTTAATGATTTTAGGCCTAAATCAACTCTTCTTCCTGAAAGTTTTTTCGGTTATAGAGAAATTCAACCGAATCAGTGCACCCATTCCCAGGCCAAATTACACTCATTAATAAGTATGATATTCAATTCCTCAATCAACAATCAACAATTAACATACCTTCTTTAGAGGGCTATGAAGGATCAGGAATAGTGGCTGTACTTAACTCCGAATCAAAAATAAACTCTGTATAGTAAGCTCACATTACGTCCGGGTTCAGGGAAGATGTGTTTCACTCTAGATAAGTGATTCCGATAGGTTTCATTCAAAAGGTTATCAGCATTCAATGAAAACGTATGGAGTACGCCTCTGTGCTGAAAAAGATATTGAGCACTAACATCAAACAATGTGTATCCTTCTGTTCTGCTTTCAAACTCGTCAATACGATTTTGGGCACCGGCAAATCGCACTTGTCCGCGCAAAGTAACTCCGCCAAACCTGTATTGAGCAAATCCTGTTCCCATAAAGGGTGGAATTCGGGGTAATGGACGGGTACGTTCACTCGTTTGAAAAAGCACTTGCTCTTCTTCACTTAACCTGCGTTCCGCTTTGGTATAAAAGGTGTTCATCCCAACATTGAAACCTCTGAAAAGAGAAACATCAGCAGCTAATTCAACTCCTAAAAAAACGGCTTCGGTTTCCGTAAACTGGAAATCATTCAAATCTGGTAATCTGAAATTGGGTCTGCCGGTATCTTGTGCAAAAATGAAGTTCCAGAAATAATTTCGATAACCCGTTATTTTAAAATTTGTTCTGCCACCTCTGTATCGAAGAAAAAGCTCTTTTGCTAAGCCTCTTTCATGTTTTAATTCCGGATTCCCAATTTCAAAGGAATATGCTGCCAAATGAGGCCCTTCAGAATACAATTCTTCTAGAGATGGCGCCCTAAAAGAATGTAATACGGTTGCACCGGTGTACCAATTCCCCGCTAAATTATAAATTGCTGAGGCTGATGATGCTAATCCGGCATGGGTACGTGATCTTATCTGCCCAATTACTGGCGATATTCGTTCTTGTTTGGGGATGGATGCTGAAAAATCAAATCGCGTTCCCATTTCTAAATGCAAGGCTCCAAAATCTGCCTCCTGAATCGCAAAAACTGCACTTATTAACTGATTAGATGCCGGTGTTCTGGCTCCAAAAACGCTGTAATCCTGTAAAGAAAACGAAACACCCATAAAACCACTGTTAAATATGCTCCATGGTTGATGTCTCGCTTTTAAATCTGCTGTGATAAAAAATTGATCATACTCTGTACCAATTGATCCGTTTGCTTCAAATTCTCTGTGATTATAATAGCTGAATGAAAGTTCTGGCTCTAAAATTTTGAAGAACCCATACTCAAGAAGGTATTCAGCACGTACTGTTTGCACAAGCTGAAACATAGAAATATCAACTCATTCAGGATGACCCGCTTCGGGATCTGGTGGGATACCGTAATCTGAATAAACAATATTTAAAGAGCCTCCAAAATAACCCCATGGCGTTATTCGACTAATTCCAATGGCATTATTTGTACTTCTCAAATAGGTATTATTGATGCGTCCCAGAGGGGTAGATACATCAAGTCCTTCTCTGAAGTTTAAATGAATTCTTCCGGCGGTATTGCCCATAGGGATTAGAAATTGCCCTGACAGGGCTACCTCTGAATTTACCGTTCTTCCCTGTAAAGAGAGATTTCCAGAATTTCCGGAGGGAACAGACGTCGGAATTAAATGCTGAACCACATTTACTACACCTCCAACCGCATTTCCTCCAAAAGCTAGTGCTGCAGGTCCCCGGGCAATTTGAATTTCTTCAGCCATCATGGGGTCGATTGTTACAGCATGATCCGGTGAGGTAGTGGATACATCTCCTGTGCGTTGACCATCTCTTAAAACTAGCACTCTTTCTCCATCCAATCCCCTAATTACCGGTCTGCCGGGTGCAGGACCCATTGAACGTTCGCTAAATCCCGCCACATTTTGTAGCGTCTGTGATAACGTAGTGCCAAGATTACGACGCAATTCTTGCCCTAAAATCTTGACAGAGGCATGTTCCACATTTCCTCGAAGTCCTCGTTCGGCAACACCTGCAATTATTACCTCATCTGATCGAAAAACTACAGGTTTCAAAGTGAGAATTACATTTCTCGTATCTGTTTCATTAAGCTGAATAACCTCTTTTTTTGTTTCATATCCAATTCTGTGGATGTGAAGTGTAAAAACTCCGGCTGGAACATTATTAAAACGAAATGAACCATCTCTTCCAGTAGTAGCCGAGCGGTTAATTTCTTCTAAATGCAGGTATGCATGAGCAATTGGATGTGAGGTTGACATATCCAACAATATCCCTGAGAATTCAGAAACTTGCTCATTACCATTTAAAAATAAAAAAGACAGAAGAATAATTAGGTTCACTTCCAATTCCTTAACAAAAATAAAGCGGGCAACGACTCAATCGCTACCCGCATCCATGCATTTTACAAATAGGGTGATAAATAATCTAATTCTTTCATTGAACGCATTAATGGCGAATAAGTTCAAAGCTATTGAACAACTACAATAAAAGGCTGAGATCTGAAATCTGCATGATTTACGTGCATTAGCTCAAATCTTAGCTGAGATTCACCTTCGTTTAAACCGGCCAGTCTAAACTGCCATGACTGCCCCTCAACTAAAGGAGCATTTACAGCTACCGGATTACTGTTTTGAATACGAAGGAAATAATCTGCATCCTCAATAACAATAAAATCACCATCCGCATCTAAGAAACGAACGGTCATCACAGAGGTAACCTGCCCCTCTTCCAGTGAAATATGACTTCCATTTGTATAGCTAACTGTTCCACCTTGCTGAATAGCCACTTGTGTATCCCCATCAAAAATTACCATACCAAAAGCATCAATATGGTCGTGACCACTTTTCTTACAAGATGTAAGCACGAGCGTCCCAAAGAGTAATACTGCTATCAACTTCACAAAAAATAACTGTCTCATAACTAAATAAATGTTTTGGGGTTAATTTAATTGCAATATAGTTGCATTTGTATAATATACCGAACTTAACGCAGAACTTTGGGATTTGATAAATGCAACAAAGTTTCTTTTACTAACTTTAACAGCCTTTGCGTAATGAAAGGCTTAAAAAGGTGAAGGATTTTTTTAAAAGCTTGGATTATTCAACCATAAAATCAAGCGGAAGTCTGGCATACGTGCCACTAGGATCATTAAATTGATTAATTATCTGGAAGAAACGTACAAGTTCAGATCCCAATCCTGATTGTTGCGAAGAATCTACGCTGTTAGTTTTGGATACCCCAAAATTCCTGAGAATCCGAGTTCTAAAATCATCGCTTCTTTCGTAGCGTTTAATCGCCCAAGCATCTAATTCAGCGAGTTCTGCGGCTTTTTTAATGGCATCTAAAGTACCGCCCAGACCATCAACTAAGCCAAATTCAAGCGCATCATTACCTGACCATACTCTGCCTTGTGCAATTTCATGGACAAAGTCTTTATCTAATTCACGGCCTTCTGCAACTCGGTCAAGGAAATTATCATAAATCCCGAGCGTTGAACTATGTATGAGCTCCCACTCTTCAGCAGTTGGAGAACGGTCGGAGGTCATGATATCAGCATAAGGATGCGATTTAATAGAATCGAATGTAATACCATATTCACCGGCAATTTCATCAAAAACGGGAAATGCCGTATAAACTCCAATACTTCCGGTTACAGTAGTAGGGTTTGCCATGATATAATCCGCAAATCCGGAAATCCAATATCCACCAGAAGCAGCTACATTTCCCATAGAAACCACAACCGGTTTTGTTTCGGCTAAAAGGCGCATCTCCCTTAAAATAACTTCTGATGGATTCACCCCACCACCGGGGCTGTTTACCCGAACCACTACTGCTTTTATAGCATCATCATTACGAATGCCTCGAAGTATTCTTGCTGTATAATCTCCGGCAACGCCCGAAGTTCCGCTTCCTCCAACAATTCCACCCTCGGCCACAACAAATGCAACATTTTGTTTTCCTTTAGGATAGATACTATTACCAACATACTTCATATACGTATCATAATTGACCTGCGTAAATGGCTTTGAGGCGTCCTTGACGTTAGTAAACTCACGAAGCGATGCAAGGACTTCATCATAATACGTTACACGATCAATCAATCTTTCATCACGTACAGCGTATGGATCTCTAAGAATTCTAGGGGATGCAGATAGTTCATGCAATCGATCTATAGATATTTCTCTTGATTCAGAAACATGAGAGGCGAACTGTCCGTAGTGATGCTCCATAAGACGCAAACGTTGTTCACGGTCTTCCCGGCTAATTTCACTCCTAAAATAGGGTTCTAATGCCGACTTAAATGATCCTACTCTCGAAACATAGAATTTGACTCCAAACTTATCCATAGCCTCTTTATAAAATGTTCTGGATGAGCTGAATCCTGTAATATTCATGCGTCCAAAAGGATGCATAAAAATGCTGTCTGCAACAGAAGCCAAATAATAAGAGCGCATATTATACGATTCATTGTAAGCATAAATTGGCTTTCCTGCTTCTTTGAAATATTCTAAAGCTTCACGTACTTCCCTTAAAGTAGCCGAACCGGAGAAGAACGTACCCCCGGTTGGAACGCCTCCCGTTAAGAACATCCCACTAATTTTATCGTCATTGGCTGCATGTTTAATTACATGTATAAGTTCCAAAAGTGTATAAGAGGATGAAACTCCATCGCCTAACACTATATTTTGGGCCAATTCTTGTGGACTTACCGTTAGTTCTCGATCTGAAATTGGCTTATTCAGATTTAAAATCAACACTGATCCTTTTTCTACTTTAGGTTTTGAATCTTTACTGAGTGCAAAAAAGACAACTCCGGATAGAACAACCGATACGAGTAAAAAGGCTACAAAAATAGCCAATAGTGTTGTTAGAAAATTTTTCATTCTGTTGATTTGAGCTAATTGAATTTGGCCGATTTTTACTTCAAAGTGAGCGTACTCTCTATTTTTCTGCTTTTTTGAGCCAATCCTAAAATTCCGGTACCATCAGGGTTTCCGGAATGAAGATCGAGTCGCATGAATAATAAAGAAGGCAAAAGCACGAGTGCATACCAAAAGGGCAGAACTATAAGGGATAGGAATCCTATTTTTATTAAAGCAAGCATAGGCCATTTTATAAGCATTACCCAAGCTGCATGCCCCCATTTACCATAGGTATATTGAATTTTTACGGGATCATAACCCGTATCGTGAAATCTGTCTGCTAATTCCTCTCGTGAATACCCAACACGTGCATGCTCATCTACAAAAAACTCATCGTCGCCGGCATCGTGTTTTGCCAGATGGGATGGTGAGTGCATGAGAAGATACCCATCCGGTTTTAATGCCTGATTTAGACGATGCATAACTTCCAAATCATCTTTAATATGCTCTAAAACATCTACACATAAAATAAAATCATACTTAGATTTTTCATCAAAAGTGAGCAAATCGGCTTTTCTGAATACAATTCTACCCTTATTAAGCTCTTCTTTATAGTATAATTTGCAATCTTCCAGATATTCTTCTTTTACATCTACAGCATCAATAACCGCTTCGGGTAATAATTTTAAAAGAAAACGATCGTATTGTCCAAAACCACACCCTGCATCCAGGATTTTCCATGATTTTTGACCTTTCAGTCTTCCTTGTTTAAGTTTTTTTAGTGTTCGTTTTACATGCCAGCTTCGCAGAAAAAGCATATCAAGCATGAAGTAAAAGAGTGTTCTTAGAAACCTACTGTTTCTTATGATTCTTGCAAATTTATCTTTTACAGGATCGTAAGCAATCTGACTCATATATCTAATCTTTATAATTCTTCTCTGATGTTAATATTCCTTGAATCGGCTCGGTTTCTGGAGATCATTTCCCCAAATAAACCTATAGTAAAAAATTGAATGCCTAATAAAATGAGTAAAATACCAAAAAGCAATAAGGGTCTGCCGGCAAGGAACTGATTGTAGAACAAGCGCATAATAACCAAGTATATGGTAATAGCACTACCTGAAATTAAAAATGCGGAACCCAACGTACCAAAAAAATGCATGGGCCGCTGCAAATAGAAATTGATAAACATTAAGGTAAGCAGATCCAGAAATCCATTAATAAATCGGGATAGTCCAAATTTTGATTTTCCATGTTTTCTTGGATGATGCTTGACCTGTTTCTCGCCGATATTTCGGTATCCATCCCAATAAGCAAGCAACGGAATATAGCGGTGTTTTTCACCATAAAGTTCAAGGCGCTCAACCACTTCGCGCTTATAGGCTTTTAAGCCACAGTTGAAATCATGCAACTTTATACCCGTAACTACCGAGGTTACTTTATTAAAAAACAACGACGGAATGGTTTTTGAAATCGGGTCTTTGCGCTCTTTCTTCCATCCACTCACTACATCGTATCCATTTTTGAGCATCTGAATCATATCCGGAATTTCGGCAGGATCATCCTGCAAATCGGCATCAATCGTGACTACAAAGTCTCCTTTAGCCGCTTTGAAACCATAATGTAATGCATAACTTTTGCCATAATTCCTTCTAAAACGGATACCACGGGCGCATTTTGAGTCTTCAATTAATGCACGAATGACATCCCAAGAGCCATCGGTTGAGCCATCATCCACAAAAATGACCTCAAATTCATACGCTTCACTTAAAGCCTGTTCAACAGCAAGATAAAGTTCTACAAGAGAATCTTTTTCGTCCAAAAGAGGTACGATTACGCTAACAAGTTCCTTTGTTTGACTCAAAGATTAATGTTTTTAAATGTATTATATTCAGACATGATTTAGATTTAGTATCTTACTCATCACCTGCTTATCTATTTAGAATTTGACAGGTTATCAGTGATTTTGATACATCAAGGAAGTTACAGAAATCGTACCATAAGTTTTAATGAAAAAACTTTATTATAGCATCGGAGAAATTAGCGAGCGCACCGGAGTTGAACCTCACATCCTCAGGTATTGGGAAACTGTTTTCCCTCAGTTTAATCCATCTAAAAACAGAGCAGGGAAGCGACTTTACACTGAAAAGCATCTGGAAACAGCTCTTAAACTCAAGGAACTTGTGAAAGATAAAAAGTTCAGTACGGCCGGAGCACTGAAAGTTTTGGAAAATAAAAAAGATGCTCCTGAAACGATTGATAACAGTGTTTTTCCTGTTGAGCTAAAGAAAGACCTTACTGAAATTAAACTGTTATTATTGCGCATTCAGGAAGAACTGTAATTTTTTATGTTGAAACTTGTTCCTTTATTTCCACTTCAGTTAGTCATATACCCTAATGAAATTCTACCGCTTCATATTTTCGAAGAGCGCTATAAAGATATGATTAACTATTGTATTGATAACAACGAGTCATTTGGTCTCCTTAGTTACATTGATCAAAAAGTTTCGCGTGTGGGATGTCTGTGCAAAATCGACAAAATAAATAAACGATATGAAGATGGACGCTTAGATATTGTTTGCCGAGGTACAGATCGTTTTATGGTGCATTCGTTCAATTCTTCTAAGGCTTATCTACAAGGAACTATCACTGCATTTCATGATGCGGATACCGTAGAGGAATCTATCCCCGGGTTATTAGAAAGACTACAAGACAAGTACGATAAACTCCTTGAAATTGCTTCAAAGAACTGGGAAGACATCCCCGATCAACTACCCTCAAATTCGTATGAATTTGCCCATTTGGTGGGATTTGAGCTTGCCCAAAAGCAGAATCTTCTTGAAATAAAGTCCGAAAATGATCGCTTAAAGTTTCTACATGAACATTTAGATCGTATCATTCCACAAATGAAAGCCTTTGAGGAAGTTCAAAATCGCATCAAGCAAAATGGACATTTCAGAGAGTTTCCCCCATTGAATTTTAATTTCTAAACATTGATCTAACTATGAAACTCAGCTCCATAAAAAAAGGACCTTTTACGTTATTCACTATTGAAACCGGTCGATTTAGTTTGGATGGAGGCGCTATGTTTGGTGTCGTTCCAAAAAATATGTGGGCTAAAAAAATTCCTGCTGATGAATTCAACCGAATTCCAATGGCGATGCGCAGCTTGCTTGTCCATTCCGAAAATACCGATCGCTTGTATCTGATCGATAACGGCTCCGGCAATAAGTTTGATGAAAAAATGAGCCAAATTTACGGGCTTCACTATCCTTATGGCACGCTTGAATCGTCATTAGCGCATTTTGGATTTAGTCCGGATGATGTCACCGATATGGTGTTTTCGCATTTACATTTTGATCATTGTGGCGGCAGTAGCGATGTAGATGCAGATGGAAATTTACACCTCGTGTTCAAAAATGCGACACATTGGGTGAGCCGAATGCAGTGGGTAAATGCAAATGCTGCCAATGCGCGCGAGAAAGCTTCCTTCCTTCCGGAAAATATTGATCCTATCAGAAATAGTGGCAAACTCAAACTTTTGGCTGAAGGACACGAATTTGAACCGGGCTTTACCGTCGAAATTGTAAATGGACATACCAAAGGTCAAGTGTTACCTTGCTTTGACACCGAAGATTTCAAGATGGTTTTTGGTGCCGATTTGATTCCTACCTATGCGCATATTCCTTTGCCGTGGATTATGGGATACGACCTCTATCCTGTTGATACATTGAAAGAAAAAGAACGTTTATTGGCAAAGTGGGCCGATGAAAAACGATTTATATATCTTGAACATGATGCAAATCATGAGCTCGTACAAGTCTTACATGACAATGGACGCTTCTCAAGTAGCGAAGCATGCACATTGAATGATGTGTAAATTTCAAATAAATCAGGAACCGAAGCGTTACTTTTCTACCTTATATTTTAATCGTACCAAACTGCTAAATTCCAGCCTTTTCGTTATCTGCTTTGACTGAACATACACCGCAATCATATTCTCGGCTTGTCACCCGATTTTGGAATCAGTATCGTTTTCGGAGGATTCTTGCATCTTCTGTAATCGGAGTTTCTGTCGTTGCGGCTGTCTTATTTGCCGTTTTCTTTATTGAGCAAGGCGCTTATCTCTCACCACTGCTTAGGACTACGCTTTTCATTACGGCAATACTGCTCGGGAGCATTTCTTTTTTTCTCACTATCAAGATAATTCCCGTTTTCAACCGGGAAACGTACTACCGAAAGGTCACAAAAGAAACCAACCTTAGCTCCTTACGACACATTTTGGATCTTGAGGAAATTCCCAGAAATCAAGATGTTGCCTTCTCGAAAGCGGCAGTTGCAAAAAATCTTTCAGAACTTGCAGAAAGAGATATCCCCCTTGAATTTAAAAAATGGAATTCCGCTTCCACTGCGTTTAAAATGTACGCCCGAGGCGCTGTTGCTCTAGTTTTTCTTTTTATAGGATGGGTAACCTTTGCACTCACATCCCCCGAAACCGTACAGCGGACACTCACTTTTTGGGAAGTTTTTGAGAAGCCAAATCCATTTACTTTTGTGGTGAGTCCGGCAAATACGACGATTGAACAAGGCACACGTTTTTTCTCTGAAATTCAGTTTGATGGGGCAAAACCATCTTCCGTTTTCTTCTCTGTTCGTACAGAGAACGAAGATGAATTTCGCTCCATCCCGATGCAGGAAACCACGCCGGGCAGATTCGTTTCAGAATCAATGGAAGTATTTTCTGATTTAGAGTATTTCATTCGGATGGATGGATTTTCTTCCGAGCATTTCCAAATTACTGCGGCGCAAATTCCCCGGTTTCGTGAGCTTGTGGTTCGGGTCAACCCGCCGGCTTACACTAGAGTAGCTGAAACATCACATACGTATCCGTTTAGCCGAATCGAAATGCCTGAGGGCTCACACGTCACTATCACTGGAAACGCAAATAAACCGCTCGAACACGCCATTTTGCAAAGCAGACAACTCGATGAGGCAAACATCCTCCTTGAGAATGAAAAAGATATGATCTGGACAACTGCCTTTACCGTCATGCAACCCGATACCCTCCGTTTTGAGTTAGCCGATGCAGACGGTTTGGTAAATCGTAATCCATTTCGCTTTGAGTTTCGCCCCATCAGAGATCAGCATCCAACCATTCGCATCACCCAACCTGAGCCACTAATTTCAAAGTTAACTCCTGAACCCATCGAGTTACGTTTTGAAGCCCGTGATGATTATGGGTTTTCGTCAATCCACCTGCGCTATGAAATAAATGAAGCGTTTTCGGATGAATTGAAACGGGGTTCTGTCAGACTCTCAGGTGCTGCACCGGCAACCGTGAACGGGGTTCATCAATGGAATATTACCACATTAGGTTTGCAATCAGCAGATGAACTTACCTACTGGATTGAAGTATTCGACAATGATCGGGTAAATGGATTCAAATCAGCCGTTTCCGGGCGACAGACCATTAGAATTACTTCGTTGGCCGATTTCTTCGTTGAACAAGAACAAAGAGAAGATTCAATTGATGATGCGTTGCGCGAATTAGCCCGCCAAAATGAGGAAAGTCGCCGCGAACTTAGAGAGCTTCGAGAAGATATTCTGAACAACCCCAACGACAATTGGGAGCAGCAGCGCCAAACCGAAGAGCTGATTGAGCAGCAAAATCAAATGAATGAGCAGCTTCAGCAGATGATGCAAGAGTTTGATGAACTTCGACAGGAAATGGCAACTGAAAACGTCCTTTCTGAAGAAACCATGCGCATGTATCAGGAATTACAGCAGCTCATGCAAGAAATTGATGACCCTGAGATTCTTGAGCTACTTGAACAGCTTCGTCAAGGTCTCGAAAACCTGGATCAGCAGCAAATCCGGGATGCCATGCGTGAATTAGAGTTCAGCGAACAAGCCTATCAAGAGCGCCTCGAGCGCACTATGGAATTGTTCAAACAGCTCCGCCTCAATGCTGAGTTAGACAAAATGAGTGCGCTATTAGAGCAATTAGAGCAAATCGAGAATCGCATTTTAGAAACGGAAGACGTTGAGATGCAACAAGAGTTACAGCAAAATGTCGCCGATCAGCTTGAACAACTACAGGAACAAATCGAGAGCCTTCCCGAAAGAAGTCCACAACGCAGACAACAAATGGTTGATGAGATGTCCCAAGATTTAGGCTCCGAAATGCAAGAGCTTCGCGATCAGGTTCAGGATAACCTTGATGAACTTTCTAACCCAAATAGTAGCCCTGATCAAAATCGTCAGCAACAAGAGCAAATCAGAGACCAAATTAGCGAAATGCGTCAGCAGATGCAGCAAATGCGAAGCCAAATGAATCAGCAGAGCATTAATGTCAATATTTTTGCTTTAAAAACTATCTTCCAAACCCTACTGTTGATTTCCTATGCTCAAGAAGAATTAAATTTGGCGACCCTTCAACTCGAGCCAAATAGCCTTGTTTTTATAGACCATGCTCGAATACAGCGTAATATTTCGGTGAGTTTTAATCAGGTAGCAGACAGTTTACTAGCTGTAGCACGAGAAGTACCGCAATTACCAAACATGCTACTTCGTGAACGTATGGAAGTACAGCGATCGTTAGATCAGAGTATTGAGCATCTTATTGAGCGAAATAAAAACCGCGCGACTACCTCTGAGCGACTTGCATTAGGTGGTATCAACAAGCTTGCTGCTTTAGTCGCAGATTTAATAGACCAACTCAGTGACGATCAGAATGGAAATGGCGGTGGTGGCGGCATGAGTACCGAGCAAATGATGCAACAAATGCAGGATATGAGCGGTCAACAGCAACAACTCAATCAAATGATTCAAGACATGATCAACGATATGGCCGGTGATCGTTTGAGTCAGGATCAGATGGAGCGACTAGACCAAATGGCGCGTCAGCAGAATGAAATCAGGCGCCAACTAGAAGACTTGCAAAGACGTGGTGCGCTTAACCCGGGTGACAGCCTTTTAAGCGAACTTGAGCGCTTGGCGGAGGAAATGGAAGATGCCATAAACGACCTTCGCGGTGGCTCAGTTGACCCAATTATGGTACAAAGACAACAAAACATTCTCTCAAGAATGCTTCAGGCAGAGCGCGCCATGGATCAACGCGAACAAGAAGAACGCCGTGAAGGAACCACGGCAGAAGATATACAGCGGACATCTCCCCCCGAAATTACACTTGAAGAACTCGAGCGCGAAATCAGGAATCGATTACAGGATCCGAATTATACTCGCTTCACAGAAGATTACGAACGCTTGATTAGAATTTATTTTGAAATTCTCAGAGAGATGGAGCAGTCGGAAACGCTGATTCCTTAATGATTGAGTTTTTATATCCTCACCCTTTATATCGAATGTTTTCACCGTTTGGATACTCAGCGGCATGAAGTACATCTAACATGTGCTGCGCAACTTTTTCGGGGGGATTGAGCTTTCCTTGTTCGTAGGCATCGACAAAACTTTGTGCATACATAAAATCATCTTCTGAGCTGTTTCTGATAATTTCCTGCATTGCCGTGTCTGTCCTTCCGGGATTATACCCTGCACAACCAATTTCAGGTGCGTGTTCAAGAGCGATGCAACGGGTCATCATATCCAAACCTGCCTTCGTGCTACAGTAATGACTCCATCCGTGATACGGATTCAAAGCAGCGCCGCTTGAAACATTCAGGATGCGTTTAATCCCCTTGAATGAATTTGTGTACTTTATAAACTCATGGCACAAAAGGGATGGTGCCACAAAGTTTAATTCGAGATTTTTGCGGTATTCGGATATAGCATACTTCCCTATGGGTCCCATCGGCTCAAGCATCCCGGCATTATTTATTAGATAAATTGCTTTAGCTGACTTAAAATCTATGTTTTTAGGGATGATTTCAGAGACTAATCCTTCAATTTGTTCCGTATCCGATAGATCAAATGAATAAACAAAAACTTCAGCACCTTTAGATTTGAGCTGCTCTTTTAAGTCCTCTTGGTTACTACGTGCAATTAAATGGAGGGTAACATTAGGTTGAGCTGCTAATAGAGCAACCTCTTTTCCAATTCCACGGCTTGCACCTGTGATGATATAATGTCTCATTAAATTTCATTACTAATCAAATTCAAATTTTACGGAGCTTACCACTCAATTCTGCCTCTTGTATCGTCTCGATCTGCTTCTCGCTCCAAGCGGTCAATCTCCTCTTGTGGTGGGTCTGGAATAAAGCCCACAGGTTGAACAAATCCATCGAAACTCCAATTAACATCGGAATCATTAATACAGTTTAACGCCCAATCAGCAACAATTGGCAATGCCGTTCGAGCTCCTTGGCCTATAACTGTATTCTGTGGGAATCGGATTCTTCTGTCTTCCCCCCCAACCCAAGCACCGGCAACTACGTGCGGGAACATGGCAACAAACCAGTTATCGGCACTATTTTGAGATGTACCTGTTTTTCCGGCAACATCCTGACGAATGCCCATATTTCGCATTCTAACTCCGGTTCCAAAACCCCAATCACCCCCACGGATAACTCCGCGCATCATATCCACCAATACGTATGCTGTTTCGGGGCTGATAACTTCTTGCTGAAGCTGTGTTGGGTGCTCAAAAAGCACATTTCCATCACGATCTTCGATGCGAAGAATAGCCATAGGCTCGACATAAACACCATGATTTGCAAAGGTTGTGTATGCGCTCACCAATTCAAGCAAGCTCACCTCTGAGGTGCCAAGTGCGATAGAGGGAACCATTGTCATTTCGGAACGAATCCCCATTCTTCGCGCCATTTCGGCAATCATTCTTGCTGCCGGAAATAAATCTTCAAGTCGGTCTGTACCCGGTGCACCTGCAAGTTCAGGAAGCAGTCGTACCGTAACATTGTTATAGCTTCGAGCCAAAGCTTCTCTTAAAGTGACCATTTCAGGTCCAGACCCAATTGACATATCGTTTGGTTGCCATCTGCCTCCCATTCTATCACGAAAACTCACAGGATATCTTGAAAATCTATGGTATGGCTTATAACCATTATCTATAGCCACAGCATAAACGAATGGTTTAAACGTGGAGCCAGCCTGTCTTCGTAAACTGAACACATTATCCCTCTGAATAGAAGAAAAGTCCGTTCCCCCAACCCACGCAAGAATATGACCGGTTCCCGGCTCAATAGCAACAAATCCACCTTCCAAACGAGCACGTTGACGCTTTACTCGATCCACGAAATCAACATTGCGCATTAAAGAGTCGAGTACTGCTTGTCTTGTTGCACCGGGTTTTGAAATAGCCTGTCTGAATTCCTCAGATTCCTGAATAAATGAAGGAAGAAAATTGGGATATTGTGTCCATAATCGATTCATAAAATTGCCACGTCCACGATCGCCTCCCCATTCTCTCACAAATTGTCTTTGTAACGAATCAATGCGGGTAGCCATTACTCGCTCCGCATGGCGTTGCATACGGGAATCGATAGTTGTTCTCACAATCAAGCCATCCCGAAACAAATCATATCCGTTTTCATTCGCCCAACGGGTAACCTGCAATCTCACAAACTCACCAAAATAACGGCTTTGACGCGTATTTTGATGCGGTCTTTGATAATCTAATACAATTGGGCTCTCTCTGTATTCTTGTGCTTGAGCTCTTCCAATAAAACCATGCTTCTCCATCTGAGAAAGCACAATATTTCTTCGATTTCTGGCTCTTTCAGGATTAAGCCTCGGGTTAAAAAAGGATACCGCTTGCAAGGTCCCAATAAGTGTGGCAGCCTCTACTACATTCAACTGACTCGCCGGTTTATTAAAGTGGGTTCTGGCTGCTGATTCAATTCCAAAAGCGCTATTGCTGAATTCCACCGTATTGAGATACATCTCAATAATCTCGTACTTCGTATAATTTCGTTCAATTTGGATGGCCGTGATCATTTCGCGCAGTTTTCTCCAAACAGAAAACTCTTTCCCAATCTGACGGTATAAATTTCGGGCTAATTGCTGTGTGATGGTTGAGCCCCCTTGCGGTCTTCCCCTTAAAATATGGTACGGAATAGCCAACGTTCGGTACGCATCAATCCCCCAATGATCAAAAAAGCGGTGATCTTCAGTGGCGACAAGTGCATTAATTACATGTGGAGATATCTCACTTACAGGTACATAGCGGCGGTTTTCCACAAAATACGTATCTAATATCACACCATCTCTGCTGAGCACAAATGAGGCCATGTCAGTTCGAGGATTTTCCAACTCTTCAATAGAAGGTAAACCTTGAATAAGGAATAAAAGAAAGAAGACGCCTGCAACTGCACCGATGCTGAAAATAAAGCCAAGCAGTGTCATTAATGAGCGCATCGGAGTGGCGGTCATTCTTGACCATAACCCACCCTTGGATTCTTTCTTTTTATTTTTTTTAGCAAGGATTTGTTTCCGATACTCGGGATCGTTCAAGTAACGTTCTTCGTCAAATTCCTTGTTTTTGAATAACATATCTTTCTTTAAATCTTATATTTCTAGTCTGCTAAAATTTTTCTCATGAGCATTCCATGTAACGAGTTGAAAGCTGCCTTTCGTATAGATTCCTACCGTTCGATGTTTGAAAAACGTTCCGAGGTTAATATACAAACCATTGTTGTTACTTATAAACTTATGAACGTGATAATGTCCACAAATAATCACATCCATGTCAGATTTTTTGAGTTGTTCCATCGCCCATGCATCAATGCGTTTAGATGTTTTAAGTTCATCGTTTTCACGCTTTTTGGATCGCTTAGAGAACCAACTCATAATCGATAATCCTATTTTCGGTGGGAATATCAACTGATAAAAAAAAAGAAAAAAACCAGAACGTATAATTCGATCAAGCTTCGGACGGGTTAAATTCATACGTGGATCGTTGAGACCATCACCATGTAGTAAAAGGCATTTTTTACCTCCTAGTTCTATCACGCGTGACTCATTTTCTAAATCAAATCCCGTTTCAATTAATTTAGGCCCAGTCCAATTATCATGATTTCCAGTAATGAAAAGCGTCTTATACCATTTGTTTTGTAAATTAAACGCATCTAAAACAGAATCCGCAAAAGTTGGATATTCCCCCCTGTATTCCATCCAATAATCGAATAAATCTCCAAGCACAATGATTTTTAGTTGATTTTGCGTTGCATATTTAACCAAAGCAATTAAATCATGTTCAATGGATTGATTCATTTCAGGCGTATATCCTTCAAGATGGACATCAGAGATAAACAGCACATCACCGCGTTCGGGTTTTAAAAGTGAACTCATTTCTTACCTGTCATCAGTTTCAATAATTCGGAGACTTCAGAATCAGAGATGATAGGATTTGAAGCTTTTCCGGGATCAGAAACTACAGTTGCTGACTTCATCTCTTGTTGTTTTTTTGGGGATGATACTTTAAGAAAATCATCGGTACGTAAAATTTCAACCCGATGATAAAAAGCACGATGTCGAATTTCACGATCATCAGAAACCAAAATCCAATAATTTGATGCCTCTGGCTTTTTGAGCATCGAGATGATGACTTCATCAGCCGTTCGCTCACGGGAAAACAATAGATCAAGATAAGAATACTTTGCAGGCATCAGTTGAGGCATTCCATCAAAAACCAAGCGCGCTTTAACACCGTTTTGAACACATTTCTGTTGAACTAAATCACAAAAGGTAGTAATTGCAGCACATGCATTTATCTTGAGTTGCCTTGGCAAATCCGGAATTTTATGCATTACATTATGTGCGTCAATCAACCACTTTTTCTGCATGACAATCGAAATTATTTTTTTCGGGTCGTTATGTATGAAATAAGCCTGTGCATATCTTTTTTGGCCTCTGAATCCGGAAAGTTATCGAGTAAACCAAGCGCTTTATTGCTGTAATCAACCATAACGGAATGTGCATGCTCAACTCCACCTTTTTGATGTACAAAAGCAATAATATCATCAACTTCCTGCCGATTTTTCCCTTTTTTCCTGTATTTCTTTTTCCAGCGACCACGCTCAATCATGCTACATTGCTCGAGTGCATGAATAAACGGAAGCGTAATTTTACGCTCCATAATGTCGTTTCCGGAGGGTTTTCCGGTTTTGGATGCATCATAATCAAACATATCATCCCGAATCTGAAAAGCAATTCCCATATTAAGCCCGATATGATACATTTGTTCAATCACTTTTTTATCCGTTGTGGATGTATTTGCACCACTTTCACAACAAGCTGCAAGTAAACTTGCCGTTTTATCACGAATGATGTCAAAGTACTTCTCACTCGTCATGTTTTGAAGCTTAGATGCTTTAAGTTGCCTTAATTCACCCTCGCTCATGGCTTTAACGGCTTTTGACATAATTTTTAGCAGTTCAAATTCATCAGAATTCAACGATACAAGCAATCCTTTGGCTAATAAAAAATCTCCAAAGAGAATACTCGCTTTATTCTTGAATGTTTGATTAAAGCTTAAAAAGCCTCGTCGTTCATCTGCTTCATCCACTACATCATCATGAATAAGTGTTGCCGTATGAAGCAACTCAATCATGGTAGCTGCACGATATGTACGCTCATTAATACCGCCACAAAGTCGGGCAGAATAAAGCACAAGAATAGGTCGGAGCTCTTTTCCTTTCATTTTTAACAGGTATTGAACCATCTGATCCAATAAAAACTCATTGGTTTTCAGTTCATCCTTAAAAAATTCCCGAAAAGCTTTTAGCTCTTGAATAACAGGCGATCTGAGCACATCTAAGGTGATTTTCCCAGAATCGACTATAGCAGAAACGGTGTTATTTTCAGTAATACTCACGTAATTTTTATGTATCGACTAATGTTAATGTAGTGTTTTTATAGTTTAACTTGATTAGCCAAAATATCGTGCTTAATTTTCTTAACTCTGTTTGTTTTAAAACTAAACATAAAATCTCTTGAAAACGATCAAAAAAATCGGGGTTTTCACAAGTGGCGGCGACTCCCCGGGAATGAATGCCGCTGTCCGCGCTGTAACGAGGGCTGCTTTAGCCCGTGATTTACAAGTCGCAGGAATACGCTATGGGTATCAGGGAATGATTGAGAATGATATGTATGATATGACGCGTACTTCCGTGTCAAATATCATACAACGTGGAGGTACCATCCTAAAATCTGCTCGGTCTTTGGAGTTTATGACTCCTGAAGGTCGCGAAAAAGCTGCTCGAAACCTTGCAAAAAATGGAGTCGATGCGCTAATTGCAATTGGTGGTGATGGTACATTCAAAGGTGCTACTATTTTTTACGAAGAATACAAAGTTCCAATTATTGGTATTCCAGGTACCATTGACAACGATCTGAGCGGAACCGATGAAACTATCGGCTATGATACAGCGCTAAATACAGCGCTTGATGCTATAGATAAAATCCGCGATACCGCAGATGCCCATGAACGCATGTTTATTGTCGAAGTAATGGGACGTGATGCAGGTTTTATTGCTCTAGAAACCGGTATCGCCGGTGGTGCAGAACTCACTTTACTACCTGAAACACTCACTCGAGTTGAGGAAGTTAAAGAAACGTTATCCAAAATTCTGGAAAACAAAAAACGTAGTACCTTAATTGTCGTTGCCGAAGGCGACGAAACGGGTGGTGCTATTAACTTATGGCAACAATTAAAGCAAGATTTCGACAAATATGATATGCGCGTTTGCGTGTTAGGTCATATTCAGCGCGGTGGAAATCCAACCGCTCGCGATCGCGTACTTGCAAGCCGTTTAGGCGTAGCTGCTGTTAATGCACTTTTTGACGGCCATGTAAACGTAATGGTAGGTGTAGTGAATAACAACATTAAGTTAACCCCTCTGAAAAGTGGCTGGGGCAAAAAGAAAAGTATTCAACTTGAAATGCTTGAGCTAGTAAAAGTCCTCAAATAATCAAACTATGATCTATTTTAATTTAGAACACGCAAAAAAGTTTACAGACGCGTCTTCATTCGAGGAATCATTTCAAGCTTGTAAGAAATCCTTCTCAGAAGTTCAGACTAAAACCGGTAAAGGTCCTGAGTGGTTAGGGTGGAGAGATATTCTTGCTCAACCTAATGATGCGCTTCTCGAAGAAATAGAGGCTTTAGGCGCCGCTATTCGCAAAAAAGCAGATGTTTTCATCGTTGCAGGAATCGGAGGGTCATACCTTGGGGCAAAAGCGGTTATTGATGCTTTGTCGCCTTTTTTCGGAAATCATTCCACTGAAGTACTTTATGCCGGTCACCACATGAGTGGTCGCTATTTGAAGGAGTTAGTGGCTTATTTAGATCAACCAAAAGCTGATGGAAGCAAAAAAGAGGTTTATCTCAATGTGATTTCCAAATCCGGAACTACCACTGAAACGGCACTTGCTTTCCGTGTGCTCAGAAAATGGATGCACGATAGTTACAGCGATGCTTCAACCCGCATAATCTGTACAACATCTGCTAGCGGTGGCGCTCTGAACAAGATTATCGATGCTAACGGATATAAGAAATTTATCCTTCCGGACGATGTGGGTGGACGTTTCTCGGTTCTCACTCCGGTGGGATTACTTCCAATTGCCGTTGCAGGAATTGATATCAAAAGCCTGTTCTACGGTGCCGTTTCTGCATTTAAAGAATACGAGTCTAATCCTGACACCCTGCTTGATTATGCCGCAACACGCCTTACTCTCTACAAAAAAGGCATTGCTATGGACATGATTGCAAGTTTCGAACCGGAACTTGGTGGTATGGGGGGATGGATGCAACAATTATTCGGTGAAAGCGAAGGCAAAAACGGCAAAGGAATGTTCCCAGTGCTTCTTGGATACTCAACTGATTTACACAGTGTTGGGCAAATGGTTCAGGAAGGTCAACGTAATGTGATGGAAACATTTTTAGTTGTAGATGAAGCTAAAACCACATTAACTGTAACGGCTGAATCTGAAGACGTTGATGGATTAAATTATCTCGATGGGAAAACATTCCATTACATCAACAGTAAAGCGTTTGAAGGTACAAGAGAAGCTCACATAAACGGTGGAGTTCCATGCATCTCCGTACACTTCGATACACTAAATGCTGAAAACTTAGGACGATTTATTTATGCTTGCGAACTTGCTATTGCAGTTTACGTGTATAGCATCGATGAAAATCCTTTTGATCAGCCCGGTGTAGAAGCATACAAAAAAGAAATGTTCCGCTTACTTGGAAAACCCTGACAACTTATGGCTGAAATCCATCCCCGAAATAAATTCGTAGCGATTGCCGGCAACATTGGTGCCGGCAAATCGTCTTTAACTACCCTCCTTGCTAAGCATTTCGGATGGAAACCCTACTACGAATCGGTTGACGACAATCCTTATTTATCTGATTTTTATGAGGATATGAAACGTTGGAGTTTTAATCTTCAGGTATATTTTCTATCAAGTCGATTCAGACATCAAAAAGAATTGATGCGTAAGGATGAAAGCTACATTCAGGATAGGACAATCTATGAGGATGTAGAAATTTTTGCTAAAAACCTCTACGAAATGGGGCTAATGAGCGAACGGGATTACAGGAATTACAGCTCATTATTTCATGAAATGACTGAATATTTACAACCTCCTGATCTACTTATCTATCTAAGAGCCGATGTTCCTACCCTGGTAAGACAGATCCAACAGCGAGGCAGAGATTACGAAACAACCATTCGTATTGATTATTTAGAAGGATTAAACAAGCTTTACGAGAACTGGATTCAACGCTATCCACACGATAAACTGATCATTGAAACCGACGATATAGACTTTGTAAGCAACAAAGAAGATCTCGGTAAAGTCATTGACTTAGTTGAACAAAGACTATTTGGATTGTTCTCCTGAGCACATTGATTGTTTAGGATATAAGCGTTATATTTGTAAGCTTTGACTTAAACTACACTATGAAGTTTCGTATTAGTGACATACCGGATGGGAAATCCACGCAAGTGATTGCGTTGGATGGGAAAAATCTGCCGATTGAGAATTACACTCTGAAAAGTGGTACGCTCAACGTCAATCTGGAAAAGTCATACGGAATAATCAGAGTTCACTACACAGTCTCTGCATCGGTTGAACTAACTTGCGACAGATCGCTTGATACGTTCGATTTTAATGTAGTTTCGGAGTATGATGTGTTGTTTAAATCAGGGGCTGCTGAATCAGAGGATGATAGAACAGCGATAAAACCTCTGAACATGTCAGGAAATAGTATTGATATCACTGCTGAGGTCAGAGACAGCATTTTATTGGGAATCCCGGTAAAGAAAATACATCCAAGATTTATTGATGAAAACGGAAACATTACTGAGTTTCAACTTTCGGTTGGTCAGGTTTCTGAGGAAGTCTCAGAGGCGGAAATTATTGATTCCCGCTGGGATGCTCTGAAAGTCTTAAAGAAAAATCAGAATAATTAAGAATTAATTTGTAAAATGGCACATCCAAAACGAAAAACGTCCAAAGCCCGCAAAAACAAGCGTAGAACACACCTCAAAGTACAGGGTGTAACTCTTGCTAAATGTTCAAATTGCGGTGCTATCCACCAAAGACACATGGCATGTTCTGAGTGTGGGCATTACAGAGGGCGTCAAGTTCTAAACGTTAATTAAGCGTTAAAAAAATATGATTATTGCATTAGATGCAGTTGGTGGAGACTTCTACCCCGGAAATCCGGTTAAAGGTGCTATTGCAGCCGTAGAAGAGCGTCAAGATTTAACCATTTTGTTAGTAGGTCCTCAAGACCTACTTAATAACGAACTTGCGTCTAATGAATATTCAGGCAATCGAATTAAAATCATCCATGCGCCAGATATTATCGGTATGGATGAATCCCCTTCTATTGCTGTAAAAACCAAACAAAACTCATCTATTGCCGTTGGTCTGTCTCTTCATGCTCAGGGTAAATGTGATGCTTTTGTGAGTGCCGGAAATACCGGCGCCTTGCTTGCCGCATCTGTACTCATCCTCGGACGACTCGAAGGCGTATTAAGACCAGTTATTGGAAGCGTTTATCCATCCATCCATGGTAACAAACTTATGGTGGATGTGGGTGCGAATATTGAAGTTAAGGCAGAGATGCTTGTTCAATTCGGTCTGATGGGTAAAATTTTTGCCAAGAACATTCTTGGTATTCAGTCACCACGCATTGGATTACTCAATGTTGGTGAAGAAGAAGAAAAAGGTCGGGAATCTGTAAAAAAGGCTTACGAGCTCCTTAAAGGAAGACCCGACTTTGTAGGAAATATTGAGGGACGCGATGTTCTTCAAGGTAAAGCGGATGTATATGTTTGTGATGGGTTTACCGGTAATTTAATGTTGAAACTTGGCGAGTCATTGCCTGAAAGTCTTCAGGTAATTATTAAACAAGCCATGGTTCGCAAAAACCTGAATCCTGAACAAATGAAGTTGATTGGGGAAGTGCTTCATGAAGCATTTAAACCATTCGATTATCAGCATGTTGGCGGTGTACCATTTCTTGGTGTAAACGGTATCAGTCTTGTTGGGCATGGCGGAAGCTCAGTTCTTGCAATAAAGAACATGATTTATACTGCTGCTCTCATGGTCAGCAAAAATGTTAACGGACAGATCACCGCTGAACTGAATTAACTTAATCCTCAGCTTAATGTCGAAAAGAATACGGGCGAACATAACAGCCACAGGTCATTATGTTCCTGATTATGTGCTCACAAATGCAGAACTCGAAACGCTGGTTGATACCAATGATGAATGGATTCAAACCAGAACCGGAATTAAAGAACGTCGCATTCTAAAAGATCCTGATAAAGCGACTTCTTATTTGGCTTCACAGGCTGCAAAAGCCATCCTCAAACAACGTGGAATTGATGGCTCTGAGATTGATGCAATCATAATTGCCACAGTAACCCCAGATTATTTCTTCCCGGCTACAGCTTGTTTGGTACAAAGAGAAATCAACGCAACAAAAGCGTATGGGTATGATATTTCAGCTGCTTGTTCCGGCTTTGTATTTGCCTTAACACAAGGCGCTACCCTCATCGAGTCTGGCAGATACAAGAAAGTTCTTGTTATCGGTGCCGATAAAATGAGTACTATTGTTGACTACACTGATCGTGTTACATGTATCATTTTTGGGGATGCCGCTGCTGGTGTTCTTCTTGAACCAACTGAAGAAGACTACGGTATTATTGACTGGATTCAACGTTCTGATGGTAATGAAGCCGAATTGCTCTGTCAGGAAGCCGGTGGAAGTAAAAATCCTGCAAGCATCGAAACTGTAGAGCAACGCAAGCATTTTATACGCCAAGAGGGTCGTGTAGTATTCAAAAAAGCAACCTCAGCAATGGCAGATGTTTCTTTAGAAATCATGGAAAGAAATAATCTATCCAAAGATGATCTGAATTGGTTAGTACCGCATCAAGCAAATAATAGAATTATTAGTGCAACTGCTCAAAGAATGGAATTAGACCCATCTAAGGTCATGATTAACATTCAGAAATATGGTAATACCACGGCAGCAACCATCCCCCTTTGCCTTTCTGAATGGCATGATCAACTCAAAAAAGGAGATAATATTGTTTTAGCTTCTTTTGGTGGCGGATTTACATGGGGTTCTATCTATCTTAAGTGGGGCATTTAAACCACAAAAAATTATGAGTAAAACAGCCGTACTTTTCCCGGGACAAGGTTCACAGAAAGTCGGAATGGGCGCAGAACACGCTCAAAACAATCCTGCTTTCAAAAAGCGTTTAGATCAAGCTAACGAAGTTTTAGGGTACAGCCTAAGCGAAATTATGTTTAGCGGACCTGATGATTTATTACGTCAGACTGAATATACCCAACCTGCAATTTTCCTTCACTCCATAGCACTATTTGAGACACTCGATCTCAAACCGGGTATGGTCGCAGGGCATAGTTTAGGTGAGTTCTCTGCCTTAGTTGCAAGTAAAGCACTTGATTTTGAAGACGCCATCTTACTTGTAAGTAATCGCGGAAAATTAATGCAACTTGCAGGAAAGCAAAATCCCGGTACTATGGCCGCGGTTATTGGAATGGATGATGAAGCTGTTGAGAAAATTTGCTCAACCGCAACTACCGATATGAGTAATATTGTAGTTCCTGCAAATTATAACTCCCCCGGTCAGCTTGTAATCTCAGGTCATGAGCCGGCTATTGATGCTGCATTGGAAGGATTAAAGGAGTTAGGATGCAAAATTGCCAAGAAGCTTCCAGTTAGCGGAGCGTTTCACTCCCCACTTATGCAACCTGCATTTGACGGATTAAGAGAACAACTTGAAGCTGTTAAAATGCATGAACCTGTGTGCCCTGTTTACTCCAACTACACAGCAAAGGCAACAACTAATCCTGAACAGCTGCGCAGTAATGTACTCAATCAGTTGTTAAATCCGGTATTATGGACTCAAACTCTTTTCCAAATGGAAAAAGACGGAGCATCTGAGTTTATTGAAGTAGGTCCAGGCAATGTACTTCAAGGACTAGTAAAAAGAACGTTAAAATCTGTAGAAATCAAAGGATATCAATAATCATGTTTTCTTTAGAAAGTAAAACAGCCCTGGTAACGGGCGGAAGCAGAGGAATTGGAAGAACTATTGCCACCACGCTTGCGAAAAATGGCGCTGATGTTGCCCTAACGTATGCAAGATCAGTTGATGCAGCAAAAGAAGTGCAATCTGAAATTGAAGCAATGGGCAAAAAATGCCTCATCTATCAAGCAGATGCCGTTGAATTTGCCGGAGCTGAAACTGTAATAAACGATGTGGTAAAACAATGGGGAAAACTTGATATCCTCGTAAATAATGCCGGTATTACCCGTGACACTCTAATCATGAGAATGAGTGAGGATCAGTGGGATGATGTTATTGATACCAATCTCAAGAGTGTTTTCAATTATTGCAAAGCTGCCGTGCGCCCGCTTATGCGTCAACGTTCAGGCTCAATTATCAATATCAGTTCTGTTGTTGGGCTTTCCGGAAATGCGGGACAGACCAACTATGCTGCTTCAAAAGCTGGTGTTATTGGCTTCACAAAATCACTTGCTAAGGAAATTGCATCCCGCGGAATTCGCGTAAACGTTATTGCTCCGGGGTATATCAAAACAGAGATGACAGACAAGCTTGCACCTGAGGTGCTTGAAGCTATCGCTAAGAGCATCCCTATGGGGTATGCAGGTGATGTAGAAGATATTGCCGCCGGTGTAGTTTACCTTGCATGCGATGCATCAAAATATATTACAGGAGAAACCATCCGCATCGATGGCGGTATGGCTATGTAAATCAACAGAATCTATACTTTTTTATTTCCACTAATAGTTCAGATTCCTATATTAATAAATCTGAACATCACAACTATAATAACCTTAAACCCAAGTCATTAATAATTATGGCACAAGATATAGCTGCTAAAGTAAAATCCATCATCGTTGAAAAATTAGGTGTTGATGAGGCAGACGTTGTAGAAACAGCAAACTTCACCAACGACCTTGGTGCAGATTCTTTGGATACCGTCGAACTTATCATGGAATTCGAAAAAGAATTCGACCTTAGCATTCCAGATGAGGATGCAGAGAACATTGCCACAGTTGGTGATGCTATCAAGTATCTAAGCGAGAAATCCGCCTAATACATTTCACATCGGCATTTGATGCCGTTAAAAGAAATATCCATTTAGATTAACCATCCTATCAATGTCAACAAGAAGAGTTGTTATCACCGGTATGGGTGCTCTTACTCCAATCGGTAAGGGTATCGACGAATTTTGGACTGGATTAAAATCCGGACGTAGCGGAGCTAGACACATCGAGCACTTCGATACGGAAAGATTTGCCACAAAATTCGCGGCAATGATCCCTGATTTCAATGTAGCTGACTATCTCAACCCGAAAGAAGCTCGCCGCATGGACAAATTTTGCCAATATGCGATGATTGCTTCAGACGAGGCTGTTAAAGATTCCGGCATTGACACTGAAAACATTGACAAAAACCGTGTTGCTGTTCTTGTAGGTTCAGGCATAGGTGGGATGGAAACATTCTATAAACAAGCTGTAGATTTCTACAAAAGCGGACCTAGAGGAGTCTCTCCTTTCTTTATCCCAATGCTTATTCCGGATATTGCTTCTGGCCAAATTTCCATCAAATACGGTTTTCGCGGACCTAACTATTGCGCAGTATCGGCTTGTGCAACAGGATCTCATAATATCGGTCTGGCCTATGATCATATCAAAAATGGTCAGGCCGATTATGCTGTTTGTGGAGGAGCTGAAGCCCCTGTTATTGAAATGGGAGTTTCAGGCTTCAACGCAGTTAAAGCGATGTCAACAAGAAATGATGACCCCGCCACCGCTTCAAGACCATTCGATGTAGATCGGGATGGATTTGTTCTTGGTGAAGGCTCGGGCATCCTTTTCTTGGAAACATACGAAAGTGCTGTCAATCGCGGAGCTCGAATCTATGCCGAAATCGTGGGATATGGCTTCTCAGCCGATGCTTTCCACATTACCGCTCCAGACCCGGACGGAACCGGTGTAAAACAAGCCATCCATGATGCCTTGAACTCTGCACAGGTAAAGCCGGAACAAATTGATCATATCAATATGCATGGAACTTCCACACCACTTGGTGATGTGGCTGAAACAAACTCGATCAAAAAAGTTTTTGGTGACCATGCGTACAAGATTAATTTAAATTCAACCAAATCCATGACCGGTCACATGCTTGGTGCCGCCGGAGCAGCAGAAGCAATTGCTACAATTTTGGCTGTTTATCATGGAGTTGTGCCACCAACGATCAACTATTTCACGCCTGATCCGAATTGTGATCTTAATTACACAACGAATGAAGCCGTTGCAAGGGATGTTAAATACGCCCTAAACAACGCTTTTGGCTTCGGTGGACACAATACATCGGTAGTTTTCAAAAAATTCGAAGAGTAACGAATGCTTCGCTGGATTAGATCCTATTTCAGCAAAAAATCACTCGACTCTATCTCGCGTGGAAAGCTGACTCTCATTGAGTCTGTTACCGGCACATCTATCCAAAACCCTCAGATTTACTTGAGGGCACTAAGGCATCGTTCATCTTTGATTGAAAGCAATCTCTCTAACTATGAAAGTTATGAGCAGCTTGAATTTTTAGGGGATGCTGTTCTCGATCTAATTGTCACTGAAATCCTTTTCGAAAAATTCCCAAAACACGATGAGGGATTTATGACAAAACTCAGATCCAAGCTCGTGAAAGAAGATACTCTTGCAGAGTTGGCTGTAAAATTAAACTTCCATGAGGTTGTTGAAGTTGGCGAGCGTGTTAAAGGTCAAGGTATTGAATTAAAAAAGAGTGTTCTTTGCGATGTTTTTGAGGCAATTTTAGGTGCTCTGTATATCGATGCAGGTATGGGTGCCGCACAATGTTTCGTAAAAAGTGTTTATGAAGATCATATAGACATAATGGCTATAAGCAATAAACACGATAATTATAAAAGCTTACTCTTAGAGTTTGCACAAGCAAAAAGAATGAGTGTCCCTGAATACAAAGTTGTAAATGAATCAGGACCGGATCATGATAAGACCTTCGAAATAGAGGCTATTGTGAACAACAAAATTCTTGGTTATGGAAAGGGCAAAAATAAAAAAATGGCAGAACAAGCTGCTGCAATGGAAGCCCTTAATTGTTTACGTAACGGCAGGAATGAATAAGCTCAATTTGCTTGTTCTTCCATATTATTAATTCGCTATAAATCGCAGAAATTATTATTTGTTATGAGTTTACCCGCATTTGATATTCATGTAACATCAACATCAAGACTGGAATCTACAGACTTCAGCAATCTAAAATTCGGAGATATCTTCTCAGATCACATGTTTCAGGCTACATTCAAAAAAGGTGAATGGGGAAACTTCACGATTGAACCTTATGGCCCAATAAATGTGATGCCGGCTGCAAGTATTCTACATTATGGTCAGGGGGTATTTGAAGGGATGAAAGCTTTTAGCTACTCTGGCGATAAAGTAAGTATCTTTAGAGCTGAACAACATTATGAACGCTTTTCAAGATCATGCAAACGCATGAACATCCCCCAAGTTCCAAAGGAGCTGTTCTTCGAAGCTTTAACGAAACTCATTGAATTAGACAGAAAATGGGTTCCGAAAAGCAAGTTTAAATCACTTTATATTCGACCTTTTGTAGTTGGGGTGGATGAATTTCTTGGTCTTAAGACTGCCGATTCTTATCGTTTTATGATAATTACGGGACCTGTTGGAAATTACTATAGCGAAGGAATCAAACCGGTGAAGCTTACGACCATGCCGGAATATGTAAGAGCGGTAAAAGGAGGTGTTGGGGATGCCAAAGTTCCCGGAAATTATGCCGCAAGTTTACTTCCTGCTCATTTAGCGCGTGAGTCTGGATACACACAAGTGATGTGGTTAGATGCTCTTGAGCACAAGTATGTTGAAGAAGTCGGTTCTATGAACATGTTTTTCGTTATTGACGGTAAAGTAATAACTCCACCATTAGGTGGCACCATCCTACCGGGGGTAACTCGTCGTACTGTAATTGAACTTTGTAAGCACAAAGGAATTTCTGTTGAAGAACGTAGAGTGAGTATTACTGAACTTATTGAAGCACATAAGAACGGTACGCTGACCGAAGCCTTTGGATCGGGAACGGCAGCAGTTGTTTCACCGGTGGGTTTCATTCATCATGATGGATACAACATTACCCTGAATCAGGAAGAAATGGGTCTGATAGCTCAACGGCTTTATGATGACATTACATCCATCCACCACGGAGAAACAAAAGACGAATTCGGCTGGTGCACGCTAATTTAACCTCAACTTAACCTCAACCTAATTACCAATGCTTCGACTACATGCCGGACTGGGTTGGGTGCCCTTAGCGCATTAGAAGCCCGGCATTCCGCTACTAATGACAGAGGTGGAAAAACTCTGTCATACCCCTCAAATGTATTTAGCGATAGCGCAGATATTAATTTCTCACCATGACGAGATTGGTTTAGATTTGGGAGGTAAACAAAATAAAATGGATAATAAGGAGTCAGGGTGAGCGGAGCAGTGGGTTGGGATGTCAAATTAGAATTATGAAGTTTTACCACTGCGCAGTCGAATCCCCTGCATGCACAATCTCGAAACGTTTATGTCCCCTAACATCCAACCCTTCGACTACATGCCGGACTAGCATCGAAGTCACTCGAAACACCCCAACCCGGCATTCCGCTCAGGGTAACTATGTGAGATTTGAAATACAAACATAATAAATACAAGTATTTATGAAATAAACCGTACCTACAACCTGAAACCCGAAACAGGTTTTCCGGGATGACGGATTCAGAGAAGGGATGTAGTAATTAAGCACATGTTTTTTATACGGAAAGGAAAATAGCCCTGAAGGGGCGTTGCATCGACTAGCGTGGGGCAACGTCCTACGCGGAACATGATGCGGCAACGAGAGCATCGAAGCTTCATCAACCAACCCTTCGACTACATGCCGGGCAAGCATCGAAGCCACTAGAAACAACCTACCCCGGCACTCTGCTCGACTTGTCCCGACCCTTCGGGAGGGTGACGAGTAGAATTTGAGATTTTATAATAAATATAAACAACAATTTACACGAAATTCCTTAACTCGCAACATGAACCCCGCAACTCGAAACAACTTTTCCGCGATGACTTTCCTAAAGGGCTGAAACTCTATCATACCTCTCAAATGTATTAAGCGATAGCGCAGATATTAATTTCTCAGGGTGACGAGTAAAAATCTAAACTTTATCATAAGTATAAACAATAAATTACGCAAATACTCGCAACATGAAACCCGAAACTCGAAACCCAAACCCCTTAGCTCTCATCAAAAACACTTTCAGCTTTGAGCCTTCAGCTTCCCTCAACTTCTCAACATCTCAACCCCTCAACTAAAAACCCTTTCAGCCTTCAGCTCCCTTAACCTTAAAACCTCATCCCACCTTAAACACTTCTTGTGTGAGCTTGATATAATCTTTTGGTTGAAGTTGGTCCGGTCTGAGGTTTAGATCAAAATCTATAGAATTAGGATCTTGAACGAGCGATTTTAAACTGTTGGATAGTTTTTTTCTTCGTTGATTGAAAGCTGTTCGTACAACTTGTTTTAAATGTTCTCTTTCAACCGGCAGGGTTTCTGAAAACGGCTCAAATGATATGACAGCACTTTCGACTTTAGGTTTGGGATAAAATACGTGTCGAGATACCGTAAATAAATAATCAACTTTCCCAAAAAGCTGAGCCTGAACGCTTAAAATACCATACGCTTTGCTTCCGGGAGAAGCTACCAACCTCTCTGCGACTTCTTTTTGCATCAAAAATACCGCTCGTCTGAATACGGCTCCGGCATCCATCACTTTAAACAAAATTGGGCTGGTGATGTAATAAGGTATGTTTCCCACAACAACATTTTTCCCCTCCGGCTTTAGAACATCATCCCAACTAATTTTTAAAATATCCCCTTGAATTACTTTCAGGTCGGGGAGTTTTTCGGCTAATAGATTCACTGCGCGATCATCAATTTCAATAGCTAAAACATCCTCATATTGATTCACTAAAAACGTGGTAAGCGCTCCTTCCCCTGGCCCGATTTCAATGACACGTTCATCATTTTTTGCCGCAACAGAGGCACAAATGTTTCTTAGGATGTTTGCATCGTGTAAAAAATGTTGCCCAAGGCTTTTTTTGGGTTTTATGTTCATAGAGTTAGCGTCTTTTTCATTGCTAAATCGTTACTATACGGTTATTTTAGGTAGATGGGGATAAATTGTTTACCTCATCCGGTTCACTATAAATATACACGGTTTTTAATGGAAATTCTGAACCCAACTGACTTTAGTCATAAATTAGGGCTCGAAACGCTCGAAAAAACTCTCAAACGTGAGCAAGGCTCTGTAAGTTTGAGCATTGGCATCCCAAAAGAAATTTCAAACGATGAACATAGGGTCTGTGTAACGCCCGGAGGTGTTTCGGTACTCGTTTCAAATGGGCATCAGGTTTTTATTGAAAGCAATGCCGGTTGCGATGCTAATTTCCAAGATCATGATTATTCGGAATCGGGTGCTGTGATTTGTAGTTCTGCTCAGGAAGTTTATAGTAAGGCTGAATTAATCCTAAAGGTAGCACCACCAACTCAAGCTGAGCTCGAATTTATGAATCAGGATCACATCCTGATATCTGCGTTACATCTTGGTAGCAGTAACCAAGATTTTTTCAATACCCTTATCAAAAAAGGGATAACCGGTGTAGGTTTTGAGTTTATTCAATTAAATGACCATTCTTTCCCGATTGTAAGAATGATGCATGAAATTACCGGCTCGATGTCCATGCAAATTGCCGCCCATTACCTTGAAAGCCATTCTAAAGGTCAAGGTATTATGTTGGGTGGGATTTCAGGTGTACCTCCGGCTACTGTTGTAATTCTTGGTGCCGGCATCATTGCGGAATACGCTGCTCGAACGGCGCTTGGATATGGCGCACAGGTTTTCGTTATGGATAATGACCTGAGCCGCCTGCGCCATCTTGAAAATGCCATGAATCGAAGAATTATTACTGCTATGGCAAATCACCAATACCTTACAAGTGCTACCAAAGCCGCTGATGTAATCATTGGCGCTGCTATGGTTGAGGGACACCGTGCCCCATGCTGGGTTACCGAGCAAATGGTAGAGCTCATGAAACCCGGAAGTGTCATCGTAGATACCGTAATTGATCAAGGGGGCTGTGTGGCAACGAGCCGCCCAACTACCCACTCCAATCCTGTTTTTCGCTCTTTTGATGTGATTCATTATTGTGTCCCGAATATCCCGTCAGGGGTAGCGCGAACAGCTACCTATGCTTTAAATAACGTAATGGTACCTTTTATTCTTGAAATTGGAGATGCCGGGGGATTCAAATCAGCCCTTTGGTCAAACCACACATTACGCTCCGGAACGTACGTTTATAAAAAACATCTTACTAAAAAAACACTCTCACAAATGTTCGATATTCCATATCGAGATATTGAAATGCTGATAGCGAGTAGAATTTAATCACAGGCAATTTGCCACTTTAATCTTAACAACTTGATTTCTATGAAAAAAACATTACTTAGCTCTGCCTTTGCACTGTTAATCGGACTAATTTTTTCTGCATGTAGTAGCAGTACTGATCTTGAAAAAGCACGAAATTTGATTACTGAAGAAGGTATCATGCAACATATAGAAGCTCTTGCTCACGATTCCACTATGGGTAGAGCTCCGGCCACGGAAGGGGAACGTATGACGGTTGATTACTTAATACGTGAGTTTAAAAATATCGGACTAGTTGGAGGAATGCCTGATGGAGGTTTTATTCAAGAAGTACCTGTAGTTCGTCAAACGACTGCCCCCGGTTCTGTAATGCAAATAACGCGCAATAACCGTGTTATACACCGTTTTGATTATTTCACGGATATGATGGCTTGGCCTGCAGCAGGACAGGAACATGTTTCTATTCGTGATGCGGAATTGGTTTATGTAGGTTACGGAATTATTGCCCCTGAAGAAGATTGGGATGATTATAAAGGCAAAGATGTTACCGGCAAAATTCTCGTATTCAAGAATAGCGATCCATATTCCTTCCCTGAAAAATTTGCCGGCACAGCACGTTTATATTATGGTCGTTGGAGCTATAAATATGAAATAGCACAAGAACTCGGCGCTTTGGGTGCAATCATTATTCACACCATACCAACTGCGGGCTATGGCTGGAATGTGGTTTCCGGAAGCTGGGCGCGTCCTCGTTTTGCTCTTGAGGCTGAAATGGGTGAATCTGATACAGAATTGAATGCATGGCTGACCCATCACCATAGTCGAGCATTATATGAAAGTGCAGGTTTAAATCTTGATGAACAACTTCAACGCGCTGAAAGCCCTGATTTTGAGCCGGTTGTTCTTGAGGGTTTGCGTCTAAATATCGACCTACATGCTGATTACGACCGTCTAACCCTCAAAAATGTGCTTGCTACTCTTCCCGGAAGTGACCGTACATTGAAAAATGAATATGTTATCTTTTCAGCGCACCATGATCATTTAGGTGTTGGAAGACCTGTTGATGGAGACTCAATTTTCAATGGTGCAATGGATAATGCAAGTGGTACCGCAGCTATTATTGAACTTGCAAGAGCGTATCAATCTATTGCTCCAAGCTTGAGAAGAAGTGTAATGTTTGCTGCTGTTGGAGGTGAGGAATCCGGCTTATTAGGCTCACGCTATTTCGCCAATAATCTACCAATGCCTACAGGTAAGGTTTCGGCAAATTTCAATATTGATATGATCAATGGATTTGGTAAAACTGAAGATATTATTGTGGTAGGAAAAGGACGCACTTCAATTGATCGTTTTATGATTGAAGAAGCCGAAGCTTTCGGAAGGATTGTGCTTCCTGATCAACAACCGGAGCAGGGCTTCTACTATCGTTCTGATCATTTTTCATTTGCCAGAGTTGGAATTCCTGCATTTTATCCAAATCCGGGGGTAAGTTACATTGGCAAACCTGATAATCACTTTGAGGAAGTCATTCAACCCCATTTGAATTTCATTTATCATACCGTACATGATAGAGTTGAAAATATCATGACGTTAGAAGGTGCCGTTGAAGACATGCGTCTAATTTTCAATGTGGCATATCGAGTTATTAATGATGATACTATTCAAAGCTGGATGCCGGGTGACGAGTTTGAAGCAGCACGCTTACGTTCAATAGAGGCTTTGAAATAATCCCTTGACGTACTCAGAATTATCTGTTCGCAATTTTAAACGAATCTGCATCATCAATTGGTTGCTTACCGTTCCGATGATGCTGATTTTTGCTTGGCCATTCTATTTGGTGTCCACGTGGATAGGTATTTCCTATGTTACCTCTTTTTTAGGTGCTTTCGTTTTTGCGTTACCTTTTATGATGACAGTCCTCCACGGTCATGTAACAATGGCCTTGGGGGCACTGCATCGAGATAAATATTACAATTGGCTTACCCGATACCCATTGAGCTACGGTTTTTTATTCCACCCCATCATGTTCCGTACTCGATTTAGACTGAGTATAGTTATTGCTTCATTGATTTTATTATTCTTAGGCTGGATTGCCGGCCTTTAACGGCAATCCCTAATCTTACCCACCTTGAATGATACTATGGTCACCAATATGAATCGTGCCTTTCATATTTTTAACCTGTGCATACGCGCCAACGGTGCTTCCTTGTAAATGAGAATCGGAAACAGTTGCTTTCTCATTCACAATTGAATTAAGCAGGCTGCAATTTTTCAACGTAGCGCCGTCTTCAACACTGACATTTGGACCTAACGTCACATTATCAAGAGTTACATTTTGACCGATATAGACCGGCTCGAAAATCCGCACGTTATTCGGCAATTTATCTTCACTAATTTCTATAGTTTGAAGTACCTCTGTAGTGGTATCAATCCATGCTTGAAGTGTTCCACAATCGAGCCATGTTTTCACAGTAGCCGGTTTAAACACATTTCCTTGTTCTAAAAGTGCATCGATAGCGGCTGTAAGCTCATACTCTCCTCTTGGACTCTTAATATCATTCTCCACAATATGAACGAGCTCTTTTCTTAAATCTTCGCCTTTTCTGAAATAATAAACCCCAATAATCGCATGATTAGATACAGGCTCTGAGGGTTTTTCAACGAAAGAGGTAATTCTATCTCCATCCATCACAGCAACTCCGAAACTAGATGGATTTTCAACCTCTTTAAGCCAAATTACGGCATCTGCATCCTGAACTGAAACCTTTCCATCCACTTCAAAAAGAGTATCTGCAAAGGCAACAATAACTTCCCCATCCATAGAATTTTTGGCACAATAGACGGCATGCGCTGTTCCCATGGCAACATCCTGATAATAAATAGAACACGTTGCCCCAAATTGTTCTGTCATAACTTTAAGTTTCTGTTCCACTACCGGGCCAAAATCACCAAGAACAAATGCAATTTCAGTGATTTTGCTTTCAAGGCTTTCGGCAAACGTTTCTACGATTCTCTCGATGAGCATTTTTCCTGCAACAGGTAAAAGTGGTTTTGGCGTAGTATGTGTGTGTGGTCTTAGGCGAGTTCCCCTTCCCGCCATAGGGATGATTAGTTTCATGAGCAAATATTAGTTTTAAAGAATTGAAATCGCCGAAAAGATAACAGATGTTATTATCTTTCCCCAATCTTTTTAGAAATCTTTAATCTCTAATTCTCAACTTTACAAGGTGCCACATTGACTTATTTCCTGATTATAGAAATCTTGATTCTGCTACATTTGCTGGTCATAACTCGGCACAGTTATTACAGAGCACTGCTTTTTTTGCAAATTTTTCAGCAAAAGGGATATAAACTGAATGAATTTCGAGGATGGATAAAAAGCCATTTCTCAAGTGTTGTGGTCGCACCACCGCATCTTTTCATGATTCCTTTTTTCCTGATTGAGCTTGCAAAACCGCATCTCACATCTACTGCAACGGCACTTTTGATTATCATTTTCGGATTGTTCAGTTTTTCATGGACATCCTATTTGCGCAAAGAGAAACAAAAAAAGCCTCTTGTGTTCACTCCTCGTGTTAATCGACTTGGAGTTACTTTGATTATCCTTTATGGAATATTGGCCTGGAATGGTATATCAATCGGATTTGCAAACCGTGATTTCATTCCCGATGTCGTTATCATGACGCTTATTTTTATTCTTGCTGATATACTTGTGCCTTTTCTGATTTTCATCGCCGGCTTACTTATGAAACCGATTGAGAACAGAATTCAGGAGGGATTTAAACAAAAAGCGCGTGAGAGGGTACTTGGTTTAAAACATCTGCGCATCATAGCTATCACAGGGAGTTACGGTAAGACATCCACCAAATTCATCCTGAAAACGCTCCTTTCTGAACGCTACAATGTCTGTTTTACTCCGGGAAGCTTCAACACCCCAATGGGAATCTGCAAGGTGATTAATGATGATTTAAATGCGAGTCATCAGATTTTGATTCTCGAAATGGGCGCACGATACATTGGCAATATCAAGGAACTCTGCGAAATTGCCCGTCCTCATGTTTCTGTGGTTACCAATGTTGGCAAAGCTCACCTCGAGACCTTTGGCTCAGTAGAGAATATCGCTAAAACAAAGGGCGAAATTGTTGGAGGATTACATAGCGGTGGCACGGCAATTTTAAATTCTGATGATCCTCATGTTATGGGGATGGTGAAGCGAGACGATATTCAGGTGATTCATGCAGGACTCGATTCAGGTGAATTTAAGGTATCGAATGTGAGCTACTCTAAAGATGGATGCCGTTTCGATATCACCGATCCGGATGGAAATTCAGCTGAAGTTACAACGGTACTTTTGGGCGAACATAATATCCGAAATCTGGTGCAATGTTTTTCTGTAGGTCGATTCTTCGGATTACGCACAGAAACAATGGCTCTGGCCGCACGAAGAATCGAACCTGTAGAACACAGGCTTCGTCTTTTACAAAATGGGGATATTACCATTATTGATGATGCCTTCAACTCAAATCCTATCGGTGCTCGAAGCGCTGTGGATGTCCTTAGTCAATTCAACAGCGGCCGACGCATACTTGTAACTCCAGGAATGGTAGAACTCGGAGCTCTTGAAGAACAAGAAAACCAAAGTTGGGGTGCTTACATTGGTAAAAGTGGGATTGATTTTGTACTTCTTATTGGGGAAAAACGCACCAAACCCATCGCAAATGGACTGCGTGAATCAGGATATCCCGAAGATCAAATCCTTGTATTCAAAACGCTGTTTGATGCTCGTGAGTGGCTAAAGCAACATCAACGAGCCGGAGATGTGATTCTTTACGAGAATGACCTTCCTGACGTGTACGATTAAATCTTTTGCGTGGAATCCTTTGGCAGTTAAGGGTGTTCTTAGTTGCACAAATTAATGAATCAAGCTATTCCACTTACCGTACACTTTGGAACCTATTGCCCGTTTTATACTCGCGAACAGAAAAGTCATTTTCGTAATTGCCATTATTCTATCGCTTTCAGCTATTTATCCGGCTTTAAATATCAAGTCTGATTTCAGCTTGGAGGGATTCTTCCCCGAAAATGACCCAACCATTGATGAGTACCGTAGATTCTCCGAAGAGTTTGGCAGAGACGATAATATCATCATCATCGGGCTTGAATCTAATCGCCTTTTTACTCCCGAAGTATTATTTGCTGTCCGCTCACTTGCCGATTCATTGGCTCAAATTCCTTTTATTACCGAAGTTAGAAGTATTTGGGATGCCGAACGACTAGAAAACCAGAATGGTCAGCTCACCACAGAGCCTTATTTAAGAACACAGCTTTTGCTTGATGCCGATTCTGATAGGTTGAAATCCATTCAGAGCGAAATGACATCCAATCCATTTATTGAAGGATTAATTCTTAACTCGAAAGGCAATTTCACCGCTATAGTGATGGTGGTTGATGAGAATGAAAATAACTTTCCTTCAAGAGAAATCGTGATTCGGGAAATGCGTCGCATTCTCGCACCCTATCAGCAACAGTATGATGTATTTATAGCGGGAATTCCTTTTTTCAGAAATCAATACATTCATTTGCTTAATGGAGAAATCATTTTCTATATCAGTATTTCGTCCGTTTTAATCATCATCCTGTTGTGGTTTTTATTCCGAAGCGCTCAGGGAATTGTGATTCCAATTCTGATTGTATGGCTAACCATTTTGTTTACACTTGCCGTTTTGCAACTCTCCGGCGGATATTTTGAGGTACTTACAAGCAGTATTGCTCCCATCTTACTATGCGTAGGCATTGCCGATTCCGTTCACATGCTGGCTAAATATAACGATGGCCGTTTTGTCGGTCTTACGCGGGGTAAAGCGTTGAAAGAAAGTCTGATCGTGTTAGGCAGTGCAACGTTTTTAACGAGCGTAACCACTGCAATCGGATTTGGAACACTCTTGACGAGTAATGTTATCCCCATGCGAACTTTTGGGCTTTATACGGCTATTGGGGTAATGATTGCCTTTGTTATTACTATTTTTATGGTTCCTTCATTGATGCCTTTATTTAAGGATGTAAATAGGATTCAAGCTACACAAGGCCGCCTGCATAATGCTTTAGGAAGTTTTCTAATTCGTGTTTTTTATTTAGCACAGCGCAGACACAAAGAGGTTGTACTCGTAACTTTGCTAATTACTGTAGTTGCTACTTTTGGGATGACACAGCTTAGGGTAAACGGCTATGTTTTTGATGATGTAGGAAGGGAATCGCCTCTCGTAATGGATAGTAATATTATTTCCGAGCGATTGAGTCCTCAGTTCCCCCTTGAAATTATTATTGACACACAGCAAGAAAATGGAATAACCGATCCGGACTTCATCCTAAGAGTACAACAGTTTGAATCTTTTTTACTTGAATACGATGAAATTGAAAAGACCCTTTCGATAGCTACCGTTTTAGAACAGATTCACAAAACGATGTCGCCGGAAGAGGCCTCCATCCGACCACTTCCGGACCGCAGGGATTTAATTTCGCAATATTTGTTACTTGCAGAGATGACCGGAGCCGATGCCTTAGACTCGTTTACAGACTTCACGTATTCAAAAGTGCGCATCGCTACCCAAACCTTTGATGTGGGCTCCTATCGCATCAATCAGATTAGAGAAGAGTTATTAAGCTATATCGCCCGGAATTTTCCGAATGAGGAAATCACTTTAACCGGTACCACCATCCTTGTAGCAGATTTAACCGATAACATTGTGTATTCGCTTGCATCAAGTATCGGGCTTGCTTTTCTGTTTATTTCAATGATTATGGCGTGGTTATTCAGGAATTACAAACTCGTACTTATCTCGCTTATCCCCAATATTATGCCAATTATATTTGTAGCAGGAATTATGGGATACTTCGGGATAGACATCAAACCCTCTACCGCGGTCATCTTCACAATAGCATTCGGGATTGCAGTTGATGACAGCATCCACTTCTTGGCACGATTCAGAATAGAAACGCGCAGGGGGAAAGACCTTGTAGAAGCCATTCGCTACACAACAGAAAAAACAGGACGCGCCATTTTACTTACAAGTGCAATTTTAGTAATGGGATTCGGAACCCTTGGGTTCAGCGATTTTGAATCGACAATGCTTATGGGACGACTTGTTTGTCTAACCATTTGTGTGGCTATTATTGCAGACTTGTTGTTCTTACCCGCACTCATTTACTGGCTGAAGCCCGACTTAGATGCCGTGAGGAAATCCTAACTTAGAAGCTCGTTACTTATCCGGCAGATTCTACCAATTCTTTAGCGCTTTGCAGGGCGGCATCTGAAATTCCGGTTCCACTCATGAGCTTAGCTACTTCTCGGATATGAGCATCCGAATCTAATAATTGCATTCTCGTAACGGTTCTACCCTCATGCTCGGTTTTTCCGACCACAAAATGATGATGCCCCATACTCGCAATTTGAGGAAGGTGCGTTATGGCAATAATTTGGCAGGATGTTGCCAACTCACGCATGGTTTTGCCGACCTGCAAGGCAACCGGACCACTGATGCCCGTATCAATTTCATCAAAAATCATCACCGGCAAACGCTGCTGACGCGCCAAAATAGATTTTAGTGCAAGCATAATACGACTAATTTCCCCACCCGAAGCCGTTTTTGATAATGGTTTTGGGGATTCCCCTTTGTTCGTTGAAATGTAGAATGAAATGTGATCCGCTCCCTCTGCCTGACAATTTACTTTTTTTTCCTCAATATCAATCCATCCACTTTCATCAAATAACCACTGCACCTTGACTTCAAATTCAGCATGTCGGAATCCTAACTTCAATAACTCTTGCTCAATCATGGAAGAAAGTTTCTTCCCTTCATCAACACGAAGATGATGCAGTTTTTGAGCCTCTTTAGTTAATTTTGCAAGAGCATCCTTCTGTTGTTTCTCAAGCTTTTCAATCTCGATTTCGAAATTATCCGCCAAATTGAGCGTTTGCTCAAGTTCTTGAAGATGTAAAATTAACTCGTGGATACTTTTCCCATACTTCTTCTCCATCTTTCTAAAATCGGTGAGACGCTTGCGAATAAAATCTAAACGGTTTGGATTAAATTCAATACCATCACGATACCGATCTGTGAAATGAATGAGTTCTTCGATACTTACACGTGCCGACGTTAACTCTTCACGATAGGAGTTAAATTCCGGTTCGATCCGGGAAACATCCCCAAGCGCTAACTCGATGGTTCGTAGCAACTCCAAAACATTAACTTCCGATTCCTGTCCCAAATGAATGATTTGGGATGTTTTTTGGGATAAATCTTCTGCACCATCCAACAAACGCATCTCCTGTTCCAACTCCTCCTCTTCGCCCTCTTTTAGGTCAAGATTTCTTAACTCATTCACCTGAAAGCGATACAATTCTTGCTTTTGTCGTAGCTCTTGCTCTTTCTTTTTCAGTGAAGCTAATTTTTGTCGAATTTGTGTCGCCTCTTCGTAAACAGTTTTATAATCTGATAGGCACTTTACAATAGCCACATTATTATCAAGAACAACACGATGATGCTCCTCTTTTAAAAGTAACTGATGATCGTGTTGCCCGTGTAAATCAACCAATTGCTCCCCAATTTCTTTTAATACAGCTAAAGGTACAGGAGTATCATTTACAAATGCCCTGCTACCGGATTGTCGGACTTCTCTACGTAAAATAAGTTCATCCCCATGCTCAATCTCATTCGCTTCGAGTAGCTGTTTCAAAAGAGGATCATCCGCGGTTAACAAAATCATCTCCGCGATTGCTTTGGTTGCTCCTTGACGAATCGACTCTAATTGGGCACGTTCTCCAAGCAAAATGTTAAGCGCACTTACAATAAGAGATTTTCCTGCACCGGTATCCCCTGTAATAATGTTTAAACCCGGCTCAAATCGTGTTTCGAGCTCATCAATAAGGGCAAAATCTTTGATGTATAAAGAGGTTATCATGGATATATAAACAACTTACAACAGGTTAACGTTTGAGCTAAAGGTACGCAATTCGAACGTTTTTTTAGTTGTTGTGATTTTGGCTTAGATAATATTAATAAAACTAGTTTTGGAAGTAAAATGGAAGTGATTTATTCTTTACTTCGTTAAAAAATCATGAGTTAGTTTCTTTAATAAATTGTAAGCTACTGATTATTAAAAACTAAAATTCATTTTTTTTACTTCTTGTTATTAATTTTTTTTTAGTACTTTTCATTTTCTTTCCATCAAAATAAATCATAACAATCAACTATGAAAAAAATAGCTACGACTACATTTTTGATGCTTGCAACTATTTTCATGAGTGCAGGCTCACTTTTCGCTCAGTTCAGTCCAGTTAATACCGCAAATACTGAGTTCCGTTACCAATTACCCCCAGCAACCAGCAACACTACTATTCTATGGGAACAAGAAGTTAATGGCAATAGTGGTATTGTTAGCGACCGCTTTATGGGTATGCCAAACACTCCTATTGTACTAGCAGCCGATGATTTTGTATTAACCGAGCGTTCTGAGATACAGACTGTTTTTATCCCTGGCTTTATCAACGCCCAGGATTTTGCAGCTCGTGGTGCTGGTTTTGAGTTATTCATATTTGCTGATAATAATAGTGCACCTTCTGGTACTCCAATACAACCATCTGCAATCCTTTGGTATGGTAACTTTGGGATGAACTCCAACGGTCTCACAATCAATGATGAAGGTATTGTGGTAGAATTTACTGTAGATATATTCGCTGCTGGCGGAGAAAAACTTATTCTTGAGCCAGGTAGATATTGGGTTGGTGGATCTGCAAAAGTTAACTCCCCAAATATTGAAGGTAACACTCGTTGGAACTGGTACCAAGGCGAGAATAAAGAAACACAAGCTCATTTAATTGATCCTAATAACCTTTTTGGTGGTGGATTTACAAACTGGACTAGCTTTGGAACCCTTGGTCTTACCTTTACAAATTTAGCTTTCAGAATTGAAGGTATATCAGGCGTAGAAGATGTTGTACCTGGTCCTTTTGGTCTCCTAACACCCGCCGATAACACAGTTCTTACTCTTGAAGCAGATAACTCAACTATTGTTAATATCTCTTGAGAAGCTTCAGAAAATACAACCCGTTATGAGTTCGTAGCTATTGAAGCAGGTGGAGATTTAGATAGCGATGACGCTTTTGTATTACTTTCTGATTTCGGTGGTGTTGCATCAACACTTCGTCTTCCAAATCTTGCATTCTACAATGCTATGCTTGATAGAGGACATGCAGATGGTACATCAGTAAACATGATTTGGTCAGTAAGAGCTACAGCTGGCTCAACAAGCATCTTTGCTGACGAAGTATTCAATATTACATTCAATATGGGTCAAGGTACTAACATTGAGTTTGATGACAATCCACATCAGTTTGCATTAAGCCAAAACTATCCAAACCCATTTAACCCTACCACAAATATTTCTTTTAACATTCCTTTTGCTTCTGATGTCACTTTAGAGGTGTTCAACATGCAAGGACAAAGAGTTGCAACTCTTGTAAATGGAATGACAAGTGCCGGATCTCACACGGTTACGTTCAATGCTGAGAATCTTTCTAGTGGTATCTATATGTACCGCTTAACAGCCGGTAGCTTTGTTCAAACCAACAAAATGATGTTAGTGAAATAAAAGTAAATTTTCTTTTCATTTTAAAAGTCCGATTCAGTTTATGAATCGGACTTTTTTTATTTTCAGGAATTGTATTTAGTACTCCTGTTAGATAAGTTGATCAAACATTCATAAAACAATACTCTATTTTGTTATTCATCCTTTTACTCATTATTGGATTTATTGGGGGAATTTTAGCCGGTCTTCTAGGGGTTGGTGGCGGACTAATATTTACGCCGGTTCTTTTTCTTTTATTTGATGGAAACGTAGATCAACCTGTTATTTGGACGATTGCAACCTCTTTGCTTTGTACTTTTTTTGCAGCCCTTGGTAGTGTTCGCAAACACTATTCCATGAATAATTTATTTATACAAGAAAGTTTAAAAGTAGCTTTGTTTGGAGTTTTAGGAACACAAATCGGTAAACAGATTACACTTTCTCCTTGGTATAGCCGTACACATTTTGTGCTTTTGTTCAGCTCCATATTAGCTTACACCTCAATTACATTTTTTAAAGGCAAAAAAGAAACACCTGTTTCTACCATCTATAATCCGAAGAATACCCTTCCTGTTCATTGGCAAGCTGCAGCTTTGGCTGGTGGAGCCGGTGGTATTTTAGCAACATTGGCCGGTGTAGGTGGTGGTATTATTATGGTTCCGATTTTAACAATAGCTTTTGGAATTCATTTCAGGAAGGCTGTAAGTATCTCATCATTTGTTATAGTATTTATTTCTTTATCAGCTTGGATTTTATACAGTCTCGAAGTACCTGTAAGTTCTGGTCTTTCCTCGATTACTAAAGGTTTTGTAGATTTTGGCACTGGCTTACCCTTAATTATTGGGGCTCTTTTAGGTTCAGGCACAGGAGTATGGCTAACCGGTAAAATTCAAAAACGAAAACTTGAACTAATCTTTGCTATTTTAGCGTTAGTTATAATTGTGCGTCTAATATCAGGACTATTTTAAAAATCAAACTAGTAAATAATGAAAAAAATCATTCTTTTAGCTGCATTAATTGTATTGAACGGCTGTGTAATCGACAATAACGCAAATGATATTTCTGAAATAACCTTCACTGAAGATTTGTACTTCCCGGTACCCGTTGGTGGGCTGGAAGTGGTTAGCTCTGAGGTTCAGGATTTTATGGTACAGACCGTAGTAACCGGACTTCGTCAACCTTGGGGAATGACCTTTTTGCCTGATGGCTCTATGCTCATCACTGAAAAACCGGGAACTATCAGAATTGTACGAAATGGGCAATTACTCAGTGAAACCGTTCAGGGTGTACCGGAAGTCTATAATCATGGTCAAGGAGGATTACTCGATATTATTTTACATCCCGATTACGAATCAAACGGATGGATTTATATCTCATACTCTATCCCTCAAGATGGCGGCGGACATACCGCTGTTGCTCGTGCTCGATTGAATGGAAATACTTTTGAAGACCTTCAAGTACTTTTCGTAGGATATCCAATGACCGATCGCAGGCATCACTTTGGTAGTAGAATGGCTTTTGACCGCGATAATTACTTGTTCTTCACCATTGGAGATCGTGGGCAAATGCATCTATCTCAAGACCTGACCAATCATTCCGGGAAGACCTTCAGAATTTACGATGATGGTCGCATCCCACAAGATAATCCTTTTGTAAACACCCCGGGAGCAAAGCCTGAAATCTACACCTATGGAAACAGAAACCAACAAGGGTTGGTCAAGCATCCGGTAACAGGTGAAATTTGGAGTCATGAACACGGTCCTCGTGGTGGAGACGAAATTAATATCATTCGCAGAGGCCTGAATTTTGGATGGCCTGAGGTAACGCATGGGATTAACTATGATGGCACAATCATCACAAATGATACAACTGGGGTAGGATTCGAAGATCCTCTGCATCATTGGACTCCATCTATTGCCCCATCCGGAATGGCTATCGTACATGGCGAGCGTTATCCTAATTGGTCAGGTGATGTCATGACAGGAGCACTCCGCCCTATGTTTTTAAACCGCTCTGTTATTGACCTTGAGAACGAGCGTGTTACGCATGAAGAACGTCTTCTTGAAGGGATTGGTCGTGTACGTGATGTTCGCCTTGCTCCCGACGGGTTTCTCTATGTAATGGAGGAAAGTAACGGAACTATTGTAAGATTAATCCCTGTAAATAATTAAGTTATGAAAACACTCTTATTAAATTTCATTTTAGCATTTAGTCTCTTTTTTATCCTTTCTGCTTGTGGTAATGGCGACCAAACCTCAGCTGAGGAAACCATGCCGGAACAACCGGTTTATGAAGTAAAAGGACGCTTCCTCTCTCTTAACGTGGAAGATTCATACTTCACTGTTGTCCATGAAGAAATTCCCGGTGTGATGATGGCGATGCGAATGGGAATTAACCTGAAAGATATTAGCGAAGCTGAAGGATTTGAGCGAGGTGATATCATTCAATTTTCGCTTAGCCGTGAAGGTATGTCTTGGTTTGGATCTGATTTAACCCGATTACCCGACGATACTGTCTTAGATTTACCGGAAAGACTTCAAACCATGGGCTTGGAATAAACCTTTTTTATTCCTTTAGGGGGATGAAACCCGAATCAACATCCATCCCTTTTCATTTTCAGCCGTATATATCATAAAAAGTGAATATATACGGCTGTTTTTTGTACCTTTGGGATTGAATACATCCACTATGCCATTTTACAACAAAAAACCGGTTGCCGTAGGAGATCTTATAAAAACCTACGTTGAAAAATATCCTCGGAAAAAGGAGCTTAAACGAGGTATGGTATTGGCTCTTGTTCCAAAAATTGCCGGTGAACGTATGCAACAGGAAATTAGCAACGCATGGTTTCGAGATGATGTACTTTGCTTAAAAGTTAAAAATCAGGCATGGAGACAAGAAATTCACTTCCAGCGATTTAATCTGATGCAACGTTTTAATAAGGAAGTAAAAGATGAAATTGTTAAAGATATTGTGATTTACTGACCATGAAGTTGATAGAATCCATCCGACAAAAGCTAAAGCTACCTGCTTCGATGAAGAATAAGCAGAGCGAAAATTTTCACAGAGGTGAAAAAGCCGTTGTGTTTGTCTTTGCATACGTGATTGCATTGGGGATGTGGATGCTAATCAATTTAGATAGGGATTTCTCAATGACTATTCAAGTTCCATTAGTTTATGGTGAATTCCCTGCAAACAGAGCACCCGTTGAACCACTCCCAACCTTTGTAAGAGCATCAGTGAGTGGAGAGGGATGGAAACTCCTCAGTTTGTATGGAAGCTCTCCAAGAGTAGCCATTGATGTATCTGATTCACAGATTGATGTTTTCCAAATGGTTCAAACACAACTATCTAATCAAGCCGGCGTCAATGTTACGAGTGTATCTCCGGCAACAGTTCGGGTTCGCTTAGATGAAAAGATTCAAAAGAAAGTACCGATTACTCCAACGATAGATATTCAATTCAGAAGACAATTTAGTTCGGTTGGTGTGCCGATGTTATCACCGGATAGTGTAATAGTATCAGGTGCGCGTTCTTTACTTGAGAATCTTCGAGCTTGGCCAACTATACCTGTCACCCTTTCTGATTTAAGTCAATCAGTTGATATCATGCTTGAATTGGAAGAATCGACTGATTTGATACGCTTAAGCGAAAAACGTGTTAATTACAGGCTAACCGTTTCTGAATTCACTGAAGGCGAAATTCGAGTGCCGGTTATGATTCGCGGTAGAGCGGAGAGTCGAAATTTTACCCTATCTCCTTCTTCTGTGATGGTTCGGTACGACATCCCCATAGGACAATTTCAACAAGCTCAAAATACAGCGCTTTTTGAAGCTTATGTTGATTTTGAAACCATCCGAAATGATGCAAGCGGTTTCGTTGAGCCTACAATTATTCCCAGAAACGATGAATTTGAGCTTCGGGTAAGATCTGTATTACCGCAACGCGTTTCGTACTTCCAAATTATTCAGAACTAGCAAAGGGCTTCAACGCTTCTTCTATTTCTTTAACACCATCGAAGTAGGAAAGCACTTTTAAAATCACTTCATCTACCAAAATATCCGGACAAGACGCTCCGGAAGTGATGATGACTTTTAATGGTTTTTTATCTGTAGGAAGCCAATCGTGCGTAACAAGCTCCTCTTTTTTCCATTGGTCGTAGTGATGGATTTCGGAAGGAGATTTTATTTCCTGCGCATCTCTGATATGATAGGTTGGGAATTTATGCTCCAACAGCTCAACTAAATGCGTGGTATTCGATGAATTATATCCTCCTACGACTAAGGCTATATCGGCGTCCGTTTCCATCAATCCGAGAGTAGCCGTCTGATTTTCATTCGTAGCGTAGCACAAGGTGTCAGAAGTATCGGCAAAATGATCTTTGAGGTTTTCCTCCCCATACTTTTCAATCACCGCCTGCTTCAAAATCTCCATCACATGCTTGGTCTCCGTAGCAAGCATGGTCGTTTGATTAATCACTCCAAATTTATTCAGGTCTTTTAAGGGATGGAAGCCCGGCGTACATTTATGTCCGAAGTAGGTATCAAAATCAGAAAGTGGTCGCTTCTCGAGCATGATTTCTGCCAGGATGGTGGCTTCATCAGGATTGAGAACCACAACTGTCGGAGCTACGGCTGCACTATGAGAGAACGTTGCTCTCGTTTCTTCGTGCGTGTGCTTTCCGTGAATGACTAAGGTATTCTCTTTTTTCCCAAGTTGATCTCCCCGTTTCCATACCTTCTCTACAAAAGGACACGTTGTATCGTACTGATAGGGGTTGATTCCAATTTCTTCGAGTTGCTTTTGAATTTCGAGCGTAGTTCCGAATGCAGAACAATCACGATATCGTCCGAGGTGAGTGTTTCGAACGGAATTAAAGGCTTGCCGTTGGTTTCACACAAAAACTTAACACCTTTACTCAATAAATCACGATTCACGTTAGGATTGTGAATCATCTCGCTCAACAAAAAAATACGCTTACCTTGATTTTCCTCGATGGTACGATAGGCTATATCAATCGCATTTTCGACCCCATAACAAAACCCAAAATGGCGTGGAATGATAAAATGTACCGGACCAAAATCTACATAAACAGGCGCAGTATCTTTTTTCTTAGGATCAAGGATTTGTCGTGCATCTTTTACTGTTTTAATGATATCGGACTTATAAAACTCCGGTATGTCAAATTTCTTTGCCATAAAGTGATTACACAAAATTAAGTAGTTGCTGCTTCATCAACCCTTACTCCAACAAGTCTGCTAACTCCGGTCTCTTGCATGGTTACTCCATACATTACTTCGGCTTTTTCCATTGTTTTTTTGTTATGAGTAATGACGATGAACTGAGTTTCGGAACTAAATTGTCTGATTAAGCTGGTGAATCGCTCCACATTTGCATCATCAAGAGGGGCATCGACCTCATCGAGAATACAAAATGGCGATGGCTTTACCAGATATATAGCAAACAACAACGCAATGGCGGTCAGCGTTTTCTCGCCACCCGATAATTGTTCGATATTCGAAGGACGCTTTCCGCGTGGTTTCGCAATAATCTCGACTTTATTGTCGAGTGGGTCGTCTGATTTCTCGCGAAGGACTAAATCACAGAAATCGTCTTCCCTGAAAAGCATATTGAATACACGTTTGAAATTGGTTCGAATGGCATCAAATGTTGTACTGAAGCGCTCATTCGCTGTCTTGTTTATCTCCGAAATCGTTTCTCTGAGCTTTTCTTCCGCTTCATACAAATCATTGATTTGCTGCTCATAAAAATCAAGACGCTCCTGCTCTTCCTCGTATTCTTTGATGGCAAGATGATTCACTTCCCCAATTGATTTCAAACGCTCTTTGAGATTTGAGATCGTAGTCTTTACCGTATTTGGATCAATTTCCTGATCGAGTCGCTCTTCGATTTGCTCGACCATTTTTCCGTACGTTTCCCAAACGTAATCAAGCAGCGTTTTTGATTGCATTTCTAAACGTGATTGCTTGATTTCAAGTTGGTGCAACAACTCTGCGTTAATCTCACGCTTGCGGTGCATTTGCCTGATTTGCTCCTCCAACGAGCGGATTCTTCCCCGTTGTCGTGAGGCTTTCTCTTCGGCTTCCTCTAAAATCAGATCGGTTTGTTGCTTATCTAAACGCAGTTTATCGAGTTTTTCAGAAAATATTTCTGTCTCTTGTTGCAACTCTGCAATCCGATTTCTACTGTGTTTCGCTTGTTCAGCCCGCTGATCAAGTCGCTGTTTGATAGTCGTAATTCCCTGCTCAGCTTGGATAACTTCTCGCTTATACCCTTCTGATTCCGCGACTAACCGCTGATGAGTAAGCTTCGCCTCATTCAGAGAATGCTGAATACGCTGAAAATGAGCCTCTTTCTCTCTAAGGTCATTCCGCAAATGCAATTGCTCTTCCACAATGCCATCCAAACGAGTATTCAGATGATCTATCCGTGGTTGGAGTTCTTTAATTTGTTCTTTCGATGAAGCCGTTTGAGCATGAATTTGTTGTTCACGATCAGTAAGATCCTGCGCATTTTTTAAGAATAATGTCTTTTGGGATGTAATTGTATTCTTCTGAGTTTCCGCTTTTCGAATCGATTGTTCAGCTTCTTTCAGATGCTGCTCGACCTTAGATTCATCCAAGGATTTAATTTTTTGTTCAGAATCTGAGAGCTGTTGCCTGCACCGGCTTATTTCCTGTTCATTTTCTTCAAGTGCTTTGGCGATTGATTCCATCCTGCTCTTCAATCCGACCCGCATCCCCAAGTTTTTCTGCACGCTTCCACTTTTGATGGTTGCGTTTGATGAAATCACATCCCCCTGTGGCGTTACATAAACCAAAGATTCCGTTTTTAGCGTCTCCAATGCATCATTTATGGATGCAGTCACAATCACATTTCCGAGAAGGATATCCCTAAGTTTTGAGAATTTCGAATCGCATGAAACCTGATGCGCCAACGCCTTTGGATGCACAGAGGCGTTCAGTTGATGTGCTATTTCAAGGGGTATGATTCCAACCCTGCCTTTATCATCCGTTTTCAATTGATGAAACAATCGGTTAGCGTCCTCAACTGTCTCAACTACAATCATATTGCAAACTTCACCGAGAGCGGCTTCTAATGCTGCGGCTTGGGATGCATCTGTCGAAAAAACATCAGAAATGACTTCCAACAGCGCGAACGCATCTTTTTTCTTTAACAGATGCTGAACTCCGGATGGAAATGATTCCTGAGATTGGGCAATTTGACGAAGTAAATCCTGCTCAGCAATCAACGCATCTGATTTGCTAAGTAAGGATCGTAAGGTATCTTTGAGCTCGTTTACAGAATTCGTTAACGCTTCTTTTGTCTCTTTGAGCTCCTTTAACTCAAGCGCCAAATCATCGCGTGTAGTATTTAACTTCAATAGTTGCTGATCAAGCATTTCAACATCTTTTGAGGCGATGAAAATCTGCTCCTCCAACTCCTGCTTTTGCCGTGAAATACGACTAAAATCTTCTTCCGTACTCTCAAATCGAGATTCTAATCGAACTTTTGATGTCCGTAATTCGGAAAGCTCCCGATTTACTTGCTCCTGTTCCTTTACAAAATTCCCAATCTTTCTTCGAAGCTCAGTTACTTCAAGCTCAACTTCTTTCACCAAACCCTGATGCTTATCGGTTTCTTCTGAAGCCGTTACGAGGGCATCACTCCGCTCTTGAACTAATTTTGAGGAGATTTCTTTCCTTCGCTTCAAATCTGTGATATCAAGCTCTGCTTGTCTGATATCGGACTCAAAATTCAGAATGACTTGCTTTTCGCTATCAACTTTTTGAGTATTCAGTTTTATGGATGTCTCTGTTTCACGGATTTGAGAAAAAAGAGCGTTTACTGCTTTTTGAGATGTCAGTAAATTGGCTTCTCGACTTTCTAACTCTTCCCTACCGATACGCTCTTCTTCTTCTAAGGCAGCAAACTCACGAACTAACTCGCTTTTCTCTTTCTCTGCCTTTACTAAAGACTCCATCAAAGGCTTCAATTCCTCTTGAATTCGATCATATTCAAATCGATTCCAGCCTAAATCTAACTGATATAGCTGATCGGAATATTCCTTAGCGCGTTCTGCTTTTTTGGCTTGTAATTGAAGTGACCGAACTTTCTTTCTGATTTCTACGAGGATATCCTCAACCCGAAGCATATCGGTTTTGGTTTCATCCAGTTTCCGAAGGGTGTGTTTTCGCTTTTCCTTGTATTTAGTCACTCCGGCGGCTTCCTCGAAAAGTCGGAGACGATCGTTGTTTTTGTCGTTAAGGATTTCCTCCACCATTTTTAGCTCGATAACCGAGTAGGCACCGGGTCCCATCCCCGTATCCATAAACAACTCAACGATATCTTTTAAACGGCAAACAGATCCGTTCAGCAAGTATTCACTCTCTCCGGAGCGATATAAACGGCGGGTGATAACGACCTCAGAAAATTCAAGGGGAAGGATTCCGAGATTATTTTCAACTTTCACGGATACTTCTGCCATACCAAGTGCTTTCTTGGTGGCCGTTCCGTTGAAAATAACGTTCTGCATGGCTGATGAGCGCAACAAGCTTGCACGTTGCTCACCAAGTACCCATCGGAGTGCATCCACAATATTCGATTTTCCGCACCCATTTGGCCCGACGATAGCCGTAATCCCTGTATCAAAACGAACACTCGTTTTGTTTGCAAAACTTTTAAACCCGTGAAGGTCTAACTGGGCTAAATACATCGGCTATTGTTATTCATAATTTCGTTTAGGGAAATGTGACATCATCACACTCAGATAGCTTTTTGAGTAATATTATCATTCCCAATGCTTTTGCGTAGCAACTGTACTATCTACTTTTCACTCAAGAAATGATACCTTTTTGCTAATCGACAATAACTCAGGGCTCATCAAAAAAAGATGACCGACAAAGATACTCTGCCGGTCATTCCTGTAAAATAAAAGCGTTAGATACTCAGAATTTCGCTTTCTTTCTGAGCTAGCATTTCATCTACTTTTTTGATGTGCTTATCTGTCAACGTCTGGATTTCAGTTTCAGCATCGAAACGAGAATCCTCAGGTAAAGAATCTTTTTTTACCTTATTCTTGATATTGTCATTGGCATCTCTGCGGCTGTTTCTGATACTTACGCGAGCTTTTTCAGCCACATCACGAGCCACCTTTACCAATTCTTGTCTGCGTTCTTCTGTAAGGATAGGAAGGGGGATGCGGATAAGTACACCATCATTACTTGGATTTAACCCAAGGTTTGATGCATGTATTGCTTTTTCGATAGCAGGAATTACCCCTTTATCCCACGGTTGAACCACCAACAAACGCGCTTCTGGAGCTGAAATATTGGCGACTTGATTCAAAGGAGTTTGTGAACCATAATATTCTATTTTAATTCCATCAAGCAAAGCCGGTGATGCTTTACCGGCTCTGATATGGCTGAACTCCCTCTTTAGAAAATCAACTGCCTCGTCCATTTCCATACTGGCAGTATCATAATATTCCTGTAATTCGGGAAATAACATACTAAAAATGATTACGTCAAATATGATTTAGTGATATGAACTGCTCATTAGCAGAACAATTTACAGAATTGGAATATAGCACTTTAGCCAAAATTCTGCATTATGCAATTTTGGCGGATGTTACCACTCTCTATCTAAAGAAAATCCCCCGACTATATTTTGCAATCAATCAAAGGTAATAGGTGACTTGTTAATGCACCATCCTTAAAAATCCCACTCGACCAAAGTTCCTACAGGCTCACCTTTAGCTACTCGGAGAAGATTCCCCTGTTCGTTCATGTTGAAGACAATAATCGGAGTCCTGTTATCTCTACAGAGCGTGAAGGCCGTTAAGTCCATTACGGATAGTCGTTTATTAAGGACTTCATCCCCTGTGATTTTGTCGAATTTTTTAGCATCGGGGTGTTTTTCAGGGTCTTTGTCATAAACGCCATCAACACGAGTACCTTTGATGATGACATCTGCTTCAATTTCGATAGCACGAAGCGAGGCAGCGGTATCTGTTGTGAAATAAGGATTTCCTGTTCCCGCTCCGAAAATAACCACACGCCCTTTTTCAAGGTGGCGTACAGCACGCCTACGAATGAATGGCTCTGAAATTTGTTCCATTCTTATGGCAGATTGCAATCGTGTTTGCACCCCTTTTTTCTCTAGTGCATCTTGAAGTGCCATACTGTTAATGAGGGTAGCGAGCATCCCCATATAATCTCCCTGAACGCGATCCATCCCCATAGTTGCGGCCTTAAATCCCCTAAAAATATTACCGCCACCAATTACAATTGCAACCTGAACTCCGGCTTCCTGAACAACTTTAATTTCATTGGCATATTGTTCTAGAATTGCGCCATCAATTCCATGACCTTGTGCTCCAAGAAGAGCCTCTCCACTTAGTTTTAACAGTATTCGTTTGTACATAGCTAATAGTTAAATAATGTTTGAAATAAAGTGACCGGATGTAAGATAATCAATTGAATCATAGGATTTCTTAATCTAGTCAAATAAATAAGTTTGAGCCTGCTCCGAAAAGTTAATTATTAATCACAAAGTCTCGAATACACGAAGGTTCACAAAGTTAAGTTATTGTTTTTACGTTTAAATAAACGAAGATTGTATAACTAATTTTGTAATTCGGATTAATCGGAGTGGACTCAAGTTTGTAATATGAAATGATAACTTTTTATAAAAAACTTTATCATCCACCTGGTAACAGGCAAAAAAAAGGCCACCCTTTTGGGGTAGCCTTTAAAAGATTAAGAAAATCAGTGTTCGCCTAATTGAAGACGCTTGAATGTATTCACTGATGGTTCACCGCTCTGCTTCAGATACTGAGCAACGGTAACACTTCCATCTTTAACGAACTTTTGTTCCAGAAGAACGCGCTCTTCAAAGAATCTTCTGATTTTACCTTCAGCAGCTTTCTCAGCAATGTCAGCCGGCTTGCCTTCATTGATGAGTAGCTCTTTTGCGATTTCGCGCTCTTTTTCAAGAACGGAAGCATCAACTTCTTCACGACGAGTTGCGATTGGAGACATGGCCGCAATTTGCATCGCTACATCTTTACCAACTTCATCATTCTTAAGTGCTCCTTCGAAATCAACGAGAACAGCTAACTGACTTCCAGGGTGAATGTAAGAAACGATTTGTCCTGCTGTTTCCATGATATTGATCTTAGAAACATCAATTTTCTCACCGATTTTACCAACAAGCGTTTCTAGTTGTTTTGCAACGGTGATTCCCTCGTAAGGAAGCTCACGGAATGCTGCGGCATCAGAAACATTAGATTCGAAGGCAAGTTTAGCGAATGCTTCAGCATTTGCCTGAAATTCTTCGTTACGAGCAACGAAATCTGTTTCGCAGTTTAACTCAAGAGCTACTGCTTTTTTTCCGTTTTCACCGATAAATGCTACAATAATACCTTGTTTCGCTTCGCGATCGGCACGCTGAGCGGAAACTTTCTGGCCTTTTTTGCGAAGGTACTCAATAGCCTCTTCCATGTTTCCATTGGCTTCGGCTAAAGCTTTCTTGCAATCCATCATGCCAGCTCCGGTTAAGTCACGGAGTTTCTTTACGTCTGCTGCAGAAATACTCATATACTTGTTTTTGCTTTCTGTCGCTTTAGAAATGAATAATAATAATTAAATGCTGAGATTATTCAGCGTCACCAGCTTTACCTTTTCCGGCACCACCTGTACGACGACGGCGACGACGCTTTGGTTTGTCATCATCATCGTCAGAAACATCAGCATCACCGGAATCTTTTCTATCTTCGGTTGCAACACCGGCATCGGCGGCTTCCAAAGCTAGTTTCTCTTCTTCCATAGCATCGCGTTCCGCAACACCTTCAATAATAGCATCAGCAATGTTTGATGCCACTAATTGTATGGCTTTTGCCGCATCATCATTACATGGAATAATGAAATCGGGTACATCAGGATCGCAATTCGTATCCACGAGTGCGAAAATCGGGATATTCAATTTTAGTGCTTCGTTGATGGCGATATCTTCTTTCACAATATCAACAATGAACAATGCACCAGGCAATCTGTTCATATTTGAGATACCTGCAAGGGTTTTTTCAAGCTTTTCTTTTTCTCTATCGAGTGTTAAGCGCTCTTTTTTAACGAGGTTTTTGTAAGTACCATCATTTTGCATGGTTGTAATTTCTTCCATGCGAGAGATGCTTTTACGAACTGTAGAGAAGTTTGTAAGCATACCACCAAGCCAACGGTGCGTTACGTAAGGCATTCCACAACGAAGTGCTTCATCCTTAATAATTTCTTGTGCTTGCTTTTTTGTACCAACAAACAACACTTTCTTTCCGGAACGTGCAACTTTCCCAATTTCTTCAACTGCTTCTTGCAGGTGCTTGTGTGTTTTGTTGAGGTCTAAGATGTGGATGCCGTTGCGTTGCATAAAGATGAATTCTTTCATCTTCGGATTCCAACGGCGGGTCAGGTGACCAAAATGCGCTCCTGCTTTGAGGAGCTCTTCAATAGAAGCTACTTGAGCCATAGATATGTATAATATTTTGAGTTAATCCGCTACACAGGTCATTCGATTGAGCGATTCCTGAAATCAGGAACACTCCGCTGCAAACGTCGCTATGTATGAGTGATTTGTATTGTTTAATCTCGATCCGGATACAGATTGTACCCGGGGCGTCAGAAAAATTATTAGCGCTTGGAGAACTGGAAACGTTTACGCGCTTTAGGCTGACCGTATTTTTTACGTTCAACCATACGATCATCACGGGTTAAGAAACCGTGAGGCTTAAGTGCGGTACGTTTTTCAGCATCGATTTCCAAAATAGCACGTGAAATACCATGCTGTGCAGCTACTGCCTGGCCAGACTGACCACCGCCGCGTACTGTCACTTTAACATCGTATTCACCCTCGAAACCGGCTACACGAAGTGGAGCAAGTACGGTATTTTGAGTATCGAGAAGCGGAAAATAATCTTCCAGACTCTTTCCATTGACAAGAACTTTACCTGTGCCCTTAGAAAGGTAAACACGTGCGGTAGAGGTCTTTCTTCTGCCTATGCTTTGAAATTGAGCCATTATGATTTATCAGAAGGTTATTTTTTCAGGGTTTTGTGCTGTTTGCTCATGAACCGGACCGGCGTAAACGCGCAGATTACGAAGCAATTGACGACCAAGACGATTTTTAGGGAGCATCCCTTTAACAGCTTTGGTGATTACTTCAGTTGGTTTTTTCTCAAACAGTTCTTCAGGAGTCGTAAAACGCTCACCGCCCGGATATCCGGTATGTGAGAAGTATTGCTTATCCGTACGTTTCTTGCCGGAAAGATGTACTTTCTCAGCATTGATTACAACCACATTGTCACCGGTATCCATGTGTGGCGTATATTGGGGCTTTGTTTTTCCGCGAAGAACCATAGCGATTTCAGACGCTAGCCTTCCCAGAGTTTGCCCTTCAGCATCTACTAACACCCATTTTTTCTGGATGTCAGCCGGTTTTGCTGAAAATGTTTTAAAATATGGACTTTTCACTTTTAAAATGATTTATCTTCGATTTTCGCAGAGTTTAGAAAGATATGATAAATTGTGCATAATTGCAATTCAGAAAAGTTGTATAAACAAGTGAATTGCAAACACATCAATCCATCAAAATGAAAAAGCCCGACTGAATTTCAATCGGGCTTTACATTACGTTAGTGGAACTGTGTTAGAACAGTGCTTTTACATATTCTTTTCTCATTTCAGCAATAGCAGAAATAGAGATTCCTACCGGACAAACGGCTTCGCATTCTGCAAAGTTAGAGCAATCGCCGAATCCTTCTTTTTCCATTTGCTCTACCATAGCAACCACACGTCTTTTGCGTTCAGGTGCTCCCTGTGGCAAGTGTGCAAACTGTGCAATTTTTGCTCCGGTAAACAGAGACGCTGATGAATTAGGGCATGCTGCCACACAAGCTCCACATCCAATACAAACGGCATAGTCCATTGACTTGTCTGCTTCTTCTTTTGGGATGAGGATGGCATTGGCATCAGGAATACTTCCCGTTCTTACGGTTACATACGCACCGGCAGATTGAATGCGGTCGAAGGCCGTACGATCTACCACCAAATCTTTGATCATTGGGAAGGCTTTTGCTCTCCAAGGCTCAATGGTGATGGTATCGCCGTCATTGAACTTACGCATGTGAAGCTGACACGCAGCGGTTTTCATTTCCGGTCCGTGAGGGATTCCATTAATGACCAAGTTGCATGATCCGCAAATACCTTCACGGCAATCATGGTCGAACTCGATCGGATCTTTTCCATCCTGCATCAAATATTCGTTTAGCAGGTCAAGCATCTCAAGAAATGACATGTGCGGGTTTACGTCGTCCATTTTATGGTCTTCGAAATAACCCGGCACATCAGGCCCTTTTTGGCGCCAGATTTTGAGATTGATTTTCATTAATTCATGTGTACTCATAATTCTTTCAATTTCTTTATTTGTAACTACGCTGGGTTAATTTGACATTTTCGAACACCAATGGTTCAATGTGGAGCTCCGGTTCTTTTTCATCCCCTTTAAACTCCCAAACGGAAACATTACAATAGTTTTCGTCGTCACGTTTTGCTTCGCCTTCAGGGGTTTGAGATTCTTCTCTGAAGTGGCCTCCGCAACTCTCATTTCTGTCAAGCGCGTCACGTGCCATGAGTTCACCGAGCTCAATGAAATCGGCAACACGGTTGGCATATTCTAAGTATTTGTTGAAGGTGGATGGTTCTCCCGGAACAAAAACATTCTCCCAGAAATCAGCTTTCAGTTCCTGAATTTGCTTGATTGCTTTTTTGAGACCGGCTTCATTGCGTGACATCCCGACTTCATCCCACATAATTTTTCCAAGCTGACGATGGAAATCGAGGATGGTCTTTTTGCCTTTAATTTTAAGGAGTCGATCAATTCGGCTAACGGCTTCATGCTCGGTATCTGCAAACGCCTGATGTGTTTCGTCAACTTTCTCAAGTTTGTTACCGGCAATGTAGTTTCCTAAAGTATAAGGAATCACGAAATATCCGTCCGCCAAACCTTGCATCAATGCACTTGCACCCAAGCGGTTTGCACCGTGGTCTGAGAAATTCGCTTCGCCAAGCGCAAATAATCCGGGGATGTTACTCATTAAGTTGTAATCAACCCAAAGCCCACCCATGGTATAGTGAACTGCTGGATAGATACGCATTGGCTCTTTGTATGGGTTATCACCGGTGATTTTCTCATACATATCAAACAAGTTTCCATACTTCTCGCGAATCACTTTCTCACTATCGCGCTTGATGGCATCACGGAAGTCGAGATAAACGGCAAGACCACTCTCACCTACTCCGCGACCTTCATCACATACATTTTTTGCATTTCTTGAAGCAACATCACGAGGCACAAGGTTTCCAAAACTTGGGTAGATACGCTCGAGATAATAATCGCGCTCATCTTCAGGGATATCATTTGGATGACGCTTATCACCAACCGCCTTAGGAACCCAAACTCTACCATCATTTCTGAGCGACTCACTCATTAACGTGAGTTTGCTTTGATACTCGCCCGATACAGGAATACATGTCGGGTGAATCTGTGTGAAGGATGGATTTCCGAAAACGGCACCTCTTTTATAGCATCTCCAAGCAGCCGTAACGTTTGAGTTCTTCGCGTTTGTTGAAAGATAAAACACGTTTCCATATCCACCGGTACACAAAAGTACAGCATCAGCGGCATGACGATTGATCTTTCCGGTAACCAAGTTTCTGGTGATGATACCGCGTGCGACTCCATCAATAATCACGAGGTCTAACATTTCCTCACGGGCATACATTTTCACTTTGCCGGTGTTTACTTCTTTCATAAGTGCACTGTATGCACCAAGCAGAAGCTGCTGACCTGTTTGGCCTCTTGCATAAAATGTTCTTGAAAGCTGGGCTCCCCCGAATGAACGGTTCGCTAAAGAACCACCATATTCGCGAGCGAAAGGAACTCCCTGAGCAACACACTGATCAATAATGGAATTACTTACCTCAGCCAAACGGAATACGTTTGCTTCACGAGAGCGGTAATCTCCCCCTTTGATGGTGTCATAAAACAATCTAAACACGCTATCGCCATCATTCTGATAGTTTTTAGCGGCATTGATACCACCCTGAGCCGCAATACTGTGCGCTCTACGTGCTGAATCCTGAATACAGAATGCTTTTACATTATACCCTAACTCCGCCAATGAAGCTGCCGCTGATGCACCGGCAAGTCCGGTTCCAACTACGATTACATTGTGCTTTCTTTTGTTGTTAGGATTAACAAGTTTAATTGTGTTTTTGTGGTTTGTCCACTTCTCAGCCAATGGTCCGGCTGGAATTTGGGAATCCCACTTAAATGCTTTTTTCTCTTTTACAGCCATTATAAGCCTCCGTTCAGGAATATGTAGATTGGTATAATGAGGAAACCGGCAGCAAGTGCTATCGCAACAATGGTTCCGATCGTGTAGAGCAATGCGGTAAGTTTTGGATTACCGACACCCAATGAAATAAAAGAACTCCACACTCCGTGCTTTAAGTGGAAGCCAATGAGCACCATAACTACGGTATAAAATATAGTAAGCCAAGGATTGAGGAATGCTTGCTCAACATGGTGAGCTAAGTTGATCATCTCGCGACCTTCTATTGTGACGGTTTCGTGAGGAATAAAAAAGTTGTATTTGAAGTGAATTACGTGGAAGACAACGAAGAAAAGGATAACTAATCCTGTATAAATCATCGTTTTGGAAGCTACATCCTGCTTACTTGGGCCACCCTGCGATTTATAATAGGAATAATTTTCGGGTCGAGCTTTTTTTCTTCCTCTATAAATTGAAATTCCTATGTAAGCATGAAGAAGGAAAAGGATGATGAGTACGATTTCAAATATGATGAGTATCGGGCCGAGATTATGCAGGAAATCAGCATATAGATTGAAAGCAGCTCCACCATCGGGTGCAAAAAGCGTAAGATTCCCGGCAAGGTGAGCTACCAGAAAAAGCGTCAACAGAATACCGGTTATACCGGTAAGAATTTTTCTGCCAACGGAAGTTTGTAATAAATTGAGTGATGGCATTGTCTAAATATTTGCTTTGTTTAAAGTGATCGTTGAAATGTCATTAATATACCGATTTAAGCGGTCTAATATCGGAATATCAGCATTTAATATAGTTATTTAAAAAGATTCTTAATAATCCTATTCGATTATAATATTATCAGTTTATTATTGAAGTTCCTTGATTACGCCGCTACGTTAAAAATGAATCAACATGATTGAATTCACTTTATACTGTATAACACGTTGTGAATTTTGGACGATTAATACATATTGAAATCTATTGAAATAACAAGCCTAAGTCCAACAAATGTTCACGTTTAGTTAACCATTTTTGGTAAACTTTTCTTTTGATGGACTCCTACCTATCTCTAAGTGCTACAATACATTGAAGAGCAGGGATCTCTATATTGTAAAATAAACAATACAAAATTTTTCATTCGTAAACCCGTATTTAGTTTTTATATCTCTAAGTCTGTAACAAACATGGATCGATTTTTATGAGGAAAATATCACAAAATTTATTCATAACTAGTTGAATTGGAATAGGTTACTTTTATTAAATTATAATTTAATGTATTATTCATCACACACTTATTAACTAAACTCGAAGCAAATGGAATTTTTACTCTCTTTTTTGGCTATAGCATGTGCGGTTTTTGTTATTTTTCAGGTTTGGACAAAGCAGCCATCCATGAAAACCGGTGAGAAAGTGATATGGTCTATTGCAGCACTCTTTTTTAGTATTATTACCGCAATAGTGTACTATTTCGTGAAGATGAAGTAAATGCCGTAGCTGTTAAAATGATATAGTTTGGCATAAGCCTACGATGCATTCGTTGTTTTTCAAGTATCAAAACGAACATATTCAACCATAATTTATGGTGAATAAGGTTGAAGGTAGTATCTTGAAATAAATTTACCAAGATGCACATCAAGTAGTTTTCCTAATGCCCATAATAGAGCAGCTATTCATTTATCCTGTTAAATCCATGAGAGGAATTTCATGTGATAAGGCAAAACTAACGTTCATGGGCTTAGAACACGACCGGAGATGGATGGTTACTGATGCTTTTGGAACGTTTAAATCACAACGCGATTTACCCGGTTTGGCACTCATACAGCCGGAAATATCAGAAAGTCATCTTATTCTTAACCATAAAGTTCAGGGATCTATACATATCCCGATTGACAAACATGGGGATTCAGTTAACGTAACAATTTGGGAAGATACATGTGCCGCCATTGATTTAGGAGATGAAATTGCATCATGGTTACAAAAAGTGCTGAAAGCAGATACAAGTTACCCCCTCCGACTTGTCCGTTTTGACACTGATAATCGTAGGGAAGTTGATCCGTCCTATTTAAATGGTGAGGATGCTCATACCGCTTTCGCTGATGGTTTTCCATATTTAATTACAAGTTTTGAATCACTCCATAATCTTAACGACCATTTAATTGCATCCGGTTCTGAGGCTGTTCCTATGAATAGATTTAGGTCGAATATCATCATTAGTGGCGTGAGGTCATTTCAGGAGGATCAATCACACCGACTGTATCATGAAAATGGTTTATATGAACTTGGTATTAGAAAACCATGCAAACGGTGTGTTATTATCACACGAGATCAATCAACCGGTAAGGTAGTAGAACCTGGAGAGCCACTTCGGTCATTAGTTCAAGTGAAAGGTAAATCGGATAGATCAGGAGCATTTTTTGGTCAAAATGCCACCCTAATCAATGGGGAAAACCAAATGATAAGAGTCGGAGACCGCATTTTCCTAGAGTGAATGACGTTGCTGTCATGGATAGAAATACTTTTATTGGACCCCCTAAGCCGAAGAGTCAAAACGATTAGAAGAAGTATGAATTTGAACGCATGATATAGTACGTTATTTATTTTCTTGGCTTTGCTTCGCTTCCAGCTCATCCAAAGTATTTTTGATAATCAACAGTATGAATATGAATTTTTACTAAAAGGCAGTGATTGTCAAATTTGCGATTAATTCTCTTTATGTATTCATTCTTCCTATAATATTAATATGTGAGAGCCAAAGTTAGAAGCACATTACGACCCGGCACTTGTGCAGCGTGGCGACCACGCTTTAAAACAACCCAAGATACCTGAACCGTCAGTGCAGCCTGCCCCGATATGTCGGGGATCCGCCAGTTGGCTGACCCAGAAGCGCTACGCATGTTATAGATCATGATTACTAGGGTTTAGATAACAATTCCAAAAGAGCTTTATTGATGTATAACTTTTCTTTCCCCAGTTTTCCTGATGAAAGTATTCCAACATTCTCTAGTTGACTCAAATAGTTACCTACTGTCTTTAACGTTCCTAACCCTGCATCAGATAAGACATGCTCGTGTATGGAAGTCGAAACAAAATTTCTACTAACTCTTTTAAATATGCGAGTGGAGCATCGAGTCTTATTTGTTCCGCTACTGAGGTCATTAATCTTGAAATAGCTTGTATCTGCTCTAAAGCTCTTTTTGCCGTAATCTCAACCATTTCTAGCATAAACAAAACATACGGTTCTCATTGTTGATACTCAGTTACACCTCGCAATAGTTCATCGTAAGCTTGTTTTTCCCGTTGGTGGTGTGTATAAAATATCCCCTGCGATATTTGCCAACACCGTACCGGGAATGACTCTAATACCTCAATCATTTTGCTTTATACATTGAACTATTTCAATGCAAAGGTTTGTAGATAAGAATGGACGTTTTTCAATTCGAGTCAAGCCTAGCCATAACGCCTGCTTATATCGTAATACTTCCTTAACCGCTGGACTACCGACTTTTTTATCAGAAACGATATTTCGATATAAGTCATCGTTTGTTGTGATGATACTCTCAATTTCAGAACTATACTTAACTTCCTGAAGATGAATAGAATCTAGAAAAAACGTAGGATTGGGGAAATTACTTAATACTCCATTAAGCTGTGATAATACCCGACTAGCCTGAATGAGCTTTTGCATGATCGGCTTGGTTTCCGACTTTACTTCAGGCGATTAAGGTGTTAAATCGGTATAAGGTGTTTTTGGTTAAAAATATGATAGTAACGTTTCAGGTGTAAGTATTACCCTCATAATCTGTTCTGGGGTTAAATACAAACATTTTTACCCTTATCAAGCATAGGGTGATTAATACATCCTAAAAAAATAGTTTGTTCAAAATCAGCTTAAATGCTCTATAACGGATCGGCGAATAAGCGACGCGTTTATGTTGCTAAATAGAAGCATCTAATCGCAAACGCGTCCGCTTGATTTGCATTGTTATAGGGTGAACTTAACCGATTTTTTCCAATTAATTCATTGCATACTTCAAACTAATACTTCATGTTCCGGGCAATCAACCCGGAGTTCTGAGTTGTGCAACGGCTGGTTTAGCAGCTTGCAGAAGTGCTCGCTTCCATCAGTACCGGACTGATAATGCCGACACGTTAAACACATTCTTTGTATAGTTATAACACCGGTTTTGTTCAGATGCCTTATAATGTTGAGCAGGCTTAACAAAAGGTTTTCTTTGTCGTTCGCGTTCAGTTTATCAATTGGTGCACGTATTTGTTCTGTGAAAAACGAATTCTGACGGGCGGTTTCCAGACCTTTTGCCGTAAGGTGAATTGTGTAACTTCTCGAATCATTTGGCTCTGTCTCTTTTTTAATAAGCTGCTTCTTTTCCAGGGCTTTTACAGTGTCGCTGATAGTCGCTTTGGTCATGTTGAACTCATCCGCCAAGTAGCTGACCTTACGCTTGTCATCGCTGTGGTGCAGAAGAAAAATCAATACCTGTACTTGTATAGGAGTAAGAGAAAACTCTTTGCTTTCCCGCCATAACAACACACGGAATGCCTGTGAAATGCGCTCCAGAGAAGCCACGATTTTACTTTCCGTGCTTTGGTTTTGATGATTCAGGTCAAAATCTGATTTGTTCATGTGTTTGTATTTTATGCAGCATCAAATGTGCGATATTTGATGCTATGGTTTTGGCTATAAGTGCTTTTTTACCCTCAAACAATTCGTCAGTTGTTTCAAAAAACAGGGATAACCATTCAGTGAATTCAACTTCTGAAAGTCGAGTTAATGTACTGAGTTTCACATGTTTTTGCATGGGATTTCCGGTGAAACCGCCTTCTCCTAAAAGCTGAGCCGCCCAAAAGGTGTACATGCGTGGTAGATGCGTATCCCAGTCCACTTTGGCAACATCATTAAATATGGGTCCGAGAACCGGGTTGATTCTAACCTTGTCATAAAACGTGTTTACCAGCAGTTCGATATCCTGCCTTGTGGAAATATCCTTTTTCATTAAACCGGTTTAATCACAGTTTTCCATTTCGAGGATGTAATATCCCTGCGATTTGATGGATTTTTCCCATTCCGGCCTCAATGTTTCCACATGGCAGAACCTGCATTCTTTGGAAGTGAGCGACTGACCTTGCTCACCTTTGGTGTTAAGGTATGCTTTTCCGTAATCGTGAATAACGGAAGCATCTTTAATTTCTTCGGGAGCGATGATATCAAAATGCATCGTTCTCCCGTCTTTTCTGTTTACATAAGTGTCCCAAACGGATACTTTCATAATTTTTGTATTTAGGTTAAAGAATAAAAAATCAGTTACCATCAGGCGTTTTTCCGATATAATCCCGTAAAAGTTTCCGGGTTGATTGCTGAAGTTTTGCCCTGAAAAAAGGGGTCCAGCCGAGAAGCAGTCCTTTAACACCAAAGGCCTGCCGCGACCATCTCCAAAGACTGAAATCGTCCGTATGACTTTTAATTTTTCCGTCTTCAAAAATTAACCGGGCTGTTATTTTATTGTGAACCGGCCGTTTTGTTTGAGTAAATGTGTAGCGGGCTTCCCATTTTACTACGGCTGTATTTTCATCGGTATCGACCAATGAATAATCAATTTCCAGATTTCCTTTGCTTCTGTTGATCAGCATTTTCCACATCATTCTGATCTCACCGCCTTTCAGCGTGCCAAAAGCAGGGTCGTTGAATTCAGCATCATCATGATACAATGAAGCCATGGTTGCAGCGTCGCCGTTTTTGGAGGCCGAGTAAAAGGATTCTGCGATTCTTGAAATTTCCATAAGGTCAGATATTCCTGAGTAAGAGTTATTGAGAAGCATAAAATTAAAAATGCCTCACAAAGATAGGAATCCTAACTTTGTGAGGCAAAAAAATTATCCCTTAACATCTTCCATTGAAGCACCAAAATTGATATGGAGCACATTTCCGGAAGGAGTAACAAGAGCGGGAACTGATTTCACACCGGCTTTTTCCGCTTCGCTTATTCGGGTGCGGTCTTCACCGATATGAACGACCTCCACATTGTTTTCACCGATTAGGTTTACAATATCGTGCTCGGCACTAACGCAGACAGGGCAGCCTGCATGATAGAATTTTGATTTTGTCATGATTGATAAAATTTAGAGTTGAAGACATGATTGTCAGTTCAAATATATTTAGGATTCCTAATTATATCAAGCATTTTTTATTCCAAATCTGCGTAAGCTAGATTGCAGTCGCAATAAACTTGTTATTAAATCAATTATTCTAACAATAAATCCGCGATTTACAGATAAAATGTAAATAGAAAAGAATAATTATCTGATTAATGCTTTTTGTAAACACCTATAACGACCCAGTGTTTGTGCTACGGGGCGACCAAGTCTTAAAAAACCACCCAAGCCTGAGCCGTCAGCACGAAACGCATGTTATAAAGCGGGGCTCGAACTATAAATGAAAAGTATTTTTTATCTTATCGCTTTCTAACTTACTAATAATTTTTAGATACAGTTTAAAACGCTTTTTTGATTTTAACAAACTGTTTCACCATGATCTTTTGTATATCATTATATTAAATGAATAATCAAGTGGATTAATATTATCTGCTAATATGTTTCTTGTTACACATTCTATTTATTTCGATTTACATTGACTCTGCAGATCAAGATTACGTAGAACGAAAATATTCAACCATAAAGAACATAATTTTATAGCTGTACGAAACACTATAAAGTGTTATTTCCCAAAAAATTGATATTATCACAGTAAATTACCAAATAAATTTAATCTCTGAGGCAACGAACAGATATCGCTGTATTCTTTAATAAGTTTCTTCTGCCCACACCGTCCCCATAAAACAGAAGGCGAGACCAAGCAGTGTTTGAACCGTCCTCCGTAGCACTCCACCAAAAACCTTCATCGCCAATTTTCTGGAATATGCCATTTAAGTCACGGTGACCACCCGGAAGGGCTGAAAAGCCACTAATATTGGTACCATTACCGTTATTGTTCCAACCTTTGGTTCCCTTGAGTGCTGAACTAGCATAACGGTTACCGCCAAACTTATTTATCAATGCGCTCCAATCTGCATCACTAGGTAATCGCCAACCTGCTGGACAGGCTCCGATGGCAGCTTGCCAAGTATAAAGACGTCCAAGTTTTTTTTCATACCTTTCTTGGTTGTCATATGCCCAACTGTTGGCAATGCGATATCTTAAGTTTTGTGACATCCAGGTAACTTTTATGCCTGCGAGCGGGTCTTCAATCGTGATAGTAGTGTAAGTCTCGCGGTCACGTGGGTCAGTGAAAGTGCCAGTAGTCTGTGCCTCAACGGTTTGTATAATTGAGAGAAAAAAAAGGGCTAACAGCAAGACACTTGCTAGCAATTTGATTGAGATTAATATTGAAATTTTCATACTTATTGAATTAAAATTAATTACTTACTCAATTGAAAGCTTTTAGGTCTGGTTTGCTATCATATTCATCTTTCGTTCAAATTTACGTCTTAAATTCAAATTTCTGTCTTTTCGTAATTCTGTTATATAATTTTCAAAGCTTTCTGATAATGCCTTATGAAATTTTATTCGGTTTATTGAAATACCTTTTGAATGGTCAGAATTGTCTACCCAAGCAGCTAATGGTGTTCCTGATTTCATATGTATTGTAGACATTTTTTTAGTCTGTGCCTGATGAAGTATTCCGCATCTAATTTGGACATAAAAAATTTTAGTCTTTTCGATTGTATCAAAGAAATCTGAAAAATCTACAGAACGACTGAAGAAGTCGTGAAATGTTCTTTCATCTCGGTCTTTACCTGTCCGCTTGGTTCCATTAAAAAATTGTTGTAGTGTCTCAATAAGGAGGCAGTCAATTGCCATAATTGAAAATCCTGAGAAATATTTTATTTCAGCATTTGTATTTGACTCCAAAAATTCAACTTGTTTCAAAAATCTACCCCTTATTCTGTCTTCAAAAATATCAATTGCTGTTTTCCAATCAGCAGATTTTTTGCTTGTTAAGTCAAGATCAAACCAACTTGATGCGTAATATTTTGGACTTATTTTAAAGTCTGTCATAAGTTTTGGGTTGTAAGGAAGCCTGTCTATATCTCATTTACATGCGCATTAGTGATGCACTGATTATACAAATATAGGATTTTATGTGAATTTTTCATTGCGCTTTATTGATGATTGTTGTTTTCTATCAGAGTGTAATTGTTTTCCCGCTTTATAACGACCCAGCGTTTGTGCTGCGGGGCGACCAAGCCTTAAAACAACCACCCAAGCCTGAGCCGTCAGCACGAAACGCATGTTATAAAGCGGGTATTGGATTATGATTAACGTTTTGGCGCTTGGCGCAGTGGCGGATTTCGGAGCACAAAACTGTCAATACACCACAAAAGTTGATGCGAGGTAGAATGTTCAATTAACCACGTCACCCGCCATTGAGCCAAACGCCTGTTATCGGTTCGGCTTTCTTTTCTGTCGTCTATTGCAGTCTTAATTTGCATATTCAATTTCTGGATAAAGGTCATTAAAAACTCTATCAAAGTCGTATTTCTGTCTTGGCATTGTAGAGTAGAACTTCTCAACTTTTTTTTGGAATGTTCCATTTTTGTCAAGCTGAATTAGTTTGTCCCAAAGTTCAAATCTTTTGAATGATAACTCTAAATACTCCCAATATTCACTATAGTATTGAATAGCATTGTTTGCAAATGAAATCCATTTATTACCTGTAAAGTTGTAGTAAATTAATTCTCCTTGTTTGGCTGATTCTATAATGAAGAGTAGCTTAGAAAAACTAAAAACATCATCAACTAAACTTCGGTCAGTAAGATTGTTGCATAGTTTATAAATATGTGCGTCCGCTATAAAATCTTTTTGTGTTTCTTGAAGTTCTTTTAAAAATTCTTGGTCATTGTATGTCAATTTATACCCTGCTTTGAAAAGCGATTTTATTGGTAAAGTATTGTGAATGTTATTGTTCAAGAGAATTGCCTGTAACGCTGTTCTGTCAGAGTCATCAGTTTTGTTTATATCGAGTTCTATTTTGTTTGTCCCTAAAATAAATTCAAGGAATGGAACATCTTCTTGTTTAGCTTCGTCTATCCATTTAATTAGAGGTGGTTTACTCTCAACAACTTTACCTTTGAGATTTAGAACGTCATTAAGAATTTTAGTTTCAAATTCGTCCAATTCATCAAGTTCATCAATTATTGAACTAAAATTTTGAATTTTTCTTTTTCTGAAGTCGGCAACTAAATTTCTCAAGTGTTTAGCTCGATTTGTTGCATTAACAAGTTTTAACTTTTCAAGTCTTTTTCTTTCTGCTTCCTTTATTTCTTCTGCTTTTTTTCTTTGAAGTGTTTCTGTCTTTGTTTTATTGTCTCCAAAATTATAGTAGTAGGCTTGAAAAACTTCACTATCGTATTTTAACTCGCTTAATGATACCGACTTTTTAAGCCATTTAGTTAATAACTTGTTGTCATCGGTTATAAAAGGATACTTGTATTCACACTCTAACTTTAATGAATCTGATTGCTCGTCAAGTTTGAAAAAGTTTTGATATATAGTCAGATATTTTATGTCCCTTTCTAAAGTTCCTTGATTGTGAATATCAAAGTTGTCGAGAATCCAAATAAGGTAAATTCCGTGTTCTTTATAAAACTCATAACGACTTAAAATGTAACCAAGAGACAAGTCGGAAAGCTGTATTTCAAAAACTATTTCTTTGTCTTGAAACCTACAATAAACATCAGGTCGTCTTTTGCCATTTTCTTTTATAATAAACTTGTCGTCAATAGCAATGGAATTAATATCAACACCTTTAACCGATTTTAGTTGTTCACCAATTTTGTTTTTGAGTTCTTTATGTCTGTCACTTTCCTTTGCTTTTAATATTTCAGTAAAACGTTCGTGTTCTTGTGGTGTTAGTTTGCCATCTGCTAAAATACAGTAACCGTGTCCTGGTTTATGTTTGAAATGCAGTCTGTCATACTTGCTACCTGAAACCATTAAGTCTTGCTCGCACTCACAACAAGAAAGGATTAAATTTTTCTCGTGATACTTTTTTCTAATCTCAAAAGCGTCTGTCTTTATATCAAATACTTCATCTGCTTCGAGTATTTCTCCCGAAGTTTTGTCAAACGCTATTTTTATTGAACGGTCGTATCGTCCCATTTTTAGTTTGTCATTGTCTGGTTGTGTCGTCTTTTAAGCTGACCGATAACTTGTTTATATACGAAATAAACTTGCGCTTTACATGCCAATATAGGATGATATGCGAACATTTTATTGCGCTTTATTGGTGCTTGTAGTTTTCTGGCAAAGTGTATTTCTTTTCCGCTTTATAACGACCCAGCGTTTGTGCTGCGGGGCGACCAAGCCTTAATATAACCACCCAAGCCTGAGCCGTCAGCACGAAACGCATGATATTATTCATGGCCTCCCCCGAATTCGTACATTCGGGTAACCAACACAAAAAAACTAATCGGAGGAAAACCATGAACGTATATAATCAACAACATACAT
>Ga0213835_100103_pt1 | contig 109303 bp, 98 predicted proteins | sample SWPATP01_FD_160576 | JGI IMG/M metagenome (GOLD analysis project Ga0213835, IMG submission 160576) | Coastal seawater microbial communities from Marineland, Florida, United States - SWPA TP0 #1 | ecosystem: Environmental > Aquatic > Marine > Coastal | place: USA: Florida | collected 2016-08-05 | reverse complement strand
CCCAGTTTTCCACTGTCTACCCATTTTTGAACCATGTCTAGAAGGGGGTTGGAAGCCCCTTGGTTTCCCATTTGAGTGACGACCTTTTTGTCTCTGGCCATTTCAGTAAGCATCCTGGCCTCCCGGATATTATGGGTCAGGGGTTTTTGTACATACACATGTTTGCCTCTTTCCATGGCATACTTAGCGGCAGGGCCATGCACATGGTCAGGTGTAGAGATGGTTACCGCGTCAATGTCTTTTTCTTTGTCCAACATCTCCCTGTAATCGGCATACAATTTCGCATTGGGGAAATTTTCTACGGATTGCTTGGCTGATCCTGAAAAATCAACATCACAAAGGGCAACGACTCTTTCTCTGCCATTGACAGAGGCATTTTTGATGTCTGAGATTCCTTTACCTCCGGCACCAATAGCGGCCAAGTTCAATTGGTCAGATGGAGCGGTGAATCCCACACCTCCCAGCACATGACGGGGAACAATAAATATGGAGGATGCTAGCGCTGCATTTTTGATAAAATCCCTGCGGCTTTGGCCAGATTTCTCCTCTTTCCTGTTTTTCATAATAGGTTTGGGTTATTGAAAATTTTAGAAAAACTAAGATATGGTTTTTGTTTATTTTCTTAGAATTATTTCGCTTGATTTTTGTTGCAGGCTAGATAATTCACCTTGAAAGCTCTATTCATTTCTGTAATCATTTTTTACTTAATTGTGACCTTTAGTGGTAAATGGCTTTATTGATTTGTAACTAATTTTATCAACATACATGACCTTCCCAAATCCGACTTCTCACTTCCGAAATTCATCCATTCCTCATTCTTCACTCTTCATTTTCAGATATCTAAGACTTCTTGGTGAATAGGGCTACAATCGCACTGGTGACAACTCCTGCCACTGGAGCAAAAAGGGTGCTCTGCATCAGGTAACTGTTGAAATTAAAGAAGGCCTCAGCTTCCTCTTGGTTCATTTTACCTTGACTCACAGTATATGCGATCATGTTGTCAAAATATTCCGGGCTGATCCAATAGGAAGTGATGTATTGGGTAATGGGAGTGAGCAAGGTGACAAAGAGGGAAATCCAAATCCCAGTTACAAATCCCTGCAGATAGGTCATTTTTCCATGGTAGAAATTTTTCCTTTTATCCAACAGTGCCAATGCATAGATCAAAAAGGCCAAAATGGCCACTCCATTGGTGAAGATGGCATGTTTGTCAATATGGGCATCATGCAGCCCTGTAAGTTTCTCCATGAGCATCCAGGAGAGCTGCATCAGCACAAAGATCAGCGCCCATTTGATTTCTATTTTTAAGTTTTTCATAGTGGGGTTGGGTATTATTCCCAATATAGATAGCATTTAAATCAATGTAATCCAATAAATGATTTGACAACTATGTTTAAAATTATTAACTAAAAACTTGCTATTTATTTATTTATTTTAACTGACTTGCAAGTACTTATCGATAATTATTTTGTACACAATTTAAAAATGTATTGTTATGAAAAAGGAAAAATTGAATTTTATGTTAACAGCGATCTTTGCTGCTCTCTTCGGTGTTTTTGTTGGTACTTCACCATTAACTTCATTTGCAAATCAAAAAACGAGCAATGAATTAATGGATGTGAGTTTTTGTAATCATAGTGTTGATGGGGATTCTGGAATAACTAATTTCTGTAGTGTGAATAGATGTGCAATCCTTACAGGGCAAGGACACGGTGTTGGCCCTTGTGGTACCACTGGAGGAGGAGGTCCTTGGTGGTAAATGCTGGAATTAGTTAATAATAAGACCTAATTAAATTCTGTAATCGATTATTTACTGTGGTCACTAGTCGGCTGCTTTTATAGTGACCGACTACCTTAAAATAATTATTTATGGGAGATTTAAAATTTAAAAAAGAGTGGTTTTTGATATTAGTGATTTTTGGATTGGTTAGTAATTCAATGGGTCAGTCAATAATAACAAAAGTTAGTAAAAGGAACTTTCCTTTAGTTAAAAAAATCAAAGGAGAAGAAATTTTAATTGATGATTACAATCATCATCACCATATTTTTGTGGTTGGTGATTACTTGTTGACTCTTGTAAACAGTGGTCCACATAATTACCATGTTTTTGATAAAAAAACTTACAAATATCTGGGGCCAATAGGGATCAGGGGAGAAGGTCCTAATGAATGGCAAATCCCGCAAACCACCTTAGGCCAATATGAAAAAACTAAAGATGGACTGTTATTATGGAATTATGATTATTTACGGGGGAATTTCAATAAAATAAATTTAACAAAAACCCTAGCCTCGAAATCTGCCAAACCTATAATTGAAAATACGATAAGGATCAATATGAGAGAGTTTCCTTATTTTCAGCTTTTTCAAGGGAATAATGGTAAAATTTATGCAACATCTTGGATTTATGAACAGAATAGAGGGCGATTAAAGTATTTTGATCCCATTACAAAGACCTCCAAAAAATCAGAACTTTTCCCCAAAATCAGGAACGCACACCTATTACCTTCAGAGGTTTTAAATTCATTGTATGGTGCTCCTTTTGATAAACATCCTTTCATGGATAAATATGTTCAGGCATTGTTTGTTTTTAATAGGATTGATATTTTCGATGAAAATCTTAAGGTAGTAAAATCTATTGTAGATGGAGATAATTGGCAGGACAATTACTATGATGCTAAGGAAATAAATCCTACAGAAAATTATATTAGACCTAGGATAAATGGTTATAATGGATTGGCAGTTAGTGAGAATTTTATTTTTGCATTAGAGGCGAAAAGAAATGTTGGTACCGATCAAGAAAAGGAGAATGAAAGTTTTATAAGGGTGTATAATTGGGACGGTAAGCCTGTAGCATTTTTGGAAATTGAACATGATTTGAGTTCTATTGACATAGACGAAGCCAGTGGGATACTTTATGCCACGGATTATACTCATGAATTGGTATTAAAATTTGACATTAATCAAATTTTAAAAAGGTGATAGAATGAGAAAGTTAGGCTATATTTTTTTAGTGGTAGTTTTTAGTATAGTTCTATCAGCAATTATAAAAAATTATCTGGAAAAAGATAATGTAGCCCATCTATCATTTGTTCTCAAAGAACATGATTTTGATACATTACGAGTTCGAGAAGATGCTGAATTCCATTTCATTTATGAAAATATCGGTAAAAAAGACTTGATTATTGAAAGAATCACGACATCTTGTGGTTGTACAATTCCTTATTGGAGCAATATGGCCTTGCCTCCTTTAAATAAGGATAGTATAAAAGTTACCTACGATATTGAAAATAAAGGATATTTTATAAAGGAAATCATGGTGTATTCAAACAGTGAAACTAGTCCAGATCGTTTGGTGGTCAAGGGTTATGTTCCTTTTGATTAAAATTTTGATTTTTTGAATTAAATCATTCAAGTTCAAATAATTGGAAAAGAGGCTGTATTATTAAAACGGATAGTCCCTTTTTTGTCTGGGAAGGTGTTAGGATTAAATTTCGGATGGACTTTTCTTAAAGCCATAACCTTATTTATAATACAACCACTTATAACTTTTTGAGGTTTTCTTGTTTCATAAAGTCAAAAGCTCCTTTTCTTAGGTTGATCCCATATTCCAAATAGGCCTTAAGGCAGGCCAGAAAATTTGCCCATCCTGCCGTATTGTTTTTAAGCCAGTTCAACCCTTCCTCATTGGCCTCCATTTCTTTTTCTTCTACCTTGACCAAGGTGCTATTCCCCTCATTTCTGGGCTCAAGGTAAATATTTACAGTTAGTGGGTGGCTATCTCCATCCCATTCAAAATTGATGGATTCATAAGGTTTTACGGATAAGATTCTGACCGGGAAGCTGCCCGGAAATTCAGGGAATTCCCAATCCAGTGTTTTGCCTGATTCCATTTTTCCCGAACTATTAGAGATAAAATACTGGCTCATATTTTCAGGATCAATGATTGCTTCAAACACTTCTTCCGGTGTTTTGCTGATCTGAAGGGAGGTGGAGATAGAAAGTTTGGTCATAGGCGGGTGGGAGATGATTTGAATTTACGCAAAAAAATAAAGGTGATGGTCACCATCACCTTTATTCTTGCTGCTAAAAAAACAATTTTTTAAAATGCGGCTTTAAAAGCCTCCATTTTTTGGTCCACTTGGGTATCTACCATAAAGGAGACGCTCACATTTTCCCAGCTCATGGTGATTTTGGCCACTTTATTGTTTTCTGCGGAGATGCTGTATTGCAGTCTTTCCTGTACAGCAGGAAGCTGTTCAGCTTTTACTTTAACGGCAACCACATCGTCTTTAGCCAAAGCTTCTTCATCAATTTTCCCGTCTTTCATGTAGTTGAACACGGAGTTGCCCTTAGCATTCAACCTTACGGTCCAATCTCCATTGGCTTCTGGGGTCATGAAAATGGAATACTTTCCAGCTCTTAGGTTTTTTCCGTCGATGCTTACAGGAGTACTGAATTCAATCATGGTAGCGGCATTGGCACCTGCTCTCCAGGTCACGCCGTATTTTTCAATTTCTCCAAAGATTTTTCTTCCCTTAACAGCAGGGGAGGAGTAGTCAATGCTGATTTTGGTGAACCCGACATTTTGGGATACCGATGCTGCCGGGCTGGCAGCAGGAGCTTGTAATTGAGCCTTTGATTCTACTTGGATGCCAAAAAGGAACAAAAAGAAAATTCCGACAAATAGTAAATTTTGTTTTTTCATGATTTGTAGTTTATGGGTTTTTGTAATGAAATCTAAAACGCGAAATCGATTCGCATGTTTTGATAATTTTTGGAACGGTAAAAATATTATAGAAAGGGAAGAATACAGCAATTAAGTCAGAGTTTTGCTAACTTTTGACAGAGATACTATTAATCAACTTGATAAGGATGAAGACAGTGGAATATTTACCCCATATAGCGGATATCCGGATGAAAATTCAGGGAAGCACTCAAGAGGAACTTTTCAGGGCCGGAATGGAGGGTATTGGACGAATTTTGAAAACATCAGTATTTGAAAGTGTTGCTAAGGCTGATCAAATTCAACAATTTTCCCTGGAGTCTGTGGATATAACAGCTTTATTGGTGGAGTTTTTAAATGAAGTATTGATGTATTCCCATACCCAAAAAGCAGTATTTTTTAAATTGGAGATAGGCTATATAGATGAGCATAAATTGACCGCCAAAATCTTTGGTGTCAGGGTGGAGGACTTTGATGACGACATCAAGGCAGTCACCTACCATGAAGCCGATGTGATCATCAATGAATCAGGAATATTTGAAACCATTATTGTCTTGGATATATAAAGCATGAACTTAAAAAATCAATTGGTTAAAAAAAGTGATTACCTCTGGGAACTTCCTACCCATGTCAAAAAGGGGATGAAGGTACCGGCACAGGTGTATGCCTCTAAAAAGATTTTGGAAGAAATCGGAGGAGATAAATCTCTGGAGCAATTGACCAATGTGGCCATGTTGCCAGGAATTACCAAGGCATCCATTGTTATGCCAGATGTGCACGAAGGCTATGGTTTTCCCATTGGAGGCATCGCTGCCACTTCCTGGCCTGATGGGGGAATTTCACCCGGAGGGATTGGGTATGATATCAATTGTGGGGTGAGGCTACTGGCGTCCCATTTGAAGAGGGAGGATTTGCTGAGAAGAGGTGAAGACTTGGCAAAAGCCCTCTATGCCCAGGTTCCATCAGGAGTGGGAAAAGGAGGGAATATACTACTCAGTGAGAAAGAGTTGGATGAAGTATTGAGAAGGGGAGTACAATGGGCATTGGAAAAAGGGTACGCTGTACCGGAGGACATTGCCAAGATTGAGTCTCAGGGGCAATTGGATAATTCAGACCCACAATTTGTTTCAGAATATGCCAAAAGAAGAGGAATAGATCAGTTGGGGACAATCGGCTCAGGGAATCACTTTGTGGAAGTTTCCTATATTGATGAAATCTATGATGAGGAGATTGCTGCTTCTTTCGGCTTAAAATTGGGTCAATTAACCGTTTTGATTCACACGGGTTCCAGGGGATTAGGCCATCAGGTGGCATCTGATTATATGAAAGTGATGGTGGCGTCTATGGGAAAATATGGTATTTCTGTTCCAGACAGGGAATTGGCCTGTGTGCCTTTTAATTCTCAGGAGGGCCAGGAGTATTTTAAAGCCATGGCAGCAGCAGCCAATTATGCCTGGTGCAACAGACAAGTTATTACTTGGGAAATCCGTAATGCCTGGGAGGAATTTTTTAAAGGAAAAAACACCCAATTGGACCTCGTCTATGATGTAGCCCATAACATTGCCAAACTGGAGGACCATGTAGTCAATGGAGAAAAGAAGAAATTGATTGTCCACCGAAAGGGATCTACCCGTTCCTTTGGACCTGGCCACCCTGAGGTGACGGATTGCTACAAGCAAACTGGTCAGCCTGTCATCATTCCGGGGAGTATGGGCACAGCTTCCTATGTGATGGCAGGGACAGCGCATGCTATGGAGGAATCATTTGGTTCCACCTGTCATGGAGCAGGAAGAAGGATGTCCAGGAGGGCAGCCCAAAGAGCAGTCAACATCCATGAGCTGGAAAAAGAACTTGCAGGGAGAAATATTTTTGTGCGTGCGGGTTCCCGTTCTGGGGTAAGTGAGGAAGCCCCTATAGCTTACAAGGATATTGACGAAGTGATAGAGGTAGTACACCAGGCTGGAATAGCCAAAAAGGTAGCCAGATTGAGGCCTATGGCAGTGATAAAAGGATGATCGGTCATTATCATTGTAGTTTTTTCAAAGTATTTATGTTAATTTTCATGTTAAATGATAAGCAATGAAACAGCTATTTTTATTTTTTCAACCGGCCATATTCCTTTTTATCATAGGAGCTTGTCAAAACAGTGGGGATTCTAATGGGCAATTGGCCGATTTGGGTAAGAATTTTGACGAAATGTTATATGTTCCACCTACTGAACAGCCATCAAATTTTCCATCAGAGGAGCTTGAAAATCCCGCCGGTAACCAAAGGATGCTGGTAAAAAGAGGAAACATGGAGTTTGAATCCGTCCAACTGGAAAATGACAATCAAAAGATCCGCAATATCCTTCCCCGTTTCAATGCCTATGTGGATTCGGAGAATTTCAGCAATAACGATTACTCAAGCAGTTACCAATTGAGCATCAAAGTTCCGGTTGCTCAATTTGAAGCCTTGATGGATACCCTTTCTTCTGTAGGGAAAAGAACCACCAATAAATCCTCCAATGCAGAAGATGTGACAAGACGTTACAGGGATTTGAATGCCACGATTGAAAGCAAAAAGGCTTTGGAAAACCGCTATAGGGAATTGTTGAGCAAGGCCACTCAGATCAAAGACATGTTGGAGATCGAAAGAAATTTAAATGACCTGAGAAATGAAATTGAAGGTTACGAGCGTAGTTTTAGAACCTTGCAAGGGGATATCAATTACAGTACCATCAATTTGTATTTCTTTCAGTTGAAGGACCAAAAACAAGCTGATAAACCATCGTTTTTCAATAGATTGGTTAAGGCTTTCCAAGGAGGTTGGGACATGTTTATTTGGTTATTGCTTGCCTTGGTGAGGCTGTGGCCTATTGCGGTGCTTGGAGCATTTACCTGGGCGATTGTTATGTTGGTAAAAAAGAAGAATAAGTCCAAAATTTGAAAAAAAGGTTTGTATATCCATTATAAAATCAAAAGGCTGGTTCCCTCACCAGCCTTTTCCTTTTTAAATTTATTCATCTACGTATTCCAAAATATCCCCCGGCTGACAATCCAAAGCCTTACAGATGGCCTCCAAGGTACTGAAGCGGACTGCCTTTGCTTTGCCGGTTTTAAGAATGGAGAGATTGGAAAGTGTAATGTCCACTTTTTCGGAAAGCTCATTCAATGACATTTTCCGCTTGGCCATCATCACATCCAAATTGACTATTATGGGCATGACTTAGACGGTTAACTCGTTTTCGGACTGGATTTCCACCCCTCTTTTGAAGACCTTGGCAATGGCATATATCAGGGCTCCCAACAGAAGGTATTCAAAGGCCCCACCGGTATAAGCACCCATTGAGGGAATATCAAAACCTCGTTTGATCAGCCACTTTAAAGATGCAGTTGTAATGAGGATCAATATTCCAGTTTGGATGGCGACCGAGGCGATTTCTGAAATCAGGTCTGACACTTTTTTACTGAATGGATGATTGAGATTAATGGTGAGAAATATCCGGATCATCAGATAAAACATATATGCTTTCAAGCAAGCAATACCTATCAAAAGTGAAACTAAGCCTATATAATACCAGATTTCCTGATTCATCAATCCGTATAAATTCAATCCTTCAAATAGGTCCTGGGCTACCGTAGGTTTGAATAAACTGTATATTGAAGTAAACAGCAAAGCTCCTGCTTTGATACAAAGTCCGATAAAGATGGACCAAATCACCACGGTAATAAGCATTAAACCGGGCTGGGATTCCCATTTTTCTTTCCACTGTTCTGTGAGTTTCATAGCATATACATTTATCGTTTTTCAAATATCAGAAAAAATTTATTGAAAAACAATAAATATATATTGATAAAGAAAATTAATTTTTCGGTTTAACCAAGATTTCAAAATCATCGAAGTTGGCTGCTCCTTTCGTTCCGGGCATCATCACAGCAAATGGAATCATAAAGATGGTTTTTCTGGTGAAGTTGGTAAGTGTGAGTTCAATCAATTCATTCTCTAATTTTCCGTTGATTGGATTCATTTCCGTACTCAGAAAATGAGACTCTATAGTAGTTGCCCCAGTTTGTCCTATTTCGGTTTCATACACACGAAGGGCGATGGCTACGCCGGGACCTTCCAGATTTTCAGAATTGATTTTTGTCTTAAGTTTAACAGTAGCCCCTTCAGGGATATTTGGAACCTCAATCTGTATAAAAGCATAACCTGTATTTTGGCCGTTTCCTTCAGAAGAAATTTGGAAAAAAGGATTTTCAGTCTCTTCATTGATACCACTTGTAATTCCATAATTTCCATTGTCATTTGAAAATCGCCACATAGAATTAAGGAAGCCATATTTTAAAAATACAGGATCTGATTCAAAGTCCTGTACAAAATCGATACATTGTTCATTGGCAGCAAGCCGGTCAAATAGCTCATCCAAGTAATAAGCTCTTTTTTCGGGTTCATTTTCGCTGTAAATGTAATAAGGGATAAAAATATTTGTCATTAAAGAAAGGGGCCTGCCATCACACTTCAAGGCATTGTCATGAGGTAGGTTTAAAAATGCATGCCCCATTTCATGAAAAAATAAGTTTTCCCTTTGAATATCTGTTTTATTTACCCAATCACAATTTGTAGATTTTGAAATTAGGACCGTTCTTCTGTCGGTTTGAGGATGCCTGATAAAACCGTATCCACAATAGACCTTATCAGCAAATCGAATTTCATCTACATAGGCAATGTCTAAACCTGAGAAATTAAAGTTGTATCCTCTTAGTTTGGCTTCTTCTTCAAATCTATCTAAGAAAATCTTTAAATCGGGGAATTCTTCTTGCTGAGATATTGGATTTGGATCTTCATTGGTTTCACAGGCAAGGAACCCTAGAATAAGAAAAGAGGCTAGAATAAACTGAGAATAATATTTCATAGTAAAAAGGTTTTAAATTAGGATATATTGTCTTTACGGTAATAATAATCCATTAGTTTTAAAATAATGAAATATTATGCAAAAAAAACACCCGTTCCAAAATTTAATTTTGGAACGGGTGTTTAGCCTTTTAAAGTGTTCTTAATTGAAGATTACACCAATTCTGATATTGCTTTTTCTATCTTATGGATTTAAGGATTATAAACTAACCATTTTTTGCAACTGTCAATGTAAGTAAGAATTCCTGATTGGTTTCAATCAAAAGGAGGTTTCAAACCTAATTGATAGATCTTTCATAAAAAACTTTTCCTTTCCTAAGGATGTGATCTAAAAAACCAGGATTACTTATCTGATGAAAAATGGAAAGATCGATTTTGTAAGGAAGCAATAGATCGTCCAAATCATCTTCTATTTGATGAAGAATGGTAAGGTCTAAATCTTGCCCCAATAGGGTTAGGTCAATATCAGAACCCGGTCTATAATTGCCAATGGCTCTGGATCCATAAAGTACAGCTTTATCTACTTGGGAGTATGCCTTAAGGACATTTTGAATGGCATGAATTGTATGTTCCGAAAGTCCAAACATTAGCTAATGGTATCAATTATTGCCCTTGACTTCCTGCATTTTATCCCTGAACTGAATGAATTCTTGAATATACTGGTTCATAATTTTAAAAAAGATTTCATCAGCAGTTTCCTCATTGTAAGTATGGGAAGTTTTACTCCGGCTTTTGATCATGTCCATCCATATTTCCCCATTCTCAATCAATCCCGCAGAAAAAGCTTCTCTTGAGGCATCTTTTGAGCCAAAAATATTTGTATTTCCAGCATGGATCAAAAAATCTTTCATGACATTCCAAGCCAGCTCATGGGTGTATTCAAACCTTTGGATCAACCCTTCTTTCAAAATGTCATCCAGAAATTGATCATCAGCAATATTCCCTTCTTTATCTATGGGATAATCTTCTTGAATCCTACTGACTGCTTCCTCCAGTTTATCCAAAGCTTTATTGAAATTACTAAAGCGCTGTACCCATCGAATATCTTTTGATTCCATTAATTCAATTTTTAGCTCACCATCAATTTAGCAAATTCAATAAACAACTTTGACATTTCTTGATTTTAACATTTGGGATAATCATCCAAGCTTGGCCAAAGCCTCTTCCAAGGTTTTGATCTTCGCCTCGGCATCTGCCTGCTTTTTCTTCTCGTTTTCTACTACAGCTGCTGGAGCCCCTGCGACGAAACGCTCATTGCTGAGTTTCTTCATTACAGAATTCAGGAAGCCTTTGGCGTATTCCAGTTCTTTGAGCAGGTTTTCTCTTTCTTTTTCTACATCAATCTGCTCGCCCATTGGGATAAAGCACTCATCAGCTTTTACCACAAAGCTTGTCGCATTGTCCACTTTCTCCCCAAAGTTTAATTCAGAAAGGTTGGCCAACTTCTTCAATACTGTCTCGAAGCTGCTGTACAATTCCGGTTGTTTGGTATTTACCGTCAAGGCAAAGGCTTCTTTTGGGGAAATGCCTTTGGAAGAACGGATATTTCTGATTTGAGACACCACCTCAAAAACTTGACTGGCTTCCGCAATGGGTTTGGTATGAAAGGCTTTTGCTTTTGGCCATGCTGCCACGATCAATGCTTCATTCGCAGATCTTTCCTTAATCTGATGCCAGAGTTCTTCGGTAAGGAATGGCATAAAAGGATGAAGGATTTTCAGGATATCCTCAAAGAAGACTATGGTTTTTTCATAGGTAGCTTTATCGATTGGATGCTGATAGGCGGGTTTGATCATTTCCAGGTACCAGGAGCAGAAGTCATCCCACACCAGTTTGTAGGTAGTCATCAGGGCATCGGAAATCCTGAATTTCTGGAAGTGCTCTTCGATTTCAGTAAGGGCTTCATTGAATCTGTTTTCAAACCAGTGAATGGCAGCAGCATTTTCAGCTCCGGAAGCTGTTTCGTCTATTTCCCAACCTTTGACCAATCGGAAAGCGTTCCAGATTTTATTGGAGAAGTTCCTTCCCTGCTCTACCAATTTTTCATCAAAAGGCAGGTCATTGCCGGCAGGGGAAGAGAAAAGCATCCCTGTTCTTACCCCATCAGCGCCATAATTGGTGATTAATTCCAGCGGATCGGGAGAGTTTCCGAGGGATTTGGACATCTTTCTGCCTAGTTTATCCCTAACGATACCCGTCAGGTATACATTTTTGAAGGGCTTGTCGCCCATGTATTCATAACCTGCAATGATCATTCTCGCTACCCAGAAGAAAAGGATTTCCGGGGCAGTTACCAAATCATTGGTAGGATAGTAGTATTTTAGGTCTTCGTTGGGTTTACCCGTAGTGAACACATCGGTGTCAAAAACAGAAATAGGCCACAACCAGGAAGAGAACCAGGTATCCAGAACGTCTTCGTCCTGCCTGAGGTCTTCCAAAGTATAGGCAGTCTTGAATTTTTCGTTGGCCAATGCCAATGCTTCTTCTTTGGTTTTTGCAACCACAAACTCCCCATTAGGCAGGTAGAAGGCCGGGATCTGATGGCCCCACCACAACTGACGGGAGATGCACCAGTCGCGCACATTTTCCATCCAAGAACGGTACATGTTTTTGAACTTCGGTGGATGGAGTTGGATGATGTCCTCCATGACCGAACTCAAAGCTGGCTTGGTGATTTCCTCCATTTTTAGGAACCATTGAAGAGAAAGTTTAGGTTCCACCACAGCATCCGTCCTTTCAGAGTGGCCAACATTGGATTTGTAATCTTCAATTTTCTCCAATTGACCGGCTTCCTCCAGGAGTTTACCGATTTTCTTTCTGGCAATAAATCGATCTTCACCCACGAGAATCTGAGCCTTTTCGTTGAGGGTTCCATTGTCATTGAGGATATCTATGACATCGAGTTTGTGTTTGATCCCCAATTCATAATCATTGACATCATGGGCAGGGGTCACTTTCAAACAGCCCGTACCAAATTCCATGTCCACATACTCATCTTCGATGATTGGAATGGCTCTATTGATCAATGGGATAATGGCTTTTTTGCCTTTCAGGTGGGTAAACCTAGGATCATTGGGATTGATACAGATGGCCACGTCCGCCATGATGGTTTCAGGGCGTGTGGTAGCAATGGTCAGGAAATCCTCAGAATCTTCGATTTTGTATTTGATGTAATACAGCTTTGACTGTATTTCCTTCATGATCACCTCATCGTCCGAAAGGGCAGTCTTCCCTTGTGGGTCCCAGTTGACCATCCTGATACCACGGTAGATTTTCCCCTTGTTATATAGGTCCACAAAAACGGAAATAACCGCATCGCTGAGGTCCGGGTCCATAGTGAATTTGGTTCGGTCCCAATCACAGGAAGCACCCAGTTTTTTCAATTGTTCCAGGATGATGCCCCCGTATTTCTCTTTCCATTCCCAGGCATATTTCAAAAATTCTTCTCTGCTGAGTGATTTTTTGTCAATACCTCTTTCTTTCAGCATGGCCACTACTTTGGCTTCTGTGGCAATGGAAGCGTGATCTGTACCAGGCACCCAGCAGGCATTTTTTCCTTCCATGCGGGCCTTTCTGACCAAAACATCCTGAATGGTATTGTTGAGCATATGCCCCATATGCAGCACCCCGGTTACATTTGGTGGAGGGATGACGATGGTGTAGGGTTCCTTGTTATGATCAACTTGAGAGGAGAAAAATTTGTGCTCCATCCAGTATTGATACCACTTGGACTCCGCGGCTTCAGGATTGTATTTGGTAGCTAATGACATCTTTAGTAGAGATTTTTTTAAAACTCAAGGCGCAAAATTAAGATAAAAATGCTTTTGAACCACAATACTGACAAAAGCATACTACAGAACTACAAACTATTCCAATTTCCTTTTCGGAAATCACCCTTATAAAATACTGGTATTATGGTGCTTGTTGTCATGCCTGTTTAAAATAAGACGCCATTGGACTCAACTTCAAGTCATGGATAAAATGGCTTGCGGTTTTTACTTAAAATGGTAAACCTTATCTTTGCACATTCATCAAACTTTTAAGCATGAGTAACCCAAATATAACACCCATGGCTTCCTGGGTACCGGTAGCCAAAGATTCTGATTTTACCATTTATAATTTGCCTTTTGGAGTTTTTCAAAACAAGAGGCTTTCTCCTAGGTTAGGAATGGCCATAGGGGATAAAATAGTGGACCTTTCTGTATTACATGAGGAAGGGTTTTTCTCAGAGCTTTCCCAGTTGCCCCATGACATCTTTTTAAGAGATGCTTTGAATGACTTTATTGGACTAGGTAAGCCGGTTACAAGAAAAGTACGTGAGATTGTTCAGGATTTATTGAAGGAGGAAAATGAGCAGCTAAGAGAGCATACCTGTAGAGGCAAGGCTATGGTTAACCGTAACGAGGCGCAGATGATGTTGCCTGTTAAAGTGGGGGATTATACAGATTTTTACAGCAGCATGGAACATGCCACCAATGTGGGAACCATGTTCCGTGATCCTAATAATGCACTATTGCCTAATTGGAAGCATCTCCCTGTAGGTTATCATGGAAGGGCTTCCTCCATAATTCCTTCAGGTGTTCCCATCTACAGGCCAAAGGGACAGTTTAAGGATCCCAATAAGGAGCAACCTGAATTTGGTCCCAGTAGGAGATTGGATTTCGAGTTGGAGATGGCATTTATCACCGGCGGGCCGACCAAGATGGGAGACAGCATCTCGACGGAAGATGCTGAGGATTATATTTTTGGTATGGTGCTGTTCAATGATTGGTCAGCAAGGGATATTCAGGCTTGGGAGTATGTGCCTTTGGGTCCCTTTTTGGGGAAAAATTTTGCATCCAGCATTTCCCCTTGGGTGGTAACCTTAGAGGCTTTGGAGCCCTTCAGACAGGCTGGTCCAAAACAGGATTCTGAAGTTTTGCCCTATTTGCAATGCAAAAAGGACCATGCTTTTGATATCCAATTGGAAGTATACATCCAGCCTGATGGCATGAAGGCCAGTAAAGTATGTACTTCCAATTTCAAATACATGTACTGGAACATTGCCCAGCAATTAGCCCATCACACCGTGAATGGATGCAATATCAATGTAGGTGACATGATGGCCTCCGGTACTATTTCAGGACCAACAGAAGACAGTTATGGTTCCATGTTGGAACTGGCCTGGAAAGGTACCAAACCGGTCAAATTAGAGGAAGGTGGGGAAAGGAAGTTTATTGAAGATGGAGATACTGTCATCATGAAAGGATATGCAGAAAAAGAAGGGATAAGGGTTGGTTTTGGTGAGGTTGCAAGCAAGGTGTTGCCCGCTAAATAATTAATAATATTCCAATAATAGTAAAACCTCTGTAGGCAGTTGCTTTCAGAGGTTTTTTGATTTAAAAACCTCATTCTCTATCAATAAAATTATTGTAACTACTTTTATAAAAAATCACAAGATTTTTTTCGGTGATAAATTAAAAAATACTAATTTCGTCTCCGAATTAAACAATATTTCATGAAAAAGCTTCTTATCTTATTTTGTTTTGTCTTTCTCGTACAATTTTCGGTCTTAGCACAAGTTCCTGGTAGCCAATCAGTTTATGTGGAATTAGGAGGAGCTGGCTTGGCATATTCCTTCAATTATGATTTCCGGTTTGATAAAAATGACATTAATTCTTGGGGCATGCGGTTAGGTGCAGGCGGCTGGGCCACCAATTGGGGGAATAGAGAGCGTTTGCTAACCATGCCTTTTCAACTTAACAAACTTTTTGGCAGTCAAAAACACTTTTTTGAATTGGGAGGAGGGGCTACCTTCGTTTATTACAGGGATCAGTGGAATAATTCCTGGAGCGGTGAAACCATACTGTATAAAGATTTTGATTTTATTCTTAATACAGGAGATACGCCAGCTTTTATGGGGACTTTGAATTTTGGATACAGAAGAATTCCAGTGGATGGGGGATTTACTTTTAAGGCCAATTTGACGCCAATCTTTAATCAAAATGGTTTTTGGCCCCTTTGGGTAGGGGTAGGTTTTGGTTATGCTTTTTAATCAATAATCCATATTCCAAATACCACCTTTATCTGCACTTTGGATAGGGAGTAAATTTCCATTTTGGATAAAAAATGGCTGGCCATCAGTGCCTAAATCCCATAATTCTCCTCTCAGGAAAACATTGACTCCATGTTTTGCACCTGAAAGGCCAATTCTTCCAGGGAGGGCATATTTTTGCCAGGCTTCCTGTTCAGAGATTTCTCCAATATCGCTCAAATCAACATCAGTGGGAGCTGGAGCTCCATTATAGCCTGCCCAAGGGACTTCCATGGCTCCATCTACTGCACAGTAGGAATTGACCAAGACAAGATCCACTCCTTTTATAGCTTGGTAAGCTTCCGGGTACCAGGAATCTGCACAGACCAAAATGCCCACTTTACCCATAGGCAATTGAAAACTTGGAATAGCTGTGGGCGGAGAAGCAGCAATAAATGGCTTTTCAGAGGAAATAGGAAAGGACTTTTTGATGACCTGAGGAAAAATGCTGCCATCAGGACCAAAAAGAAAGGAGCTGTTATACAATGCACCTTCTTTTTTTACAATGATTTGATTGTCAATTACCTGTGGGTCCGGTAAATTGATTGAGCCAGCAGCAGTAAACACTTGGTATTTTTTAGACAGTGTTAAAAAACTTCTTTCGTACGCTTTTGCCATTTGATCGGCCTTCATTCTAAAGAGTGTGGAGGCTATTCGGTCTTCCTCATTCTTTGACAAAGGGTAATGTTTGAAGAATTCAAATGGATTGGTCAATACCAGTTGGGCCATCGCCCAAGTCAGGGTGGAAGACTTGGCTACTGAAGGTTTTTCATCCAGTATAACCAGCCATGTTCCCAGGTATTCGGGCAGCAAGACAATGGTATTGCTTTTTAAAAACCCTTCCTCTTTGGCTTTTTGATAATATGCTTCCAGTTTTTGAAAAAACCTTTCTTCTGAAAGATAATCTGATTCCAGCATGTAGGGTTGTATGCCCACTACATTTCCTTGAATACTGTCAGCGGGAAGTGGCGTTAGGCTTTCGACATGGCTGATATTTGGAGCTACCTCTGGTAATGTACTCCAGCTTCCCGTATTGGCCCAAATAGCCCAAATTACGAGAATAGATAGTATTAGAATGGCAAGTTTCTTCATAGCAGTGATTATTTCAGATCCAATAAGACATTGTCAGCGGCTGATTCTCCAGCCCTTACAGCCCCTTCAATGTAACCAAACCATACCTTGGAGGCCTCTGTGCCTGCCCAATAAATGTCATTTTCTGTTTTGGAATAGGCATCCTGAAATCCTGTCCAGGCGCCTGTTGGATAAATTCCGGCATAGCAGCCGCGACTCCAGGCCTCATCGCTCATGCTGAAGTCTTCGTAGAATAAGGGAGTTTCAGCCGAGCTTCCGAAGTATTTTGTTAATTTTTCCAGCATGATGGCTTGACGCTTTTCTTTGTCTTTTTCAAAATAAAGTTTTGCCCGATTGCCAATGGTAAATGCCAGGATGATGCCAAAATCTGCTTCCTTAGGGGAGGCATCAAACATGGATTGGAAAGGAGAATATTCGTCTGCAAAAGCCTGGCCGCTGAACCCTGCTTCTCTCCAGAAGGGCTTTTGGTATACCATAAAGCATTTGCCCACTTGCCCCATGGCTATTCTGTCCAGCACCTGTCTTTTAGCAGCAGAAAGCATGGGGTAAAAATTGATTTTACCGGCCAAAACTGGAGGTACAGCCATGATGATTTTTTTTGCTTTATAGGAAAAACCTTCACACTGAACAGTAAAAACACCATCTTCTTTCCTAATGCTACTTACAGGATGATTGAATTTGATTTGCTGCAAAAATGGTTGAGCCATTTTTTCGACCAATGTTTGCATGCCCCCAACGATCCGGTGAAGCTGGGCTCCATTATTGATGTTGATCAGGGTATTGAGGTCTCTGCCTGATTTGAAATAAAAAAGGGCATGTAACAGCGAGACTTCATTCAGTTCTGCAGCAAATACAGTTTCAAGGGCAAGGCTTACTACTTTTTGACAGGATTTTGTCTTGCAGTGTGAGGCTACAAAAGCTGCCAGAGATACCCGGTCAAATTCCAACGCTTTAGGGTGCAGCCATGGGCTATCCTGCGGGATGGTTTTGGCCATTCGCTCCAGTTTTTTGAGTACAAAGTCAAGGTTGATCAAGGAGAATACATCTAAACTTGGAATCAAACCTTTGAACTTTTTTACCTGTTCCTTGAAATCAAGGATATTATAGCCTTGGTCGTAAGTTTCAAAATAATCAAGTCCAAGTTCTTCACAGAGGGCATACATCCGGTCTTGGCTTGGTCCAATCCACTGACCGCCCAGGTCTAAGTACAAATCCTCGGAAATTTGTTTGGTGTAAACCCTTCCACCTAATCTTTCTCTTGCCTCTAGGACCAAAAAGGGGATATTGGTTTCATGTAGTTTTTTTGCAGCGGCAATTCCCGAAAAGCCACCTCCAATGATGATTACTTGAGTCATGTTTTTTATTGTAGGGAAAACTCAAATGTCTCCCCTTTTTCTATATCAATTTCCAGAAGGTTCCCTTTGTATTTCAGAAATGCCTTGCCTCCGATGGGCGCTGATATACTTGCGGTCTTCAGTTCACCATCTTTCCATTCCATATTTACAGTAAAATTCCCCCTGGCTTTCAATCCTGTAATTTTCCCGTTTTTCCAGCCCTTTGGAAGAGCAGGGAGTAAGTGGATAAATCCGTCATGGCTTTGTAAGAGCATCTCAGCAACTCCTGCGGTATAACCGAAATTGCCATCTATTTGAAATGGGGGATGGGCATCAAATAAGTTGGGATACAAGGATTGTTGAATGAGTTTTTGAATATGCTCATGCGCCATTTCTCCATCATGTAACCTGGCAGAAAAGTTGATCAGCCATGCCCTGGACCAACCTGTCCCTGCTCCTCCATGGGCCAATCTGTAATCCAAAGTTTTTTTGACTGCCTCAAATAAATCAGGAGTCTTATTTTTAGTAATGGCATTTCCAGGATGAAAAGCATATAAATGGGACATGTGCCGGTGGCCTTTTTCAGGCTCCTCATATTCCTGGTCCCACTCCAAAAGTCTTCCATCATTTCCAGTTCTTAAACCCGATCTTAAGTTTTGTCTTTTTGATTTCACTTCATCAAGGACAGGGGATTGGTAACCCAAAATTTTACTTGCCTGCATAAAATGATCAAAAACCTCGGCGATAATTTGTTGGTCCATGGCTGCTCCCATGGTAGAAGCGACGGATTCTCCTTTCGCGTTGATAAAACTGTTTTCCGGTGAAGTGGAGGGGGAAGATACCCACTTCCCATCTTCCGGATAAGGAACCAACCAGTCCAGATAAAAAGCAGCAACTTGCTCCATGGCTGGCAAGAATCTTTGTCGCAAGAAATTTTTGTCCTGGGTAAAAAGGTATCGCTCCCAGAAATGCTGCATCATCCAACCACCTGCCCCCAGCCAAGCCCCCCAATAAGCTTGGGCGGCTTGGAGAAAGGTCATATGCCAAAGGTCTGAGCCATGGGCCAATGCTGCTCCCCGCATGCCATAAGTTTCCCGAGCGGTTTTTTTTCCACTGAGGATCAATTGGTCCATGTAATCAAAAAATGGCTCATGCAGTTCGGATAAATTGGTCACCTCTGCCGGCCAGTAATTCATCTGAAGATTGATATTGAGGTGGTAATCTGCGTTCCATGGCGCCTCGATATGCCTGTTCCAAAGCCCCTGCAAGTTGGCCGGAAGTGTACCCGGTCTGGAAGATGAAATCAACAAATACCTGCCAAAATCAAAAAGTAAGGATTCCAGGTAAAGATCGGAGTTTCCTTCTTTGACCCGTTCAATTCTTTGATCAGTAGGGATGTCTAAAGGGTTTGGCTCTTCCAATGAGAATTTCACTCTCTGGAAAAGAGATTGATAATCGGTAATATGCCTTTGTTCGAGTTCTTCAAAAGTTTTGGCTTTGATGTTTTGAAGTTGTTCTTGATTTTTTCTTTGGAAATCCTGATGGTAGTAGGAAGTGTTGGTAACCAATTTGATGGTGAGTACTTCTACTCCTTCCACTTCAATATGATCCCCTTTTTGAAATGTTTTGCCACTCTCATTTTCTATGAAGGCGATGGTTTGGAATTTGACCCCATGGAGGATTGGGCTGGGTTTGGAATCAATTTGCCCCCTTCTCTGCGTGATTTCTCCCTCCATTTGTAAAGTTTGGTTGGAGGTGGCCTGTACAGTTACAGTGGGATACCCATCATCCTCTGGCCTGCTCATTCTGATTTTTCCATTGATTCCTTTTGGATGTTTGGACTCCAATCGAATCACTATGGCCTGATCCAGTGCAGAGGAAAATACTTTTTGTGAAAAATCATAGCCTTCTACTGTATAGCTCACAGTCGCCAAAGCCCGGTCCAGATCCAGTTCACGCCTGTAATTACTTACTTGCTCATGTCCCAGGTCCAGCCAAAGGTCTCCTAAAGTCTGATGGGATCGGATGATGCTTTTTCTTGAAAATTTGGCTACCAATAAAGAGTCTGCTTTTTTATTTTCTCCTTGAAAGAGTAGCTGCCGGATCAGTTCCAGATCTTCCGGTTTTCCTTCTGCCAGTCCCCAGTCATCAGGTCCACCCGGCCAGAGAGAATCTTCGTTGAGTTGTATCCGCTCAGTTGATGTTTGCCCAAAGACCATGGTCCCTAATCTGCCATTGCCTAATGGAAGTGCCTCTTCCCAAATGCTTGCAGGCTTTTCGTACCAAAGCAAGCTTTGAGCTAGGGTATGCTGCGCACCAAAAGTGCACGATGCACAAAGCAATAAAAAAAGTGTTGACTTCATTTTCGGTTATCAGGCGATGGGTATTGCGCTAATTTACCGATTTAAAAGCAATATTTTTTCCTTTTATCCTCACATAATGCTTTCGGTATAATAAGCCTTAGGGGAAGTTTCCCAGCATTAAAGGTGAGATATCGAAATAAAACTCCTATTTATTTTTGACTGATCAAAAAATTCATGAATTCTTCCGTATCAAAATTACTCATACCCTCTTGATAAAAGACAATTTCACCATTGGGGTCGACCACCAAAGTAGTAGGGATGGATTGGCTTTGTAAGGCATTATTGAGACCGTAACTGGCATGTACCACAGGGAAAGTAAATCCTTTTTTATCGATAAAATCTTTACTCTTTTCAAATTCCTTGTCCAAGGCAATCATTAGGAACTCCAGGTTTTCCTGCTCATTGACTTTTTTATACAAAGACTCGATATGGGGCATTTCTGCCCTGCAGGGAGGACACCAAGTTGCCCAAAGGTTAATAAATACGGTTTTTCCTCGGTATTCTTCCAACATCACCCGGTTGCCTTTCAAGTCTAGGAATGCACCTTGATAGTCAAATTGGGTGTTGGATTTATCAACGAGCGTGATTTTTGGTTTTTTAATGCCTGTGGCCAATAACAAAGATTGAACCCCTCCCATAATTGGGGTGATGAGTCCGGTAAAATATAAAAAAGCAAAAACTGCCAGCATAATGCCCCAACTTTTGACTTCTTTTTTCCAATCGATCATGCTTTATTCAATTTTTGTGCAATTTAGAAAATGACAGGATTTTTTCTTGTGACAAATGGTACTGGAATTAAAGAAAGTAGCAAAGGAAAAGGTTAAAGGAGCAGCGATGTCAGTTTCAGAAGCTAAATAACGCCGCTTTCTAAACATAAAATTGCAAACATTCATTGAAATTGGGCTAAACTCAGGAATGCTCCATCTTCGATTGATTCGATTTGATTAATTTTGGAGGTTAATTAGTTCATGAATTGAAGTTTGTTGTAAAATAATTTTTTAAGATGGAAAAATTAATAAGTACCTTACATAAAAAACATTATTCTATGAAAAAACTCTTTACCCTGACTTTAGTGTTATTCCTTTTGATTTTTGAAATCAAAGCCCAAAGTATTGAAATAACACCTTTTACCGGTTATACTTTTGACCATAGTTTCCCCATTTTCGCAGGTAGGGCAAGATTGGGAGGAGGACAGACCTTTGGTGGGATGCTTGGGTTTCAGGTGAATGATTTCCTGGAGATCGAAACTTTATACAGCTACCAAAATGGTACCAGTACAGCCCGTTCCACAGCAATACAAAATGATGTGCGGACCAGTACCAATGCCCATTATGCCTTGATTGGAGCCAACAGGTTATTCCCGACATCTTCTCAGATGGCATTTTTCACAGGTGCAAAAATAGGTGCCGCTATTCTATCTTTTCCGGAAGGGGATTATAGAGATATCAGCAGATTTGCAGTGGGATTAAATGGAGGGGTCAAATATTTTGTTTCTGATAATGTGGGCCTCCGGGTTCAGGCCAATTTAATGATGCCGATATCCAATGTTGGCGCCAGCCTTTGGTGGAGTCCAGGTGGAGGTACACAGGTGGGGCTTAACGGTTGGTCTTCTGTCATCCAGTTTGGCTTCACTGGAGCCCTTGTCTTTAGAATAGCGAAATAATTGTATGATTTTTTACATCCCTGTTCTTCCATGAGCAGGGATTTTTTTATTATTTTTATACATGCGTGCACTCTTAGTTTCCATATTTTTCTTTTCAATAATTTTAGTTTCGGCTCCTAGTTGGGGCCAAAAACTAGAACTTACCCCATATACAGGTTATACTTTCGGTTCTGGGTTTGACATAACAGGAGGTCGGGCTAAATTAGAAGGGAATGCCAATTTGGGGCTATTTTTAGGTTATACCCCAAAGCGTTTTACAGAATTGGAATTGTCTTATAATTTTTTAGGAACAAATGCCACGGCTAATTCAATTTACCTTTTAGAAAATATTGTATCAAGATCACAATTGCATTTTGTGACTTTCGGTTTCAACAGGCTTATTATCATAAACGAACAACTTACTTTTTTCTCAGGTCTTAAAATGGGTTCTGCAACCTTAAGTTTCCCTGATGAAGATTTTGAGGGACAATCCAGATTTTCAGTAGGGATTCAAGCGGGAATGAAGTATTACATCACCGATCGCATTGGATTAAGATCCCAGGCGCATCTATTGTTACCGGTAATCAGTGAAGGGGGTAGTTTATGGTGGAATCCAAATACAGGGGTTGGCATCAGTGGTTGGTCACCTATTTTACCTTTTAGCTTGAATTTTGGGATGATTGTGAGATTGGGTATGTAATCCTTCCCTTATTATCCCAATTCTTGGGTTGTTTGAAGTATAATATTTTTATTTATTGTTGTTTTTCAGTAAATTATACTTTTATTTCTTTAAACACTTAAAACAATCACTATGGAAAATCCCAGCGTACCTGTAATGAGTATTAAAGATTGGATGATTACTATTCTGATCACAGCAATCCCACTTGTTGGTTTTGTTATGCTATTTGTTTGGGCATTTGGAGGCGGTTCAACCAACCCAAATAAACAAAATTGGGCAAAAGCCACACTCTTGTGGTTTGCCATAATCATTGGGCTTTACATTGTAGTCTTTATGGTATTTGGCGCTGCATTTTTGTCCAATTACAAAGATTTTGATTTTTAACAATTTTGCCTCTGCTTGATGGTTATCGAGCAGAGGCAAAATCAAATACCCTAGTAGTCAGGTTTTTATTTTTCTAATGTAGAATTTGAAAAGCCAATTTTTTGAGAGACTCTTTGGACTTCTTACTTTGCGCCATTATTTGAAAAACCAGAGGAATCTATGAATATCCAACATTTTGTTAAAGTTGCCGAGGAGTTAAATATTAAGGTCAAACAGGTTACAGACACCATTGAATTATTGGATGAGGGGGCTACTGTTCCTTTTATTTCCAGGTACCGTAAGGAAGTTACTGGGAGTTTGGATGAGGTACAGGTGGCTGCTATTAGAGACCGAATTCAACAATTACGCGAACTTGACAAAAGGAGAGAGGCTATTTTGAAATCCATAGAAGAGCAGGGAAAACTTACGCCAGCGTTGGAAGAAAAGATCAATGCCGCCGAAACCATGTCGGTTTTAGAGGACTTGTACCTGCCTTATAAACCAAAGAGAAGAACGAAAGCCACCATAGCCCGCGAAAAAGGATTGGAGCCTTTGGCTACCAAAATTTTTGAGCAGGGGAGTTTTGACCTGCAAGAAGAAGGAGAGAAGTATATTGACGCGGAGAAGGAAGTCAATACATTGGAAGAAGCGCTTCAGGGTGCGAGAGATATCATTGCTGAATGGATCAATGAAAATGTGGAACTGAGAAAGAAAATGCGTGACCTTTTCATTGAAGAAGGCCAGTTTGTCTCCAAAGTAATCCCTGGCAAAGAGCAGGAAGCGATCAAATTCAAAGATTATTTTGATTGGACAGAGCCCATTAAAACAGCTCCTTCCCACAGGGTTTTGGCGATGAGAAGGGGTGAAAAAGAGCTGTTTTTGATGTTGGATTCCTGCCCTGATGAATATTCTGCTTTGGCTTTGATGGATTCGATGGTTTTGGAAAATGCTGCCAATGCAGCCGTGGAACAAGTCCGTATGGCCATCAAAGATTGTTACAAAAGACTGCTCAAGCCATCCATGGAAACAGAAGTCAGGCTTTATACCAAAAAGAAAGCGGATGAGGAAGCCATTAAGGTGTTTGCAGAGAATTTGAGGCAATTGTTATTGGCAGCGCCTTTGGGAGAAAAATCCGTTATGGCAATAGATCCAGGTTTCAGGACCGGCTGTAAAACTGTTTGCCTTGGCCCTCAGGGGCAATTGCTCAGTTATGACACCATCTTCCCTAATGAACCTCAAAGAAAGACTGCCGAATCGGGGGCGGTAATCAAGCACTTGGTGGAAAAGCATCAGGTGGAAGCCATTGCCATAGGAAATGGAACTGCCAGTAGAGAAACGGAAGCTTTTGTAAAATCTTTGGGCTTGCCTAAGCAGGTGATTGTGACCATGGTTAATGAAAGTGGTGCCTCCATCTATTCCGCATCAGAAGTGGCAAGAGAGGAGTTTCCTGACCATGACCTTACAGTAAGGGGCGCAGTGTCCATCGGAAGAAGGCTGATGGATCCATTGGCGGAGTTGGTTAAAATAGATGCCAAGTCGATCGGTGTAGGACAGTACCAGCATGATGTGGACCAGTCTGCTTTGAAGAATTCTTTGGATGACACGGTGATGAGCTGCGTAAATGGCGTTGGCGTAGAAGTGAATACCGCTTCCAAACAACTCTTGACCTATGTGTCCGGTTTGGGACCTGTTCTTGCGCAAAACATTGTGACTTATAGAAATGAGAATGGCCCATTCAAAAGTAGGACAGAGATCAAAAAGGTGCCCCGCTTGGGAGATAAGGCTTTTGAACAGGCTGCGGGCTTTTTAAGGATCCGCAATGCAAAGAATCCTTTGGATGCCTCTGCGGTACACCCGGAACGCTATGAATTGGTAGAAAAAATGGCCAAAGACATTGGGGCTAAAGTAACCGACCTGATGAGCTCTGAGGAATTGAGGTCTAAGATCATCCTCAAAAATTATGTTTCGGAAACCGTAGGTTTACCGACTTTGCAGGATATCATGGAAGAGCTTTCCAAACCAGGAAGAGACCCGAGGGAAACTTTTGAAGTGTTCAATTTCCAAGAGGGGGTCAACGAAATTTCTGATTTGAAAGTGGGTATGAAATTGCCGGGAATCATTACCAATATCACTAAGTTTGGGGCTTTTGTGGATATCGGAGTACATCAGGATGGTTTGGTCCACTTGAGCCATCTGGCAGACCGGTTTATCAATGATCCTGCGGATGTAGTGACGGTCAATCAAAAGGTAGAGGTAACCGTAATGGAGGTGGATATCCCCAGAAAGCGTATCGGATTGAGTATGAAATCTGACCCATTTGCGGAAAGAGGAAAACCCAAACCTGCGGGAGAAAAGAAAAGAAGGGAAGAACCGGAGACCCAGGGCGACCTAGCGGCAAAACTGGCCATGCTGAAAAATAGGTTTAGATAGGGCGTGCTGAAAAACGTCAATTGGAGAATAATTTCTTTAAATTTTGATGAATACCACATTTATTAAGCCTTGTCTTTTTAAGCAGGAGCAAACTTATTAAATGATCCAGTTTGATTTACGTGCACTTGAAAATTTCAAAATTCGAAATTTTCAGGCTAGGCTCAGGCATACCATCTTCTTCATTGGGCTCATTCGAAGTATAAGCATACATCTTCATTCGCCCGCTTTGAACTTGCCTACCGATAGGAAGGGCTGGCATACCTGAGACTTTTTCAGCAAGCCCTAGATAATTCAAAAAACCCGTGGATAAAGGATTCACGGGTTTTATTTTTCACTATATTGCACCAATTGTATGATTATTATGTGCAAAATAGATGATTATGTCAACAATAAGGAAAACCCTAACATTTACAGAACAACAGGATAAATGGATAAAAGCTCAAATTCAGGGGGGTGAATTTACTAATGAATCAGAGTATATCAGACACTTAATCAGAGAGGACCAAGCCAGAAACAAAAGGTTTACAGCACTACAGGAGTCCATTCAAGAGGGGATTGATTCCGGAATATCTGAAAAAACAGTAAAGGATATTATGAATGAAGTTCAGAGTCGATTGAAATCAGATGGCCAAATATAAACTGTCTGTTCAGGCTGAGAGAGACCTGTCTTCAATTTTTGAATATGGTATTTTTCAGTTTGGATTAAATCAAGCGCAGTATTTTCTAATGGAAATCGAACAAACTTTTGAGGGACTTTCCAAATTAAATATGAGCGGTATTGATGTGTCAGAGCTTTATCCTGGATTGAGAAAATATGCTTTTAAATCTCACTTAATCTTTTATTTAGCTACGACATATGGAGTTTTTATAGTGAGGGTATTGCACCAGAGTAGAGATTATAAGCGTTCTTCTTTTGAAGATTTTGTTTGATATTATTTTAATATTTAAGAGATAATTATTGAAAAAACCTTATCCATTGTCGTTAAATTGTTCATGTAATTCATGCAATCCATTTCAAATGTTAAAGAGATTCCATTTAACACTCATTGTAATTTGTCAGAGTATACTTATGTCTTGTTCGAAAAAAGAATCTCAAGTGATATTGCCCGATGTGCAACCACCTTTCGCCAAGGTAGAGCCCTTTGAAATCCTGTCTAAGCATGGGCACCTTCGGGTGGATAATTATTATTGGTTAAATGATCGAGAAAATCCTGAAGTGATTGCGTATCTGGAAGCTGAAAATGCCTATTTGGATACCATGATGGGTCATACCAAGGTTTTTCAGGATAACCTGTTTCAGGAGATGAAAAGCAGGATTAAGGAAGATGACGCTTCGGTTCCTTATCAATTAGACGGGTATTTCTACTATGTTCGCTACGTGGAAGGAGGGGAATATCCTATTTACTGCAGGAAAAAAGGAAGTTTGGATGCACCTGAGGAAATCATCGTAGATGGCAATGAATTGGGCAAAGACAAAGCTTACCTTAATTTTTACACCTCTGTAAGTCCGGATCATAACCTTGCTGCCATTATCATGGATACCCAGGGCAGAAATTTTTACAGCATCATGGTCAAAGACCTGAGGACAGGTCAACTGCTTGATGATCGAATAGAGGATACGAGGGGAGGAATTGCCTGGACGAATGATAACAAGTCATTTTATTACTCCATTCCGGACAAACAAACTTTAAGGGTGTTTCAGGTAAAAAGGCATATTTTAGGTGCAGCAACCCAGCAAGATGAACTTGTTTTTGAGGAAAATGATGCCACTTTGGATTGTTACGTGACCAAAACCAAGTCCAAAAAGTATATCATTATCGGTTCAGGCAGAACAGATGCATCTTATGCCATGTTTATTGATGCAGATCAACCAAAAAAAACTCAATTGATTGAAAAAGTACGGGACAATGTCCAATACCATGTGGATCATGCAGGAGGCGATCATTTTTATATTCATACCAACTTGGATGCAGTCAACTACCGTTTGGTTCAAGCACCAATTTCCAATCCCCATGCGGCCAATTGGAATGATGTGATTCCGCACAGGGAGAATATCTTTTTGGAAGGGGTCGATTATTTCAAAGATTACATGGCCATTCAGGAAACCTTTGAAGGTTTGGCCAAAATCAGGGTCGTCAAATGGAGTGATGGCTCCGAACATGAACTGAAATTCGATGAACCTGCCTATTCAGCCGGGATAGGGTATAACCCAAACTTTGATACCCAAACGCTCCGCTATTCTTATACCTCCATGACTACTCCCAGTTCGACCTATGATTACAATATGGAGAGCAGGGAGAAAACCTTGATGAAAGAGCAGCCTGTTTTAGGAGATTTTGACAAGAACAATTATCAAACGGAAAGGGTAATGGTGTCGGCGAGGGATGGAAAGCGAATTCCCATGTCCATTGTCTATAGAAAGGATAAATTCAAAAAGGATGGAACCATGCCGGGATGGATTTACGCCTATGGCTCCTATGGATATTCTATGGATCCCACATTCAGTTCAACCCGGTTAAGCCTTTTGGATAGGGGGTTTGTTTATGCCATAGCCCATATCCGTGGAGGTCAGGAAATGGGAGGGGAATGGTATGAGGAAGGCAAGATGCTGAAAAAGAAGAACACCTTTACAGATTTTATCGATTGCTCCAAATGGTTGCAGGACAATGGATACGTGGCCAAAGATCAGTTGTTTGCATCTGGAGGAAGTGCCGGTGGATTGTTGATGGGAGCCGTAGTCAACATGGCCCCTGAATTGTACCGGGGAGTAATTGCCGCAGTGCCTTTTGTAGATGTAGTGACCACCATGATGGATGAATCCATTCCCTTGACCACTTTTGAATGGTTGGAATGGGGTAATCCTAATATTCAGGAGGAATACGAATACATGCTTTCCTACTCTCCTTATGACAATGTGGAAGAAAAGGCCTATCCTAATTTATTGGTGACCACAGGCCTCCATGATTCCCAGGTACAATATTGGGAACCTGCCAAATGGGTGGCTTTGCTAAGAACCAAAAAGACAGATGCCAATAGACTCTATCTTTATACAAATCTGGATGCTGGGCATGGGGGAGCCAGTGGTCGTTTCCAAAGATTGAAAGAAATAGCTTTGGAATATGCTTTCGTTTTTGATATCCTTGGGATGAATGAATAGCCTAATGGGTTTGATGGGCTTTTCCCATCAAAAACTTTTCTGCTGAAATGAGGTCTACCCCGAATTCAGCAGATTTTTTATCCATATCAGGAACGATCGCATCAGAAGTGGCCATCACATAATTCATGGCCATGATATTGGAGGCCGCCTTATTAAAGGGAGAAAGGATGCCTGACATCATGCGCATCACGAAGGGAGGAGTGGATTTTACTTTCAATGGTTTTTGGTAAACCTTTTCAAATAAGCCTTTTACCTCTATCGCTGAGAGTACATCTGGGCCTCCTATGGTGATCACTTTGCGATAAGCTTTTGTATTGTCTATGGCATTGACACAAAAGTCAGCTACATTTTCCAAGGAGATGTAGCTGCATTTAGCATCTCCTTTTCCAATGATATTTATGGTGTTTTTTTCTTCCATAGATTTTCGGATGCCATTATAGAAGTCATTGGCGAATTTAAATGGACGCTGAATTGTATTGACTTCGGAGTGGTTCATGGTAAGTTCGGTGCCCATATAAGGGAAATACACTTCCATAAAAGCAGTGGGCTGTAAAATGGTATAATTCAATCCTGAATTCATCAATTGTTTTTCCACAGCCCTTTTTGCTTTGGTAAGGGGAACCTTATCGTCCCATTTTGTAAAAGGCAAAGCTGATACAAAAATAAACTGGTGAATATTTTGCTTTTTGGCTTCATCGATTAGGGCAATGATCCCTTTTTCATCAATGTTCTTAAAATTATCGGATTTTTGGGTCGGCACTGCTGTGTTGGCCGTACAAATAACTATGTCCATATCTTTTAAACCTTGTTGGATGGTTTCAGGCTGGCTAAGATCTATTTCCCTAAGTCCAACACCTTCCAATTTTTTTAAGGGAGCTGTTTGGGAAGTTTTTCTATGACTGGCAAATATTTCAAAACCTCCCTTTTTTGCGGCCAATTTTTTGGTAATGGTGTACCCGAGCTGCCCGGTTGCACCGACGATTAAAATGTTCATCTGTTAAAAGTTTAAGTTTAAGGTTAAATAACTTACTGAATATAAGCATTTTAAATATTTTTATAGCCATCCTTTCTTCAGATTTTTTTAAGGACCCAAGCAATTTTTTTGATATCCATAAAATATTTTCTCAGCATCCGATAATTATGTATTTTGGGTCATGTTCAAAAACAAAGTAGTGTGGATTACAGGAGCTTCTTCAGGATTGGGGAAGTATATGGCCTATGAGTTTGCAAGGCAAGGGGCCATCTTGGCACTTTCTGCAAGACGAAAAGATCAACTAGAGGAAGTAAAAGCAGCTATTACATCACAAGGTGCAAAGTGTATCATTGCAGCCTGTGATGTATTGGAGGAATGTCAAATAGCAGGTGCTGTAAATGAGATCATTAAGGAGTTTGGAAGAATAGATGTAGCAGTGGCCAATGCAGGCTATGGTGTAGTGGGGAAAATAAAAAACCTTAGCGCTAAGGAATGGCGAAGGCAGATGGATGTTAACGTCACAGGCTTGGCTTTGACATTTAAATATGCATTTCCTTATTTGAAGGAAACCCAAGGAAGGATGGCTTTGGTCGGGAGCGTGGCGGCTTATGTGCCCAATCCTGGTGTAGGTGCCTATGGTGCCTCCAAAGCAGCAGTGCGATCCATTGGGCAAACCTTGCAAGTGGAGTTAAAAGGAACGGGAGTTTCCTGCACGGTACTTCACCCGGGCTTTGTGGAATCAGATATCGCGAAAGTAGACAATGAAGGGGTATTTCACCCTGAAAACCCTGATCCAAGACCTGCCAAATTGATGTGGCCTACAGACAAAGCGGCCAAAGTAATGGTTAAGGCTATCGCCAAAAGGAAAAGGTCCTATATTTTTACAGGTCACGGCAAGTTCATAGCTTTTATGGGACAGCACTTTCCTAATTTGGCAAGGTGGATGTTTGGCAAAATGGGTTAATGATCCATTTGGTTTGATTGCATACCGTATTGAATTAGAGCTAAAAGAAGATGAGATGAGCTGAATTTCTGAACAAAATGGTAATGCTGTTGTTTTACTGATATGCGTATCTTGATTACAAAATTTAACTTCATATTTACGGTATTAGCTTTTTCCTCTTTTCCACTCTTCGCGCAATTTAGTTTAGACCTTGAATCTGGCTTGGTATTCCCTGGATATAATGAGGTAAGAATTCCCAACCAACAGGGCACCACTTTTGATTTCAATCAGGATTTTGAAATTCAAGGGGCTTTGATTCCATTGAGGATAAGACCTGGATATACTTTTGGGAAAAATCATATTTTTGCTCTTTATGCACCCTTGAGTGCCTCCTATGTTGGTAGTCCTGGGTTCCCCATTAATTTTCAAAACAGTCAATTTGAAGCAAATAGGGAAATTGAGGGGTTTTATAAATTCAACAGTTATCGCTTGACCTATAGACGGGATTTGATTCAGGATGAAAAGTGGATACTGGGTGTAGGTTTTACAGCAAAAATCAGGGATGCCCAAGTAAGGTTATCCGATGAATCTCAAACAGATTTTAAAGACGATTTAGGTTTTGTTCCACTTTTACATCTTTTTGTAAGTTATGATGCGGGTCCTTTCCGAGGAATAATTGAGGGCGATGGCTTGGCTGGTGGTCCTGGCAGGGCATTTGATTTTTTTGGGGGCGTTTATATCCCTTTATCCAACTATTTCGATTTAAAGGCAGGCTACAGGATTTTGGAAGGTGGGGCTGATGTTTCCGATGTTTATAACTTTGCTTTATTCAATTTTGCCTCTGTTGGGATAATTTGGGGGTTAAAATAAATTATAAGCCCTTAATCAATCCTTTATATTTTTTGATCAGTGACTCATTATGTTCCTCTCCCTCATCAGAGTTTGAACTGCTGAAAACTTCCGGTTGGATGCCACGGAGAACCAGGTTTTCAGTGGCCTGAACCATGATGGATTGAAGGATAGTTACTCCGATTACTGTGGAGGTAGCACCTACTTTGAATTCAAGACCTTCTATTTCAACCGAAGCATCCCCAATTTCCCCTCCATTGTCAAAATAAAGATCTGCTATTTCATACAGTTTTTTTCCGGAAGGATGCCTGGAATCAACTGAAAGTGTATGATTAAGGTTGGTGATTACTATGATCTTTGCCCCATGTTCTTTCGCAATCATGCCCATTTCTATACTCACGGTATTTCTTCCTGAGTTAGAAGAAATCAAAAATATATCCTGCTCTGTGATCTTATAGTCTTTCAATAATTGGGCGGCATATCCTTCCATTCTTTCCAACTCAGTGCTGTAGGAAGCATCTTTATGAAGCATCAGCCCATCATCCAGAATAGGAACTACGCGTGCGAAACCCCCAGCCCGATAAAAGATTTCTTCGGCAAACATGTGGGAATGCCCTGTTCCACTGGTATAGATAAAACCTCCATTGGCCATACTCTGTGAAATCCAATGGGCAGCTGTCTCAATTTTTGAAGATTGAACCTGTACCAGTTGTAATTTATTCAGGATCTGCTGAAAATAGATTTGATAGGCTTTCATTTCAGTTGATAAAAACTTCATCAATAAACATCCATCCCCTTTGTCCTGCACCTTGATGCCATTTGGGCAATGGGTTAATGGGTTTTATAATCGCTTTAAGTTGCTGGTATGGTTTCCCATCCAAGGGATATTCTAATAAAAGCTGTTTCCTTTCCCTGTTTTGATTGGGTTGATCTGGTTTTTCAGTATGCAGCAGTGCCCAGTTGCCCCCTTGAGATTTCCCCCAGATCTCTATTGAAGCAGGCGGGAAAATATAGGAGGCTTCTGCACTTAAAAAACTCAATGAGATGGACTCCAAAGGGGCGGCTTCATCAAATTCCATGATGATTTCGCAATCATTATCTTTGAATCCCAGCCATTTTCCGGAAGCAAAATCTTCATCACCTTTTTGTAGGTCAAAGAGGGTTTCTGCACCCTTTCCTTTATAGGCATTGTCAGGGGGTAAGGTGAGATGATAGGCGCTTGGCTTAACACCGGCTTTAAAAAAAACCGATCTGTTTTCTTCACTGCCCAACCAACCGGCAGCAAAGGCCCTGACCCTCAGGGTAGCATTTTTATCAATGGTGATAGGCTTTTCGTAAAGGACATAATTCCCACTGTCTGGAAGGGTATTGTCAAGGGTATAGAAAATACTGACGCTTCCTATGGGATGCTTGATGCTGACATCGATTTTATCATGAAAAATCCCTGATTTGGCTTGAATGATAGGAGGGTTAAGTTGATAAAGTTGCCCATCATCTTCAAAACCTGTTTCAATTATGGTCACCGGTAACATGGTTCTTAAGCTGGAAACAGATTCTGAATCTAATCCGATTTCCCAAATGAAAAGCTGTTCCAGTTGAATCAATTGTCCTAATTTCTCTAGGTTTTTGGAATCAATTGGATTTCCCGTCAAAGACAATGATTTTAAGTTTTCCAGTGACTTCAATTCATCTAGGAAAGTGCCTGAGATACCCGTTCCGTTCAAATTAATTTTCTCAAGTTGGGAGAATTGGGAGAGCTTTCTGACATCCTCATCATTTAATGGCATATTGGCCAGATTAAGGTCAACCAACTGTCCTTTGATAGCAGCCAATTCATCTATCTGTCTCGGATTGAAGTTGCCTCTTCCAAAAAATGCAGCCCTAAGTGCTGGACTATTGGGGTAAATGGCCTGAATCAATCTGTAATCATTGTTCAACTTTCCTATGGTAGATGTAGAGGCTGCAGGAAATTGGTAATTCGACATTCGGTCTTCCACAAAAATATTTTTTGCTAAGTGGAAAAATTGACTGTCCTCTGGATAATTCACCAATTTCTTGTCAAAGTGAGCAGATTCATTGATCCAAGCGATGATCAATTCATGTTCTTCCCAGGTGAGTTGGGCTTTCCCTTTGGGAGGCATATGTTCTTCATCCTCTAAGGGAAGTATGATTCTTTGGATTATTGTTGATGATTCAGGGTTTATAAAATCTATAGCGGGTCCATTTTTCCCTCCGGCCAATATGAAGGATTCTGCATCCAACCTCAGGTCTCCTTTTTGCTTGGAGGCTTTATGACAGGAAATACATTTCTTCTCTAGAATGGGCTGTATGACATGATTGAAGGAAATAGCCTCTTCTAAATCCACCTTTTCCAAACGGCTTTCTTTTTTAAAAGGAGCCATTAAGAAATCATCTCCATGGGTCATGGATGCGCCCAAATGACCTGTTACTATGATCATAATAACAGTAAGTACTGAAATAAACCTGGCAATAGAAAACTTTTGCTTTTTCCAAAAAACAAACCAAAGAGTAGCCAACCAAAACAGACCTACACCTGTCCATTGGTGGAGAAAAAACTCTTCCTTCACATAACCTTCCTCAGCGGCAAGTAAAAGCCCTGCCAAAACAGTCATTCCTGTCAATACCAATGTTACCAAGAAGAGACTGTTTGAAAATTGAGGATTGTCCAGAAGCGAAAGTTTGGGATTCCAAAATATAAGCGTTAGTAAAAGAAGTAAAACTATTGGGAAATGAAGGACTAGCGGGTGGGTCCTACCAATAAACTCCAAGAGTGCTGGTATTTCAAGTCTTTCATGCCACAAAACCATTACCAGGCAAAGGCCATGAAGGATGATCAAAATATTTTGTAGAATCGAAGGAAACTTTAAACTTTTGGGCATATTCAGCAACATTAAACCAAGATATCCTTTACTACATGGCCATGGACATCTGTGAGCCTGAACCTTCTTCCCAAGTGTTTGTAAGTCAATCTTTCATGGTCAATTCCCATAAGATGTAAGATAGTGGCATGAAAATCATGAACATGAACTGGGTTTTCCACGATATTATACCCGAACTCATCCGTTTCACCATAAACTATGCCCGGTTTGACACCCCCACCGGCCATCCAAATGGAAAATGATCTTGGGTGATGGTCTCTACCATAATTATCCACTTGGATCTTGCCCTGGCAGTAATTGGTTCTGCCAAATTCTCCACCCCATATTACAAGTGTTTCATCTAACAGTCCGCGTTGCTTGAGATCCTGGATCAAAGCTGCTGATGCCTGGTCTACATCTTTGGCCTGTTTGGCCATTTCTGAAGGAAGGTTGTCATGTTGGTCCCATCCCTGATGATACAATTGCACGAAGCGAACACCACTTTCAGAAAGTTTCCTTGCCAGCAGGCAATTGGCAGCATAGGTACCGGGAATTAGGCAGTCCGGTCCATACATTTTGATAATGCTATCCGGTTCCTTGGAAATATCAGTCACCTCTGGAACTGCTGTCTGCATTCTGAACGCCATTTCATATTGTTGGATTTTAGCAGTAATCTCAGGATCTCCGAAAGCCTGATAATTAAGTTGGTTCAACTCGGATATTTTATCCAACATTCTTCTTCTGTCCTCCCTTTTCATCCCTTTGGGGTCTTTCAGATAGAGGACAGGATCCTCACTTGCAGAAAACTGTACGCCCTGATGGACGGAGTCTAAAAATCCATTGGTCCAAAGCTTGGAATAAACACCCTGTCCATTTCCCCTTCCCCTGCTTAATAAGACACAGAAGGCAGGGAGATTATTGTTTTCACTACCTAAGCCATAGCTCAACCAAGCACCCATACTTGGTCTATTCCCTACTTGAGCCCCTGATTGAAAAAAGGTCAATGCGGGATCATGATTTATGGCCTCCGTGTACATGGATTTGACGATGCAGATATCATCCACAATGCGGGCAGTATGTGGGAATATGTCTGAAATCCATGCTCTTGCTTCACCATACTGCTTGAAACCAAAGTAAGACCCCACTAATGGGAAGGAACTCTGCCCTGAAGTCATTCCGGTCAGCCTTTGCCCCATACGAATGGACTCAGGGAGTTCTTTGCCAATCTGCTGATTCAGCATGGGCTTATAATCAAAAGACTCGAATTGGGAGGGAGCACCATTTTGAAAGAGATATATGATCCTTTTTGCTTTTGGAGCAAAATGGGGAAGCGCCGCCATGATCGCATCTTCTTCACCACCTTTTTTGAAAAGGTCAGGAATTAGAAGGCTTCCCAATGCCAAACTTCCAATACCGAGACTGACCTTGCTCAGAAATTTCCTCCTGTTGTGTCCTAAGCTATGTTCAAGTTGTTCCTTTTCCATAATAGTTTTAAATCTTTGTGATCGCTTCTTCCAAATTGTAAATCGCTGTGATAACCTGGCTAAGCGCCACTAAGGAAGGACTGATCTTTTCTTTATCCAGTGGTTTTTCCCCTTGGTTGATCAAGGTAATAGCGGTCTCCATGTCATCTTTATAAAGATTATGTTCCTCTTGATAATAACTTTTAAGGATCTGGATTTCTTTCTGATTTGGCTTCCTGCCCATAATCTTTGAGAAGGCTTCTTCTATGGCAGTAGCAGGATTGGCATGGGTATTCAGTAAGTTACTGGCCAAATACCTGGATGCTTCCAAAACCAAGGGATCATTCAGCATCACCAATGCCTGTAGCGGGGTATTGGTTCTTCCTCTGTTTACCTCACACAGATCCCGGTTGCTTCCATCAAATATGATAGGCATGGGTGGTGGAACTGTCAATTTGATAAAGGTATACAAGCCCCTTCTGTACAATTGGTCTCCCGAATCCTGTATGTAAGTTTTTAACTCGCCCCGGCCCGAGGTGGCAGCTTCCCAAAGTCCTTCCGGTTGATAAGGTTTTACACTAGGACCACCCATTTCAGGATTCAATAGACCTGAGCTCGCCAGAACCAAGTCTCTGATGTTTTCTGCGGGCAGTCTGAGTCTTGGAGCTCTGGAAAGGTAGGTGTTGTCAGGGTCCTTTTCAATTTTTTTAGAGTCCAATACAGATGATTGTCTGTAAGTAGCAGACATGAAAATCTGTTTCAAAAGCCTTTTGATATCCCATCCATTTTCCATGAAATCAACGGCTAACCAATCCAATAATTCAGGGTGGGAGGGAAGATCTCCTTGCATGCCGAAGTCTCCTGTAGACTTAACAATCCCCGCTCCAAAAATCTCCTGCCATATCAGGTTAACAAAAACCCGGGCAGTCAAGGGGTTTTTGGTATCTGTTGTCCATTGGGCCAAACCCATTCTGTTTTTAGGGAATTTGGAATCAAAAGTGAAGACGGATTCCGGGGTATTAGGGCCAACTTTAATAGTAGGGGCATCATATAATCCTCTGTCTAAAATAAATGTTGACCTAGTTTCTTTTAATTCTTCCATCACAGAGACCATAATCTTGGAGCTGTCCTGATGGTTGATAAAAGTCAGTAATTGATCAATATCATCTCTTTCAATCCACAAAATGGGAGTTTTGGCAGGTTTGGATTGTGATACATCGCCCTCGTACCCTTTTTCAGGGGTATTATTGAAAAAGGCATACATTTCAAAATAATTTTTCTGGGAGATGGGATCATATTTGTGGTCATGGCATTGTGCACACTCCAAGGTCAGTCCCAGAATTCCTTTGCTGAAGGTATTGGTTTTGTCAAGGACATATTCTACCCGGTATTCTTCATCTATTACCCCACCTTCTTCTGTGTATTTATGGTTTCTGTTGAAGGCAGTAGCTAAAATCTGTTCTTTATTGGCATTTGGAAGCATGTCTCCAGCCAACTGCCAAGTGATGAACTGGTCATAAGGCATGTTATTATTGAAAGCATGGATTACCCAATCTCGGTAGGGCCACTGGGTTCTAATATTGTCATCCTGGTAGCCATAGGAATCAGCATACCTGGAAATGTCCATCCAAAGTATGGCCATTTTTTCCCCATAGGTTTTTTCGGATAATAAATGATCCACCATTTTTTCATAAGCATCGGAACGCTTATCATTCTCAAATTTATTTTGCAATTCAAGGCTTGGCGGAAGCCCTGTGATGTCCAATGAAAGTCTTTTCAGTAAAGTGCTTTTATCCGCTTCAGGATTAGGACTTAGGCTTTTACTTTCCATTTTGGCCAAAACAAAATGATCGATTTCATTATTGGCCCATTTTTGGTTTTTTACCTTAGGGAGATTTGATTTTTTTGGAGGTTCAAATGCCCAGTGGGGCTCATATTTAGCGCCTTGCTCTATCCATTTTTTGATCAAGTAGATTTCTTCCTCTGTTAATTTAAGATTGGAACTCGGGGGAGGCATCAATTCATTGGGGTCAGAGGAAGTGATCCTATGGAAAACTTCTGATTCGGTAGGATTATTGGGTACGATTCCAAATTTATCGGGATATTCCTTTAAAGCCGCATAGGCATTTTCCGCAATGTCCAACCTTAATCCGGCTTCCTGTTTATTGGCATCAGGGCCATGACAGGCAAAACAATTGTCCGAAAGGATGGGCCGTATGTGGTAGTTGTAACTTACCATTTCCCCCTCTTGCAAACTAATTCCTTGCTCTGCTTTTTTTTTGCAGGCGAATAATACTAATACAATGAATGCGAGAAGGATAGGGTTTACTTTCATTTTTGATCAAAGGGGATTCTTTGGATGTAATTACGTAAAAAATAGGGTATTGGTCAACACTTATTTAAAAAAATTAAAAACTACAAAGATCAATTCACATGGTATTTGCTAGTTGTCGAATCTTTAATCCTAATGCATAATTCGGGTTTAAAAAGTGGTCATGGATAACCTATGGATAAAAAAAAATCCGGCTTTTGGCCGGATTTTTAATTTATTTGATGATGCTAAAGTCGAAGGATTCGAGAAATTTCGTTGTGAAGTTCCCGGCCTTGAAATCTTCATTGTCCAACAAGGCGATGTGGAAAGGGATGGTAGTTTTGATACCATCAATTACAAATTCCTCCAAGGCTCTTTTCATTCTGACAATAACTTCCTCTCTTGACTGACCACTGACAATCAATTTGGCGATCATGGAGTCATAATTTGGTGGAATTACATAACCAGCATATACGTGGCTATCCACCCTGACGCCCCTACCTCCTGGCATGTGCAGGTTATGGATTTTACCTGGGCTAGGTCTGAATCCGTTGGCTGGATCTTCTGCATTGATCCTACATTCCATGGAGAAAAGTTTGGGGTAATAGTTTTTCCCTGAAATTTTCTCCCCTGCGGCCACCTTTATTTGTTCTTTGATCAAATCAAAATCAGTCACTTCCTCCGTGATGGGGTGTTCTACCTGAATACGGGTATTCATCTCCATGAAGTAGAAGTTTCTATCTTTATCCACCAAAAATTCGATGGTCCCGGCTCCTTCATAGCCAATGGCCTCAGCGCCTTTGATAGCAGCTTTGCCCATAGCTTCCCTCAATTCATCGGTCATAAATGGAGAAGGGGTTTCTTCCACCAATTTTTGATGTCTTCTTTGGATGGAACAATCTCTTTCAGAGAGATGGCAAGCCTTTCCGGCACTGTCACCTACAATCTGAATTTCAATATGTCTAGGCTCTTCTACGAACTTTTCCAGGTATAAACCATCATTTCCAAATGCGGCACTTGATTCCTGTCTGGCATCGTTCCAGGCTTTTTTGAACTCGCTTTCTTCCCTGACGATACGCATGCCTCTGCCTCCACCTCCAGCAGTTGCTTTCAGGATAACAGGATAGCCCATTTCATTGGCCAATTTGATACCCTGCTCCATGCTATCCAGTAATCCTTCTGATCCGGGAATGGTAGGAACACCAGCCTGTTTCATGGTCGCTTTGGCTGTAGCCTTGTCACCCATTTTATTGATCATTTCCGGGCTGGCTCCGATGAACTTTATTCCATATTCTTCACAGATTCTTGAAAACTCAGCATTTTCTGACAAAAATCCATAACCTGGATGTATGGCATCTGCATTGGTGATTTCAGCAGCTGCGATTATTCTAGGTATGTTAAGATAGGACTCCCTACTTGGAGCAGCGCCTATACAAACAGCTTCATCTGCAAAGCGTACATGCAAACTATCCTTATCCGCAGTGGAATACACCGCAACCGTTTTGATCCCCATTTCCTTACAGGTACGGATCACACGAAGGGCGATTTCGCCACGGTTGGCTATAAGTATTTTTTTAAACACGGTTACTTAGGTTGGTTAAACAAAAATTATCCTGCAGGATCTACCAAGAACAAAGGCTGATCGTACTCTACCGGAGTAGCATTGTCTACAAGTACTTTTACAATTTTTCCCGAAACTTCAGACTCGATTTCATTGAAAAGCTTCATGGCTTCTATGATGCAAACTGTCTGACCTGCTGATACTGTATCTCCCACACTTACGAAAGCGTCCGCATCAGGATTTGGGGTTCTGTAGAAAGTACCGATCATCGGCGATTTAATTTCCACATATTTCGAAGTATCTTCTTTGGCAGGAGCCGCAGCAGGTGCAGGGCTGGCACTTGGAACAGGAGCCGGTGCAGCAGCTACTGGAGCAACCGCCGGAGCTGTTACAGTTTCCACCTTTACAGTAGGGGCTTCTGAGTATTTTTTGATTGAAAGTTTGAATTCCTCAGTTTCGATCTTGACTTCAGCCAGACCAGAATTAGAAATGAAATCTATTAATTCTTGAATTTCTTTTGCTTTCATATGTTGTGTCGTTTTTAAGAAATATCCTTATAGGATAAATGGGTTTGTAAGGGCATTGGATGAACTTAGCTATGTAATTTACATAAATCACGTAGCTTTTTAAAATTATTTTACCCTTTCGGAGTAAGAACCATCTCTGGTATCTACTTTGATCATGGTATCCTGTTCAACAAACAAGGGCACCATCACTGTCGCTCCAGTTTCTAAAGTGGCAGGTTTTAGGGCGTTGGTGGCAGTATCACCCTTTATTCCTGGCTCTGTATAGGTGATCATCAATTCAACGAAAGGCGGCAGTTCAACCGAGAGCGGTGTTTCGGTTTCTGCATGAACCAAAATATCTGCCAATTGTCCTTCTTTCATCAAGTTGGCTCTTTCAATCAATTTTTCTTGAATCGGGATTTGCTCGAAAGTTTCAGTGTCCATGAAATGGTAACCCATATCATCCATATAAAGAAACTGATGGGCTCGCTTTTCCACCCTTGCAGTCGTTACTTTTTCTCCTGCATTGAAGGTTTTATCCAAAACTTTACCAGAAGTCAGGCTTTTCAGTTTTGTTCTGACAAAAGCAGCACCTTTTCCCGGTTTTACGTGCTGGAATTCCACTATGGAATAGATGTCATTGTTCATTTCAAGACATAACCCATTTTTGAAATCTGCAGTTGTTGCCATATAAATTAATAATTATTGTTGTCTGTTATTTTGGGTCATAGCCCCATTTGAGGTAAATGGCGCCCCAGGTAAATCCACCTCCGAAGGCTGCTAAGATGATATTGTCCCCTTTCTTTAACTGAGGCTCATAGTCCCACAGGCAAAGCGGAAGGGTACCTGCTGTCGTATTGCCATATCTTTCTATATTGAGCATTACTTTTTCAGGGCCTATACCCATACGATTGGCTGTGGCATCAATGATACGTTTATTGGCTTGATGAGGGACCAACCAAGCAATGTCTTCTGCTTTTAGGTGGTTCTTCTCCATGATTTTGGCACTCACCTCAGCCATATTGGTTACGGCAAATTTAAATACAGTAGAACCCTCCTGGAAAGCAAAATGCTCTCTGGCATTAATTGTTTCTATAGTAGCGGGCTTCCTGCTGCCCCCAGCTTTCATATGAAGGTAAGGTGCACCTGAACCATCAGCATGAAGCATGGAATCCATTACCCCAACTTCTTCCTCAGTAGGTTCTAGGAGAACAGCCCCTCCACCATCTCCGAAAATGATACAAGTGGCCCTATCCTGATAATCAATAATAGAAGACATTTTGTCTGCTCCTACAACGATTACTTTTTTGTGCATTCCCGTTTCGATAAACTGACTTCCCATTGTCAAAGCATATAGGAAGCCGGAACAGGCTGCAGAGATGTCAAAACTAAAACTGTTTTTAGCGCCTACTCCATCTGCTATGATATTAGCAGTAGCAGGAAAAGGCATGTCTGGGGTAACGGTAGCGCATATGATCAGGTCAATGTCCTCTGGAGCCGTTTTGGTCTTTTCCAATAAGCCTTTGACCGCATTGATACCAATAACAGAGGTACCTTGGTTTTCCCCTTTTAGGATCCTTCTTTCTTTGATACCTGTTCTGGTGACGATCCACTCATCGTTGGTGTCTACCATGGTTTCGAGTTCCCGATTAGTTAGTACATAATCCGGTACCCATCCGTGAACCCCAGTAATGACTGCTCTAGTTTTTTTCATTCAATGTTAATTTTTGCCAACATCCTCATTGGTTAGAATAAGGTGATGAGCTATAGTGCTTTATAGTTGTTTGGTTTTAAAACTTGAGTACAGTATTTAAACCAAAGGGCCGAAATTATCGAAAATGCACATTTTCACCAAAGATTTTTGGCTTTAAGGTGAAGTTTAGCAGTCAGATGCCTAAGATTAGAAAAAGAAAAAACCTTCCGATACCGATCGGAAGGTTCTCAAATATTGTTAAAGGAAATTAGGCTAGAACCTCTTTTTCCATAATTACTTGGCCTTTGTAGTATAACTTACCATCAAGCCAAAATGCCCTGTGAGGCAAATGGAATTCACCAGTGGTAGGGCATTGAGCCAAACCTGGAGCTGATAACTTATAGTGAGTTCTTCTTTTGTCTCTTCTGGTTTTCGAAATTTTGCGTTTAGGATGTGCCATCTCTTAACTATTTTAGATTAATCTTTTTGCTTTAACTTATTTAATATTTCCCACCTGGGGTCTACTGGTTGGTCTGGATTTTCATCCTTCTCTTCCTGTGCTTCATTTAACGCTTCTTCTGAAAGGTAGACCAAGCTTCCTTCTTCTTCAAATTCTTCATCATCCATTTCATCTAAATAGTCCGGATGGATTTTTTTAGCTGGAATGGATAGCAACATGAATTCATATATCAATTGGGCTACATTAATCTGAGCAGTATCCTTAGTGATCATGAAGATTTCTTCACTGATTTCCTGTTCGATAGGACCATACTTATAAATCACTTTTTCAGTGAAATTTATGGCGTAATCGAACTCCTCAAGGCTTCTGTCACAGGTTAATCTGACTTTTCCTTCAAACTTAAATTCAGCCTCGATGACTGAAACAGTTTTATTCAAAGTGACTGTAACATGCACATTGGATCCGTTGACCCAATCTTCCGCATCGAAATGCTTAAAAAACTCATCTTTAACTTCAAAACCAAAAACATGCTTTCCGTCTTTGAGTTTAATGATGTCTATATCGTAGTTTCTCAAGAATTTCACCGCTCCTCCTTCTAATTCAAGACCGCAAATTTAGATAAATGGTCTGGAAAAATAAAATTTGGCATCAAATAATTTTGACACTTTGTTAGAATGAGGATATGGGCCTGAAAATGAGGGGTTATATTCGTCAGCTATCTGTTTTTTCAATTTTTTGGTAGGAAGCCAATACACCCCGGACCATTGCGGCCGAAAATCCTTGATGCTCCATTTCATTAAGCCCCACAATAGTACAGCCTTTGGGAGTGGTTACTTTGTCAATGGCCTCTTCGGGATGCATATTTTTCTGGATCATGAGCTCTGCAGCACCTTTAACTGTCTGGTTGACGATTTGGCTGGCAGTACGGGCATCAAAACCTATCTGTATGCCACCTTGGATCATAGCCCTCATAAACCGGAGCACATAAGCAATACCACAGGCGCCCAAAACCGTAGCCGCTTCCATCAAAGACTCATCGATAGTTATTGAAAAACCAATACTGTTGAATAATGCTTTTACTTTTTCTTCCGACTCCTCAGTTTGGTTTCTGCCGGTGATGCAGGTAACCGACTCACGAATATCCGCAGCAATATTGGGCATGGCCCGATAGGCTGTTGTGATTGGATCAAGATTTGCAAAAATTTCGTCCAAAGTAATACCTGTGGCCAAGGAAACAATTACTTGTTTACTTGAATCCAAAACAGGAGCAATTTCTTTGAGGACTGCTTCAACGTTGAATGGCTTCACTCCAATAATTACCATTTCCGATTCCTTAGCAGCAATTTTGTTGTCTGAATGGACCCTTACGCCCTTGTCCTGTAGGTAAAGAAGATTAGAAGGGTTTCTTTTTGTTATATGAAGGTGATGAGGTTGAAAATCAACTTGGTCAAGCAACCCATTGGCAATGGAGGTGCCTAAATTACCGCAGCCAATGATGGCAATTTTAGTATCTTTTAGCATAATTCTTGGTAATGTTTATTGCTTTTCCGTAGACAAAAATAGTTATTTTGTGAGTAATATTATCTATTTCCAAAACCTACGCTAAATCCAAAGTGAACATCAATTTGGTTGGTGTCAGCGATCAAGCCTGTTAAGACGGAATTGCTGCCGATGAAAAATCCACCAACGCGTAACCCCAACCCACCAGTAATTCCAGCCACTTCATAATTTACCCATGGTGAATAAATTTCAAAATTCCCCAACAAAAGTCTTGGGGTTATTACAAGAAGGTTTTGATTGACCACTTGTTCATTTCTGTTCATATCCGAAAAATTTTGCTGACCATAAAGGCTCAAATAAAAAATGGGCGTCACCTTCAATTCCCCATAGGCTGCAATTAAGGTAGGAAGACTAGACCTTATCCCCTCCCTTTGACGATCGATGGTAAAATAACCGCTTTCTGTAAGCCTACTTTCAACTTCTTCAAGATTACCCTCAAAATTCAATTCGAAAAACTCATTTTGGGGTATATTCATCCTGTAAGTGGTGTTTCTTTGGTTTTGGCCAAAAGTCATTCCTCCAAAATTACGAAGGGTAATTCCTGCATTTAATTTAGTTCCTTTTTCATCCTTTAACTGGTAGTTAGCCCCCAAGTCAAATCCTATCCCATTAAGCGAAGTGAAGTTAAAAGGGCTTAATGAAAATGTTAAGTTATCTTCATCCAGGATCATTTCTGGGTAAGTAATATTCACAGCTCCTGTGGAATTGGAAAGAAAGAAATCACTATCGTCTTGTACTAAAGTACCATTGATATTATCCAATCCAATATTTACGTAGTTGTAGGGAAAGAGAAGCTTGAAAGTTCCTCCTATGGAAAGCTTGTGGTTCCCTAATTCAAGCAGCTCGATTCCTCCCGTGAAGCCAAGTTCAGTCCAACCATTGATGTTTATCCTTTGGTTATAGGGGCTATTGATCGTAAAAATATTATTTGTAGCACTAAGTTGCTCAATGGTTAGAGACTCTCCAAGTTTGGGATCAAAGTCTACCAAATGGGCATTGTTAAAGGTCTGTGTAGTGAACCCAAAAGACCATTTTTTAAACCTAATACCTATTGAAGGCCCCATGATTTCAACACTCGTTCGTATATTGACGGGTCCATCAGCATTCTGAAAGACAAAATTCAACAAATCATCAGATTCATTAAGCACATCCTGAAAGGACAAGATATTGTTAGAAAGACTGCCCTGTATGGAAAATATGTTTAACTCAAATTTCCTTGTTAAATTATTGATTTCAGCAGGGTTCATCCCAACGCTGTGCATACTTTTTCTTTGGCTGTTTTGAATCCCGATAAAGGAGTTCTGAGCAAAAAGTGAGTTGGCTATTAATAAAAATAGAAGAATGAGCGTTGATTTCTGTTTCATAAGTCAGACATTCTTTACTTCCGTAGTTAATTTTTGTAAGGAGTCTTTGGCATCTCCAAAGAGCATTCTGGTTTTAGGGAAGAAGAACAATTCATTTTCAATCCCGGCATACCCTGCACTCATGCCTCTTTTCAGAATGATGATGTTTTTTGCTTGGTCCACTTCCAAAATCGGCATGCCGTATATAGGAGAAGAAGGGTCATTTTTAGCCGCAGGATTGACTACATCATTGGCGCCTATGACCACGACTACGTCGGCATTGGCAAGCCTAGGGTTGATTTCCTCCATTTCCTGAAGCCGCTCGTAGGGCACGTCTGCTTCAGCCAATAATACGTTCATATGGCCTGGCATCCTTCCCGCTACGGGGTGAATGGCATAATTTACTTCCACCCCTTTTTCTTCAAGCAGTTTTTCCAATTCATGGCAGGTATGCTGGGCCTGGGCAACAGCCAGCCCATAACCAGGTACGATGACTACATTTTGGGAATAGGATAGGAGTACTGCTGTGTCGGAAATAGAAATTTCTCTGACTGTCTGATCTCCTGATTGTCCTTTTGCGGCTCCGGCAGAAGCCCCGCCAAATGCGCCGAGAAGTACATTGGTAAGGGACCGGTTCATGGCATTACACATCAATATGGTCAGAATGGTACCAGCTGAACCAACCAGGATACCTCCTGTCAGCATGGCCTTGTTGTCGTACAGGAAACCGCCGAATGCTGCAGCCATTCCTGTAAAGGAGTTCAATAAGGAAATCACCACAGGCATGTCTGCACCTCCAATGGGCATGACAAACAATACCCCATAGACCAAGGCAAGTCCTAAAAGAATATAGAATTCTAAAGGAGTGCTTTCTGCAAACAACTGATAAATGATCAAAACTATAATTGCACCAAGAAGAATCATATTGATCGCTTGGTTCATGGGCAAAACTTTGTCTTTGATTTTGCCCTCCAGTTTACCATAGGCAATCATGGATCCAGAGAAGGAAACCGAGCCAATCAAAAGTCCCAAAAGCATGACCAATAATTCCCCGTCAAAACCTGTCACGGTACTGTGTTGGTGGTGCTGGTACTCTATAATGGCAATCAAAGCCGCACAGGCGCCCCCCATACCATTAAAGAAGGAGACCATTTGGGGCATCGCAGTCATTTGGACCTTTTTGGCCATTACTGTTCCTATAACAGTACCAACAATCAACCCGCTGAATATCAATCCATAGTTTAAGATTTTTGATTCATCAAAGTCCTGAAAGATGGTTAAGGTGGCCACAATGGCAATGAGCATTCCGGCTGCAGCGATGAGGTTGCCTTTTCTTGCCGAATCAGGATGGCTGAGCATTTTAAGCCCTATGATAAAAGTAAGGGAGGCAATCAGGTAACTTATTTCCAGTAGATTTAGGCTCATGATTTTTTGGGCTTTTTCTTAAACATTTCTAACATTCTATCGGTCACCACAAATCCTCCGATCACATTAAGGGTGCCTACAATTACGGCCAGAAAGCCAACAGAAAGTGCCAGGTAGTTGTCCGGTGCGGCCTGAAGCATTACGATGATGGCACCTACCACCACTACCCCGTGGATGGCGTTGGCACCGGACATCAAGGGGGTATGTAGAATAGCCGGTACGTTGGAAATGACTTCAACACCGAGCAAAATGGCCAAAACGAGGAAATAAATCATTTCCATGTTGTCACCTAAGTAGCTTAATATTTCTTCCATGTTCAATTATTTTTGAATTTGAATGATTCGTGGACTCACTGGCTTTCCTTTATGGCAAACACAGGTTCCTGTTACAATGTCATCTTCAAAGTTGAGGTCGAGAGTACCGTCTTTTATGATCAGCTTTAGGAAGTTGAGGTAATTTTTTCCATACATTTTGCTGGCATCCTGTGGCATTTGAGCGGCAAGATTTCCTACTCCCACGATTCTTACCCCATTGATGTCTACCGTTTGGTCCGGCTGGGAAAGCGCACAGTTGCCACCTGAAGAAGCCGCCAGGTCAATAATGACAGCCCCTGGCTTCATGGCCCTTACAGTCCGCTCCTCCACTAAAAGAGGTGCTTTTCTGCCAGGAATTTGTGCTGTGGTAATGATTACATCCGCTTTAAGGGCATGCTCATGTATGGCGTCTTTTTGTTTTTGAAGGAATTCCTCCGTTTGTTCAACTGCATATCCTCCTGCACCTTTATCCTCTTTAGCACCTTCTACATCCACGAATTTTGCCCCCAAAGATAGTACCTCCTCTTTTGCTGCCTGACGTACATCAAAAGCGAAAACGGTAGCTCCTAACCTTTTGGCAGTCGCAATTGCCTGCAAACCAGCCACACCGGCACCTAAAATCAAAACCCGCGAGGGAGTAATGCTTCCAGCGGCCGTCATAAACATGGGAAAGAACCTTGGAAGCAAGTCTGCGGCCATTAACACCGCTTTGTAACCTGTGACTGTGGCCATAGAAGAAAGCACATCCATAGCCTGTGCCCTTGTAGTTCTGGGTACCAATTCCATACTAAAGGCTGTTCGATTGTTTTCTATCAGGTAATCGGTGAGTGTTGGATTATAAAGGGCGTTCATTTGGCCCATTAAAACGGACTCGGGTTTCATTGCGGCAATTTCTTCTTGACTGATGGGTTGTATGCCAATGATCAAGTCTGCTTTGGAAAGGAGGTCTTTTCTGCTTACTATTTCAGCACCTGAAGATTCATAAAGTTCATCTGATGCATAAGCTCTTGTCCCTGCACCTTTTTCTACCCAAACAGTGGCTTTCCAGGAAAGCAAAGTTTTTACTGCTTCAGGTAAAAAAGCTACTCTGGACTCTTCCTGAGGTTCTTTTAGAATTCCTATAATCATGGAATGAAAGTGATTAAGAGAGCGATTGTCTATATAATGGATAAATTGAAGACCTTAAACTATCAAAAAGAATCAAAAAAGAAAGTGATTTTTATTAGTTTGTTCTATTTTATCCAAAAAAAATTTGGAAAACCTGTTTATTTATAAGGTGTTTAATCTTTATTTCAGCCCTATGAATAAAAAAAGCTATTGTTCGGTCTTAATCATGATTTGGGTTTACATGAGCTCATTTTGTCATTGTGATGGCCAAAATGTATGGAGTCACGGGGCCATAATCAGAGGGGATGTGACGGTAAAAAAAATCACCCTGGTATTTACAGGCCATGAACATGCTGAGGGAGCGGATGAAATTCTGAAATTCTTAAAAGAATATGACCTTAATGCCGCTTTTTTTCTGACAGGAGATTTTCTTAGAAATCCAGATTTTGAACCCATAATCCATAGAATGATTGAGGATGGACACTATCTTGGACCACATTCAGACAAACACCTGCTTTATTGTTCTTGGGACGACAGGGAAAAATTGTTGGTCGATAAAGCGACATTCTTTCAAGATTTGGGAAATAATTATCAAGAGTTGGAAAGATTTGGGATTCAGCTTGATCAAGCTGTCTATTTTATGCCACCCTATGAATGGTATAATTCCACAATCAGTGAATGGTCCTTGGAATTTGGGTCTCAATTGGTCAATTTCACTCCCGGAACCCGATCAAATGCCGATTATACAGAACCAGGTATGCCTAATTATATCGGTTCAGTAGAAATTTTGGAAAGTATATGGGCATATGAAGAAAAACACACCGACGGATTAAATGGGTTTATTTTACTCAGCCATATGGGGGTAGGTAAAAATAGAACTGACAAATTCTACAAGCAACTTCCGCATCTTATTGATGGACTTCAGGGTAAAGGCTATGAAATTGTTGCTCTTGAGGAATTGTTAAACGCAAAAAGGAATCATTAAGCTTAATCAGCAGCTTTAGCAAGGTGTAAATTGAATTCTAAAGGGCTGCAATTCACGAATTCATCTACTTCCAAATCCTCAAAAATCTCCTCATCAAATTCCATTTCGGTTTTTTCAACCCTTCCATCAGGATGGATGATCAATTCTGTGCCTGAGAAATCATCAGCATTTACTTTGACCAGGACCTGATAATCATCAAAAACTCTCTTGAAATATTGGGGTAGACTTTTCATGGGCTTTTAATCTGTATCATGCAAAGTTAAGGTAATTTTCTAGAGATTGGCTTTAATTCGTTTGTAGGGTCTGCGGATTGCCCGGTTTTTTAAGTTGCTTTCAGGAATTAGGAATGGTAAATGAAATTTAAAATTTTGTAAAGGTGATTTTGAAAAAATGCTAATGCTTATGGTTGAATTTTCTGATCTTTTTAAAAAACAGACAAAATTGTTTTGATGCTAAAAATGAGTTTTTAAATTTGCACCCATTAGTTATGATTAAGATTCAAGCAAAATATTGGTGGTGGCATACAACTTCTCAATCTCGGGAGGACCTTAAAGCTATTGCCTAACAAATAAATATCGTTATATCCAAAAGGCTTGCTGGTTTTTCCCGCAAGCCTTTTTGTTTTATATCATTTGATTATGAAAAAATTCCAAATCAAAACCACTTTCAAGAAGCTATTGGCTGATACCATTACCCCTGTGAGCCTTTACTTACAGGTTAGGGACCGTTTTGCCAATCCTATTTTATTAGAGAGTTCGGATTACCATGGACAGGAAAACAGCTATTCTTACATCTGTTTCAATCCACTCGCGGCATTTTCATTTAACAAGGGTATAGTCAAAGAGTCTTTGCCTGATGGACAAAATCCAGTATATGAAATTCAACAGGAAAAAAAACTCATTGATGCTTTAAGGGATTTTGCAAATAAATTTCATGACGACAATGGAAGACATAAATTTATCAGCAATGGTCTATTCGGTTATATCCAATATGATACGGTAGGTTATTTTGAGGATATTGCATTGAGCAAATCTGAGCCTGATGAAATCCCCATGCTGCATTATGCTGTCTACAGACATGTCATTGTAGTAGATCATTTTAAAAATGAAATGTACCTTTTTGAACATCAGGTAGAAGGTTTGGAGCAAGAAGGCGCATTAAGTCAAATTGAAACCTTGTTGAACAGTAAAAATATACCCAATTATTCTTTCAGGTTAGTTGAAGAAGAGTTTTCCAATTATACAGATGAGGAATTCCTGGATATGTTGAAAAAGGGTCAGGAGCACTGTTTCCGGGGAGATGTGTTTCAAATTGTTTTGTCGAGAAGGTTTACAACCAAGTTTAAGGGGGACGAATTCAATGTATATAGATCCTTGCGCTCGGTCAATCCATCGCCGTATTTGTTTTACTTTGATTATGGATCTTATAAAGTTTTTGGAAGTTCGCCTGAGGCGCAGATCGTAGTTAAAAACAATAAAGCGACCATATTCCCCATTGCAGGGACTTTCAAGAGGACTGGAAATGACCAAGCAGATGCTGCCTTGGCCATGAAGCTGTATGATGACCCAAAAGAGAATTCGGAACATGTCATGCTGGTGGATCTTGCCAGGAATGACCTGAGTAGGACCTCTGAAAAAGTAGAGGTGGAGGTTTTTAAGGAAATACAATACTATTCCCATGTCATCCACCTGGTTTCCAAGGTGACAGGAACCTTGCCCGAAGATGCCAATCCGCTGCAGTTGGTGGCGGATACATTTCCCGCTGGAACACTTTCAGGTGCCCCCAAGTATAGGGCCATGCAATTGATAGATGAACTGGAGAACACCTCTAGAAAATTTTATGGGGGAGCCATAGGGTTTTTAGGTTTTAATGGAGACTTTAATCATGCCATATTGATCAGGTCATTTGTTTCTGAGGGCAATGAATTGCGCTATCAGGCAGGCGCCGGCGTAGTGGCCAAGTCAGCCATTGCTTCTGAGCTCCAGGAAGTGTCCAATAAGTTAGAGGCCCTTAGGGTAGCTTTAAAAACAGCTGAAAATATTTAAGGGGTTTTTGAAATAAAAGATTAGTGGCGAAAATGAAAATTCTGGTTTTAGATAATTACGACTCCTTTACCTACAATTTGGTGTACATCATCCGCCAACTTGGTTTTGGTGCTCAAATGGATATTTTCCGAAATGATAAAATAGATTTGGAAGAGGTCGGCAAATATGATAAAATTTTGCTTTCTCCAGGTCCGGGAGTTCCTTCTGAGGCAGGGATTATGCCCCAATTGCTGAAAACATATGGGCCTTTTAAAGATATTCTCGGTATTTGTCTTGGCCATCAGGCCATTGGGGAGGCTTTTGGGGCCAGTTTGACCAATTTATCTGAGGTGGTCCATGGGGTTGCCTCGGAGGTGAAAATCACAGAAGATCCCCTTTTTGAAGGCCTGCCAGCCCATTTTAAAGTGGGTCGTTATCACTCTTGGGTAATCAATGAGGAGACACTTCCAGCAGAACTGGAAGTAACTGCCAGAACTCCAGACCAACAGATCATGGGGGTCAGACACAAGGAATATTCAATTAGGGGCTTACAATTTCATCCTGAATCCATATTGACAGAACATGGTGTGCAAATGATCCAAAATTGGTTGGTTCCTGTACCTGAAAGCATTAAAAAAGTATGAAAGATATATTGAATCATCTGATAGAGCATCGCACCCTATCTAAAGAACAGGCTCGGGAGGTGCTAAAAAATATTGCCACCGGTGGTTATAACCAAAGCCAGATCGCTGCCTTTCTTACGGTGTATCTGATGCGCAGCATTACCGTGGAGGAACTTTCCGGATTCCGGGAGGCCATGCTGGAATTGTGCATACCTGTAGAAATCCCGGAATATGATGCCATTGACTTATGTGGTACAGGTGGAGATGGAAAGGACACCTTTAACATCTCTACCTTGGCCTCTTTTATTGTGGCTGGAGCAGGACAGGCAGTAGCCAAGCATGGGAATACAGGGGTTTCATCTATATGTGGGTCTTCCAATCTTCTGGAACATTTTGGGTACGAATTCACCAATGACCTGGGTAAGATCCGCAAGAGTTTGGACGATGCTGGGATTTGCTTTCTTCATGCGCCTTTGTTCCATCCAGCCATGAAAAACGTGGCACCTATCCGGAAAGAACTGGGGGTGAAAACTTTTTTCAATATGCTTGGACCTATGGTTAATCCAAGTTTCCCTAAAAAGCAATTGGTAGGGGTTTTCAGTTTGGAACTGGCAAGACTGTATGCTTACCTGTACCAAGAGCATGAGGGGAGATTCAGTATTTTACATGCCTTGGATGGTTATGATGAGATTTCTTTGACTGGGGATTTCAAGATGATTTCCAATGAGGGGGAAAAGTTATTTAGCCCGGAAGCCATTGGCCTTCCAAGAATCGATGCACAAAGCATTACTGGCGGAGAAACAGTAGAGGCTTCGGCAAAAATTTTTGAACAGATACTCAAAGGTCAGGGTTCTAAATCCCAAAACGCAGTGGTAATTGCCAATGCCGCAGCAGCTTTACGTACAGCGGACAAACATCTGTCTTTTGAAGCAGCCATAGCTAAAGCAGAGACTGCACTTCTTTCAGGTAAAGCCTTAGCGGTTTTTAAAGCCCTGATCAATCCCCAAACAAAGGTTTCATTTGCAAATTGATATGAATATTCTAGATAAGATCATCGCACACAAAAAGGCTGAAGTGGCCGAGAAAAAGAGTTTAATTCCCACTAAACTGTTAGAGAAAAGTACCTATTTCCATGCTCAGGTAGTATCCATGAAAAAATACATCCAAAGACCGGATAAAACGGGGGTAATCGCTGAATTTAAAAGAAAGTCTCCCTCCAAGGGCAATATCAATATCTCGGCATCAGTGGAAACTGTCACGATTGGATACATGCAGGCAGGAGCCTCAGCATTATCTATACTGACGGATACGGAGTTTTTCGGCGGCAAAAATGAAGACCTTACATTAGCTAGGAATTTTAATTTCTGCCCCATTTTGAGAAAAGATTTCATCATAGACGAATACCAGATTATTGAAGCCAAGTCCATTGGAGCCGACTGTATCCTGTTGATCGCAGCTGCCCTGGAACCCGGAAGACTTAAGGAATTGGCCATCTTCGCCCATGGTTTGGGAATGGAGGTCTTAATGGAAGTTCATGATGGCGAGGAACTGGATAGAAGCCTAAACGATCACTTGGATCTGGTAGGGGTGAATAACAGGAGCCTGAAAACATTTGAGGTTTCATTGGACACTTCTTATGGGTTGGTGGATAGGATTCCATCCGAATTTGTAAAGATTTCCGAAAGTGGAATTTCAGAGCCTGATACGCTATTCGAATTAAAAAAAGCCGGATTTGATGGCTTTTTGATCGGAGAGAATTTTATGAAATCCAGCAGGCCGCACCAGGCTGCACTCAATTTCATGAATGCCTATAGGCGGATAATCAAAGAAAAAGGTACAATCCTAGCCCAATGAAACTCAAGGTTTGCGGTATGAAAGATTCCCGAAACATTCAGGAATTGACCAAAGCGGTCAATCTTGACTGGATGGGAATGATATTTTACCCGCCTTCTCCAAGATTTGTGGGAGATGAGCCTGAGGCCATTCTGACAGATCCAGGCTTAAAAAAAGTAGGGGTATTTGTCAATGAACCTTTAGCTTCCATTCAGGAAAAAGCCGTCCGGTTCGGGCTTTCTGTCCTACAACTCCATGGAGACGAAAGTGTGGAGGAGGTCAGATTGATCAAAGAAAAAACCGGCTTGGAAATCTTTAAGGTATTCAAAGTCGGAGATCAGTTGGATTGGTCTGAGCTTAAGCCGTACCTTCCCTGCGTGGATTATTTTCTCTTTGATACCTTTACCAAGCAATATGGAGGAAGCGGAAAAACATTTAATTGGGATTTGTTAAAAACTTACCCTTTTGACAAACCATTTATTCTAAGCGGAGGAATTGAAAGTGAGTACATGAATGATATTGTCTCTTTGAAAAAAGAGGTCCCACAACTGGAAGGCTTGGATATCAACTCCAGGTTTGAGGTGTCTCCAGGGCTAAAGGATATTGAAAGGATCAAGGCCTTCAAAGAACAATTAATAATGGCAATAGCAAAAGTTCAATAATGAATATAGAAAATATCAGGCAATAAAGATATGATTAGAGTTGACGAAAAAGGCTTTTATGGCAAATTCGGAGGTGCTTACATTCCGGAGATGTTGCACCCCAATATTGAGGAGTTGCGGGAGAATTATGAGCAGATTATGGCCACTGATTCCTTTCAAACAGAATTCAGAAGCCTGCTCAAAGATTATGTGGGGAGGCCTACCCCTTTGTACTTTGCTTCCAGGCTTTCTGAAAAATACGACGCAAAAATTTACCTGAAAAGGGAAGACTTATGCCATACAGGGGCCCATAAAGTAAATAATACGGTGGGTCAGATCATCATGGCCAAAAGGCTGGGGAAGAAAAGGATCATCGCTGAAACAGGAGCAGGTCAGCATGGTGTGGCTACAGCGACAGTCTGTGCCCTAATGGGAATGGAATGTACAGTTTACATGGGGGCTTTGGATATACAAAGGCAAAGGCCCAATGTAGAAAGGATGAAAATTTTGGGTGCCAAAGTGGTGGCGGCCACCTCAGGATCCCAAACTTTAAAGGATGCCACCAATGAGGCCATGAGGCAATGGATCAACAATCCGGTAGATACGCATTATATCATCGGTTCTGTAGTAGGGCCGCACCCTTACCCGGAAATGGTGGCCCGCTTTCAATCTGTGATTTCTGAGGAAATTAAATGGCAGTTGAAGGAAAAGGAAGGCAGGGAAAATCCGGACCTGGTCATTGCCTGTGTGGGCGGGGGAAGTAATGCCGCCGGTGCTTTTTACCATTATTACAATACGCCGGAAGTAAGGTTGATTGCAGCTGAAGCAGCTGGTCTCGGCGTAAGTTCAGGAAAATCTGCAGCTACTACCGCTTTAGGAACCCCGGGAATTTTACATGGAAGTAAAACCCTCTTGATGCAGACAGAAGATGGGCAAGTCGTTGAGCCTCATTCTATTTCTGCCGGATTGGACTATCCGGGTATTGGTCCGGTACATGCTCACTTATTTGATACTGGACGGGGAGAATTTGTGGCTGTAGAAGATGAAGATGCCATGAAAGCTGGGATTGAATTGAGCAGGTTGGAGGGGATTATCCCGGCCATTGAGACTGCCCATGCTTTACATGCCCTGAATATGGTGGAATACCAAAAAGATGATGTGATTGTGATCAATCTCTCCGGTAGGGGGGATAAGGATCTGGATACATACATCAAGTGGGGAGGGTATTGAGAGAGATTAGAGGCGAGAAGCGAGAGGTTAGAAGCGAGAAATTAGAGATAAGAACCAAGAATCAAAAATGTACCAAGTACTAAGTACAATGTACCATGTGATTTTGAGATACTGAATTCCGTTATGGTAAAGTTAAGACAAATCACGAAGTGATTGAATCCACAAAACGCCCTTTGATTTCGGAAGGCGGATTTCGGAAGAATTAGAATTTGGTGAATAAAATTATATGAACAGAATAGATCAATTGTTCCAAAGAAAAAAGGAGCGCGTGTTATCCATTTATTTTACGGCTGGTTTCCCAAATTTGGAGGATACTTTGCCTATCATGGAGGCCATAGAGGCAGCGGGTGCTGATATTATTGAAATTGGTGTTCCCTACTCTGACCCAATTGCCGATGGTCCTACCATTCAGGATAGCAATATGATAGCCTTAAACAACGGTATGAGTCTCAAGAAACTTTTCGAACAGCTCCAGGATATGCGTAAAACCGTAACCTTGCCAGTTGTACTTATGGGTTATCTTAATCCAATCATTCAATATGGCATGGAAAATTTCTGCAAAAAGTGTCAGGACTTGGGAATTGATGGGCTGATTTTGCCTGACCTGCCCATGCAGCAATACTTGGATGAATACAAGGGAATATTTGATAAATATGGTTTGAGAAATACTTTTTTAATATCACCTCAAACTAGCGAAAAGCGTATCAGGGAGATTGATGAATATTCCAATGGGTTTATTTACATGGTTTCTGCGCATGCCATAACCGGGGCCAGGACCGGTATTTCAGTAGAACAAAAGTCTTATTTCCAGAGGGTACAAGCGATGGGGCTTAAAAACCCCAGGTTGATAGGTTTTGGAATTTCAGATGCAGAAACATTTTCTACAGCCTCCCAGTATAGCAACGGCGCCATTATTGGCAGTGCTTTTATTAAAAAAATTAAGGAAAGTAAAGATTTGAAAGCAGATATCATGGCTTATATCAGATCAGTAATCGCATAATTTATGATCATTCAATTAAAGGAGGACATCAGTGAAAAGCAAAAGCAATCGCTGATTCAGGAAGTCAATGAAATCGGTTACAAAGTAACCGAGGTAAAAACCCAGTTGGGGGATTACCTGATAGGCATCGGCAAGAAAGCTTTTGATATTAGGAAAATCGGCCACAAAGATGGTATCAAGGATATCCATATCGTCTCTGATGAATATAAATTGGTGTCCAAAAAATGGAAAGCCAAGCCTACTTCAATTGATCTTGGTGACGGCGTATTTATCAAAGATGGGGATATGGCCATCATTGCAGGTCCTTGTTCCATAGAATCTGAAGAACAAATCCATAAAGTGGTGGGGCATTTGAAAGCCAATGGTATTAGAATGATGCGTGGTGGGGTGTTCAAACCCAGGACCAGTCCATATGCCTTCAGGGGAATGGGAATCGATGGATTGAAATTATGGTACAGTATTGCTAAGGAACAAGGCATCAAAATAGTAACTGAAGTGATGCAGGTGTCCCAGATCGAGGAAATGTATCCCTATACGGATATTTACCAGGTTGGAGCCAGGAATACCCAGAACTTCAACCTCTTGGATGAATTGGGTAAAGTGGACAAGGCAGTAATGATCAAAAGAGGGATTTCTGGAACCATAGAGGAACTTTTGCAATCCGCGGAATATGTGTTTTCAGGTGGAAATGAAAAGCTGATACTTTGTGAAAGGGGTATTCGGACTTACGAAAAGGCGAGCAGGAATACTTTGGACCTCAACGCTGTTCCCATTTTAAAATCAAAGTCGCATTTACCGGTAATTGTTGACCCTTCACATGGGATTGGGATAAGAGAATTAGTTCCACAGATGGCATTGGCAGGTGTAATGGCCGGAGCAGATGGCATCATTTATGAAACCCATGAAGTGCCTGAAAAGGCCTATTCAGATGGACAGCAGACCTTGGACTTTGCCCAAAGTGCTTTATTGGCAGATTGGATCCGTAAAACCTTTGCCATGCGCAAAAGTTTCGATTTGCTCTAATTGGGTATAAATTTCACCATTTGAAGAATATAATTTATCAAAAGTTATAAATTCATTATTTTTGAATGTGCAAAGACAAAGGTTTTTACCGATAGAACATTTGTTTGGCATTCTGAGTAAATAAGATAGACAGCTTATGATTCAAGGGCATGTCTATTCAAAAGTGAAACCCAAATATAATATGACTAATAAACCCAAAGACTGGGTCTTTTCTGACCCCCGATTAAAAGAAATGAAGCAGGACTATGCTGCTTACACAGAGGAGGATTTTAAGGTTTGGAAAATCCTCTTTGAAAGACAGATAGTCAATCTGCCAAAGGCGGCCTCTAAGGCCTATCTGGAAGGGATAAAGGAGATCAATTTTACAGCTGATAAAATTGCGGATTTTGAAGATGTAAACGAAAGATTGGCTAAAAGTACAGGTTGGGCCATTCAAGTGGTGCCTGGGTTGATTGATGACGATCTGTTTTTCGGTTTAATGAATAATAGACGTTTCTGTTCCTCAACCTGGTTAAGGAAAATGGAGCAATTGGACTACCTGGAAGAGCCTGATATGTTTCATGATGCCTTTGCGCACATGCCAATGTTGACCAATCAGCCATATGTTGATTTCCTTGAAAAACTTAGTGGGATAGCCTTGAGGCATATTGATGACAAATGGGCCATCGAGTTGCTTTCCAGAATTTATTGGTTTACCATAGAGTTTGGATTGATCCGGGAAGATGGTGAATTGAGGATTTATGGGGCAGGTATTTTAAGTTCAGCTGGAGAGACCAAATACAGCCTTTCCGATGAGCCATCCCATTATGACTATAATGTAAGAAGGATCATGAACACCCCTTATTGGAAAGATAAATTTCAGGACAAATATTTTGTCATTGAAAGCTATGAGCAATTGTATGAATCTATTCCTGAGATAGAAGCAGTTTTGGAGGATATGTTGGCAGAAGCCACCCAGAATTGATAAAAGATTAATGTTTGGATTTCCTTTCCAAAATTTCAAAAAGCGTTTGTAGCCGATGGGCCACGAACGTTTTTTTATTGAAAATATGTCGATGACCGGTGCAAAAAAGGTAAAACTCGCTAAAATCTTTATGCCAGGTCGCTTTTACTTTAAAAATGAAAGTAGCCGTAATCAAATACAATGCAGGTAATGTGCAGTCTGTGCTTTATGCGCTAGAACGTTTAGGTACAGAGGCCGTTTTGACGGATAATATTGAAACCATTTCAAAAGCTGACAAAGTGATTTTTCCGGGACAGGGGGAGGCCAGTACGGCAATGAAGTACCTAAAGGAAAGGAAGTTGGATCAGCTGATCCCGGAATTGAAGCAGCCTTTTTTTGGAGTCTGTTTGGGTCAGCAACTGTTATGTGATTTTTCCGAAGAAAATAATACATCTTGTTTGGGTGTATTCCCGGTCAAAGTGAAGCGCTTTATTCCAGAAAATACAGTAGAATTTAAAGTGCCTCATGTGGGTTGGAACAATGTATTTGACAAAAAAGGACCACTATTTGAGGGTTTGGGAGATCAATCTTACGTTTATTATGTACACAGTTATTTTTGTGAATTGAGTGAGTTTACCATCGCAAAGACCCATTATATCCATGATTTTGCGGCATTGATGCAGAAGGATAATTTTTACGCCATGCAGGCCCATCCGGAAAAAAGTGGTTTGGTGGGTGAAAGGATTCTCAGCAATTTTCTACAATTAAAATAAAGACAGATGTTTATCATTCCAGCCATAGATATGATTGGGGGCAAGTGTGTTCGCTTGACCCAAGGAGATTACAACCAAAAAAAGGAATACCACGACAGTCCCTTCGAAATGGCCAAAAGATTTGAGGATGCAGGAATCAGCCGGTTACATTTGGTGGATTTGGATGGAGCAAAAGAGAAAAGAATCATCAATGGGGAATCATTGAGAGCCATTGCTTCCGGTACTGCCTTGAAAATTGATTTTGGTGGAGGGGTACAGTCTGATGAAAGCATTGAAGAAGCATTAAGTCTAGGGGCTCATCAAGTTACTGGAGGTAGTATTGCTGTGAAAAATCCGGAAATGTTTGAAGGTTGGCTTGAAAAATACGGAGGAGAAAAGATCATTTTGGGCGCTGATGCTAAGGATAGGAAAATAGCTATTTCGGGCTGGCAGGAAACCACTTCATTAGACCTCATTGATTTTATCAAAGGATACCATGCCAAAGGTGTTACATATGTGATTTGTACAGATGTGGCTAAAGATGGCTTGCTGAAAGGGCCATCCATTGAACTTTATCAAGAAATTTTGGCCGAAATTCCAGGCATCAAACTGATTGCCAGTGGAGGCGTTTCAGAAATAAAGGATCTGGAAGCATTGTCCAAAGTTGGGGTTTACGGAACCATCGTGGGAAAGGCTTACTATGAGGGAAGGATTACACTGGAGCAATTGGCCAGTTTTGCCTCATAGTGATTCAAAATTAAATAAATGAGATTACCTTAACAGTCTGAATCGTGCCATTTGATGTCGTATCATCTTATACTTCATACTTGGTACATGGTACTTTGAAAAAATGCTTACAAAACGAATAATTCCCTGTTTGGATATCAAAGATGGTAGAACGGTCAAAGGTGTGAATTTTGTTCAGCTAAGAGATGCCGGTGATCCTGTAGAATTGGCTAAAATTTACTCTGATGAAGGTGCGGATGAATTGGTATTTTTGGACATCACGGCCACTGTTGACAAAAGGAAGACCTTGGCTGAACTGGTGACCAAAGTCGCCAAAACCATCAATATTCCCTTTACGGTGGGTGGTGGTATTTCAACGGTGGAGGATGTTAAAGTGTTGTTAAATGCAGGTGCGGATAAAATTTCTATCAACTCGGCGGCGGTAAAAAATCCCGGGGTCATTAATGAGATGGCTTTGGAGTTTGGTTCCCAGTGCATTGTAGTAGCAATTGATACAAGGAATGTGGACGGGATTGACTTTGTACATACCCATGGCGGCAGGAAGCCTACGCTTTTAAGAACTCAGGAATGGGCTAAGGAGGTATGTGACCGAGGAGCTGGAGAGATTTTACTTACTTCCATGGACCATGATGGAACAAAGGCCGGATTTGCCAATGAAATCACAGCAGAAATATCGACCATGTTAAGTATCCCTGTTATCGCTTCTGGAGGTGCAGGCAATATGGCCCACTTCAAGGATGTTTTTACCTTTGGAAGAGCCGATGCCGCTTTGGCTGCCAGCATATTCCATTTTAAGGAAATACCAATTCCAGTATTAAAGACGTATCTTGCTGAAGCCGATGTTGCGGTCCGAAGATAGTTTAAGGACTGATTTGAAGGATGTGCGGTCGAGGTATTAGTCATTTGAGATACCTATTGGCCGATTTTGTTAAATGTGTTCAAGCTTATGAATAATTTGAATATTGATTTTGAGAAAGTGGGTGGAATGGTGCCCGCCATTGTACAGGATGCCGACAGTCATGTGGTGTTGATGTTGGGTTACATGAACCAAGAAGCCTTGGATATTACACTTGAGTCTAAAAAAGTAACCTTTTTTAGTCGTACCAAGGGCAGGTTATGGACTAAGGGAGAGACTTCGGGTAATTTTCTTCAGGTAAAGTCGATTACAGTGGATTGTGATAATGATACCCTTTTGGTAAAAGTGAGGCCAGAGGGACCAGTTTGTCATACTGGATCAGATACCTGTTTTGACGAGGTCAACAAGAGTAAAACCCTGTTTATTGATCATTTGAGGCAGATTATTAAAGAAAGGAAGAACAATCCTTCTGATCAGTCATACACGGCTTCCTTATTTGCAAAAGGGATCAATAAAGTCGCCCAAAAAGTAGGAGAAGAGGCAGTAGAGATTGTGATTGAGGCAAAGGACAATAACAAAGACTTGTTTTTAGGTGAAGCGGCAGATTTGCTTTTTCACTATTTGGTATTGTTAGAAGCCAAAGATATTGAACTCGATGAAGTCATGCAGTTGTTAATTGAGCGTCATAACAAGGAATAATCATGAGCAAAAGAAATGTTACGGTCCGTATGAAAGCGGATTATGAATATGAAGCCTCCAATCTTCAAGGGAATAGGGTGCCTATTGATATGTATGATGCACCCAATAAGAAGGCGCAGTCACCCATGGACCTTTTACTTTCTGCCTTGGGAGGATGTTCTGCCGTGGATGCGGTATTGATGATGAAAAAGAAAAGAAAGCAAGTTGATGATTTCTTTATTGAGGTGGAGGGAATAAGAAATGATGGTATTCCATCTTATTATACGCATATCCACATGCATTTTGTACTGGTGTCTCCCGATGCCAAAGAGGAGGAGTTTGCCAAAGTAGTGGCACTTTCAGTAGATAAGTACTGTTCAGTGGCCTCTTCCCTAAAATCAGAAATCACTTATACTTCTGAAATCCGAAAGCCCTGATGCGTGTAGTCAAAGAGTTTACGGTAGATGACATAAGGGTATCCATTTTTAGTTGGAACAATAAATACCTTATCAAATTTGAAACTGGTCCTTTGGAACAAACCTATAAGGTACCAGAAATGGATGTTTTAGAGGAGTCGGATTTGGACACATTTTGTGAGGGCACCTTTTTTGAAGGTGTTAAAGACCGATTCAAAGAAATGGCCCAAAGCCTTTATAATCAGATGCAAAATCTTTAGCTTTAGAGTAAAAGGATTTAGATGATGAAAATCAGAGGCTTGGTTTTTTTCTTTATTCTGGTGATGTTGGTGCAATGTGGACCATCAAAAAAAAACCAGTTTGATAAAACTGCTATACAGATGAATGCTTTCATCACCCTACTTGAATACGACCTTCAGGTACTGGAAGGAGAGATTGAGTTCTTGGGTGATAAAATTCAGGAACTTTTTATTGAGCAGGGTTCAATAACAGACCAAGGATACCAAAGGAGAGTTCCAGCAAAGAGAGGGATACACAACAATGCTGGAATTGATGATCCTGATGCTTGTACTACATACATTTCTGAAATTGCGGAAGAAGGAGTTGAATTGGAAAAATTACTCCGAGTCACTGAATCTGTGGATGATTTGTTTAAGGATATTGTGAGGCGTCATGAAATGGTGACCCAAGTTTATTTCAACAGCAAACAGCAAGTAAATAAACTTTACCCACCCTATGATGCTTTGGCAATGTTGGTGACCGATTTGGATTTGACTTCCTTTAACTTTTATTATTTGGCAGATGAAGAAAACAATCCAGGGCGTTCCACCCTATGGGTAGATGAGTTATATATAGATCCTGTGGGAAAGGGTTGGATGATTTCCTTGTTGCATCCGATTTATGTTGACGATGAACTTATGATGGTTTTGGCATTTGATGTTACGCTCAACACCATTATTGATAATTACCTCAATAACTTTGATAATAATTTCATTATCGTGGATGCTACGGGTACTTTGGTGGCGGGGAAAACGAAAGCAATAGAATCCATGTCTCTCCCTCCTCTGAAGAATCATACATATACCCAAACCATCACTTCAGACACATTTAGGAAGGAGGAGTATAACCTTTTCAGAAGTAAGAGTAGTGAAGTAAGAAAGATGGCTTCTAAGTTGATTTTGGCCAATGAAGATGAATATCTGCTAACAGATTACGGGTTCCAAGCCCAGGTTACTACTTCAAGGATGAATGTCCTGGATTGGGTACTATTTGATTTAAGTTTCTGATGGGGGTATTTAAAAAAAATATTAAATCAGGAATTGTAAAAGAGGGCTACCGATTATATGTCTTTTTAGGTATTGCAGTAACATTTATCATTTCATTTCTTGCCATCAATTTTTTTGGTGCTCTAAAGGATAGTCAGATCGCTTCGGTTCAATTAGCACTCAATAAGCAGGCAGAATTTGCAGGAAATGATTTGCAAAATAGGTTTGAAGCCATGTATGAGGACATGCTTTTTTTCGTCAATAACTTGGAGCCGTGGACCTATGAAAGAACTTCCAATGAATCATTGGCTTTCGAAAAAAGAGCCAGAAGGATATTTAACAATCACCGAATTGTTTTGGATACAGTAATTGTGATGTTTCCCAATCATACTGTGTCTTTTCATTTTGACGAAAGAGACAATTTTATACAGACTTTTCATGAAGATTTGAGTTTTGTTGGTAACGAAAAGTTGGGGCATATTTACCTGCAAAATCCAAGTAAAGGTGTTGGGATTTTTGTCAATTCGAATTTGAAAAGGTTTTTTGAAGATCAATTGGCTAATTTTTATGTGGGAATTGGTACCCATAAGAGTATTTGGTTTGATGGTTCCATTTGGTGGTTTGGTGAAAACACAGGTTCAGAGGGGTTTGCGTTAGATGATTTTATACTTGACCATTTGTATGAGAATTTGGAAACCGGGTTAAAGGGACAAGTTCTTGGAAGGTTTTTAAAAAATAATAGAGAGGATGAAAGAAATGTGTCAGTGCACTATTATCCATTCCAGTTATTACCGCTTAATCATCAATTTGGAGTAGTTTTTATACAGGATATCAGCGGGATTGGCTTTGAAGTATATAAAAATTATTTCTATATCATTTTTGCGCTTCTAGCCATTCTTATCATTGTTTTATTGCTGCTTTTCAAATTCATTAGAAACATACAGGAATCAAGCCGGGCAATAAAACAGAGTGCCAAAGAGATCGAAGAATTGTTCAGGAGGCAAACGCTTTTGTTGCAAGAGTCTAAAGGCTTTATTTATTTCCAAGATGAAAATAGGAGAATGTATGCGGTAAGTGAAGAAGTGACCAAGGTACTAGGTTATACTCAGAAAGAATTTATTGATGATTTCAGTGTATTTATCAGGCAAGAAAACAGGCCGGAACTGGATCAAATTATTGCTGATTCCAAAACTGACAAAAGGGATTCTTTTTCTTATGAGTTTGACATGCGACATAAAAATGGAAGCTGGATTCGGGTGAAAATTTTTGAAAAGCTTGTTTATGATGATAAGAATAATTTCAAAGGGAATGTAGGTATTTGCACCGATATTCAGGAAAAATTTGAATCAGAATTACAGCTTTTAAAAAGTGAAAACAGATTACGAGCGGTTTTAAACAGCCTTCCTGATTTAATCTTTATATATGATAATGAGGGCGTTTTCTTGGATTATTATGTAAAGGATGAGTCATTGTTATTGGTGCCAGCAGCAGATACTTTGGGTAAGAATTTCAAAGATATCATGCCTGAACCTGTAAGGTCTGATATAATCAAAGCTTTTGAAAAGACCATCACTACAGGTAAAATCCAACAAATGGAGTTCGAAACTTTTCTCCCGATTGGCAGGAAAATTTTTGAAGCAAGATTTTTTAAACTGGACGATGACCGGGTAGTTTCCATGGCCAGGGATATCACCGCACAAAAATTATGGGAGAAAGGATTACAAGAAGCAAAAGAAGCGGCCGAGTTGTCCAACAAGGCGAAATCTGAGTTTTTGGCTAACATGAGTCACGAAATCAGAACTCCTATGAATGGTTTATTGGGTATTGTGGAACTTTTGGAAAATACTAAGCTGGATTCCAGGCAGCAGGAATATGTTCGAGTTATAAAGGATTCAGGAAAATCTTTAACCCATATCATCAACGATATTTTGGATTACTCCAAAATTGAATCAGGAATGATGGATTTAAGTCCCTCTGTTTTCAATTTCCAAAATGAAATTCAAAGAATTTTCAGGGTTTTTTCTGGCCTTTTCGAAAAGAAAAAGATTCAATTTTCTTATGATTTTGGAGAATTGATGCCTGAGTATATCCGGTTGGATAAAGAAAAACTTGGACAAATCCTCCTTAACCTTATCGGAAATGCCTTGAAGTTTACGCCAAAGGAAGGAAAAGTACATGTTTCAATATCAACGGAGACGATTTTTGAAGAAAATATATTGTTGAATTTTGAAGTAAGGGATAATGGACAGGGTATTCCTACTGATAAAATCCAAACGCTTACTGAGCCATTTGTGCAAATTGATAGTTCAAATACAAGGGAGTTTCAAGGTACTGGTCTTGGGTTGGCCATTTCTAAAAAACTGATAGAGTTGATGGGAGGGGAAATGGAAATTCAAAGTGAGGTTGGCATAGGCTCAGTTTTTCGGTTTAGTGTATTTGGATCGGTTGTTACCCACCTTGAAGAATTAAATAATGCCAAATTGTTTGATCTTGATGAAGAAGAGGTGGAGTTGTTGGGAATGTCAGAGCGTTGCCCCATGGAAATTCTATTAGTAGAAGATAATAGGACCAATTTGATTTTCATGAAAATGTTGATGGAACAATTGGGTTATGATATCAAAGTAGCAAGAAATGGACTTGAGGCTGTAGAAATGGTAAAAGGAGGTCAATTATTTGATTTGATTCTGATGGACATTCAGATGCCCAAAATGAATGGATTGGATGCAACTAAAGAGATTCGAAAAATAAAGGGATATGAATCAACCATGATTGTAGGGTTATCTGCCAATGCATTTAGAGAGGATGTGGAGATTGCGATGACCTCAGGGATGAATCATTACCTGACCAAACCTGTCAGTGTTCATGATGTGGCTAAAGTAATTGCAGAGCGATTTAAAGCGATGGAAGCAAAAAAAGAGGCCTGAGCCTCTTTTTTTATAATGCTGTATTCAGATCAAAAGCTTCTAAATAATCTGCGACCCTTCTGACAAACATGCCTCCCAGAGATCCGTCCACCACCCGGTGGTCATAGGAATGGGACAGGAACATTTTATGTCTGATGGCTATCACATCACCTGTAGGCAATTCTACTACTGCCGGTTTTTTCTGAATGGCCCCTACAGCTAAAATGGCCACCTGAGGCTGCATAATAATCGGAGTGCCCATGACATTGCCAAAACTACCCACATTGGAAACCGTGTAAGTTCCGCCACTGAGCTCGTCTGGGGAAAGCTTATTTATACGCGCTCTATTGGCTAAGTCGTTTATTTTTTTGGACAGACCTGTTAGGTTGAACTGGTCGGCATTTTTAATAACAGGTACGATCAAATTTCCTGAAGGCAGGGCCACTGCAACTCCCACGTTAATGTCCTTTTTCTTGATAATTTTATCCCCATCCACAGAAATGTTGATCATTGGGAAATCTTTGATGGCCTTGGTGACTGCTTGTATGAAGAATGGGGTAAAAGTAAGTGCCTCTCCTTCTTTTTTCTTATAAGCATCTTTTACTTTGTTTCTCCAAAGCACAATATTCGTAACATCCGCTTCTACGAAAGAAGTCACATGAGGAGAAATTCTTTTGGAATCTACCATTCGCTGAGCAATCATTTTTCTCATGCGGTCCATTTCCATGATTTCGTCCTGCGCGGAGATACTGACCTCCACCCTGGCAGGGGCTGGCATAGATGATGCTACGGCAGAGGGTTGAATGCCAGTTGTTGGCTTGGAAGCTCTGTTTTTGACGTAGTTCAGCATATCCTGTTTGGTGACCCTACCATCTTTTCCAGTTCCGGGGATGGATGCCAATTCAGTTTTGCTGATGTTCTCCTCCTTTGCGATGCTTAAAACCAAAGGCGAATAGAACCTATTATCTCCACCTGGCGTAGGTGATACTGTGGCACTTGCTAAAATGCTTTGGGTCTGCGCAGGTGCTGTTGCCATGAGGACCTCTTTTTCTTCTGAAGCTGGAGCAACCTCGGGCGTTGAAATGCCATTCTCTCCTTCAGTCTCAATAATGGCTATGGGGGCGCCAACGGCAATTACGTCCCCTTCTTTGGCAAGAATTTTTTTCAAAACACCGGCATGGGTTGCAGGTACTTCTGTATCTACTTTGTCAGTTGCTACCTCAAGCACAGATTCATCCTGCTCGATGGTGTCTCCTTCTTTCTTTAGCCAAGTGAGGATTGTTCCCTCTATGATACTCTCACCCATTTTGGGCATTAGCATTTCTACAGTCGCCATACTTATATTATTTAATTGGGTTTATTTCTGAGTTTTAAAATTAAATTTTATTTCATGCAAACCAAAATTGATTTGGAAAATTTTTATTCTGTTTTTCCTTCGATGCTTTGTCTTAGCATATTCAGGACAGCTACCCCTGTCAATTGGATATTCAACAATCTGTCCTGCGTCAATTGAAGCTTTTTGGTAAAAGTTTTACCTTTCTGTGCACAAGCTATCCATACGGTTCCCACTGGTTTTTCTGCCCATCCACCACCTGGTCCGGCAATGCCACTGCTGGCTAATCCAAAATCTGCATCAAACATTTTCCGGACGTTTTCAGCCATTAGAACAACAGTTTCTTCGCTTACCGCACCTTTTTCTTTGAGTATCTTGTCATCTACTTCCAAGAGCCTGTTTTTAAACACATTGTGGTATGGAATGAGTCCTCCTTGGAAATAATCACTGGATCCTGGAATGGTAGTGATCAAGTGAGAAATATAACCTCCGGTACAGCTTTCTGCAAAAGCTACCTTCTTTTTGTTCAGTTTCAATAACCTTCCTACAGCTTCCTCAAGTGTTTCTTTATTGTAACCATAAATATATTTATCAATTAGGGGTTTCACTTTCTGAATCTCCTTTTCCACCTCATCCTCCAAGCTGTTCATGTCATCCCCAAACCCTGTCAGTCGTAATTTTACTTGTCCTAATGATGGCAAATAGGCCAATTTGATATGGTTTGGGAGTTTGTTTTCCCAATCTTTGATCAATTCTGAAAGCCAGCTTTCACCTATACCAACGGTTTTGATCACTTTGTGATAAATGTGCGGTAATGGAAAAACCTCCTTAATTTTTGGGATCACATGATCGGACATTAACTTTTTCATTTCATGCGGAACGCCAGGCATGGACATCCAAATTTTACCCTTTTCATGAAACCACATCCCTGGAGCAGTCCCCAGTTCATTGGGTATATACGTGCATTTGGTAGGAAGGTGTGCTTGAAGCCGGTTTAAAGGTGTCAATTCCCGCCCTCTTTTTTCAAAAAAGTTCCTGACAGCCTCCAAAGCTTCTGGAACCAATGCGATTTCACAATTAAAATACTCAGCCAATAAGGGTTTGGTAAGGTCATCATTGGTGGGACCCAATCCTCCAGTCATAAGGATGATATCGGCTCTTTTTTCAGCGCTTCCAAAGGCTTCTAGAATAGATTCCCTATTGTCTCCAATCGTACTTCTTCGTACCACCCTGACACCAATTTTATCCAACTCCTGACTGATCCAATGGCTGTTGGTGTCAACGATCTGTCCATAAAGTAACTCATCTCCTATGGATAAAATTTCTGCTCTGACTTCTTTGTATGGTGCCATAATTTCGCACTTCAAATTATTGAATTGGGTTTATTTAATTACCTGACTTTCGCCTTCCTCAGGATTTTAGAAAATAATCCCGGGAAAAAGCGCTTCAAATACACAGCGTATTTTTCTTTTCCTCCAATGAGCACTTCTTCTTTCCTTTTTTCCAATGCTTTGAAAATTTCCTCGGTACATTTTTCAGGGGACATACCCTTGTCCTGTGCTTCATCCATTTGATTAAGTGCGGACCCATCTCCTGTCAAGGCATTGATGGAAACATTGGTTCTAATAAATCCGGGGCAAATCATGGTGACATGGATATTGTCTTTATAGTGCTCGGCTCTTAAGGAATCAAAAAAGCCGTGTAAGGCATGTTTTGAAGCGGCATAAGCGGATCTGTAAGGAGAGCCAAATTTCCCCACCAAACTGCTGACAACGGCATAATGTCCAGATTTATTTTTAATAAAGTGAGGTAATAAGGTTTTTGAAAGCCCAATGGTGCCAAAAAAATTTACTTCCATTATTTTTCTGTCTACTTCTAAGGATGTTTCTGCTGCTAACGAGCGCTGGCTAATGCCTCCATTATTGATCAGAATATCAATCCGGCCAAAGACTTCAATTGCTTCTTTGCATTTTTTCGAGAAACTGGCATGATCGACCAAATCCAATGGTAAAACATGAATATGGTTAGGGTTGGAGGCATTGTTCTTTAGTTTTTCAAGCGCAGTGATGTTTCTGGCAGAAATGACAAGTTTATTTCCTTGTTTTTGGTATAGATTGAACAGGGCTTCACCTATCCCTGAAGAAGCACCAGTTATCCAAATTATTTTTTGGCTCATTTTGGATTCCTTTTATAAACAACAAAGTCAAAACTGTACTGATTGTTTTTATCCTTTTCGTAATGTTCTGAAGAAATGACTTGCCATTTTTCAGGATCAATAGGAGGGAAAAAGGCATCCCCATCAGGCATGGCATCTACATGGGTAATCAAGAGTTCATCTGCCAAAGGCAGGGCTTGTTTGTAAATTTCTGCACCCCCTATGATAAAAACCTTGTCAAGGTGTTTTCCAATACAGATTTGGATGGCTTCCTCAAGAGAATAAGCGATAATATGGCCCTCTGGCAAAGAGAAGTTTTTATTTCTGGTAATGACCACTGAGGTCCTATTTGGCAGAGGTCTTCCCACGGAATCATAGGTTTTCCTACCCATAATGATGTGGTGGCCTGTAGTCAGTTTTTTGAAAAGTTTAAGATCGGAACTAAGCTTCCAAATCAGTTCATTGTCCTTGCCGATAACATCGTTTTTTGCTTTGGCAACTATTATAGAGATTTTCAAGGCGATTCTGGTTTAAGCGCCAAGATACCAAGGATTAGCGGAGGATGAAAATGTTATAATGATAAAAAACAAACCCCAAAGAATGGATTTCTTTGGGGTTAAATGGGTTAGGTCAATTTATGTTAATTTTCCTGCATGGATGCAAATGCGCTTGGATAATCTGCCATGACAAATGTCTGTTGGGCAGAGTCATTGATTTCAATGACGGTCATTTGCACCACATTTTTATCCTTTTTACTCTCAAATATCATTTCTAACAGATTTCCCTGAGGCATATTTTTAAAGTAATCCATGTTTTCCTGCTTCATTTTGGCGGTTAGAAAAGGATTGCCTTCTCCCCAAAAGCTGGACGCACCTTTAATTGGTTTTTCAGTGATCCAATAGGACGCCTTCCCTTCTTCATCCTCTGATACAAATTCCTCACAGGTATAACCTATTATGGTTTTTGTTCGTCCTGTTTTTTTCCAGGTGAAATCAAAATCAGGACTATCTTCCATATCCATCTCCTCTATTTCAATACCTTCTGCTATTTTTTCAAAATCCAACCCGTATGCTATTCTGGCTTTTTCTCCCTCATTTTCGAAAAGAATGATAGAGGCATTTCTTTCAAGATCATAGATGAGAATAGACGAGCCCTCCTTTTTCTTATTATCTTTTAATTCGATTTCCATTCCGATGATCATTTGATTATCAGATAGTAAGGATTTGATTTGAGTAGGCTCTAAGTCTTTGCCCTTTTCATCTTTTCCGGTGATTTCCATGACAGAATAGCCTGTGAAGTGGTAAGCATCGGCTACAGGTACATCTGCTGTGATTCCACTGAGAATTTTTTCCCAGTTCACCCCGGGCATTCCTTCAGGGCCATAGATTTCTCCAAAAACCTTTTCTAATTGGCGCTGGGCCACCTTTTCCATTTCAGACTCCACCCTTTTTTCTACTGCACGACTCACACCCCTTTCTGCAGCATCTCTTAATCTTCTCATGATTTGTGCATCAACTTGGCTACCGGCTAGTGAAAAAAAGATAAGTAAAAAAGCAATTGACGTTCTCATAATTTTGTGTTTAGTGATATTTTCAAAATTATTAAAAAAAACAAGCTTATCCATGCAAAAGAGAGACTATATTCCCTGTTTTCGATAAACTTCCAAGATTATTCTATTTTAAATCCTCTTAAAAACTCATCTGTAGTCAGCCGTTTTTTACCTTCCAACTGTAATTCCAAAATTTTGAGATGCCCCTTGCCTGTCTGAAAAAGCAATTCGGATTTTCCATCTGTTTTAAACTGCCCAGGATTCAGTTTGGGAATATTTTTGTCTGAGGCTAAAGCTTTAAAAATCTTGCAATGTTTCCCTTGAAGGACTGTCCATGCAGCCGGGTAAGGAGAAAGCCCTCTGATCAGATTGTGAATTTCAATAGCAGGTTTTTTCCAGTCAATTTCACAGTTTTCCTTAAAAATCTTTGGAGCATGATTTTTAACTTTATTTTCATCCTGTGGTTGGGGAGACACATTTCCCGAGGCAATGGCCTCTACAGTTCTTACCACTAAATCTGCCCCTTTCAGCATTAATCGTGTGTAAAGACTGCCCACGTTGTCCCCGGTATGTATTGGTTCTTTTTCCTGAAAAATGATACTTCCTGTATCTATTTCATGCCTGAGAAAAAAAGTAGTTACTCCTGTTTCCTTTTCTCCATTGATGATGGCCCAATTGATTGGGGCAGCACCCCGATAGTTGGGAAGGAGCGAAGCATGCAAGTTGAAAGTACCCAAGGGAGGCAAACTCCATACCACCTCAGGGAGCATTCGGAAAGCTACCACAATTTGAAGGTCTGCTTGGTACGATGCCAGCTCGGCTAAAAATTCCGGGGATTTTAAGTTGGTTGGCTGAAGCACGGGAATATTCAATTCGAGAGCAGCTTCCTTTACAGGGGAAGGAATAAGTTTCTGTCCTCTGCCTTTGGGTTTATCAGATGCTGTAATGACAGCTACGATATTCCAGCCGGCTGCTACTAATTTTTGTAAGGAGGGAACAGCAAATTCAGGCGTTCCCATATATATAATTCTAAGGTCCTTTTTGTTCATGGTGGTAAAGTTCTTAAATCTTCCCGAAATAGGTACTATTATGGGATGGAATTGGGTAAAAAACAAAAAGCCCCGGTACTTACCGAGGCTTTTTAGTTATAGGATAACCCTTATTTGAACTTAAACACTTATTTAGAGAAACTCTAAAAATGTATTCAATGTTAGGAATTTAAATCCTTTCTAAAAATACCTAACGTTAGGTATTTTTCAAAGAGTATTGTGTAAAAAATTCAATAAAAAATTTGTTTATTGATAAAAAATTAAATTAAGACTTTAATAATTTGATAAATGATTTAATAAATTTAAATTTAGTTCTGGTCAAAAATAAAAAAGGAGATTGCCTTTTTGAAGCCTCCTTTTTTATTTTGATATTGTAATCTATTTATTGCTAATGGCTGGCATAGCGCTCAAAAAACTCAATGATCCTAGCCATTCGATCTAATCTCCTATGGACTGCCCCTGATCGGGAAAGCTCGTGACCTTCACCTGGATACCGGACATATTCCACAGGTTTACCAAGAATCTTCAAGCTTTTATATAGCAATTCAGATTGCCTTACCCCAGTTCTTAAATCCAAGTCGCCATGCTTGATCAACAATGGCGTCTGAATATTTTGAACATATGTCTGAGGACTATTATAATCCAAAATCTCTTTTACACCCTCTTCCCATGGGTAACCAAAATGATTGGGGACCAATCTCCATGCATTTCCCTCTCCCAAGAAGAAAGTGAGTTCATAAACACCTCTCTGGGAAAAAGCAGCTTTAAACCGATGGTCATGGCCAACAATCCACGCAGTAAGGTACCCTGCATAGGAGCCTCCGGTAAGGAAAAGCTGATCATTATCGATCCAGTCATGTTGTTTTTGGGCCTCATCCAAAGCGCCCAAGACATCAGCTGCCGGTCCATCTCCCCAATTTTGGAAATTACCTTTCTGGAAAGCTTTTCCGTAGCCCCCACTGCCTCTAGGGTTGGCATAGACCACACCATAACCTTTGGCTGCCATTGCTTGGAACTCGTGCCACATGGAAAACTCACCTGGACCCCACATGGCAGATGGTCCGCCGTGCATGTTCAAAATAGTCGGGTATTTAACACCTGGTTTTTTATCTACAGGCTCCATCACCCAATAATCGATGGTAAAGCCATCTTCAGTGTTCAATTGATGGGCAGTAGGTTTGGAAATTGTTTTGCTTTTTAACCAAGGCTCGTTGAACTTTGATAATTGTTTAGGGTTTCTGTTATTTAAATCAGCTACATAAATTTCAGAAGGGTTTTCAATTTTAGTTAATGCATACACCAGGTTTCTTTGGTCCAGATCAAAACTGGTCACTCCCACAGGACCAGAGATTATGGGGTCTATTTTTGAACTGTTGATCTGGGCCCTCCATAAGGTAAATCCGCCCTGATTAGCTCCTGTAAAAAAGATGCTTTGACTATCAAGGGACCATTTTGGATTTCCCACACTTCTGTCAAGACTTTCTGTTAACCATTTAAATCCAGAACCATCAGGACGGATTATCCCGATCATGGACATGTTGTAAGAGGGTTCCTCCATATTTTGTCCCCCGAAAGCAATCCATCTGCCATCTGGAGAGAAAATCGGATTGCCTACGCGGTGATTTTCAAGCGCAAAGAATACCTCTGCTGCCTGATCATCTATCTTGATCTTCCAGATTTCAGTGTGATTGGTGAGGTCAGGATGTTCTGTGTTTTTTAAAGAGGAAGCGAGGATGTAGGATCCATCAGGAGACCAGCAGGCTCCAAAAAAACTTTGAAAGCCAGTAGTGATTATTTTTGTTTGTCTGGTTTCTAAATCCAAGATATTCAAGTGAGAAAAATATAGATCAGGGCTGAGGTCAGTTTCCCCCAAAAAATTCAATCTATCAATTACTTTGGGATCGTTTTTGCTCGCATTTTTCGCCAAAAAAGCCCTCAATTCTTCCAGATTTCCGTCAGGATTTGGTTTGATTTCTTCTTTTGCCAAACCCTCATTGATGGCTTTGTAGTTAGGTTCATCCCCATAAGACCTTCCCGGTCTTTGCATTTCCCAAGCAGGATTTCCTTCAATTGACCAGATGGGATGGGTGGTATTGAAAAGGATTTTATTTCCTTTGGGGGACCATACAGGGCTAGAAACATTGTATTTCTCAGAAGTGACCACCTGGCTTTCCCCTCCATCCAATGGCAAGATCCAGAGTTGGCTTTTCCCATCTTTGGATCTTACAAAAGCTACCTGCTTGCCATCGGGAGATAATTCGAAGGAAGAAATATTGTATTCTGAAGAGGTCAGTGGTTTTTCATTTTGGCTATCTGTTAAATCAGAAATCCATAACTGGGATTTGTAAGTATATTGGTCGTCGGCCCCAACTTCTATAAACCTTTTAAGATAAAGGACACTTTTACCATCTTTTGTCAAAGTATGGTTATATGTACTGATAATATTGGTGAGGTCTGTAATTTTGACCAGGTCTGGATTTTGGGCCGAAACCGGAAACAGACTCCAAAACAGGCATAGAATAAGAATAAAACTGATTTTAATTTTCATTGGCTTTGTATGTTTTATATGGATATTTAACTGAATATATTTAGATTAGAATCTTGTCCAGACTGTGAAAATAAAAGATTAAAATTGTAAAGGCATTAATTTTACAGGACCGTATGGCGTATTTTGAAAAATTGGATATTTCTGTTTTTAGTTTTTTTGACGAATCACCTGATCCAATGATTGTTTTCGGTGAAGAACAGATAATATTTGTCAATAAGTTTTTGTTAGATAATTTCCAGTTTGAGTTTAAAAAGTGGCAGGAGTTTGTCAATAGCAGTCAGAGTCAAAATGAATTATACCGTTTTTTTTTGGGAGGTGAAATTCCCAAATCTGGGTTTTTAAGGGCGCTTAGGGGAAATAATGGCTATTTGAGCAGATTTGATTGGACTTTTGTAAACCTATCTTCTAATACATCTAAAAGATATTGCCTCGCAAAGGGTAAACCTCATTTTTCCTTAGGGGAGATTATGTATGCCAATAAAATCGGAACGCATACAATTGCGGAAAATAAAGACGTTCGTTTTATCGAAACCATCCTCCGTAACAGTCATGATATGTTGGCTATCTTAGACAACAATGGGGTGTATAAATTTATCAGTTCTTCTATCATTGATAAGCTAGGGTTCAACCCTGAAAACGTTATCGGAGGATCTGTTGATGATTTTATCGAAAATGGATTGATTCAGTTAGTGGAAGGAGATTTGAGTAATTTATGGACGGGAAAAGATGAGGTAAAAATCAATTTTTGGGTAAATTGTCCTGATGGAAGGAAAGTGTTTTTGGAAAGTTACGCTAAAAACCTCATGGATGATCCAGCTATTGAAGGTATTCTTTTCAGTGCTAGGGATATTACTGACTACTACGAAGCCAAAAAGTCCTTAGAGAAGCGTTTTGAACTTGAAATACTTATCAATAAGATTTCAGCCAAATTTGTAAATGCTGACTTTCAGCAGTTGGATCAGGTCTTCCTGGAGTCCCTTAGAATGCTTGGTGAATTTGAACAGGCGGATAGGGCTTATATTTTTCTTATTCATAGGGAGTTGCAGACAATGGAGTATGTATATGAATGGACCAATGAAGGAGTCGAACCTCAGATTGATGTCATGAAATACATTGATATTGATGATGATGCCTATACCATGAAAACCCTTCAAAAAGGAGAGATTATGGTGATTCCTGATGTGGAAACCATGCCGGAGAGTTTATCCCATGAACAGGAAGTATATAGGAAACAGGGAATAAAATCGGTTATTTTAATCCCGATTTTCTCTGAAAACAGGTTGATTGGATTCTTTGGCTTAGATGCGGTAAAAGAGCAAAGGGAATGGGCGGAAAAAGATGAGTATGTATTAAGGCAGCTTGGTGATATTTATGCCGGGAGTTTTATCAACAGGGCCATTCGGAAGAGCTTGGATAGAAATGAAAAGCTTTTGGCTTCTACAGAAATTCTCGCCAAATCTGGTTCTTGGAGGTACAGTGATTCAAGAAACAGATTGGTTTTTTCAAAAGGCTTAAATAGGATTTTTGAATTGGGTGATCACATCAATTCTGCAGAAATAGCAGAATTACTAGATGTAATTGATGGACAAAGTAAAAGGGAACTGCTCAAGAAACTTAGGGTGGCATTTTTCGAAAAACAAGGTTCTGAGGGGGAATTTTATTTAAAACTTTCAGATGGAAGGGAGAAAGTAATCAGTTACAATATAGAAGTTAAACAATTACCGGGCAGTAGCAAAACTGAGATCTTTGGCTATTGTACAGACATTACGCATAAGCGTGATGCAGAAAATTACCTTAAACTACAATCACAGATTCTAGCCCAGGTGGACGATCCAATATTTGTCACAGATATTCATTGGAACGTGATTTACCTTAATAAAGCGGCTAAGCAGGAGTGTAATTTGGGACAACAAGAGCAGTTTCAAGGTTTGCTTTTTGAACTTTTCGACTTTTTATCGGAGGATATAGCGGACATCCAATCAGAAATTTTGGGATTGAACACCACTGAAGTGTATGAAAGGGAATTGAACTTAAAGCCATTAAACGGGACTGTTCAGCCCTATGACCTGATGGTCCAAGCTTTTTTGAATGACGAAGGGAAAAAGTTGGGTTACTCATTTCTAATTAGGAACCTTTCGGCATTACAAAAGCAGGAGGCCCTTGCAAAAAGAGCAAAAATGGTTGTTGAGAATAGTCCCGCTGTATTGTTTACTGTGGATCCCAATGACCGATTTAAAATTCTTTATATCTCTGAAAATATCAAACAATTTGGCTATCAGGCCCAAGACCTTATTGGAAAAATAAGTCTTTTGGAATTAATACATCCCGATGATGTAGAGGACTTACTAGATTTTCACCTCAAAGAAGAGGATTATAGGGGTGTCCCTGCTTATTCAGGAGAGTACCGTTTACGAAAAGTGACTGGAGAATACAGATGGGTGGAAGATAAGTCAAGGGAAATTTTGGACCAGGAGGGCAGGGTTGTTTTACATGAGGGGATCCTTCAGGATATTACAGAAAGAAAGAAGGCAAGAGAGGAAATTTTAAGAAGTCAAGAAAGGTACAGGGTATTGGCTGCCAATATTCCTTTTATCAGTGTGTTTTTGATAGACAAGGATTTGAGATATATCGTGGCGCAGGGGTCAACTTTAGATGATTGGGGGATGAAACCCTCAGACTTTGAAGGGAAAACGCTATCTGAAGTCCACAAAAGAAACTTGAATGAAATAAAACCGGCCGTCAATGAAGCCCTTCATCACAAAAAGGGTGTCAATAAGATATTGGTGTTTCGAAGGAGGTATTATGAAATGACGGTCAAACCCATCATGCATGGGGAAGAGGTCGAATACGCTCTCGGAATTTTAAGGGATATTAATGAAGAGTATAAAGCAAAAGAAAATCTCCAAAAGAGTGAAGAAAAGTACCGAAGACTGGTAGAGGAATCCACGGAGATTATTTTCTCTCTTCAAACGGATTTTTCGATTACCTATATTTCTCCCAATGTCAAGCAATTTTTGGGATATGATTTGGATGAAGTGCTTAACCGAAAGTTGACTGATTTTTTGCATGAGAGTGACAATACAGAGCTTGAAGATATGGCCAGAAACCCACTTCAGTTTTTGGAACAGAATCAATATTTAGAATTTAAACTCCGAAGAAAAGATGGGCAATATAGGATATTCAGTTCCAATGGAAAGATTGTGTACGGCGAAGACGGGAAAATTTCATACAATGGTATTGCTAGGGATATTACTTTATTAAAGGAAGCACAAAGGGAGCTTTATTTGGCTAAAGAAAAAGCAGAACAGGCTTCTAAGATCAAATCTCAGTTTCTGTCTATCATGAGTCATGAAATCAGAACTCCAATGAATGCTGTAATCGGCATGGCGCATCTCTTAATTGAAGATAATCCAAGGCCCGACCAGCTTGAAAATCTTAAAACGTTGCAATTCTCTGCCGAGAATTTGTTGGGGTTGATCAATGACATTCTGGATTTCACCAAGATTGATTCAGGTAAAGTGGAATTGGAGCATGTTGATTTCGAATTGAAGAATGTTATCAATAGAATTATTCATTCTTATACTTATCAGGCCAGGGAAAAGGCTTTGGAAATCATTTTTGAATATGATGAGGAAATTCCTTTCAAATTGCTTGGCGACCCAGTAAGATTGGGGCAGATTGTAAACAACCTTGTTTCCAACGCAGTCAAATTTACACCCAAGGGTTTCATTAGGATTGCATTAAAAAGGATGGATGAAAATTCAGAGGAGATTGCCATTAAGTTTGATTTTGAAGATACCGGAATCGGTATCCCTAAAGAAAAGTCAGAAACCATCTTCGATGCGTTTACCCAGGCCAGTGCAGAGACTACCCGAAAATTTGGTGGCACGGGCTTGGGGTTGGCGATTGTTAAAAAACTTGTGGACTTATTTGGGGGTAAGATTCAAGTAAAGCCAAGGATTGGAGGTGGCACGGTATTTACATTCGTAATTAGGTTCCAAAAAACCAAGGAATTTAAAGGCATTGATTATCAACAAATCGCAGCTTCAGAAAAGGACCTTCAGCAGGCCAAAATATTGGTGGCAGAAGACAATTTGGTCAATCAGGTGATGATTAATAAGTTTTTGATGAAATGGGGGGTTAATGAAGTTGTTATTGCCGAAAACGGACAGGAAGCTATCCAAGAATTTGATAAATGTGATTTTCACTTGGTCCTACTGGATCTTCAGATGCCAGAGATGGATGGATTTGAGGTGGCCTCCTATATTAGGTCGCATTTTGATCTGAAAAAAAGGAGTATTCCTATTATTGCACTGACCGCATCCTCATTGATAGATGTAAAACAACAATTGGATGAAGTTGGAATGGATGATTTTATTCCCAAACCGTTCAATCCGGATAACTTATATGCCAAGATCATTAAGTATTTGAATATATAATTTTCCCATTTGCAAGTATCATATGCGATTAAGCTTTATTTTTGAGGGGAAACACCAGCTTATGAAGTTTGCTTATTTCAGTTTAATACTAGTTTTTTTTCATCTGCAAAGCTTTGCACAAGGAGTCAATACCAACCGGTCAACTTTGTATATGACCTTTGGGAATACAGGTTCCAACCTTCGTGAATTTAATGATATGTTGGCCAACAAAGGTTTGACAACCATGCGAAGGGGATACAACAATTTCAACTTTGGTTATCAGGCCAGGATAAATGATTTTATCGTAGGTATGGAGCTTTCACAAAACCCTGGTCCTGGCTCAAGGTTCAATGGCTATGACATCGATTTTAGAACCACCCGCTTTATGGTCAATCTAGGCTTTTCTTTTACTGAAGAAGGGAAGTTTCAATTGATACATTACATGGCCGTAGGTTCCGGTTTTCTAAATTTTCAGATGCTGAGGGAGTCTGAAGCCCAAAATATTGATGCATTTCTGAGAGATCCCGCGCATGGGTTTATTCTAAGAGATGGGAATATCCACCGGAGTTCACTGAACTTTCGAGGTTTTTTGACAGAATTTGGTTTTCATATGAGCTATGATGTTCCGATTCCTGGTAGGGATGAAGCTATGGCTTTGATTGGTCAATTCGGTTATGCATTCAGCCCTTTTGAAGATTCTTGGAGTCAGGGAGGGATTAGTTTCAGTAATATTCAATCCGGGGCTTTTTTAAGGCTTGGTGTTGGGGTGACGCTTCCTGATTACAGTTATTTTTATAAAGATGCTACCATCGGCGCACACTTGATTTATGGCCTCCACTTCACCAGTCCGGATGCCCTCAACAGGCAATTGGAAGAAAATGGGCTGAGACCCTTTTCAGGTAGACCCAATAATTGGGGTTTAAAAGTGTTAGGATACAGTAAACAGTTGATGTATGGGGTGGATATATTCAATTTGGGTTATGGTGGACAGGCCTCATCTACACAAAGCCACACTTTGAATTCTGTAAGGGTTTATGCGAATGGGGGGATGAAGTTTTTGGATTTGAGAAATATTGAAATGGGAGCTTTAGCGGGTTTGGGTTTTGGTAATCTCCGCTATACCCTTACAAGTCTTGATAGACCAGATTTTCCAAGATTATTTGAAGAACCGGACAGGGACGGTCAAATGAGGAGCTTTGGGGCTATGGGTAAGCCAGAGGTATTTGTTACCTATAATTTTCCATTGTCTTCCAGAAAATTATTTGACCTGGTCTTAGGGGTGCATGCAGGTTATGAGGTTCCCTTGACCCCGTATAATTTCTTAGGACTTCCAATGTTTAAATACATGGCAAATCCTTACCTGCAATTCAGTGTGGGTGTCAGACCATAGAAATTGGAATCAATCTTCAATTTCCACTATCAATTCAACCTCTACCGCAATATCCATAGGCAGCGCATTCATACCGACTGCTGAGCGTGCATGTTTTCCCTTTTCTCCAAAAACTTCCACCATAAGATCCGAAAACCCATTGATCACCTGAGGATGTTGGGTAAATTCTGGTCCGCAATTGACCATTCCAAGTACTTTGACAATTCGTTTTACTTTATTGAGATCCCCAAGTTCTGCTTTTAAAACTGCCAACTGCGCTATCCCCACCAATCTGGCTGCCTCTCTTCCCTCTTCAACGGTAAGTTCCTGCCCAACTTTCCCGGTGATATAGCTGCCATCAGGAAGGCTTGGTCCTTTTCCTGCCAAAAACAAAAGATTTCCCGTACGAACGGCATTTACATAATTCGCCACGGGCGAACTGGGAGCAGGTAATTCAATGCCCAAATCCTGCAGTTTGCTTTCAGCATCCCAGGTTTGAACTTCTTCAATGATATCTTTAGAGGTGGAAGAAGGGGTGCAGGAGAGTATAAATAAACAAAGGAGGGAAGCGATTGCGATTTTCATAATGAATGGTTTTAATCCCCAAATTAATTGGTGTATTTCGTAAATCAAATTTTTTTCTTATTGTCCGATAGATAATAACACCATAAATGCATTGATTATTTGGTCAATGATTTTGAATAAAATTAGAAAAAATGAATAAAATTCAAGATTTGGCCTTACCTTTGAAACTGCTTATCGAGAAAGACTGAGGGATGGGCCCTGAGACGTCTTAGCAACCTGAAACAGCAAGGTGCTAATTCCCCTTCCGGAAACGCCGGAAAAAGATGAGCGGAAGAATTTCCTTTTTCATCCGGTTGTACTCGCATAAGCTTTTTGATTTCTAAAATATGAACAGAAGCGAGTTATTACTTTCCTTAGCCAAGAAAAAGATTCTTATACTTGATGGTGCCATGGGCACCATGATACAGCGTTATCAGTTGTCTGAAGAAGATTTCAGAACATCTGAATTGGCCCATCATCCCAAAGCCCTTAAGGGCAACAATGACCTATTGTCCTTGTCCAGACCGGACGTTATCAAAGCTATCCATAAAGCCTATTTGGAAGCTGGAGCAGATATCATCGAGACCAATACCTTTAGTGGCACCTCTATTGCTCAAGAGGATTATGGCCTACCACATTTGGCTTATGCCATTAATTTTGAGTCTGCAAAAATTGCAAGAGCGGTGGCAGATGAATTTTCAGCCAAAAACCCAGAAAGCCCCAGATTTGTAGCAGGAGCCTTGGGTCCAACGAATAAAACGGCCTCCATATCTCCTGATGTCAATGACCCTGGATATAGGGCCATCAGTTTTGACCAATTGGCAGCAGCTTACAAGGAACAAGTTAATGGCCTTTTGGATGGGGGTGCAGATATTCTTTTGGTGGAGACCATTTTTGATACGTTGAATGCAAAAGCGGCTCTTTATGCCATTCAGGAAGTATTTGAAGAAAGAAACTTGCCTTTGAAACCTGAAGAAGGTGGGATTCCTGTTATGATTTCAGGTACAATTACGGATGCTTCTGGGAGAACACTTTCCGGTCAAACCACCGAAGCATTTTTGATTTCCATATCCCATGTACCTTTATTCAGTGTAGGCTTAAATTGCGCTTTAGGTGCTAAGGAATTGCGCCCCTACCTTAAGGTATTGGCGGAAAATGCGCCCTTTTATGTGTCGGCCTATCCCAACGCCGGTTTACCCAATGAATTTGGCCAATATGATCAAGGAGCCCATGAAATGGCAGCTCAAGTGGAAGAGTTTCTGAAGGAAGGGCATGTGAATATTTTAGGAGGGTGCTGTGGTACTACACCTGAACATATTGCAGCAATAGCCCAAATTGCCAAAAAATACCAGCCAAGAGTAATTGAATTTGTAAATTCTGGAGATGAGTAGGATCAGGAAACATAATGTAATGAAGCTTTCGGGATTGGAACCTTTGGTTTTCACACCCGAGATAAATTTCGTCAATATTGGGGAAAGGACCAATGTGACCGGTTCGAAAAAATTTGCGCGATTGATCTTAAATGGGCAATATGATGAGGCCTTGGAAATAGCCTTGGATCAAGTGAGGGGAGGGGCCCAAGTACTAGATGTGTGTATGGACGAGGGGATGTTGGATGGGGTAGAAGCCATGCAAAGGTTCCTTAACCTGATTGCCTCAGAACCGGAAATCAGCAGAATTCCCATTATGATCGACTCTTCCAGATGGGAGATCATCCTTGCAGGCTTAAAATGTATTCAAGGAAAAGGAATTGTCAACTCCATCAGCTTGAAAAATGGGGAGGAGGAGTTTATCCAACAAGCCAAAACCATCAAAAAATTTGGTGCGGCTGTGGTAGTTATGGCTTTTGATGAACAAGGGCAGGCCGATACTTATCAAAGAAGAATAGATATCTGTAAGCGAAGTTATGAGGTGCTGGTGGAGCAGGTAAAGTTCAATCCGCAGGATATCATTTTTGATCCCAATATTTTTCCCGTGGCCACCGGTATGGAGGAACACCGTCGCAATGCCTTGGACTTTTTTCTGGCCACCAAATGGATTAAGGAAAATCTTCCCGGAGCTAAAGTCAGTGGAGGCATAAGTAATGTGAGTTTCTCTTTTCGTGGGAATAACCCTGTGAGAGAAGCCATGCATGCCGCATTTTTATACCATGCGATCCGGCATGGAATGGATATGGGCATAGTGAACCCTACCATGTTGGAGGTCTATGACGATATTCCCAAGGATCTTTTGGAAAAGGTGGAGGATGTTTTATTTGACCGATCTGAAGATGCTACCGAAGCCTTATTGGCTTTTGCCGAAACGGTTAAGTCCCAAGGGAAAAAAGAAGCTATTTCGGAAGCTTGGAGAGAAGAAACCGTAGAAAAAAGGATAGAGTATGCTTTAGTAAAAGGCATTATCGATCATATCATAGAGGATACTGAAGAAGCAAGAGTAAACTATCAAAACCCGCTCAAAGTAATAGAAGGGCCTTTGATGGATGGAATGAACGTGGTAGGAGACTTATTTGGGGAAGGAAAAATGTTTTTGCCTCAGGTGGTCAAATCCGCCCGCGTAATGAAAAAAGCCGTGGCCTACCTGGAACCCTTTATGCCTCAGGTAGGAGATGCGGCCTATAACGAGGAGCAAAGCAGTATCAAAAAAATATTATTGGCGACGGTCAAAGGTGATGTTCACGACATTGGGAAGAATATTGTCGGAGTGGTGTTGGCCTGCAATAGCTATCAGATCATCGACCTCGGAGTGATGGTAGATGCCCAGAAAATCATTGATGAGGCGGTGAAAAATAAGGTCGATATCATTGGATTGAGTGGCTTGATCACACCATCTTTGGACGAAATGGTGCATGTGGCCTCTGAAATGGAAAGACAGGGTCTGAAAATCCCTTTGCTGATTGGAGGGGCTACCACTTCAAGGATACATACTGCTGTGAAAATTGACCCAGTGTATTCGGGAACAGTTATTCACGTGACAGATGCTTCCAAGTCTGTGCCAATAGCAGGAGAATCCATTTCCGAAGAAACTAAGGATGCCTATCATCAGCAGATCAAAGAAACCTATCGACAGTTGCGGATAGAACACGAGGCAAAGCAACAGGTCAAACAATTGGTCAGTTATGAGGAAGCCAAGTCCAATCCTGTATTTATCGATTGGGAGCATTATGAGCCGGTTCAACCTACCAAGCAGGGGCTGACCGTCTGGGATGACCTGGATTTGAATGTGTTGAGAAAGTATATTGATTGGACGCCTTTCTTCAGTACCTGGATGTTGTCGGGAAGATTTCCCAAAATTCTGGAAGACCCCGTGGTTGGTCAGGAAGCCCAACGCTTGTTTGAAGAAGCAAATCATATGTTGGATAGCATTATCCGTGAAAATTGGCTTAAAGCCAAGGCTATTGTAGGGATTTTTCCGGTGAAAAGGGAGTCAGATGACCTGAAGGTTCTTGTTGGAAATAAAGAATTGGCCTTTCATTTCCTTAGACAGCAAGGGAAGAAAGGTAAAGGTGTACCCAATCGATCTTTGGCAGATTATATTCATCCTGATAAAGAGGATTACCTCGGTGGGTTTGCAGTCACAGCAGGTTGGGGCATTGAGAAAAAACTTAAGGAATTTCAGGAAAAGCATGACGATTACCATGACATCATGCTGAAGGCCCTTGCAGATCGATTGGCAGAAGCAGGTGCAGAATACCTTCATGAAATGGTGCGTAAAGAAATTTGGGGCTATGCTCCAAATGAAGCCTTGGATAATGAAGGGCTTATTAAAGAGGCTTATGCAGGGATAAGGCCTGCACCGGGATATCCTGCCTGCCCTGAGCATTCAGAAAAAAAGACTTTGTTCGAGCTTTTGGAGGTTGAAAAACACACTGGAATCACGTTGACCGACAGCTTTGCCATGTATCCTACCTCGTCGGTCAGCGGATTCTATTTTGCTCACCCAGAAAGCAAATATTTTGGTTTGGGTAAGATCGGTGAGGATCAGGTTGAGGATTATGCAAAAAGGAAAGCGGTTAGCAAGGGATTGGCCGAACGTTGGCTTTCACCCAATCTGGCATACAGCCCATCATTACATGTTGAAGCGCAATCATTATGAAAATAACTGAATACATCAATCAAGCGAAGAAGCCGCTTTTTTCATTTGAAATATTGCCTCCATTGAAAGGGCAAAGCTTGAAAGATCTTTGTGAGGGTATTGAGCCTTTGATGGAGTTCAATCCTCCTTTTGTGGATGTGACCTACCATAGGGAAGAATTTATTTACAAAAAACATCCCAGCGGTTTGTTGGAAAAAGTTTCCACCAAAAAAAGACCAGGGACGGTAGGGATCTGTGCGGCCATCATGAACCGCTTTAAAGTGGAAGCGGTGCCCCATTTGTTATGCGGAGGATTTACCAAAGAAGAGACAGAAAATGCGCTGATTGACCTGAATTTTATCGGCGTACAGAATATCCTGGCCTTGAGAGGGGATGCTCCAAAAAGTGAAAATAAGTTTATACCCGAACCCAATGGGCATACTTACACAAAAGATCTGGTCAAGCAGATTGTGAACATGAACCATGGGAGGTATTTGCATGAAGAAACCGAGACAGGGTTCCATACTGATTTTTGTGTAGGCGTAGCGGGTTACCCAGAGAAACATTTCGAAGCCCCGAGCTTAAAATTCGACCTGAAGTACCTGAAGGAGAAAATTGATGCAGGGGCAGAGTACATCGTTACCCAGATGTTTTTTGACAACCAGAAATATTTTGAGTTTGTCAAGAAAGTAAGGGAGTTAGGAATAACAGTGCCAATCATTCCAGGAATCAAACCCATTACCACTTTGGGACAGATTACCATGTTGCCAAGGACTTTCTTTTTGGATATCCCGGATGCCTTGATGGATGAACTGGAAAAATGTAAGACCAATACTGAAGTGAAAGATGTGGGGGTAGCTTGGGCCATTGAGCAAAGTAAAGAGTTGATAGCCAATGGTGTGCCTGTTTTGCATTATTATACCATGAGTAAGGCGGAGGCCACCTATAGGATTGCAAAAGAGGTGTTTTGATTTGGAATAGACGTCTCCGTTGTCCGGAGTTTTTAACTCCGGACTGCTGAATTTTGTGCTTATAGCTCATCTTTTTTTGAGGAGATGGGAGTATTTGAGTTTGAAAACTCACTGTTTAGCGGTCCCGCGTCCGGAAACGCGGGACAACGTATACGTTTATTATTCAATTTTCGGAATTATTGGAATGGGCGTCTCCGTTGTCCGGAGTTTTTCAACTCTGGACTTTGGGTATTGAGCTTTCAGCTCTTTTTTTGAGGAGATGGGAGTGTTTGAGTTTGAAAACTCACTGTTTAGCGGTCCCGCGTTCGGAAACGCGTGACAACGATAATTGCAGTAATGTTTGTTTTGTGTTATATTGGAATCAAAGTAAAGTAGTTATGAAGCCTTCAAAGCCCTTTTTTTTATTTTTGGTGATTTTGATGGGGCTTATTCCCTTGTCTTGCGATCTGTTTTGTTATGATTCATGCGGATGTGGAAAGCTTCCTCCTACAAAGAATTTTGTGATCGATGCGATGAGGGTTGATATAGTTGCCAATAATCAACTTGCCGATCCTGCCCAGGAATATTTGGTGGAAGAATTGTTCCTTAGGGTTTGGCCTGATGAGGTGACCTATGCCAGTGTCAACACCCATACGAAGACTTTTTCCTTAATTTCTTCCGCATTTGCCTGTGATCCGATTCCTCCAGGCTCAGCACATCCGTTAAAAGCTATTAAAATCTCCACCAATCAAGGTTTCGAATGGAAAGGACGAACGATTGAACCCGCAGAAGAAATTACTGACCTTTTCCGGGTTGCCGGTTTTGCTTCGGATCCATCTTTAGACTATTTACTCCAATACCGGGTTAATTTTTTAGGTCAGGAACCCTTGCAGATTCGATTAATAGATCAACCTGACATAGCAACTGCCATGGATATCAATTTGGAACTTACTTTAAGCGACGATCGGGCGTTTTTATTTGAAGGGTTGAAATTTAAGGTTCGATAGTCATTAAGCATTCGCTAAGGTTCCAGCTTATCAAGTATTTCAGCAAGTTGTTTGGAAAGGTTTTTTCTGGAATAATTCTCGATTAAGTTTTGGTTTCTCGGTTTTTCAGGGGGTTTAAAATTTTGTAAAAATGTAATGATTTTATCCTGTTGGTCTAGGGAGAAGACTTTCCCTGCCTGTATTTGATTGATAATGGTGGCCGCATCTCCTTCAGGATCTCCCAAGCCGATGATGGTCTTTCCGCTTGCCATGTATTCAAACAGTTTTCCCGGAATATTGCCTTGGGCATTTTTGGTAGTGGTTAGAATCAGTAGGAGGATATCTGCAGATTGGTAATATTCAAAAACCTGTTGGTGCTTGACATAGCCAACAAACTCCACATGGTCTATAAGCCAAGCATCTTCTTTTACGTATTCTTCAACATTGATAGAGACTTTGCCAACAAACCTTAGGCGAACTGTTTTTGAAGAATTTTCGAAGGCTTTTTTGAAAGCTTCCAAAAAGGGGAGAGGGTTGCGGATAGCATCGATTACCCCGGAATACACAATCTCGATATCCTTTTCTATAATACCTTTCTCAGAACTTTTTTTTGGGAAATCATCTGCATCAAAACCGTTGGTCAGTAGCTTCACTTCACGCCTTGCTAAGTTTCCCAGTTCTTTTTGAAATGTAGGACTGATGGTAGTGATGGCATTGGCTTGAGTCAAAACTTTCTTTTCCAAAGTCTGATGGCGCTTGCGGACCCAGGACAGCATGGGAAGGGTATCCAAAAATTCCCAAGTAGACCAAGGATCTCTGAAATCAGCCAGCCAAGGTATGCCGGTTTTTTCATGTAATTGTAGTCCGATCAGGTGCATGCTATGGGGAGGACCTGTAGTGATAATGGCTTGATAGTCTCCTTTTCGAATGGCTTCTTCCAAAAAGGCAACCGAAGGTTTGACCCAAAACACCCTAGGGTCAGGGATAAGTAAATTGGCCCGTAACCAAATACTAAGTTGGTCCAAAAAAGATTTTTCTTTTTTTTCTAAAATCTTGGCGGGATCTCCGGAGGGGGCTCCTTTGAGTTTACGGAAAACCCCATAAGGTTCCCATATAGGGAATTTGATCACCTCCAATTGAGGAGAAATATCTTTTTCCAGGGAAGGATCCCTCAGCTCAAAATCCGGGTTTTCTGGAGTAAAAATTACTGGTTCCCAGCCGTATTCCGGTAGGTATTTGGCAAACTTGAGCCATCGTTGAACCCCGGATCCTGCCGATGGAGGCCAATAATAGGTGATGATTAGAACAGGTCGAAGGCTCAAGGTTTTATCGTTTTTGTATATGCTTCAGGATTCAGATTTTGAAATAGGAGCTGTTCCAAAGTAAACTTACCAAAGGTGATGGATGTCGGCTTTAAAGTATTTTTCATACACTGCCTTTACTGCATTCATTTGCCCATCACTAATCGTAGGTAAATCCATGGCATGCAGGTTCGCACTCACCTGTTCTACTTTCGAAGCACCTGGAATAACTGTACTGACCTGAGGAAACATCAATATCCAGCGAATGGCCCAGGCAGACAATGGTTCGTTGCCTTTGAAGATTTCCCTGAGCTCTTCTACTGCTTGCAGACCTTTTAGGTAATCAATGCCGGAAAAGGTTTCCCCTTTGTCAAATGCCTCTCCGTTTCTGTTGAAAGTTCTATGATCTTGGGGGTCAAAAACAGAAGCAGGGGAAAGTTTTCCCGTCAGTAAGCCACTGGCCAAGGGCACCCTGGCAATAATGCCATGATCCCTGATGTTTGGTTGGGTGAATAATTGTTCCGCAGGCTTGTGGCGGAACATATTGAAAATGATCTGAATACTGGAAACAATGTCATATTTCATGGCAGCAATGGCTTCATCCACCAATTCCACGCTTACCCCCATGGCTTGAATTTTTCCTTCTGCTTTCAATTTTTCAAACTCCTCAAATATTTCATTTCTTTGGTAAACTGGGGTAGGAGGACAGTGAAGCTGTATCAGATCGATGGTTTCCAGCCCCATATTTTTCAAGGAGCTTTCTACATATCTCCTTAAAATCTCCGGGCTGTATCCTTCATTGACGTGGGGTTGAATTTGTCTGCCACATTTGGTGGCCACATACACTTTTTCTTTCCTTTCACGGACAACTTTCCCAACGGCTTTTTCACTCAGTCCGCCATCATAGACATCGGCCGTGTCTATGAAGTTGATTCCATTGTCTATGGCGGTATGTATGATTTTGTAAGCCGTATTTTCATCGAAAGATCCTCCCCATCCACCGCCGACCTGCCAAGTCCCTAAAGCAACTTCCGAAATATTCCAGCCTGTTTTTCCGAATTTTCTAAATTTCATTCCAATGCTTTTATGATAGTGCTATTTCAACAGGCAATTTAAATGTTTATATTTAATGCCTTTAATAAAATTTACATGAAATCCCGAAGAAAATTTCTACAAACCTTGACCGTAGCGGGTGCTGCGGCTACTTTACCTATTCAACTTATGGCAGAGCAAGCAAAGAAACAAAAAATGATTCACCAGGTATTTTTCTGGTTAAATGACGGCGTAGATGTCCAAGATTTTATAAAAGAGGCGTCCGCATTGGGCAGATGTAAATCCGTGGATAAATTTTATATAGGAACTCCAGCTCCTACAGAGGCCAGAGATGTAGTTGATCATAGTTATCAGGTGGCTTGCACCCTGTTTTTCAAAAGCATTGAAGATCAAAATACCTATCAGGTGGACCCTTTACATTTGGAATTTATCGAGAGAAATTCAAACAAATGGTCAGCTGTACGGGTATATGATTTTGTAATCTGAATCATTTAAGTAATAACCTTGTTTTAAAGGTTGAAATTAGCGTACAAAAAATGCAAAAATTAAAATTAAACCTCTTGGTGGGGCTGATGGCTTTGGTCATCTTCTTTCCCTCCTGCAATCCGGAAACAGATGATGTACCGCCATTACAGGCGGAACAAGTGGTGAAAAGGGCGATTTTCGAAAGTATGAGGGATTGGTATTACTGGACCAATGAGCTTCCTTTAAGTTTGGATGTTTCTCAGTTTTCAAGTAACCAAGACTTATTGGATAATTTGCGGTTCAGGCCCTTGGATAGGTGGTCTTATTTGACTACCCGTGCCCAGTTTGATGCAGCCTTTACTGGACAAGCTTCAGGTGTTCATGGGTTTAGCTTTGCATTTGATGAAGATGAGCGGCTTTTTGTTGCCTTCGTTTTTGATGCAGGCCCTGCAGGTCAAGATGGTTGGAGAAGAGGATGGGAGTTTATAGAGATCAATGGACGTTCTATTTCTTCCTATAGAAATTCCAATGGAAGTTATTCTTTTGATTTGGGGCCTAATACCATTGGGGTTCAAAATACCTTCAAGTTTAGGCTTCCTGATGGATCAGAGACTACAAGGACTATTGGCAAAGCTGCCTTCCAGACCAACTCGGTACTTCACAAGGAGGTCTATGAAATGGACGGGAAGCGTATTGGTCATTTGGTTTACCAAAGCTTTAGGGCTACTCAAGGGCTTACACCTACAAGAAGCCAAGAGGTAGAAGATGCCTTTGCTTTTTTTGAAACTGAGGGGATTGATGACCTGATTATCGATTTGAGGTATAATGGAGGTGGTTCTGTAGCGGTTACAGAGCAGATTTTGAATTATTTGGCGCCTTCCTCTGCTTCTGGACGGACCATGTATACCAATAGACACAATCCAAATAAATTCTCAAATAACAGGACTGTCAATTTCAATAAAAGAGGTTCTCTAGAACTAGATGAAATCGTATTCATTACATCTAGGAGTTCTGCCTCTGCTTCTGAGCTTTTGATCAATTGTCTGGAACCATACATGAACATTACCTTAATTGGGGACAATACTTATGGGAAACCGGTAGGACAATTCCCGCTTTCTACTTTTAGCAGGGTGTTGGCAGAAAATGATGTCGAGCTTGTACCTGTTACTTTTGCGATAGCCAATGCTGAAGGTAGGGCAGATTATTTTGATGGATTTCCAGCAGATATTCTGGTAGGTGATAATCCGGCAAGAGATTGGTCTGATTTCAATGAAAGAAGGTTAGCTGCCGCAATAGCCTATCTGACCGGAGGATCTGCTTCGGCCCGAATGGCAGACCACAAGTATTTCAAACCGGTTTGGGAAATGATAGATGCCTTTGAAGGCTTACAAAAAGAATTCCCCATGTATTAACACATGCATTTAAAACAAAAAAAGCGGCAGAAGCCGCTTTTTTTGTTTTAAATGCTATGCTTCTTCAGATGATTCCCATCCATCCCTATTCTTAATGATGTCATAAGCTTGAAGAATGGCTGCACGCATGGAACCTTCATCCGCCACTTTTTTTCCGGCAATATTGTAGGCTGTTCCGTGGTCCGGAGAAGTTCTTACAATGGGTAATCCTGCGGTAAAGTTCACCCCTGTTTCAAATGCCAAAGATTTAAATGGAATCAGTCCTTGGTCATGGTACATGGCAAGTACGGCATCAAATTTCTTTTGGTGCATCATGCCAAAGAATCCATCAGAAGAATAAGGCCCAAAAACCAAATGACCTTTGTCTTTATATTCCCTGATGACAGGCTTGATGATGTTTTCTTCTTCATCTCCTAATAGCCCATCCTCTCCTGCGTGTGGGTTCAATCCCAAGACAGCCAATCGTGGTTTTCCAATACCAAAATCTTCCTGCAAGGATTGCAACATGATATCCAATTTTTTCTTGATATTTTCAGCGGTGACATTTTCAGCCACTTTTTTGATAGGCATATGTGCTGTGACCAATCCTACACGGATGTCTTCTGCCACTAAAAACATCAGACTCTCTTTGATGTCAAAAGCTTCTGTAAGGTATTCTGTATGTCCTATAAACTTTCTTTCCGGACTATTGATGTTGTTTTTGTTCAATGGAGCGGTTACCAAACCATCGATTTTACCTTCTTTCAGGTCTTTGATAGCATGGTCTAAGGCACTCATAGCCATTTTTCCTGCTTCTTGGGTTTCTACCCCAGGAATAACCTCTGGACTTTCCTCTGAAACATTGATGACATTGATCTTTTTATGATGGACTTCATCGATGGTCCTGATTTGCATGAAGTTGAATTCCTCAAGCTCCAATTGTTTTCTATAAAAAGTAAGGACTTTGCCATGGGCATAGATGACAGGGGTAATTAATTTTTGTAACCTATTGTCCAGTAATGCCTTGATGGTAACCTCAGGGCCAATTCCATTGATATCACCAATACTGATTCCTATGACTGGCTTATTCTTTCTTGGGTTCATTTATCTAAAAGTTATTTTTTTAACTCAACATTTCTCCTTTCTCCATTGATCCTAATAGAAATTAAGGGCATTTGCATTTTGAAACCAAATCACTGATGAAAAAGAATCAGTTCTCAATTCATAGTAGCCCTTAAGGAGAATTCTCTTATTTTTGGACTGCAATTTATACAAAATAATCAAAGTAAATCCAATGGATAAGGTCAAACCCAAAAAACACCTTGGTCAGCATTTTCTCACAGATTTGAGCGTTGCTGAAAAAATAGCCAAGGCGGTAAGTGGCCACAAAGGAGTAAGGAAAGTCCTTGAAATCGGCCCTGGTATGGGTGTTCTGACCGATTTTTTATTGGAAGCCAATTGGGACCTCTTTCTTGTGGATATCGATTCGGAGTCGATAAAATACCTTCACCAGAAATATCCAATTTTGGGTGATAAGATCATTGAAGCAGATTATTTAAAAAAGGACTTTTCACCTATCATGGGAGGCCCTTATGCTGTAGCAGGTAATTTTCCCTATAACATTTCATCTCAAATATTTTTTAAGATATTGGAAGAAAGAAATAATGTGACAGAAGTAGTTTGTATGTTGCAAAAGGAAGTGGCGCAAAGGATTGCCTCCCCAAAGGGAAATAAGGATTATGGAATTTTGTCTGTTTTATTGCAGGCCTATTATGATATTGAGTACCTCTTTACAGTTCCTCCCGGGGTCTTTAACCCGCCTCCAAAAGTTAACTCGGGAGTTATCAGGTTAAAGAGAAATAACCTGACGGAGCTGGAATGTGATGAGAAGTTGTTTTTTAGGGTAGTCAAACAAGGGTTTGGAACCAGGAGAAAAACATTAAGAAATTCCCTCAAGGCCCTGGGATTATCTGAAGATTTAAAGGAAGACCCTATCTTGGATAAAAGGGCAGAACAACTGGATGTACAGGAATTTGTTACCTTGACAAAAAAACTGAAGGAATCTTGGAACCAATAAAGTCATTTGAGTTATCAAAAGAATATCTGGAAAGTCTCCGGGATGCGATAGAAAGTCAGGACAATGACTTTATCATAGAATCCCTGGATGGAGCCAACGTGGCCGATATAGCCGCCTTATTGGATGAGCTCAATATGGATGAGGCAATATATGTCCTCAGGCTTTTGGAAGCATCTACCGCTGCAGATATCCTTATAGAATTAGAAGAAGATTCCCTCGTTAAAGTTATCCGGGAAATGCAGCCCTCCGAATTGGCAGGTCTAATTGAGAAAATGGATTCTGATGATGCGGTGGATATTCTGATCCTCATGCCTACCAAGGAGCGGGAGGATGTCATTTCTTATCTTCAGGAGAAAGAAAAATCTGCCAATATTCTGGATCTTTTGCGCTATGATGAGGATTCAGCCGGTGGTTTGATGGCAAAGGAATTCATCAAGGCCAATCAAAATTGGAATGTGGTGCAAACCATTGAAGAAATCAGGAGACAAGCTGAAAAAGTGGAAAAGATTTATTCCATTTATGTGGTGGACAACAAGCAACATTTATTGGGCAGGGTTTCATTGAAGAAAATCATCCTGGCCTCCTCTGATACCAAGATTTCCAATATTTATGAATCTGATCTGATTTCAGTACCCACGCATATGGATGGAGAAGAAGTGGCTGAAATCATGCGGAAGTACGATTTGGAATCAGTTCCTGTGGTGAATGCCAAGAATAAATTGGTGGGAAGAATTACGGTGGATGATATTCTGGATTTGATCAGAGAGCAATCAGAAGAAGATATGCAGGCCATGACGGGTATATCTGCCGATGTGGAAGAGTCAGATTCAGTTTTTAAGATTTCCAAAGCCCGTCTTCCATGGTTACTGATTGGTGTAGTAGGGGGGCTATTAGGTGCGCAGATTATCGGTTTTTTTGAAGATGGCTTAAGTAAGTACATTGCCCTGGCTTCATTTATTCCTCTGGTAGCTGCCACAGGTGGAAATGTAGGAATTCAGTCTTCCTCCCTGGTAGTTCAGACCCTGGCTTCAAAATCTGTATTTAATGATACCCCATGGCAAAGATTTGTCAAAGGGGTTTTGATTGCTGTTGTTAATGGCATTGTTCTCGGTCTTTTTGTTTTTTCAGTAGTAGTCTTCATATATGGTTTTGAAAGTATATTTGGGTTAACCATTGGGTTGGCCATGTTCTGTGTGGTATTACTGGCTTCATTTATGGGGACAGTAACACCTTTGGTATTGGATAAATTTGGAATCAATCCTGCCATAGCCTCTGGCCCATTTATTACTACAGCCAATGATCTTCTGGGATTGGCTGTGTATTTTGGCGTGGCCATGTTATTACTTAAACTGTGATTAATCATGCCTAAAAGACTAAAGGAAAATTGGTATGCGGTTTCCAAGAAAGGGATTCAGTTTACCTATCCAAAATCTAATTTCATAGATTGGGAAAAAATTGAAAAAGTGGAAATTGTGGATGATGTTGCAGTAAAACATCCCAAATATACCTTTGGTATTGGATTGTTATTAATAACCTCTGTCCTGATTTTAATACCCATACAAAAATTCAATCTCCCTTTTTTTACCGAAGCTCAGGGTTGGACGGGTACAGTGATACTGATACTTTTTTACCTGCTGATGATGGGGTTGGGCATTTGGTCTATTAGAAACGCCCTTATGAAAAGACCGGTTCTCAAAATCCATTTTAAGAAGGGAGGATATGAAATGATATTATTGGGGAAATATTTTGGTAATGACGACTCCCAGGACATTATTTCTACCCTTACGAAACATCTCGGAGCTGAAAAAGTAATATTTACAAAACAAGCAGCTTAGCTTAACTTATTGTCTTCAATTCGTATGAATCAGTTATATGATGATGTTAAAAAGGTGCTGATTATAGATGAAATGCACTTATCTATCATCCCCTTGCTTGAGAGAGAAGGGTTTATGGTGGATTATAGACCAGAAATCCAAAGAACGGAAATTTTAGAGCTTATTCCTGATTATGTTGGTTTATTGATCCGGTCAAAAACACCGATAAATAGGGAACTGCTTCTCAGGGCCAAATCCTTGAAGTTTATTGGCAGGGCGGGTGCAGGTTTGGATAAAATTGACCTGGAATATTTAGATCAGAATAACATCAAACTCTTTCACGCTGCAGAGGGGAATATGGATGCCGTTGGGGAACACGCGATAGGAGGGTTGTTGGCTTTGTTTAATCATATCAACAAAGCAGACCAAGAAGTAAGAAGAGGTGTTTGGAAAAGAGAGGAGAACAGGGGAGAGGAATTGAAAGGGAAAACCGTCGGCATCATTGGATATGGCAATATGGGCTCAGCATTTGCCAAAAAATTATTGGGTTTTGAAGTAAATATTTTGGCCTATGACAAATACAAATCCCATTTTGGGAGTGGGGTGATTAAAGAGGTCGCATTGGAAGATGTTTTTGCAGAAACAGATGTGTTGAGCCTTCATGTTCCTTTGACTGAAGAAACGAATAACTTACTGACTATGGATTTTTTAAAGCGCTTTAAAAAGCCCGTTTATTTGATCAATACGGCAAGGGGAGAAATTGTATCTTTTGCTACTTTAAATCAAGCAATAGATGCAGGGATCATCAAAGGGGCTGTGCTTGATGTTTTAGAAAATGAGAAGTTTAAAACCTTCTCTCCCGAACAGCAACTGGAATTTGATTTATTGGCAAAGAGAGAAAATGTCATATTTAGCCCTCATATCGCTGGATGGACCTTTCAGTCTTATGAGCGGATCAATCAGGTGCTGGTTCAAAAAATCAAGGAAGGCTTAGCTAAAAAAGTGATTAGCTAAGAAATACTTAAATTAATCATCTTAAGTCTCAAAAAAATAGTCCTTAAAAGAGGGCTTACTTTCTTTTGGGGCCTTTGTATTGATTTGTAAAGGTAATTTTATTACTTTTGTCGCATTACATAGAAAACAACAATAGAAGAAACGGTCCCGCGTAGCGGGACCGTTTCTTCTATTTTTCATAGCCATATAAATTTTATCACCATGGGAAAAATACAGTATTACACTGAAGAAGGACTGAAGAAATTGAAGGATGAACTTCATGAGTTGAAGACCAAAGGTCGTTCAGACATCGCGAAGCAGATTGCCGAAGCAAGGGACAAAGGTGATTTGAGCGAAAATGCAGAATATGATGCTGCCAAAGATGCTCAGGGTTTGCTGGAGCTTAAAATTGCCAAACTGGAAGAAGTAGTGGGAAATGCCCGGGTAATGGATAATTCCAAATTGGACACCTCTAAAGTAGGCATTTTAAGTACAGTGAAGATCAAGAATGTTAAAAACGGCATGACCGTGACCTATACTTTGGTATCAGAGGAAGAAGCTGATCTTAAAGCTGGTAAAATTTCTTTGGCTTCTCCATTTGGCAAAGGCCTGTTAGGAAAGTCAGTAGGGGAAGTTGCTCAAATCAACGCTCCTGCCGGAACCTTGGAGTTTCAAGTGCTGGATATCTCATATTAAATCTTCTTACCCGATGGATTTTTCCATCGGGATTTTTATTTTTATCCCATGGCTACAATTTTCACTAAAATCATCAATCGAGAAATCCCTGCCTATATAGTGGCTGAGGATGATAATTATATTGCCTTTTTGGATATCATGCCCTTGGCTAAAGGGCATGTCTTGGTTATTCCCAAGGTAGAAGTAGATTATATTTTTGATCTGGAAGATGAGATTTTGGCAGGTTTGCATGTTTTTTCAAAAAAAGTGGCCAAGGCCATTGATAAAACCATACCATGTACCCGAGTAGGAGTGGCCGTTATCGGCCTTGAGGTGCCACATGTTCATGTTCACCTGATTCCCTTGCGAAGCATAGGGGATATTAATTTTTCCAGACCGAAATTGAAATTGTCTGCTGAAGAGATGGGGGAGATAGCGGAAACCATAAAGAAGGGATTTGATGCTTAATCAGTTTCTTATCCTTTATAAAAAAGCCCAAAAGCACTCATCCCCGATTTTAATTCGAATGATTACCTGATTTTTCCGTTTGTCAGGTTTTCAACCGATTCCATAATGTGAAAGCAGCGTCAATCATAAAGGAATGCAAACGTTTTCCATATTCATAAAAATTGGATAATTTGCAGCAATAGTAGAAACATTTTAGACCTATTTAAACCCAAAATTTATGTCCAAGACGTATTTTCCAGGTATTGAAAAAGTAAAGTTTGAAGGTAAAGGTTCAAAGAACCCCTTTGCATTTAAATATTACAACCCCGATCAAGTAGTGTCAGGAAAGGCCATGAAAGATCATTTTAAATTTGCCATTGCCTATTGGCATACCTTCTGTGCCACTGGTGCGGATCCATTTGGTCCTGGCACTATGGTAAGACCTTGGGATGCCGACTCGGATCCTGTGCAACGGGCCAAAGATAAAATGGACGCTGCCTTTGAATTTTTCACCAAAATCGGAGCCGAGTACTATTGTTTCCATGATGTAGACCTTATAGATGAAGGGGCTTCCATCGAAGAATATGAAGAGCGCATGCGCATCATCACAGATTATGCCCTTCAAAAGCAAAAGGAAACAGGAATTAAATTGCTTTGGGGTACGGCCAATGTGTTCAGTAATCCAAGGTACATGAACGGGGCATCTACCAATCCCAACTTTGATGTGGTAGCTTGGGCAGGAACCCAAGTGAAAAACTCCATTGATGCCACCATCAAATTAGGTGGCGAAAATTATGTCTTCTGGGGAGGACGGGAAGGCTATATGTCTTTGCTCAATACGGACATGAAACGTGAAACCGAACATTTGGCGCGGTTTCTTACCATGGCAAGGGATTATGCCCGATCTAAGGGTTTTAAAGGAACATTCCTGATCGAACCCAAACCAATGGAGCCTACCAAGCACCAATATGATTATGATTCCGCCACAGTGGTGGGATTCCTTAGACAGCACGGTTTGGATAAGGACTTCAAAATCAATATTGAAGTTAACCATGCCACTTTAGCGGGCCATACTTTCCAACATGAATTGCAGGTGGCTGCTGATGCCGGCATGCTGGGCTCGATTGATGCCAATAGGGGAGACTACCAAAATGGATGGGATACTGATCAGTTTGCAATTAACCTCCAAGAGCTTACCGAGGCCATGCTTGTGATTCTACAAAGTGGAGGCATTCAAGGTGGTGGAGTGAATTTCGATGCCAAAGTAAGAAGAAACTCTACGGATTTAGAAGATCTGTTTATTGCCCATATTGGCAGTATGGATGCCTTTGCAAGAGGACTATTGATAGCGGATAAAATCCTTACAGATTCAGCTTATTTGGATTTGAGAAAACAACGCTATGCTTCATTTGATGCAGGAAAGGGGAAAGAATTTGAAAATGGCCAATTGACTTTGGAAGATCTCAGAGCCCATGCACTAGCGGTAGGAGAACCTAAGCAAATCAGTGGTAAGCAAGAGCTGTATGAGAATATCCTGAATGAGTTTATTTGATATCGAAATCCGAAAGTTAGATTTCGAAAGGGCCAGCAGAGGACATTCTGCTGGTTTTTTTATTTCATGGGATTTATTGTCTGAATCGTCCCATCCGGATTGTATTGAAGTTCTGCCATTTTGATATTTCTCAGGTGGGTTTCACCAGATAATTCTGTATCATGGTAGAAGAGGTACCATTTGCCTTCAAATTCCACGATGGAATGATGATTGGTCCAGCCTTGAACAGGTAATAATACATTGCCTTTGTGGACAAAAGGCCCATATGGATTGTCACCTATGGCATAAGCAATATTATGGGTATCTCCGGTGGAATAGGAGAGGTAATACTGATTATTGTACTTGTGTACCCAAGCTCCCTCGAAAAATCTCCTTTGATTGTCTCCCGATAAAATAGGATTTCCCTGTTCATCTACGATCAGGGCATCTTTTGGTTTCTCAGCCATTTCAAGCATATCGGCAGTAAGCTTGGCCACTTTTGGCATCAGCGCTGCTTGGTCCGGAGCAGGGATGCCATCTGTTGGGCCTTTTCTTCCTGCTACTAATTCTCCATCTTCAAACCACTGTAACTGACCTCCCCAGATGCCACCAAAATAGAGATAATAGCTTCCGTCATCATCTTGAAATACGGCAGGATCCATACTGTAGGAACCTTTGATGGGATTGGGTTGGGCTTTAAAAGGACCAGCGGGATTATCTGCTACAGCGACACCAATCCTAAAAATATCATCCTGGTCTTTAGCAGGAAAATAGAGGTAATATTTGCCTTCTTTATGGGCGGCATCCGGTGCCCAAAGTTGTCTACTGGCCCATGGGATATCTTCTAATTTTAGTACTGGGCCATGGTCTTTAACTGCTGCACCAGGTTGATCCATAGAAAAGACATGGTAATCCTTCATGTCAAAATGCCCACCCATATCATCTGAAGTAGCCCCTGTTTCGATGTCATGAGAAGGGTAAATATAAATTTTGCCCTCAAATACATGTGCTGAAGGATCAGCAGTATACATATGAGTGACTAAGGGTTGGTGACGGAAAATGGAAGTTTCTTCATATCCTGCAGTCTGCTCATCTTTGGAAGAGGGTGCACAGGCTAAAGCTAGCGTGCATACCATCAACCAAATGGGTTTAAAGTTTTTCATAGGTTTTTATAGGTTTTTTATAAAAATAAGCATTATATCTAAGTAATTGGCATCTTATTATGAAAGCTAATTTAGAATAAGAATTAACTTGACTATATATTTCTACATAGAAAATTTTAAAAAACCTAAACAAAATAAAATAATTAATCGTAAACTTTTGAAATAGTTGTTTAACATGAGGGTTAAGTTATACGGAAATTAAATGTTTTAATATGAAATATCTTATAAAAGTTCTTTTTTTTCTTACCATTTTCTTTTTTTCCCTTTCATCACAAGGGCAAATTCAATTTGGGAGTAAGATTGAAACGCTTAAGGATTTCAGTGCTCAACCAATTTTTATTGAAACATCGGAGAATTATTTCCTCGCCTTTCAATCTAATGTAGTTGATGCTTCCAGACAAATCAATCTAAACCTGTTTTTTGCAAAACAAGACTTTACAGAAGAAACCTTTTTGGAAATACCGCTTAAATGGAGTTATGTTATTAGAAAACCAAAAGCGGTTGGCAATAAATTTTATTTTCTGTGTGAAAGTAGAGATATGGAATTAAAAGAGTATTATTTTTTGGTCATAGATCCGAATTCTAAGGAAACTTTGGAGATAGATTTAGATAATGTGATTAAGGGTAGGATTTTGGAATTTGAAGTTTTGGAAGATCGCATCCTATTTTTGATTATTTCCCAAAAAAGAATTGTTGCGCAAATTCTGGAGACAACTACCAATAAAATTTATACTGTTGATGATATATACCAACGCGGAATGGTGCTTCAGGAAGTTTTTCATGATGAATTATCACGAGAATTTCATCTACTTTTTAGCTTTAGAAAACGGGATAATAGCAAGTCATTTTTTTGGTCAACAATTAATAAAGAAGGTATTATACTCAATAATATATTACTGGAACATACCCATGAAAACCTTGAAAATATTGAGATTTTGCTTATCGGTGATGGGGCTTTACCGTTTGTTGCTGGCACAATAGGGGAAACTAAAAAAATCGCATATAAGGGGTATTATGCCGGCTATTTGTCCCAGGGAATCAATCCATTTAAAAGCATTATTGAAATTTCTGAGCTTAAAGGATTTTTTAGTTTTGAAAAGGATGGTGGAGAGAAAAGTCTAAAAAAGTGGCATAAGTCAGGAAGACAATCATTGAATGGTGTATTGTCATCAAGAGGCTTGATACAAAATGAATTTGGTTATCTTTTGCATTCAGATTATTTCAGAGCTGTAGGGAATTCGTTTTATCTCAAGGATGGATTGTATGATTACAACTATTATCGGCTTAATCCGATGAAAGATTTTACAATAGGAAGAAGGGTCATGGTAAATAATTTTACTGATGGATTCGGTCAATCCCCTTCTATTGTAGAAGGTTATTTTAATGAGTTAGGTCAACCTATTTTAATAGAGGTAGATCCAAGTATTTACTTTTCCTTTATTTCTTCCCACTTTTTGCAGTTGGATTTTGACGGTAATGTTCTATGGGATTATGCCATCCCTTTACCAAAAAAATCAACTTTTATTCCTCTTTCTTATGGACAGGTTTTAACAGGTAAAAAAGATCATTTTTTGTATACATTTGACGATAAGTTATTTTATTCATTGATCTCTATGGGTGAAATTGAAATGATGAACATGGAAATACTACTACCCGATCCTCAAATACCCGGTAAGATCTTAAAATCAGAATACTATGACCTAGAGCTAAAATCTTTAAACAACGGGTCTTTTTTATTGACAGGAAGACAAAGGTTACGGTTTGTGGATGAAAATGATGTAGCACAAGATCAAGATATACTCTTCTTTCAGGAATTAAATGTGAATGAATATTAACCCTTATTATTCCACGCTAGAAATTTGATAAAGGAATTTTTGGAATTATCTTGAAATGATCAGATAGTCTGATGCATATTTTGGCATTGAATTCATTTAATACCTTATTATTTACAAGAAATGAATAAGCTATTTTCACCCTATTCTATATTATGTTTCTTTTTCGGAGTTAGCCTTTATTCATGTCAATCACCAGAAAGTTCCACTCTGAATATTCTCCTTGTTATAACAGATGACCAAGGTTGGGGGGATTTGTCTTTTCATGGGAATGAATTAATTGAAACGCCTCAACTTGATGCGTTTGCCGCTCAATCCATTGTTTTTGACAGGTTTTATGTTTCTCCCGTATGTGCACCTACCCGTGCCAGTGTTTTGACAGGAAGGTATCATATTGCGACAGGGACCACTTGGGTCACGCATAGGAAAGAAGTGATGCGGGAGGAGGAAGTAACCATTGCAGAAATACTAAAGGAAAATGGGTATAAGACAGGACTTTTTGGAAAATGGCATCAGGGCAAACAATTCCCTCATGACCCAATAGGGCAGGGGTTTGATGAATTTTACGGTTTTACTGAAGGGCACATCAACAATTATTTTGATACCAAACTGACCCATAATTTCCAAGAGGTAGAAACCAAAGGTTACCTCCCTGATGTGCTTACAGAAAAGACCATCGCTTTCATGGAAACCGATGGACCCTTTTTTGCCATGCTTTCTTTCAATACCCCGCATAGTCCATTTCAGGTGCCGGATCAGTATTTTGATAAATATAAGGCCAAAGGCCTGAATGATTTGGATGCCAGCGTCTATGGAATGGTTGAAAACATTGATAATAATTTGGGGCGGTTGATGGAATTCCTTGATCAAAGTGGGAAGTTGGAGCAAACCATTGTCATCTTTATGACAGATAATGGTCCTAATGGCATTCGGTATAATGGAGAGATGAAAGGGAAAAAGGCCGACTTGGACGAGGGAGGAGTAAGGGTGCCCTTTTTTCTAAAGGTACCGGGCTTATCTCCGAAAGTTATCAAGGAATGGGCCGGTCATATTGATATTTTGCCCACCATTTTGGATATATTAAATCTCAAGCCTCCAATAGAAGTTGAGATGCACGGAAGGAGTTTAACGCCGCTTATCCAAAACAGCAAAGATTGGGAGGACAGGTACTTTTTTACCCATCATGTCATCAGAGATTTTGATACCATTCCCGGTGCTGTGAGGAATCAGCAATACCTATTGACGATGAAGGGGAAGGAAAAAGCTTTGTTTGACCTTACTCAGGATCCCGGTCAAAAATTCAATCTCATTTCCGATTTTCAGGAAATTGCCAATGCCTTGGAGAGTAAATACATGGACTGGTTTTTAGAAATGACCGAAGATGGCGTAGAGCCTCCCCTAATTCAGGTAGGGCATGCCAAGGTTCCCCATGTGTATTTGCCCGCACCAGATGGGAAGCTACACGGAAATGTGACCTTTAAAGGGCAAATGGGCTGGGCCAATGATTGGTTTGTGGGTTTTCAATCCGATCAAGACAAGGTGGCATGGGAGCTCCTGGTGGTAGAAGATGCTGAGTATGAAATTTTCGCTGAAATGACCAATTCGAAGCCAGTTACTATACAACTTTCCATCAATACAGATTCTTGGTCTTCAAAAATTTCTGATATGAATTTGGCTGTTGATGTCCCATCACCAGACAGGGTCGATAGGTCTGAAGTTTATGAGAAAAACTGGCCTTTGGTTCCTTTAGGCAAAAAAAGGTTTGATAAAGGCAATGTTTTACTTACTTTAAGCTTGAACGAAGACCAGATTACGGCATTGGAAATCAAGTCTTTGATTCTCCAAAAAATCAACCCATAACCATTCCATAAAAAATGAGAATTCTATATCTTTTCCTGTCGATCATCTTTATTTCTTCCTGTTCTGAGCAAAAATCCGCAAATGAAAGACCGAACATCATTTTCATTATGTCGGATGACCATGCTTATCAGGCGATTTCCGCTTATGATAACAGGTTGATCCATACCCCTAATATTGACCGGGTGGCCAAAATGGGTATGTTGTTTACCAATGCCAGTGTGACCAATTCCATTTGTGCCCCTTCCAGAGCTACCATCCTCACCGGAAAACACACCCATATCAACGGAAAAACAGACAATCATTTTCCTTTCGATACCACCAATGTAACTTTCCCTCAATTGCTTCAAGATGCAGGTTATCAAACCGCCATGTTTGGTAAACTTCATTTCGGAAACAACCCTAAAGGATTTGACCAGTTCAAAATTTTGCCTGGTCAGGGGGTTTATTATAACCCCATATTTATCACAAAAAACGAGGGAACCTATGAGATAGAAGGCTATGTGACAGATATAATCACGGACATGACATTGGATTGGCTGGAAAACGAAAGGAAAGCTGATCAGCCATTTTTTCTAGCCTATTTACACAAAGCCCCCCATAGAGAATGGCTGCCTGCAGAAAGGCATATAGCCGAATTTGCCCAAAAGACATTTCCCGAACCCGCAACCCTTTTTGATGATTATTCCGGAAGAGGTTCCGCTGCTAAAGAGGCTGAAATGAATTTGCTACATCATATGAATTGGGCAGGGGATTCCAAAATTTATCCAGAAGTGATGGATCAACTAAGAATTCCTGATGCCTCTGGCTGGGATAAGGGGGCATTCAAAAGAGAAGTGGGCAGGATGAATCCTACTCAGCGGGCCAATTGGGATAAAGTTTATCAGCCCATGAACGAGGCATTTATCCAGGCTTTTCCCAACATGACGGATGAAGATAAAATGCGCTGGAGGTACCAAAGGTATATGCAGGACTATTTGGGTACCATAGCTTCAGTGGATGAAAATGTGGGCAGGGTTTTGGATTATCTGGAGGCAAATGGTCTGATGGAAAACACCATTATTGTCTATACCTCTGATCAGGGCTTTTACCTAGGAGAACATGGTTGGTTTGACAAACGCTTCGTGTATGATGAATCCTTCAAGACTCCGCTTTTGGTGGCATGGCCCGGTAAAATCCAGCCAGGTACTAAGTCGGATGAATTGGTGCAGAACCTCGATTTTGCACAGACCTTTTTAGAAGCAGCGGGTATTCCTCAGCCTGAGGACATGCAAGGCGAAAGTCTGATGCCTCTTTTGACTGGAGAAACAGACAAATGGACAAGGGATGCGGTATATTATCATTATTACGAATATCCTTCCATCCATATGGTCAAGCGCCATTATGCCATTGTGACCAAGGAATATAAATTGATCCACTTTTATTATGATGTGGACGAGTGGGAGTTATATGACAGATTGAATGACCCTCAAGAATTGAACAATGTTTACAATGATCCGGCATACAAAGAAATCAGGCAAAAACTCCATCGGGATTTGGAGGCCTTGAGAGAAAAGTATGGAGATTCATCAGAAATCAGTCAAAAGCTTTTGGAAGAGTACCTGGATAAATTAAGGGGAACTGAGGAGCGTTTGGCTCCGAGTTTTAAGAAGGTAGGGGGAGATTGAGATGTGTCAAGAGAGTGGTTAGAACCAAGAAACAGAGAAATCAGAGTTAAGTGGGATTTCGGGGGGTAGATTTCGGAACCATTAAAGCAAAAGCTTGAAATGGTTATGAAGCAACCCAGATAGGGGTTTAATTCCTTTAGGGTAAGGGTGGACCCGTGGTTAAAAAGCAATTTTGATATTCGGGAATCGCGACTCCAAAAAAGTCGAACTCAAACCTACAGCTTTGATGTACAAAGGATGTATCTGTGGGCTATATAGCCTCGATAGATGAGATTTTTAAATTTAAGTTTAATTCAGAGTCCAGTTTATTAGAAATCTTTCTGGAATCTATACAACTATAATGATGAAAGCATTTAAGTACATATTATTCATACTATCGGCATTGTTAGCATGTAACTCTGAGCAAGATGCGCATGATAAAAATGATTGGATCCAGATCAGTGGAGTTTATCCCCATTTAGCTTATTATAATGAGGAGGGGGAATGTGGCACAGGTGCTGTAGTACCTTGGGCCGATAAGCTTTGGGTGATCACGTATGGACCTCATTTGCCTTTTGGTTCCTCTGACAAACTTTATGAAATCGATAATGATTTAAATATGATTGTCCGAGAAGAAAGCATCGGTGGTACTCCTGCCAATAGGATGATCCATCAAGAATCAAATCAGCTCTTCATAGGACCCTATGCGATCAGCCACCAAGGTGAGGTCAGGACAATTCCTTATGACATCATGCCGGGTAGACATACCGGTAATGCAAGACACCTGTTTGATCCTGAAAACAAAATCTATTATGCCACCATGGAAGAGGGTTTTTATGAAGTGGATGTAAAAACCCTCAAGCCTACCATGCTCTATGAAGATGCTAATGTAGGAAGACAAAAGGGAAAAGATACAGATGCTAATCCTCCAGGCTCTCTTCTTTTGGGAGAACATGGTAAAGGGGTTTATTCCGGGCAAGGGGTCTTGGTCTATAGCAATAATGGTGAATCCGGTCAAAAAGCCTTGGAACAGTTTGATATTGAATCAGGCGTTTTAGCAGAATGGGATGGAAAGGATTGGAAAACTGTTCGAAGGGCTCAATTTGTGGAGGTTACAGGTCCTGGAGGAATTTATGGCAATGCCAATCCCGAAACAGATCCTATCTGGGCTACAGGTTGGGACCATAAATCCATTTTGGTAGGGGTGAGAGATAGGGGGGAATGGTCCTTCTATAGATTACCAAAAGCGAGTCACAGTTATGACGGCGCTCATGGTTGGAATACCGAATGGCCCAGAATCAGGGATATAGGCACTCCTGATAATCCTGATTATTTGATGACCATGCATGGGATGTTTTGGAGATTCCCTAGTGGTTTTTCCTCAAAGAGCGCTATCGGAATCAGGCCTAGGTCAGCCTATTTGAAAATCATTGGGGATTTTACCAGATGGAAGGATCAACTTGTTTTTGGAACTGATGACTCTGCTCAGAAAGAATTCTTGAATCTCAGAAAAGCTAAAGGAGGAATTGAAGGACCCGGGCAATCCAATTCGAACCTTTGGTTTACCTCCACAGACCTTCCTGACGAACTTGGACCCTCTGAAGCAAACGGAGCTGTTTGGTTGTCAGAAAATGTGAAGGCCGGAGAACTTTCTGAATCTTTTCTTTTCGCGGGATGGACCAATCGGTCGGTATGGATTCTCAATGAAGGAAGTTCTGAAACTGAATTTGTTTTTGAAGTGGATTTGGAAGGGGATAATACCTGGAAATATCTGACTTCACAAAAAGTTGACTCGGGAGAAACCCAATTAATTAATTTCCCAAGCAATGAAAAAGGGGAGTGGATTAGAGTGAGAACCGATAAAGATACCAAGGCGACAGTTCATTTTTCTTACAAAAATGGAGTAAAATCCAAATCTTTTGGAGAAGCTGAATTATTCAATGGTGTTGCTAAAGTTAATCAGGAAAGTTCAGTCGGTGGATTGTTGTATGGACTAGGTGACAACAGAAGAGCGTTGGGAATAGTTGCTGGGAAAGTTGATAAGAATGGATTCACTGAAGCAGGGTATTACGAACTGGATGAAAAAATGCAACTTATTCCTAAAACCGATATTGAAACAAGTGATTTTATCAAAACCAAATTTGCTATTCCTAAAGATGCCATCATTGTAGAAGAAGCCTCAGTTTTGATTATCGATGATAAAAACCGAAGGTGGAGGCTGCCTTTGGGGGATCCGGCGTATACCCAAAAAACAAATGATGGATTATTGAGGGTTTGCAGAGAGGTCGCGACGGAAAGAGATCTATTCAATGCTCATGGAACTTTTTATGAATTGCCGGCAGAAAATGCGGATGGATATGCCAAAATCAGGCCTGTATCTTCACATAATTTGCAGATTCATGATTATGCCTCCTACAGAGGACTCTTGATTATGACAGGAATTGAAAATCAGGTTGATAATGAACATATCTTTAGGTCGGAAGATGGTAAAGCAGCAATTTGGGCGGGAGTTATCGATGACCTTTGGAAATTGGGCAAACCAAAAGGACATGGAGGTCCTTGGAAAAACACCAAAGTACTAAAAGGTGTCGCTTCTGATCCGTATCTGATTGGATTCTATGATAAAAAAACACTTGAAATAAGCCATGACCTTGATAAAGAAGTTGAATTTACAATCGAAGTTGAACCTATAGGCCATGGTCCTTGGATGACTTATAAGAAAGTAAAAGTTGGTCAAGGAGAGGTGTTCAAATATGAATTTCCTGTTGGATTTCAGGCCAGATGGATAAGGTTTAAGTCAAATGAAAATTGCAATGCTACAGCTTGGCTCGAATACAAATGAAATGGTATGTTTATAATATAAGATGCTTCCCCGACACCTTATTCTGCTAATTTCTCCAGCCGCTTTAAGGTTTTTTTACTGTAGCCCCTGAAGGTGTCTATCAGTTCTCCATTTTCATTGACCACATAAAAAGTAGGCCACAGGTTCCTGTTAAAATAAGCAGAGGTAAATCCATATTCATCCCAAAGGCTGTACCAAGTAATCTTCTCTTTTCTGCTGGTGTTGGTATTCAGCCAAATATCCTCCGAATCGTCTCCCCAAATGGTGATGATATCCATTCTGCTGTCATTCATTTTACTGAATTTTTCAAGCAGATCGATACTCAATACAGAATAAGCACAGCCAGAAGAGAATAATGAAATTAACTTGGGTTTATCACTCATCCCGATTACTGCTACCTTATTTCCTTCTTTATCAGCCAAATGAAAGTCTTCAATTTTTTGCCCTTTTTTGAGGGGAGCCATTTGTTTGGCCCTGATGTAGTTTTCTATTCTTTTGCCGTAAGTGTGACTTTTATAATCCTCTTGGATATTTTTGTAGAACATTTCCAATTCAGCCATTGGAATACTTTCCTTATACCTTTCAGCAAAATACAAACTTGGAATTTGATTGGGGTTCTTGCTTACATACTTTATCAGTTCTTTTTTACCCAATGACTCAAGTTTTTCGGAAGTTTGCTGATAAGGCATTAAATGAGCCGTTTCGAATGATTTATCCGCCAAATTAAGACTGATTTTTACACTGTCACTTTCAAACCAAATACTTGGTGTTAGCCTTTCAAGCTTTTTTCCTTTAAGCTTCGAAAAGTAAAAAAAGGACGGGAATTGATGGATGCCCCTATTAGCGGAAAAACTTCCATCTGCTGCGATTTCTATTGGCAAACCATTTTCTCCTACAATAAGGAAAATGATATCTGAAGCAGCATGTTGGTCAATTTGCCCATAAATGTGGACAGTTTGCTGTGCTATGGTTTGGCCTAGAATTCCAACAAACATCAAATTAAACAGAAGCTTCTTCATATCGTTTTTTTTATCTTTTAAATCACTAGTGTCCGACTAAAGTCGGCCAACAGTGAAAATAGTTTGAATTGAATAAATATATGCACTTTTTCTGACTGGATTGAAAAGTAAGCCCCTACGTTGGGAACAGCAAGGTTTGACCTTGATTTT